>Ga0208193_1001472_pt1 | contig 10339 bp, 9 predicted proteins | sample June2015DPH_17_2_FD_184716 | JGI IMG/M metagenome (GOLD analysis project Ga0208193, IMG submission 184716) | Peatland microbial communities from SPRUCE experiment site at the Marcell Experimental Forest, Minnesota, USA - June2015DPH_17_10... | ecosystem: Environmental > Terrestrial > Soil >...
CTGAAATTGGCCCAGCGCTTGCGGGAACCTGGCCGGCGGCTGCGACTCAGCCTCACGTTCCCGATACAAGCATTGATTTGACTGCACCTGTCGCTTTGACAGCGCCCTCGCCCGACACATTCCAACCAACCGATCTGGAAACGCCGGTGGAAACGCCCAACGAAATCCCTGAGAATGTCGTTCCGTTCCGCCCCCTCGGTGAGGCGCGCGCGCCGGTTTTGACGCCGGTCGAAAACAGCGCCTTCAACGAACTCGCCCGGCAATTGTCGGCGCGGCTGGAGGCCGAAAACACCGTGCGCGAAATCGCCGAGCCGTCCGAGGCTTCGGAAGCGGCCGCCAGCCCGCTTGCGGAAGCGGCAACGCCGGAGGTTGCCGTCGAGCCGCCCACCTGGCTCGCCGAACCCGAGCCGCCGGCGCGCAGCGAGAGCAAGCGCGACAAGATGCTGCTCGACCTTCTGCCGACGGGCGTCCTGGTCTATCGGCTCGATCGCCTGCTTTACGCCAACCGCGTTTTCCTCGAACGCATGGGATATGACGGCCTGCATGCGCTGGAGCAGGCGGGCGGCGTCGACGCGCTGTACGTCGAGCCGGGCGTCTCCAACGCCAGCAGCACGTCGGACACCGGCACGCCGGTCAGGATTTCTTCCCCGGAAGCCTCGATCGCCAGCGCCGTCAATGCCCGGCTCCATACCATCAGCTGGGACAACGACAGCGCGCTCGCGCTGATCTTTACCGGCGCGCCTGCGGAAACCACGGCCCCCTTGCCTGCGGCCGAGCCGCCGGTGCCCGCCGCGCCCCCTTCGGAGCCATCCGAGGTCGGCCATGCCAATGCGGAAGAACTCGCCGCCATTCTCGACACCACCGCCGACGGCATTTTGATGTTCGATGCCGAAGGCAACATCAATTCCTGCAACCGCAGCGCGGAAGCCCTGTTCGGTTATGACGGTGACGAGCTTGTGCAGCGAAATCTCGCCTCGCTGTTCGCGCCGGAGAGCGAGAGCGTCGTCAAACATTATCTCGAAAGCCTCAACGGAACCGGCGTTGCGAGCCTGCTCGAACATGGCCGCGAAGTGCTGGGGCGCGTCCGCGGCGGCGGCCTCATTCCGTTGTCGATGACCATGGGGCGGACGCAAGCCAGGGGGCCGAATTTCTTCGCCGTGTTCCGCGATCTTTCGCAGCTCAAGAAGAGCGAGAGCGAATTGCGTGACGCCCGGCGGATCGCCGACCGCACGGCCAACGCCAGGGCCGACCTGCTGGCGCGGATCAGCCACGAAGTCCGCACGCCGCTCAACGCCATCATCGGCTTTGCCGAGGTGATGATCGGCGAACGTTTTGGTGCACTCGGCAACGAACGCTATGCCGAATACATGAAGGATGTCCGTGCCTCCGGCCAGCAGGTGATCGCGGTCATTGACGATCTCACCAGTCTCAGCCGCATCGAGACCGGCAAGCTCGACCTCGCCTTCACCACTCAGAACCTCAACGACATGGTCGAGAGCTGTGTCGCGCTGATGCAGCCCCAGGCCAATCGCGAGCGCATCATCATCCGCACCTCACTGGCGCAGATGCTGCCGCCTGTGATGGCCGATGGCCCCGCGCTGCGCCAGATCACGATGAACCTGATCGGCAATTCGATCCATCTCGCCAATGCCGGCGGCCAGGTCATCGTTTCGACCGCGCTGACCGATTTCGGCGAAGTGGCCTTGCGAATCCGCGACACCGGCCAGGGGCTCAATGACAACGAAGTCGCGGCCGCGATGGAGCCGTTCCGCGCGCAAGCGCCGCTGGATCAGTCGCCGGAAGCCGCGGTCAGCCTGTCGCTGACCAAGGCGCTGGTCGAAGCCAACCGCGCGCAGTTCAACATCAAGACCGGCGCGCGTTCCGGCACCCTCGTCGAAGTGGTGTTTTCGCGGACGATGGCGAAAACCTGAAGCGTGTAGCGCCGGACGTCCAAACCGTCATTGTGACTTTAGCATACGATCAGACGGCAGATTTCATCGCCTGCCGTTCAAACATTCGCATCATCGCATCAAAACCGCGATCAGAAAGGAGGCTGCGCAGGGACAATAATATTTTGGCGCCGCCGCCGACCGCGTAGCGCGTTCGGGGTTTGCGAGCCTGCACCGCCTGTAAAATGGTCTTCGCGACAACGCGCGGCGGCGACGGCAATAAGCCCTGATCGGCTGAAGCCATCATTTTGACATGCGCGCGGGCGCCGTCCCTATAGGCACCATCGCCCGAGTATTTCATCAGGCCATCACGCGCGATACTGTTCCATTCGGTGAGGATTGCTCCCGGTTCTATGACCACGACATCAATGCCGAACGGATGTAGCTCCATGCGCAGTGAGTCGCTGAGACCTTCCAACGCAAACTTTGTGGCGTGATACCAACAACCAAACGGTTCACCGAATTTTCCGCCGACGGATGAAACATTGACGATCCGTCCGGAGCGCTGTGTCCGCATAGTTGGCAGCACGAGCTGGATCAGGCGCGCGAGGCCGAAAATATTGACGTCGAACTGTCGGCGCCCCTCATCCAGCGGCACATCTTCGAGGGCGCCGTAGGAGCCGTAGCCGGCGTTGTTAACGAGCACGTCGATCTGTCCGGCCTCTTGCAAAATGGTCTTCACTGCTGTGGTCATCGACGTGTCGTCCGTCACGTCCAATGCCAGCAAACGCGCTCCCGCGCCGGCCAGCGGCTGCATCCGATCGACGCGTCGGGCCCCTGCATAGACAGTGTAGCCGGCTGCCAACAGGCTCTTCACCGTCTCCTCGCCGATGCCTGATGAGGCGCCCGTGACCAACGCAGTTTTCGACATGCCGACCTCCTTACACATGACAATTATCGTCTATATGTCCAATATTGACATATAGACGGAATTTGTCAAGATGACTGGCTATGAGCGAGACCAAAAAGAGCAAAATCCTGACAACGGCGCGGTCCGTTTTCCTGCGATATGGCTATAAGCGGGTCAGCATGAACGACATTGCCGAGGCAGCGGGAGTATCCCGTCCTGCCCTGTACGTTCTTTTCAGGAATAAAGAGGAGATTTTTGTTGGAGTATTAATGCAGTGGGTCGATGAGACCGTTGCAGCTTGTAAAAGAGAAATGGAGAAGTGCGGGACTTCGGAACAGAAACTGATGTGCGCATTTGAGATATGGGCGGTGCATCCATTTGAAATGGTGATGCGATCACCGGAAGCAAAGGAGCTTATCGAATGCAGCTTCGAGTTTGCCCAGGATTCATTAAGGCAGGGCTATAAGATATTCGAGACGGCCATCGTGCCGGTGGTGGCATCACTTGCCGGGCGGCATCCGGCAAAGACATATATGGCCCCAGAACAGATTGCTCACGTTCTTGCGAGCGCCGTGCGCGGTTTCAAACAGACGGCGTCCAAGCCTGCTGAGCTGCGGTTGCTCATCGAAAGGCTTCTGGTGTTGTCTTTCAGTCTCGATCACGACACGATCCGCCGCCATGGCCGAATCCGGCGCGGCACATAATTCATGGGCGGATCTGCGACACCGCGGCGCTCCGTTTCAACGCCTGGAAATACACGAGGAGGCACCTTCGCTGCGCCAATTTCCATTTCCGTTTCGTGTAAGATGCTCCCGATCTAAGGAAAACCGGAGATAAAAATGAAAGCGGTGTTGAATATATCTGTCGGCGCAATGCTGGCGTTGATCGTGACATCAGGCTATGCGCTCGCGCAGGGCGCTACGACCCCCGAGGCACGGCTCAAGGAAAAGAACATTGCGCTGCCGCAGGTTCCTCCGCCGGTCGCAAACTATGTGGACGCGGTGCAGGTGGGGAATCTGCTGTTTCTTTCAGGAAATACTGCCGACGCGCAATGGAAATTCAAGGGCAAGGTCGGGAAAGACATGACCGTGCAGGAAGGTTACGACACCGCGCGGCAGGTCGGGTTGATCATGCTGGCGAAAATTCGAAACGCGCTTGGCAGCCTTGATCGTGTAAAACGCGTCGTCAAGGTGTTTGGCATGGTCAACTCCCCTGACGGCTTTGGCGATCAGCCGCGCGTCATCAATGGTTTTTCCGACCTGATGGTGGAAGTCTTTGGCGAGACAGCCGGCAAGCACGCGCGTTCCGCCGTAGGGATGGCAGGACTTCCCTTCAATAACGCCGTCGAAGTCGAAATGATCGTCGAGGTCGAATGAGTGGCCGTTCGTGGGCAGGACAGCGAACGCCCTATGATCATCGCAGCGCGGTTCTGAGCTGCCACGCCATTTGAGCGTGATCTGTTCGGCCTCGTTCTGCCCTAACGAAGCTTCGGGCCCATCATCCCCTAAGTTTGGCGATCTCGGCCTTGGCCGCGGTGACGATCTCGTCGTTCTTGTGGGCGTGGCCCCACAGGCCCCAGCCTCCCTCGACTGCCTCGGTCAGCAGAACCCACGTCCGCTCCTTGAGGCTGTCGTCGCCCGCGGCCTTGGCGACAAGGTCGGTCAACTGACGCACCACAGCGATCTGCTTGGGCCGGTCGAGCGCGCCCGCATTGGTGAGGACCTGAACGCGAACGTAATTGGTGTCTCCGTCCACATTGGCGAGGGTGCCGCTCGCAAGTTCATGCACAAAGGCCGCGGTGTTCTTGCGGAACATGGGAATATCCGGCACCTGCTCGATCGACTTGACGGTGGCGGCGGCGTCCTTGGCGAGAGCATGCGGGTCGCTAAAGGTGCCCGCGGTGGCGTAGATATCGATCATCGGCATCGACGGCGCTCCTTACCCTGGATTATATCTGGGGGTATGACGACTGTCATAGACTACTATGACAATCGTCATAGTCAAGGGGACATAAGCTTTGGCGGCCAACATCAAGCAAACCATGATCGAGCGCACGGCGGTGCTGCTCGCCAAAAAAGGCCTGCAAGGCGCGTCCTTCAGCGAGATCCTCGAAGCATCCGGCGCGCCGCGTGGCTCGCTCTATCATCATTTCCCCGGCGGCAAGGACGAGCTGGTTCTGGCCGCGCTCGAACATGCCGCAAACCAGGCGCTGGGCGCGCTCGATCGCCTGTCCGGCCAACCGGCGCGCGAAGTCGCGGAAGGCTTTTTGTCGTTATGGCGCTCGGTGCTGGCCCGATCGGATTTTTCGGCCGGATGCGCGGTCGCGGCCGTGACGGTGGCGGCGGAATCGGAAAGCTTGAGGGCGCGGGCGGCCGATATCCTTCGCCATTGGCGCGAGAAACTGGCCACGCTGCTCGCCGCAGGCGGGATACCGAAGAAGAAAGCGCGCGCCATCGCGGCAAGCCTTGTAGCGGCCTGCGAGGGCGCCGTGATTCTCGCCCGCGCCGAACACAGTTTTGAGCCTTTCGATCTCGTCGCCGCCGAGCAGTTGGCGATGATCGAGGCCGCCGCGAAATCCGCGTCGTAAAGCGGAAGCCGGGACGTCTTAGGCGTAAGCGGCCGTCAGGAAATCGCCGATCGCATCGAGAAAGGCCTGCGGCGCCTGCAATTGCGGCACATGCGCGCAGCCGGTCAGAATTTTCAGGCGCGCATTCGGCAGCAACGCCGCGAGTTCATGCGACATTGGCGGCGGCGTCGCCTCATCATGTTCGCCGACCAGCACCAGCACCGGCATTTTGACTTTCGACAGCTCGGGGCGAAGATCGAGCTCGGCGAGCTGCGCGCAGGCCGCCTGCAACACCTCCGGATCCGTCTTCAAGAAGGCATCGCGGCGGCCCTGCATCACATCGGGATGGGCCGCCTGAAACTCCGGCGCAAACAGCCGGCGCATCGCGACGTCCGTGATCGCGGCCAACCCCTTGGCCCTGGAGACGGCGGCCATGGTACGGAAGGCTTCGCGCCCGGCTTCGGAGAACGCAGCCCCGCAGTCGGCGAGGATGAGCTTGCTGGTGATGTCGGGATGCCGGATCGCCATTTGCAGCGCGACAAAGCCGCCATAGCCATTGCCAAGCACGATTGGCTCTGTGCCACCAACTTCGCTTACGGCTTCCGCCATACGGTCCGCGACCGCAGCTAATCCTCCGCTGACCGCTTTCGAGCCGCCAAAGCCCGGCAATTCCGGAACGATCACGCGGTGCGACCGCGCCAAATGCGGCGCGATGGCATCGAAGCTCGCCCGGTCCGACAACAGCGAGTGAAACAGAAACAGCGGCGTCCCCTCACCGGATTCGGCCGCATTCACCGTACCTTGAGCAAACCATCGGTCCATGCGGGTCTCTCTTTGTGATCCAGGCTAACAAGCGGGGCGTGAGTGGACCCGATTGATAAATCAAAGGCGGAGCTTTTCAAGCCCTCTTCGCTTGACGTGATATTTCACGAATGCAAGAAATGGTAAAATTCTCGCGGGATTTCGCCATGCTTTAATGTCTTAATGTCTATGAAAGCCTGCGCGCTGATATTCTGAACTGCCGGCTCGCGCCGGGTGACGACATGCGCGAGCAGGAGCTCGCCGAACGCTATGCCGTCAGCCGCCAGCCCGTCCGCGAGGCCTTGCTGCGGCTGGAGCGCGAGCATCTCGTCACCGTGCAGCCGCGGCAGGGCTACCGCGTCAATCCGATCTCGTTGTCGGATGCGCGCGACCTGCTGCGGTTTCGCCTCGCGCTGGAGCCGGCCTGCGTCACGGAAGCGATCGAGAACGCGCCGGAAAAGGTGCTCAAGGCGCTTGACGACTTCCGCCGCTTTTCCGGCGATCATGAAGATTTCATCGCCTATAACCGCGCCTTTCATTCGGCGCTCGCTTACGCCTCGGGTAACCGCCGCATGGCGGGCGCGTTGTGCGACCTGATCGGACAGGCCGACCGGCTGGTGCGCGTGAGCCTCGCCAGTATCCGGGATCATGATCCCACACGACTGGTCGGCGAACATGTCGAGCTGATCGAGGCGATGCAGCGCCGCGACACACGAGGCGCGGCGCGCCTGATCAAGGCCCATATCAGCCAGACCGAAAAACGCGTTTTGCCGGCGCTCAAACGCAACGCCGTGATCGTGGAGGAGAGAAACGCATGAATATTCCAGCGAGGCCCGTTTCGGCATCCATCGAAATCCATGGCAACTTCGTCGACGGCCGCGAGATCGAGGCAGGTCAAGGCGCGATGCTCGACGTGCGCAATCCCGCCACCGGCGAGGTGATCGCGCAGATCCCGAACTCGACCGCCGAAGACATCGACCGCGCGATGAAAAGTGCGCGCGCAGCCTTCGAAGGCAAAGCCTGGGGCGGCATGGACGTGCGTGCCCGTGCGCGCCTGGTCAACAAGCTCGCGGACGCGTTCGAGGCCAACCTCGACCAGCTCTACAAGCTCGAGACGCTGAACAACGGCCGTCCGGTCAACGAAACCCGCGCGCAACTCTCGCGCCTGCCCGACTTCTTCCGCTATTTCGCAGGGCTGGCGCTGGCGCGGCGCGACGCGGTGATCCCCGTCGAAGGCGCTTATCTGAACTACACGCTGCGCACGCCGATCGGCATCGTCGCCAACTGCACACCGTTCAACCATCCGCTGATGATCCTGTGCAAATCGCTGGCCGCGGTGCTGGCGTCCGGTTGCGTCACCGTGGTCAAGCCGTCGGAATACACACCGCTGACCACCTTGCGGCTCGCCAAAATCTTCACCGAGGCCGGGCTGCCGCCGGGCGTGTTCAATGTGGTGCTTGGGCTGGGCCAGAACGCCGGCAAGATGCTCGCCGAACACCCCGATATCGACAAGCTGGTGCTGACCGGCGGCACCGAGGCCGGCCGTATCGCAGGAAGTGCTGCGGCGAAAGTGTTCGCGCATCAGACCATGGAGCTCGGCGGCAAGACGCCGGTGATGGTGTTCGACGATTTCGACATCGACCGCGCCGTGAATTATGCCGCCTTCGGCGCCTTCATCGGCGCCGGGCAAACCTGTATCTGCGCCTCGCGCCATCTCGTGCAGGCCACGATCTATGACGAGTTCGTCGAGAAGCTGAAGGCGAAGACCGAGACCATCAAGATCGGCGATCCCTCCGATCCCTCAACCCAGCTTGGACCGGTGATCTCGGCGCGTCAGCGCGACCGCGTGCTGTCCTATTGCCGGTATGGTCACGAAGACGGCGCGCGGCTCGTCACCGGTGGCGTGGCGGCCAAGATCGCAGGGCTCGAAAACGGCTATTTCGTCGAGCCGACCGTGTTTGCGGATGTGAAGGCCGATATGCGCATTTTCCAGGAGGAAGTGTTCGGCCCCTTTACCTCGGTCACCCCGTTCAAGGATGAAGCCGACGCGCTGCGGCTTGCGAACGATTCACCGTTCGGGTTAGCTGCCGCGATCCGCACCCGCGACGTTGCGCGCGCCCATCGCGTCGCTTCCGGCGTCAAATGCGGTATTGTCTGGATCAACGATCATCACCGGCTCGATCCGGCCTCGCCCTGGGGCGGCGTCGGCGATTCCGGGGTGGGCCGCGAATGCGGCACCGAGAGCTTCGACGATCATTTCAACGTCAAGAGCGTGATGGTCGCAACCGGCGACGCGCCGTTCGACTGGTACCGCGACACGGCAGGGCAGCGACGGCTGAACTGAACAAAGGGTCTTGCTGCGTCATAACCGGCTCTTTCCCTCATCCTGAGGAGCTTGCACGAGCAAGCGTCTCGAAGGATGAAGCCGCTGACGGGCCTCATGGTTCTCCTGGCGATGCGAAGCATCGTCCAGCGACGGCGTATTATTATTTCGTGCCGTTCGCGACGGCCTCGCTTATGCTCGACCTGCTCGGGCACTCGCGCCTCCTCACCATGAGGGGATTGGTGACGGAGTGTACTACAACAAACTAGATGAAAAACGAATAACAGGGGGAACTTTCATGGCTCTTGCAGTAAACGCCGGCGCACGCCTCGACCGGCTGCCGATCTCGCCGTTTCACTACCGGATTTTCTGGCTGGTCGGCGCCGGCATGTTCTTCGACGGCTACGATCTCTATGTTGCCGGCGGTGTGCTGGCCTCGGTGGCCCAGTCCCAGTTCTCGACGCCGGCGCAAATCCCGCAATTCGTTTCGCTGACCTTTGTCGGCATGACGGCGGGCGCGCTGATCACCGGCTTCATCGGCGACCGGTTCGGCCGCCGCTTCACCTATCAGATCAATCTCCTGATCTTTGGCCTCGCTTCGCTCGCAGCCGCCTTCGCGCAAAATATGGACCAACTGATCGTCTGCCGTTTCGTGCAGGGACTTGGGCTGGGCGCCGAAATCGTGGTCGGCTATTCGACGCTGACCGAATTCGTGCCGCCGAAGACGCGCGGACGCTGGCTCTCGATGATGGCGTTCATCGTGGTCGCGGGCTTTCCGGCGACCTCGCTGCTCGGCTATCTCGTGATCCCCAATTTCGGCTGGCGGCCGATGTTCGTCATTGCCGGCATTGGCTCGCTGATCGTCTGGTACCTGCGCAAGAACTTGCCGGAGTCGCCGCGCTGGCTTGAATCGGAAGGCCGCGACGAGGAAGCCGAAGCCTTGATGCAGGCGATCGAAACCGAGGCAAGTGTCGGCAAGCCGCTACCGCCGGTGGTCATTCCCCCAGCCGTGAAGCTGGCGGCGGCAATCGACATGATCAAGCCGCCGCTGTTGCAGCGGATGATCGTCGGCTCCTGGGTGCTGATCACGATCAACACCCTGATCTTCGGCTTCGTGATCTTCCTGCCGCAGTTCTTCCTGCGCCAGGGACTGACCATTACCAATTCGCTCGCTTATACGCTGGTGCTCTCAGTGGGATCGCTGGTCGGCTGCGCGTTAGGGGCGTATCTGTCGGACGCGATCGGACGGCGTATGAGCATCATCGGCGCCTCCGTCGTCACCATTGTCAGCGGCTATATCTATGCCCGTTTCGACGCGACGGCCGATCCGGCGATCGTGCTCAGCGTCGGCTTTGTCCTCGTGGTTGCGATCTACGTGCAGACCGCGATCCTTTATGGCGTCTACACGCCGGAACTGTTCCCGACCGAGATCAGGCTCCGCGCGAACGGGATCTGCAACTTCTTTGGACGCGGCGCCACGGTCGTCTCGCCCTTCATCGTCGGCACACTGATGGCCTCTTACAAGCTGCCGGGCGTGGTCTGGCTGATGATCGGCCTTGTGGTGGTGCAGATCCTGGTGGTGTGGGCCTGGGGCGTCGAGCCGCGCAACCGCGGGCTGGAGGAAGTGACCGCCAAAGGAAGCCCGTGAGGGCGGCGTGATAACACACCGCTCGTTATCCCGGCCAAGCGAAGCGCGAGCCAGCTCGCGTCGCGGAAACCATCTTGGCCAGCGGTCCAAACCGACCGCATCAACAGGCCGGACATATGGATGCAAGCGATCCGATCAGACCAGAAAAAACTCTTGTGGCACGGGGGCCGTCCACATATGGGTCCCCGCGTTCGCGTTAGGG
>Ga0208193_1001473_pt1 | contig 10338 bp, 6 predicted proteins | sample June2015DPH_17_2_FD_184716 | JGI IMG/M metagenome (GOLD analysis project Ga0208193, IMG submission 184716) | Peatland microbial communities from SPRUCE experiment site at the Marcell Experimental Forest, Minnesota, USA - June2015DPH_17_10... | ecosystem: Environmental > Terrestrial > Soil >...
GTGGCTTTCGTCGGGGAAGTAGAGGAATTTGCTGGGGACGTGCTGGAGCTGGAGGGCTGTGAAGAGCTGATAGCCTTCGGAGACGTCGAGGCGGTAGTCGAGCTGGCTGTGGATGACGAGCGTTGGGGTTTTGAAGTTTTTTGCAGATAATGCTGGCGACCATCTGCGGAATGGATTTTCGCTGTCGGGTTTGCCGTAGTAGTCCCAGGGTGCGCCTTTGAACTCCCAGGTGTTGAACCACAATTCTTCTGTGGTGCCGAAGGCGGATTCGGGGTTGAACATGCCGTCGTGGGAGACGATGCACTTGAAGCGGTTGGTGTGGCCGAGAATCCAGTTGGCCATGTAGCCGCCGTAGCTTGCGCCGAGGGCGCATTCGCGGGATTTGTCGATGAAGGGATAGTGCTGCTCGGCGTAGTCGAGGCCGGTCATGAGGTCTTGATAGGGCTTGCCGCCCCAGTCGCCGTTGATGCCGTCGATGAATGCCTGGCCGTAGCCTGTGGAGCCGCGCGGGTTGATCATGACGACGACGTAGCCGTTGGCGGCGAAGAGCTCGGCGTTCCAGCGGTAGCTCCAGCTATCTCCCCATGCGCCTTGCGGGCCGCCGTGGATTAAGAACTTCACTGGATATTTCTTGGTAGGGTCGAAGTTGGGCGGGCGGATGAGGAAGCCCTGGACTTTGGTGTTGTCTTTTGAGGGGAACCAGAAGGATTCCATTGCGGGCAAATCAAGCTGCTGAAGCAGGGCATCGTTGATATGGGTCAGACGCTCTCCATCTGATTCGCGGGAGTAAACAGACTTTTTGCCATCTTTGGTAGTTGTCACACCTGCCATGGGACCGTGAACAAAGCGGACAACCTCAGCCGGATGCCAGACATACATTCTCGTCGCAATAAGGTAGCTGCCAGAAGCAGTTGGCAAGGGTAAAAGGCTTGAGAATTCTCCTGCGTCAATCCCACTTGGATTGAGTGTCTTGCCCGTCAAGAGGGCTTCGTGGACGGGTGCGTGACCTTCTTGGCCTGCGACATAGTAGATACCCGTCGAATCAGTTGCCCAAACAAATTCGTCAACCCAGAGATCAAAGTTGGGGAGCAAGTCTTTGGTGGTTTTGGCGGTGCGGTCGTAGAGCATTAGACGGAATTTGTCGCTTTCGTAGCCGGCGCGGGCTTGGCTGCGCCACGCTAAATATTTGCCGTCGGGGGAATAGGCTGGCGAGAAGTTGCCGCCTGCTGAGGTGCTGATTTTTACCGGCTTGGCGGATGGGTTGGTCAGGTCGAGGGTGTAGATTTGCGCGCTTGTTGAGATGGCGGGGACTTCATCGGGGTTTTCGGTGAAGGCTAACTCTTTGGAGTCGGGTGAGATGCTGAAGCCGCCGTCGCCGCCTAGCGAGAAGGGTGGAACGTCGTGCGGGGCATTGGGTGTTAGGTCGCGTGCGGAGCCGCTGTCGATGCTGACTTGAAAGAGATGGCTGCGCCTGGGGCCGGTGAAGTGGTCCCAGTGGCGGTAGAGGAGCGCGGTGAAGATTTGCGCTTTGACTTTGCTATCGGCGGCGGCCTTGTCGCGGTCGGCGTTGCATTTGTCGCCGCTGTTGTCAGTGGTGGTGATTGCGGGGCAGTCGGGATAGACGCTTGAGGTGAAGACGATGGATTTGCTGTCTGGAGACCAGCGGGCGTTGTCGGCTTCTGTGGAGATGCTGGTGAGCTTGTGCTCATTGCCGATTGTGCCGGTGGCGGGGTCGAAGGCGGCTAGCCAGATTTGCTGACTGTCGTTTCGACCGGAAAGAAAGAGCACGGAATGGCCATCGGCGGAGAATTGGAGGCCGGAGTCACCGGGGTGGAGTGAGGTGAGCTGAATGGGCTCGCCTCCGGAGATTTTCTGGAGGTACCACTGCGAGGTGGATTTGTTGGTTTCGAGGCTTTCGGTGGAGACGGAGTAGGCGAGCCATTGGCCGTCGGGTGAGACGGCGGTTTCGCCGAGGCGCTTCATGGCCATCATGTCCTCGAAGGTCATGGGGCGCTTTGTTTGTGCATAGGCGGGGAGCGCGAGGACGCAGACGATAGCGACGAGAAGGAGCTGCTTGCGATGGGTCATGGATATTTTTCCTTACTGCAAGGAGCAAGTTTATATCTCTCCTTTCCCGAAGGCTATGAGGGCTGACGATTTGTGACTCCAGAATGTCTCTGCGGCATGGAGCCGTGGGATGTTTCCTATCGAGGAATAATTCGTCTTTTGTTTGCTTATCGGTGGGCGAGTCGAGCGATTTTACACACGTTTGGGTGCTTTTTCTCATCTGATTATGACCAATGCATAAAGCCCCAACCGAGGAAGCATTCAGGGAGGGATTCAGGCGCACGCATCCGGTAGCTGCGGGAACAGCCGGGGATTCTCTGTGCGCTATAGATGTTGAAAAATATCATAAATAACTGACGATTTGCTCATTACAGGATTCGTCTGGATAACTTCGTAACGTTTATTTAGTATCATTTCTTGCAGCGGTTAGAAAGCAAGCGCTTTTTTGCGGAACGGTTTCGTGGTGCGATGGCGGCACTGGATTCAGTACGATGCGGGCCACTACAGCTTGTGGGCAAAATATGCTGTCAGGGAACGAAGTGAAGAAAAAATCCATTCCAATTGGCAGGCCCTCAGTTCTCCGGCACACCAATGCACGCAGCATTCTGAAGCTATTGCGTGAAGCAGGTTCCTGTTCGAGGGCGGATCTTGTCCGCGTCTCGGGGCTCAGTGCTCCAACGGTTACCAATGTCGTTAAGGACCTGCTTGCCGCAGATTTGATTGAGCCGCTGGGCGAGGGACGTTCGAGTGGTGGGCGGCCGCCAGACATGATTCGCTTCAAGGCAGAGCGCGGCTGTCTGCTTGCCGTCCAGATTACTGCGAGGAACATTTTCTTTCTATTTACCGACCTGGACGGCAGTGAGCTGGACCGGCTGGAGGTTTCGCTTGCGCAGCGCAAAACCAAGCCGGAGGATATTTGCCGCCTGATTGGGAATGAGCTGAAGACTTTTCTGCGCAGGCATAAGAAGACGCGGGAGAAGCTGCTGGCGCTGGTGGTTGGCGTACCTGCGATTACGAATGTGGACGAGGGCAGTGTGCGCTCGATCAGCAATCTTGAGGGATGGCGCGCGGTGCCTTTGCGCGCAATGTTGAGCAAGATTGCCGGCTGCCTGGTGATTGTAGAGAATGACACGAATCTGGGCGCGCAGGGAGAGCATTATCGCGGTTCCGCGCAGGCTGAGAAGGATTTTGTTTTTATCAACATTGGCACCAACGTTGGCGCCGGCATATTTTTAGATGGCAAGATTCATCATGGGACGGGTTGGTCGGCTGGAGAGATTGCATATCTTCGTCTGCCTTCTATTTCCCGCAGGAAGCCGGCGATTTATGAGTTTGGCGAACTAGAGGCTGTATTGACGAGCTCCGGAATTCTGAAGAGCTGGCGAGAGGCATGCAGCAAGTCTGCGCGCGGCGCAAGAAAGGGCGAGCCGGACGCGGTAGAGATTCTGGATATGGCCAAGGCCGGAGATCCATGCGCCGCTAAGATTCTTCGCCAACATTCGGAGATTGTTACGGACATCATCGTGAACCTGTCGCTCATTCTGAATCCTGGGCTGATTCTGTTAGGTGGCGAGATTGGCAGTCACCCGGCGCTGATTAGTTTTGTACAGAAGCAGTTGGAGGGTGGCGAGTTCGCAGCGGCCAGGATTGCCTCCAGCGTGCCGAATCAGCGAGCGGTGCTTTGGGGGTGCATCTCCCTGGCTTTGCAAGCGCTTCCTTCGGTCCTGCTTCCGCAGCCTGAGCTTTGACCTTTGTGCGTGGTAATGCCGTCCGATAGCATCCCCACTTTTTTGTTGCACGAAAGATGATGGCTAGTGCAAAGGCTGCTGTTTGGCGGCCCAGAAGACGGAGTTGCGGAAGATGGTGGTGAATGCCTGATTCTCGAAGAGATCGGCATGATGGCCCATGAAGATGTAGATGTTGCGTGCCTTCATGCGCTCATTCGTCCAGATGACGGGGTGATCTCCACCCATCTTGATATTCGTGTCAGGCTTGTATGTGCTTTCGTCTACTGTGGCCAGGACATGCACGTCAGGACGCGGCGACTTATCCCACGTATACCACTCTTCATGGAGAACAGGAAAAGGACTGGAGACGCCTTTCATGACGGGATGCGTTTTGTCTTCTACTGTTACAGTTCCATCTGCGAAGGACGCGATGTAATTCTTCCAGCGAATACCGCCCATGAACTGAGAGAACCACGGCCACATCTGGAAGCCGTCGAATTCACCGAGCAGGGACGCGTGGTGGAAGCCGATCCAGCCGCCGCGGCCTTCCTCGATGTACTTGATGAAGGCGGCCTGCGCTGCCGGCGTCCAGTTGTACGGCGGATAGTTCAGTTGAATGAAAAGCTGATAGTGGGAGAGGAATTCGTCATCGATTTTGTCTGTGTTCTGGATGTAGTCGACGGCGAAGTTCTCATTTGCCGCCAGTTGATTCAGCCATAGCATTGCGGCATCGACGAAGGGACGGTGAATTCCTCCGGGCTCCGCGATGGCAACTACACGAAATCGAGGACCTTCTGACGTGGAAGCCGCCGCCCATGCAGTTTTTACCGCACTCAATAGCAGCGCGGAAATGCACAAGCAAATCATTGCGTGGTGCAGCGTTCTGCGTGACAAGCGCATACTGTCTCCATTCTGTTGTCCAACACTTACATGCGGCGATAACACCGATTATTTCGCTCGTGGATGCGTCATCTCCATCGCCCAGATGGCCATGGGGCGCATGTACATCCCGGCGCGGAAGTTACCTTCGACATCCCATGCTTCCGGTGTGCGAAACCAGTAACCCTTGGTTTCATAAATGACGTGATAGAGACCGTGGACGGTCTTCCATGATTCGTCTTTCATGCTCTCACTCTGCAGCAGAGCTGCGTAGCTGAGTGTTGTGCCTACCCACACTTCGCGGGCCTCCGGATTGTCGATGATTTTGCCGTCGGCGGTCATGCCGTTGGCTGCGCCCATTTGGCCGTCGCCATACTTGAGCACACAGAAGTTATAAATCTTATTTAATGCGGTGACCTGCATTTCATGCGGGACGATATCGCCAAGTCCGGTCAAGGTTGCATACCACTGGCCGGCTAGCTGGTCGGTCTGAATATCATTACTGGATTCGCTGTGTGTGTCGTAGCGGAAGTATTCGCCGTTCCATAGCTGCGAGATGTAAGTCTTTTGCCCCTTCAGGAAAAGCGCGTGATATTCTTCGGCGGTTTTGGCATCGCCTATGATACGCGCGGATTCTTCCGCGGCTCGCAGGGCGGCAAGCCAGAGGCCACCGGAGTACGCGCTGACACCGCTCACCACCCAGTCGTCATAAGTTTGGTCAGGGTAGCCGCTGTTTTCCGGCACGCCGCCTCCATGATCGAACTGGCGCAGATACTCAATCGCATCTTTTACGGCTGGCCACGTTTCACGCAGAAATGCTTTATCGGTTTTGCCGGTCAGCACGTAGTCACGGTAGACCATTAGCACGAATTTCGAGTTCAGATCCTTCCAGTCATTTGTGTCCTGCCAGCCGGGCTCGTTTACGGCGACAAAAGGGTCGCCTTCAGGAACACCGAGATCGTGCGGTACGGCACCAATCTTCTTGCGCTTATGCGTGACAGGCTCGCCGGTCAACTGCGACTTCCAAACCGACATCCCCTGCTCCGGCCATTCCTTTGGCACTGTGTCTGCAAATTCACGCAGCACCTGCTTGTCGATCTTTGGCCAGAACTTGAGGAGCGGTAATGACCCATAGAAGCGCACGTCGAGGGTGCCATAGTATGCATAGTCGAAGCACTCCAGCAGCGCAAATGTTGGTTCTATCCTGCGATCGCTTCCGACCTGGCGCCCCCAGAAAGTTCCGCCATCAGAAAGCGCATATAGCTCGTTGAAAAGCATTCCGCGATACCAGAGTGGTTTGCTTTCGTCGTTGATATAGGGAGCCTGCCAACGGTCAATCGCTTCGCTCCACTCGGAAGCGTGAAGCAGGCCATCGCGGGCAATTTTCCATGCGTTTTCTCCGGAGGTTCCATAGAAATCCGTGTAGCGGCGATTCCATTTGCGCCCTTCGCCGAATTGAACGACGGGAAAATCCCATGCAAGAGCCATCGGGATGACTTTGCTTTCTCCGGGCTTTAGCGTGAAGCGCAACGCTATTGCGCCGGCGAGTTTCTCCTTGTCGCTGACCCATGATTTGGTGTCGTTGGCGAGACGACCGTCTTTGGAGAACGGCGTCCACACTTCCTTGCCGTCGCCCGATGCCTGCCATGTGGTTTGATAGGTGACTTCTACGCCAGGGGAATCGAGCGCGGCAATTGCGAACTGACCATCCCAGTCATTTGTGCCTATATGGTTACGGCCGAGGACGATGCCCTTCATGGTTCCGGAGCCGGGAATCATCTCGCTCTGGTAGTCATTGTGATTGCCCTGATTTGGAGTGCCTGCGAAGTCATTTGTGAAGGTGCGGAACCAGCCAGACATATTTGTCCACGTCAGCATGACGGAGACTGTTACCGTTTTGTTGGTTGGGTTTTGAGCGTGCCAGCGGTAGACTGCTATCGGATAGCTTGATTCACGGTAGTTGTCAGGAAGAATGGGCGAGAACTGCTCAAGCGTTACGCGGGCAGGAAACTTGTCAGAGCGGTAGTCGAACCAAGCCTTGGGGTAGAGAGCGTAGTAGTCCCCGGCACCGACGGGGTAATCCCATTTCCAGGTGGACAGTTCACCATTCTGGGGGTGACCGTTCATGAGCACCTGCGCTACGCCCTGCGCGTCTCCTTCGGATTTTTGATACATGGCAAATTGATTGGCATAGACGGGCTCATATTTGTGCACAGCGGCCTTGATGTGCCAGCGAGCGAAGTCGCCGCGATAGCTGCGCGAAAATGTCCCCGCACCAAGGCCGCCTACGGGCACGCCCTGCCAGTACCCATCATCAATGAGGCCGCTCTTCATGGCCTTGCCGGGGTTTTCCAGCGGCTGCCCCAGCGGTCGCTTCCAGGCGGCAGAGGGAATTGCCTGCTGACTATGCACCGCACTGACGGCAGCCATGTAGAACACCAGCAAAAGAATGAAACTTAGTTTGCAAAATCGAATCAATATGTGCTTCAGGATGCCCTCCTGCAAGTCAGCCCCGAGTGCGAGCCTATCATCAGAAATTCTATGGACAGCATAGGCGTGAGGGGCGTTCACACGTAACAAATTCGGACGTGAACTGGTACGATCAATTCCGCCCGCCTAGCCACAGCAAGGCATTTTCAAAGAATCGATTTTGCGTTTCATCACTCAGTATCCTGGCTCCGTGTCCCATATTTGTGTAAACCATCTTATATTTTTTGTTCGTCCACGCAACCGGGACATCGCCTCCGCCCAATGTATCTTTAAATCCCAGCGGATAGTTCGACGGTGCAAGCGTGATTAGAACCTTGATATCTGGATTGTTGCGCGGGCTTGGTTGCCAGCTATACCACTCATTATCCGGAGATACAAAGCTCTTCGGCATCCCTCTGGTTGCCGGATGGCTCCGATCGTCAATCATGAGCGTGGCCGGCATCGGAGGCCAACTGTTGCCGGAGAACATTGTTCCTAAAAAGTCAGCAAACCAAGGCCAGGTTTCACGGCTGTCCATCCATCCGGACACGTGGAAGCCCATCCATGCTCCGCCATGTTCCATATAATCGGCAAATGCTTTGCGCTGCGCCTGCGTTGCAGGAAATTCATTGAGCCACAGCACCACCTGGTAATCTTTCAGCGTTGCAGGATTCAAGTCGTTCCAGTTGGATGTTGCCAGGAAAGTGAAATGATCGCGTTCCGCCATAGATTGAAAAAAAGGAATCGCCTGCATGGCGAAATCAACGTGGTCCTGTTCTACGTTTGTTGAGTAAAAAGCAAGAACACGAAAGGTCTTTGCCTGACTGAAACCCGATAGTACACACAGACCAAAGAAAGCAATGCCGAAGAATAATTTCATGCGCCGAATCATGAGGTTCCTCTCGCATCCGACGAGCCATACATTCTCTCGACATCGGACTTTCTAACGATTAATAATATAGTGTTATTTGGAACGGGCGACAATATGGGTTTGCGCACTTCATCGTTTTATTCGAGCGTTCTACGCGGCATCACTCTTGCCGCCATAGTGTTGCTTGTAGCATCGCCGCTTTCTGCATGGTGCGCTGTAGAGAATTCCGCATGGGGGCGCCTGATTACCAGCGCTGCTATTGTATTGAACCCATCCACGCACAAGATTTACGCAGTGAGTGAAGGCACAGAATCCGTAACTGTGATTGACGCCAAAACGGGCTCTGCGCACACCGTAAAAGTGGGCCGCGAACCCATTGCCATCGCAGTTAACCACATTACCAATCGAATTTATGTTGCCAACGATGGAAGCGCTTCAGTCAGTGTCATCGATGGCACAAGCGATGCTGTAATCACTACTGTTACAAGCGACCCGCTTCCCTATATGCTGGCCGTAGACGAAGCAAGCAATCGAATCTACGTAACACACACCTATAGCGGCACGGTAACTGAAATTGACGGCGCATCGAATGCGACTCATTCCCTTAAGGCAGGCAATGCCGATGGGGTGGTTATCGATCCAGCTACGAACACGGTCTTTCTAACCACCTACGAAGATCCGAACATCCGCATTTTGAATGAAGCGACGGGCGCCGTCACCAAAGTTGCCGTTGGCCCGCACATCTGGGGCATGATTTTGGACGAGTCAACTTCCACATTGTTTCTGACGCACATGGCAACGGCCGAATTGGTAGCGCTGGATGAAAAAACGCACGTCGTCAGCACCATTCCCGTCGGCAAACTCCCTTGTGCGCTGGCTATTGATTCAGTCACGCATAAACTCTACGTGGTGAATTATGGCGATGAGACTGTGAGCGTGATTGATCTGCGGACAAGGAAGGTGATTGCAACTTTGCCTGTTGGCCGGCACCCACAGGGCATAGCGATCGATTCGAAATCCAACCGCATCTTTGTAGCGAACGTCCTCGGCGACAATGTTACCGTCATTGACGGAGCGAGAAATAAAGCGATCCGTGATTTGAATGCGGGCCGCCATCCGTATGCAGTGGCGATCGATCCGGTTTTCAGCCGTGTCTATGTAGCGAATTACAGTGCGCCTTGGATAACTCCAATTGCGAATGGGAAATAATTTTGCGTTGCCCTATTCTTACTCCGCCGGGGATGTTTCCCCTGGCTCTGCCGGGGAGGCAGTAGAAGTTTGACATTTTCTAGAGCCCATCCAGAGACTCTTCGAGGTGAAGCTGAGGTATATTCACCGGAATCCCGTGGAGCGCGGATTGGTGGAGAAACCGGAGGACTGGTTGTGGTCGAGTGCTCGACACTACGTGACTGGAGAGAATGGAACGGTTGAGATTGAGTCCTTCTGGACGGCTGCGCGGAGGGGTGGGGAGTTGCCGGGTTGGTTGAGAAGGAAAAGGCCGGGAGGCTGAGGTTCGAGGTATCCCAGGTCCTTAACTGCAAGGACCTGGGGCACCCATCGGTGTGGGTGGAACTTGCTTTCTAAAGACCTTGAGGGGGGCACCCATCGGTAGTAGTGAACGCGCTTCCTGAAAGACATGGTGCAACATAAGGTGACATTGTGAGAAAGGGATGTATATTCTTGGGCAAATGCCCAATGAACTTGTCCGTTTTCAAGAGACGGGAAATTTCCATTTCCTGACGTTCAGTTGTTTTCACCGGCTTCCGTATCTGGGTACGGCAGAGGCGAGGGAGATTTTTGAGGCTAGCCTGGAGTCGATCCGAGGGCGGTATCGATTTGTTGTTGTGGGGTATGTGGTGATGCCGGAGCATGTTCATCTGCTGGTGAGCGAGCCGCAGAAAGGATTGCTGGCGAGGAGTGTGCAGGCGTTGAAGCTATCCGTTTCTGTGCAGCGTGTGGAGCGGCCCTTCTGGCAGGCGCGATACTACGACTTCAATGTACACAGCGAGGAGAAGCGGGCGGAGAAGCTGAGGTATATTCACCGGAATCCCGTCGAGCGCGGATTGGTGGCTAAACCGGAGGACTGGCTGTGGTCGAGTGCTCGACACTACGTGACTGGAGAGAATGGAACAGTTGAGATTGAATCTTTCTGGACGGCTGCGCGGAGGGGTGGGGAGTTACCGAACTGGTTGAGAAGGAAAAGGCCGGTAGGCTGAGGTTCGAGGCATCCCAGGTCCTCAACTGCAAGGACCTGGGGCACCCATCGGTGTGGGTAGAACGAACTTTCTAAAGACCTGGGCCACCCGCCAAGTTATAAACAAGATT
>Ga0208193_1001476_pt1 | contig 10324 bp, 9 predicted proteins | sample June2015DPH_17_2_FD_184716 | JGI IMG/M metagenome (GOLD analysis project Ga0208193, IMG submission 184716) | Peatland microbial communities from SPRUCE experiment site at the Marcell Experimental Forest, Minnesota, USA - June2015DPH_17_10... | ecosystem: Environmental > Terrestrial > Soil >...
CTCAGTATTTGAGTGTGACCAATCGAGCGCCAAAAAGATCGCTCGGCATGAAAATGACCGCCTCATGAGGATGAACGCCGTTCCCAAAGACAACTTTCGAGCATTGTTGTGCGCCCCCTGGGGTCAGCTCAACGACAGGCGAGACTGCGCCGCTAGGATTGACATGCACAACATAGTTGTTCCCACCGAGCTGCGGACATCCGGCCATAAGGATGTCACCTTCCGGAGTTCTGTAGGCTGCTTGGAGTACTTGGAGATTTCCGGTGTCAAAGTCCTGGAGATTGGCGGCTCTGTTGGATGACGCGTCAAAGTATTTCAGATGGGCGCGATAGCCCGTGGCCGATATCTTCTTGATAGCGATCACCTGTTCCGTGATCGACATGGTGCCAGGTGCGGGGAATTGGGGGACGGTCCGCTCAATGAGTAGCGTTTGCCTGTCCGCCGTCAGAAGCAAGCCACCCGACATATTCTCATCGACCGCGCGGTAAATCTCGTTGCCCCTGGAGTCCAGGTGGATAACAAGGACCCCCTGACGATTGGTGGCGGGCGACGATACAACCTTCACCCACTCATCCCCGTTTTGAGTGACCGGTAGAATGCGCACATTCAGAGCTATTGTCACCGAATCATCGGAAGCGACCAGGAGAGAACCGCACTCGGATTGTCCAAGCTGCGGGGAGATATCGAGGGCCTTACCTTTGTCAGTTGGATATTGATGCTCCCAAAGCAGCTTGCCTGTCATGTCACGCATTTCGATGAGCGGAATGCTCCCTCGCCAAGAGGTCACATGAGGGCTAAAGGCCACTCCCGCAAAGATAAATCCATTTCTAGTGGCCGCGCCGCAACCGATGTGCCGAGACTCGCCCGGTTGAGACAAATGAATTTCTGGCAGCAAAGCCCCCGTCGCCGCAAGCGGAATGAGCGAATCATAGAGACGGGACTCGAATATTTTATTCCATTCGGTGCCTTTGCCTGCGCGCTGCGCACTTTTTATTTCTGCAAAAGCGTCCTGATCGAAGCGGCTGCCTAGTACGCCGTAGCCACCATTGATAAGAAGAAAAGCTGTTGCGGGAGGTGCCGTCTCCCATTCCGAGTCGCTTGTCTGTTCCGATATGACCGCGCCCGTGGAGGAGATCTTTAGGTAGAACTGCCGGAGCCCCGTCCGATTGTATTGATTCGTCCGGTAACCTCCGGCGATCAGAAAGCCTCCATCAGGATTCGAGGTCGCAGCCGTCGCCTGCTTTAACGAGCCTCGAGGGATGATCTCTTGGATAGAAAGCACCGTGATCGGGGGCAAAGCCAAGCTTTCGGCGGCTGAGCGCGCTGTGAATGCACAGATCAATAGGACTACCGCGACGGCAAACTGCATCAGTATTCTTCCTTGAAAGCGCCCAACGCCGAGTAGCATAGTTTCAGTCCATGTGCCTTAGCCTGTTTAGCATAGCTTTAACTTGGGTCGTGATCTGGTACGGAGCACTCATTTTACAGGCGTGCCGGTCCAAGAGAGAGAAGCAGCATAAAAGCAAAACATTCCCATAAAGAGCCGTAATTGAACAAGTTAGGGAATCCACTCATGCCGCAAGCAGGAGATCCTTCGGCGGTGCGGCGCGGCCAATGCTCGTTTTTTGGGAGAGTTTTCGAATTGATTGCGCTGAAGCAGACGGTCGCGAGTGCCTGCAACGGGTCGGCACCGCTCATTCGTCTGCCGTCCCAGCGCGCCAGTCATCTAGCGAGTACAGGGCGATGATCCGAAAAGCATTACGTATCAGCAGCATCGTTCTCAAACCGGTGACTTTGGTTTCATGGTGCAGTGTCCGAGACAACCTGTTGGAGGCGCACTTCGCAAAGATCACTTCCGGGATGTCTCCATCTCGGGTCGTCGGGATAATGGGTGCACCTTCTTGGGACGACCGGTGTCGGGCCAAGATGCCGACCGGATTGCCAAAGCAGTGCTCTAGAGAGATGGGGTACAGAGTGACACTCGCACCGCTTCTGCCCACCTATTATCTGATCTGGTACGGAAACGACGGCCTTGTGACCGATTCCTCCCCGATCCATTCGCCCTAGTGCACTACCGGCAATCCCTCGATGTGTACTCCCGAATACTTCGCCGGAACCGGACGTTCGCCACCGACTGCGCAGGGTCGAGGCCGGTAATTCAGGTCACTGTTGCCGGCGCTCGGAGTTCCAGGAGATCCCATAGGTTTCCGTAGAGATCCTTGAATACCGCCACCGTTCCGTATTCTTCTTCCTTCTGTTCCCGGACGAATGCGATTCCTTTTGACTTGTATGCGCGAAAATCGCGCCAGAAATCATCGGTGTAAAGGAACAGGACTACGCGTCCCCCGGTTTGATTCCCAATGCGCGACGATTGCTCGTCGCCTACCGCTCGTGCGAGTAGCAAGCGAGAGGAATTCCCGCCCGGTGGCGCGATCACCACCCACCGCTTACTCTGTGTCGGAATTGGTGTGTCTTCGATCAGATTGAAACCCAGAACCCCAACGTAAAACTCGAGTGCTTCATCGTAATCACGTACGACGATGGCGACTTGACCGATCGATTGCGTCATTGCGGTATAGTGCCTCAGGTGTCCAGGCCTCCGAAAGGGGTTACCCCTTTTTCCGATCATGCATGGGCGTGTGTTCAGCGGAGCAACAGAATCCTTCAAGTCTAAGGGAGAGCGATGCGATGTTTGGATCACAGCAAGCCGTTACCAATCCGTTCGGCATCACCGTATTCGGTTCGTTGATCAGCCGAGTTCCGCCAGATATCGCGTCCGTAAAAGCGGCCGTGTCTGTTCTTGAAGCCGCCTCTGAGCTGACATAAATTGTGAGAAAATAGCTGCCGTTCGAACCAATATATCTAGCGGATGTCGCACCATGATTCATTTCCATCGCGCTCTTCTGCCGGTTCTCATCCTCATAGCATCTGCGTGGACCAACCAAGCTCACGCTACTGATATCGCTGGGTTGCAGCTTATGTACGATGGAGCGGTGCTGCCGGATGTTTCCGTAGCGACGCTGTCACATACCGAACGATTATTGCCGATACGTATCGTGCATCGGGGCGGCTCGGTACAGCCGCTACAGAGGAGTACCAAGCCGTTTCCGAATCTACATTTCAGCGATCATGGACGCACTTTTGATCTGTACGACTATTTGGCGATCAATAGGGTGGCGGGTCTTCTTATCCTCAAAGACGGACAGATTGCTCTTGAGGATTACGAGCTTGGCATTGGACCCGACACGCATTGGGCGTCTTTTTCGATGTCCAAATCCGTCGCCTCAACGCTGGTCGGCGCGGCGTTGTTAGATGGATTGATCACCAGCCTGGACGATCCGATCACCCGCTATGTCCCGGCCTTGCGCGGCGGCACTTATGAGGGCGTCAGCATCCGTCAGATCCTGACTATGAGTTCTGGTGTGCATTGGGATGAGACATACACCGATCCGAAGTCAGACCGCCGCAAGGTTCTCGCATTGCAGCTCGCCGGCAAAGACGCCGAGGTGCTGCGATACATGAGTTCTTTGCCTCGCGCAGGTGCACCAGGTTCGATATGGAATTACAGTACCGGCGAAGCCTACATCCTTGGCGCTGTGATCGAGGGCGCAACGCATCAAACCTTGGCCGACTATCTCACGGCGAAGATTTGGTCCAAGGCGGGCATGGAGCAAGATGCGACGTGGTGGGTCATTGGACCCAGTGGCAGGGGATGGGCCGGCAGCGGCATAGGGGCAACGCTTCGCGACTATGGTCGATTTGGATTGATCGCAGCAGACCGAGGTCGCCTGAATGGCCGGCTGATCGTTCCGGATGGGTGGTTCGATGACGCCGGGGCATCACAACGCATCGGAGACAAAACGATCGACTACGGATATACGTGGTGGATTCCACCGCAGACCGATCCGGTTCATGCAGGCGCCTTTGAGGCAGAGGGCATCTTCGGTCAATACCTGTATGTCAATGCACGTGAAAGGTTGGTGATCGTCGTGCTTAGCGCGCGATCCAAACCCGAACCACAAATGGAGTTAGATGATGACGCATTCTTCTCAGCGGTAGCTAGTGCCCTTCACTGACTGCTGCCAGTTCGCTACCCCACAGCGGACGCTCGCGGCGGTCCGAATGGGGCCGACCAGAGACGGACTCCTGGGATGAACCGCCTGAAGCGCGGCGATTGAGGCTAAGCTTGCACAAACTGAGCGCCCGCTGAGGTCTGCGACTGCTGGCGAGGGACCAGAACATGAATAACTGGCTGCACAATCTCCCTGTCGTGTGGATGGCGCTGGTCATTTTCGGAGTTACGTACCTCGTCGCGGCGGCAATCTACGCCGTGGTCGCGATGTTCGCGGTAGGCGAACGTACGCGCTCATTTAAGGCCGTTTCGCCGGCTATGCTTCCGCCGCTGTGCATCATCTTCGGGCTTTTCGTGGCGTTCACCGCTGCGCAGGTGTGGGGCGATAACGAGCGGGCCAACGCGGCGGTTAACCGCGAAGCTAGCGCGCTGAGATCCGTCGTGGTTTTTGCCGCCAGCTTCCCGGGGGAGCCCGAGGCGCGTGTGCGCGCCTTAGTCCGTGACTACATCGAGGATGCTGCAACCCATGAATGGCCGACGATGGCCCGGCAAGCCGCCACGCTGGGGATCACACCACGCTCCCTCGCCGAGGCGCTGCAGTTGACTCTTGCTATAACACCCGTCAGCCAAGGCCAACAAATCGCGCAGCGCGAGATCGCCGCCGCTCTTGAAAACACACTCGATGCGCGTCGGCAGCGCATCATCATCAGCCGATCGCAAGTCAATTGGGTCAAGTGGTCATGTCTGTTCGTGCAGGCGATCTGCGCTCTGCTCGCGATCGCGTTGGTTCACAGCGGTGAGCGGCTCGCCTCCGCCATCGCACTAGGGATCTTTGCTTCGGGTGTCGCCACGTGCGTGCTGCTGATTGCTTCTCACGATCGGCCATTCATCGGGCAAATGTCTGTCGGGCCGGATCCGTTGCTTCAGGCGATACCGGACGCCGGTGGGGCAGCAAGGTTCGACCAGAATCCATCGATACCGCAACCAAGCACGTGACTGGTTGGTGGCTCATTGAGGAGCCCGATACCCGCCGTTGGTGATCGGCGCCTTCGGGTGTACAAGTCGCTGGCGGCAGAGGGCGTGGGAACTATCGGTGTGGTCGTGAGGCCAGACTGCGGCAATCACAATACTTTCCGCTACCGGTTTAATGCTTCCGAGAAGGACTATGAGTCCAGCGGAACGGCCGGTGTCGCGACGAATTGCCACGCCCTCTTGGCGGGAGACCAGGTCAAGATTTGGTATTTGCCGCGCAAGCCAGAGGTGAATATGAGTGGTGATCCCCACTCTGCGTTAGGCAACGAGGTCTTATCGATTGCCATGGCGTCAATCTTGATGCCTGCCGTCGCGATTTTCGGTATTTCATTAAAGTGGCGGAGCCGGAAAGGACGCCGACAAGCCGCCGTCCCGCCATAATACCCATCCGCCAAGACAGTCGTTCGTCGGAGGCTCCTCGAAGTCGAAGTCGGTTCATTTTATCGGCCTATTTCCCTCTCCGATATCCTGCCGCGTTGGACGCCCACTGGGTGGGAGGTTGTTCGTTGACCACCCGGGTTTCAGCCACTTGTAGCACAGAACCCTATCTGGATGGTCTGTGCTTCGATCCGTTCATAATGTAAGCTCCCTGTTGGCTGAAAATACATGGAAGGGAGAGACATCGGACGTGGCTGCGATCAAGTGCCCGAGCTGCAAGGCGCTCCTTGAGCCCGATGAGACAATTGGCACCGAAACCATCGTCTGCACCCACTGCCACTCGCTGATTGGAATAGCGAAGGACCATGCGCAGCTTCTCGGCCGCCAGTCGATCGACCCGGCGGATACCTCCCTCGGTTCGCCACTGAAGATTGGAACCACCGGATTCCTGCGCGGCAAACATTTGCGAGTCACGGGAATCATCAAGCGAACCGATGGTACCTACGTCTGGCATGAAATTTCGCTCGCTGACGATGCCAATGCCGTGACTTGGATTTGGGTGGAGCGTGGCCATTTCAGTCTGTGCGTGTGCGAAGGAAAGAGCTGCGTCAGCGTGGATGGCGCACGCGACTACAAGTATCAGTCTCAAACGTTGCGACTTTACGATCGCGCCAAAGCAAACGTTGTGGCAGTGGCCGGCCAGATTCCATTCACTATTGACCCCGATCGCAATTCCGAATTCGCGGACTATATTGCACCACCCTATTTCGCAAGCCACGAGGATGGCGTGTGGTGGGTATTTGAATATGTTCCCGCCCCCGAAGTCGAGACGGCGTTTGGCATTTCCTGCAGCAAGCCTGACGGCATCGGCATCAACCAGCCATCCCGCTACCAGCAGGGGCGCTTGGCAGTCGGCATGGCCACTATTATCTCGATACTTGTGCTGATGGTCATTCACGCTGCGCTTGGCAGCCGATCAAACGAGCCCGCGCTTATCGACGGGACGGTAGATTTGCACGATCCGACGAACACACCGCCCGAGTCGTTTGGGCCGTTTACTCTCGATATGCCTGGGAGCGCGCTTGAAATAGAGGTCAGCTCGCCTCTTGATAACGCATGGACAGATCTCACGCTGGCACTCGTGGATCAGGCAACCACCAAGACTTATTGGACGAGCCAGGGAGTGGAATTCTACAGCGGAATTGATTCCGACGGCGCTTGGACCCAAGGATCGCGATATCAGACTGCTCTAATCCGTTCTATTCCCCCCGGGCAATACATGCTGCTTGCCCATGGCGAGACCGGCACTTGGAACAACGGCCAACCGCCGCAATCCGCCACGGTTCGAATTTACGCCCGCCCGGCGCCGATATCCAATTTCCTTCTCGCACTGGGGTTGATCATTGCCACCAGCGCAATCTATGTCGGTTTGATGTACCGATATGAGGCCAAACGCTGGTCCGACAGCGCCTATTCACCATATGTAAAGCATGATTCATGAAACAACTCAAGCCAAATGGATTCGTGATTATTCACGGGGCGGTCTGTGCCGTCGTTGTGGGACTGTTTGCCCTGGCTGATTTCATGGGATACGCAGTGTTCGGAGAGACGCCGTTTTCGGCAAAGCCGGACGCTCAACACACCACAATAATGCGATTCCACAAATAGGGAGCCTTTATGTCGCTCAATAATTCCCCGTTGCTCAGCTCGGTCGTATTCTCGGCGCTCGGGATCTTCATATTCATTGTTGCCTTCTACTTGCTCGACAAGCTGACGCCTTATCATCTGTGGAGAGAAATCAACGAAAAAAACAATATGGCGCTGGCCATTTTGGTTGGCTCGGGAATGATAGGTTTGGCCCTCATAATCGCATCAGCAATTCACAGCTGATCAATGCCGACCCTTCTACTCGTCTCGGCGTTCGCGATCGCCACCTGCGGCCTCGTCTATGAACTGCTTGCCGGCACGCTGGCAAGCTATCTGCTCGGCGACTCGGTCACCCAGTTCTCGACCATCATTGGCACTTATATGTTCGCGATGGGTGTCGGAGCCTGGGCAACGAGATATCTGCGCGGTAATTTGCTTGCCACGTTTGCCAGGATTGAAGTTCTCGTCGGTATTTTGGGCGGCTGTTCGACCCTGCTGTTGTTTTGGCTTTACGGTGAAGTCACTCAGTTTCGGGTGGCGCTTTACGGGGTGGTGTTTCTGATTGGCATCCTTGTCGGCGCTGAAATACCGCTCCTGCTGCGCATTCTCAACACGGAAGGCGAATTCAAGGACATCATTGCGCGCGTATTCGCCGCAGATTATGTGGGTGCGTTGCTTGCGGCCCTTCTGTTCCCTCTCATCCTCGTTCCCCACTTGGGTCTCGTGCGCACGAGCTTTCTGTTTGGCGCGGTCAACGTCGCCGTCGCGGTGGTCTTGCTCTGGCGCTTGCCGGTCAATCTATCCGAGGTCGCCACGCGGGTTCTTGCCATAGTCGGATTGATCGGACTCGCCATCGGCTTCTCGGTCGGCGATCAGGCGCAAATCGTTGCCGAGGCGGCGCAATACCCGGGGCAGGTGATCTACGCCAACTCGACTCCTTACCAACGAGTCGTGCTCACCAGCGTCGCCGGCGAAATTCAGCTCTTCCTCAATGGCAATTTGCAATTCTCCGGCCGCGATGAATATAGATACCATGAAGCGCTCGTCCATCCGGCGATGACGCAGCTGGCGTCACCGCGGCATGTGCTGATTTTCGGCGGCGGTGACGGACTGGCAGCGCGAGAGGTGCTGCGCTACCCGACGGTCGAAAGTATCCGCCTGATCGATCTTGATCGGGGAGTGACGGACCTGTTTCGCAAAACACCATGGCTGCGCAAGCTCAACGGCGACTCGCTGAACTCTCCGAAGCTCACCCTTACCAACACCGATGCATTCGAATGGGTACGCCACTCGTCCGAAACCTTTGACGTGATTGTCATCGATTTCCCGGATCCTTCGAATTACTCTGTTGGCAAGCTGTTTTCGACTGCTTTCTACCGGGAGGTGGCGCGAGTACTGGCTCCCGGTGGTGTGGTGGTCGTCCAGGCGACCTCGCCATTTGTTGCACGTAAGGCCTACTGGTGTGTCGTCGCGACGCTCGAGGCCGATGGCTTTTCGACCAGACCGTACCACGCTCTGGTACCTAGTTTCGGCGACTGGGGCTTTGTCTTGGCTACGCGCAGCGCCTGGCGAGAACCGCAGCGATTGCCTGCAGGGCTCAGATTTCTTGATCCGAACTCCATGTCGGGGCTTTTTGATTTTCCGCCTGATCTGCGTGCCATTCCCGTACTTCCCAATCGCCTGAACGACCAAGTTCTGGTGCGGTATTTTGAGGAGGAGTGGTCCAGGTACCTGACTGGCTGAGGGATGAGTACACGGCGAGAAGTATTGGCGGGTATCGGTGCGGCCGCAGGTGCCGCCATCCTGGGTTGCCATCCGACAGGACGGGATCGGGATTTCATGGTTTCCGGATCCATTCTGGGCGCCGCCGCCGGACGAGGCCACTTATTGCGTGACGGGAAGATCTCCCGACTGGCTCCCATCGCGACGATTCAGTGCGACACCATTATTGTCGGAGCCGGTATCTCCGGCCTTTCCGCCGCGGCGGCCTTGAATGCGGCAGGCCGCAGCGACTTTATTGTGTGCGAACTGGCTGATGAACCCGGCGGCAATGCCGTGGGCGGCCAGAATGCGATTTCTCGCTATCCGTGGGGCGCTCACTACGTTCCCATAGCAGATACTACCGATGAGCCGCTATGTCGGCTATTCGCGCAGCTCGGAATTATTCGAGAGGTGCGTGATGATGGTTTGCCCATCTACGAAGAAACCTTCCTGTGCGCAGATCCGGATGAGCGTCTATTCATACAAGGTACCTGGCAGGATGGCTTCCTGCCGACTGTCGGCCTACATAAGGCGGATCTCGCACAAAACAAAACCTTCCTCGAGGAGATCAAGACCTGGCGCGCAGCCGTTGGTCGAGACGGACTGCCCGCCTTCTCCTTGCCCCTCGCTAAAAGTTCAGCAGATCCCGATATTCGAGCACTGGATGCCATATCCTTTGCGGCGCTTCTCGATCGCAAGGGGTACACCAGTACGCCATTACGCTGGTACCTGGACTATTGCTGCCGCGATGACTATGGCGCTCCGGCAAACGCAGTGTCCGCGTGGGCGGGGTTGCACTACTTTGCAGCACGACGTGGACGGGCAGCCAACGCTTCCCAGTCCGACGTGGTCACATGGCCGGAAGGAAATGCCTATCTCGCAAGAGCTCTCGCATCGGGCCTTTCGCCTCGTCTACGGATCGGCCTCTTGGCCACCCAAGTCAGTACCGCTGCAGGCAAGGCGATTGTCGATGCATTTGATGTACGAACTCGCACGGTGCTACGAATAGAAGCCGCCGCGGCAATTCTTGCGGTGCCGCGGCACGTCCTATCCCACCTTGCTCCTGGGCTTGATGGCCCGGGACCCGCTGCCGTTCACGTCCCTTGGGTGGTCGCCAATATCACTACCTCGACGCGACCTGCAGGCACGGGCGCCCCGCTGGCCTGGGATAACGTCGTGTACGGTAGCGAGCTTCTGGGATATGTCGTCGCCGACCATCAGGCTCTTGGCCTGCCACGCGATTCGGTCGTGCTCACTTACTACTGGCCGCTGTCAGACCGAGCTCCGGACGAGGCTCGCCGTTTTGCTGAGCGGCAGACGCATGGAGATTGGTGCGCGCATTTCTTGGCGGAGCTGTATCAAATTCACCCCGAACTGCGAGGCCGGGTCGACAACCTCGATGTCTGGGTATGGGGTCACGGAATGATATGTCCC
>Ga0208193_1001478_pt1 | contig 10317 bp, 10 predicted proteins | sample June2015DPH_17_2_FD_184716 | JGI IMG/M metagenome (GOLD analysis project Ga0208193, IMG submission 184716) | Peatland microbial communities from SPRUCE experiment site at the Marcell Experimental Forest, Minnesota, USA - June2015DPH_17_10... | ecosystem: Environmental > Terrestrial > Soil >...
GCGCATTCGACCCGTTCTTCACCACGCGCCGCGACCAGGGCGGTACCGGGCTGGGCCTGCATATCGTCTACAACATCGTGACCAACCGTCTGGGCGGCCGGCTCGACCTCGATTCCGAGCCCGGCGGCGGCACCCGGATCCAGATCATCCTTCCCCGGGTCGCGCCGCTCGAGCAAGCCGCTGAATAGCGCTATTCGATCTCGGCCAGTTTGCGCAAAGTCGCGGTGAATATCTGGCTTGCCTTGCCGACCAGAGCGGTTCCGTTCATGACAGCCCTCGTATCCGTGAACGTGCCGGTGACGCCGATGCCGACCGGAACCGGCCCGCCGAACAGCGGGTTGGCGTCGGAACTGGAGGTATGGCGCTGGACCAAAACCTCGCCCTTGAAAACATCCCCCTTGGCGGTGTAGGTGCCGGTGTAGAACAGATAGGCGTCGCCGCCGAGGATATTGCCGTCCCGAAACACGACCACGCCACTGCCCTTGCCGGAACGACCATCCTGCAGGCTGACGTGGATTGAATACAGACCGTTCTTCATGCTGTCCCGATGCCAACCTCCGTTTTGGGCGGAGCAGGCATCCCGTTATGCCAAGACCCGATAGGCAGCGTCAACGCGACAGGTTGACCGCCCCCTGCGAGCAGCTGCTTGCGCGCGTTCTGCTCGCAAAACCGGCACCCAGTTTTTGCGGAACAGGCGCCTGCCGCTGGGTGCTGGAGCAGGAGACAGGTGAGCGACGGAATCGATTTCGGCGGCAATACGCCGCGTCTATGCACCGATATTGACAACAACGATGGGGAAAAACCCGACCGCCGCGGCGCTAGGCGTTGCCGCGCCCGTTCATCTGCGTTGGCCCTCACGCATATTTCCTGTCGCGCTCCAATAGTTCGATCGAGATACCCTGCGGCCCGCGGATGAAGCAGATGCGGACGCCCGGCCGGATGGTGGTCGGCTCTTTGGTGAACTCGACGCCCTTGGCCTTGATCTCGGCGGCCACCGCGTCGATGTCCTTTACCGTCAGCCCGAAATGATCGAGACCCTGATAGGGTGTCACCGGCGGCGTGTTGACGCCGTCGCCGGCCATGACCGGCGCGATGAACACGTTGGCGCCGCCGAGCTTGACGTCGATCCGACCAGGCCCGCGGATGATCACGCCGCCGAGAATATTTTCAAGCCACGCCGCTGTCGCCTCCGGGTCTGGACTGCGCAGATGGACATGGTCCCAGGTTACAATCGGCATCAATGTTCTCCTTGGCTCGTCGCTTACGCGACCGTATCGGTTCGTCATCGGGTCAATTTAGCCGCCGAACTGGCGCAAGGCCATCCCAAGGCTAGCAGCCGGCTCGGTCTTTCAATTTTTGTTGCGCTCGGATGCAACCATTTCCGATTTCGTCGATTGATCGGGAAGCGGCGGAACCGCGCAATCGGCAGTCGTATCAGGAGCCGTGCGGTGTAATGCCCGCGCGGCTTTTCGTTGCTGTGCAGTGCAACAGGCGACCGCCGCATGCCGAGGGAGTGACCATGAACACCGGGCTGTATCGCATCGAATTGACTGGACCCGGCCGGCTCGCCGGCAGGCTTTCTGCCTGGCGGGAAAGCTGGCAACAGAAAGCGGCGGTCCGACACCTCAGGTCCCGATCGGCTTGGCTGTTGGTTGTCCTGATGATCGGATGTGGCGCATGGGTGCTGTTGTTCGGCTATGGCGGCAGGCGCGCCGAAAGCCAGCCTGTTCAGCAGGCGATATCAGCGGCGCCCGAGCCGGTGCAATCGCCCGCCGCCAATGCCGCGCAGGACCAGTCCTTGATCAATCCGACGGTCACGCCAGCGGAAGGTAGCGCGCCTGCGGAAGCCGCGCCGGTCGATGGGCTCAAGATTGCATCGCAATCCTGGCGGAGGGGCGGCCTCGGGTCGAACGCCCTGATCACGTTCACGCTGCGCAACGGCAATGATTACGCGGTCAGGGATATCGAGATTTCCTGCGCCTTCACCCGCAACGACGGCAGCCATCAGACCGACCGCACACGCATCATTCCCGACACGGTCGATATGAAGAGCCGGAAAACCTTCGCGCGCATGCACATCGGCTTTGTCAATGTCAACGCAAGTAAAGCCAAATGTTCGCTGGTTGCGGCTAGCCGTATTTAAATTCAATTTTAGGGTTTAAATTCAATTCTAAGGCTCCGGGAGGCTGGCCGTTCACGAAAAAGCGATAACCTCCGGTTGAACCTGGCGCCCCCTGCAGGAACCTATCAGATAGCGGCAAGTTGTGAGGATGATCCGTGCGATCTCGCGCGGGACGGAGTAGTGCCGAAGATGCCCTTGGCGCGATATTTTCTATTTGTCGGCTCAGCGTTGCTCGCGCTGCTGTTTGTTGCCGATATGGAAATGCCGAAATTGCCGGTTACGCAAGGGGCGTATGATGCGGCTGCCGATTTGCCGGCTATACGGATTCACTCTGATCGAAAATGGCCGGAGCGCGTGGTGTTCGATACCAGCGTGCCGGCGATCGTTCCGGCACCGGTCGTGACCGCGCAGGCATATCTGCCGGCTCCGGCTGTTGTTGCCGGCGTCTCGGCGAAGATACGCGTGCGGGACGCGTTCGCACAATTAAGGCCGTCCGATCCGATAAAGCCGGCACCGGTGGTGCCGCAGAAACGCAAGGTTGCCAAGGCTGCAAAGAAGCGCGTCGCCCCGCCGATGGTGATGGTCGCGCAGCAGCCGCAATTTGGTTTCTTCGGCCGGTACACCTGGTAAGCCAGGGTTAGCTGACCCAGCCGCAGTCGCCGAAACTGCACCGGTCTGCAATTCCACACCCAGCAACGAAATCATTCGTATTGCGGCATCGCCATTCGTCCCGGCGTGTGACTTGGCGCACCCGGTCGCTCTTGCATGATCAGCCGGAATCCGTGTGCTTGATCTCACCGGCTGACGTCGCAGGGACGGACGCGGCAGGTTCTCGACGGCAGCCCGGCTGTTGCGGAATAGTGCAGCGAGTCTGACTGTGCACTGAAGCTGACAATTGGAAGCGTTTGCCGGCAAGATGTTCGAATGAACATCAGAGGATATGGAATGGCGAAGACCAGATGAGCGAAAATGGAGGTGCATCACCGGTGCGGGAATCGACTCAATTCTGTAGATTTTTTCGACGAACCTGTTGAAATCGCTATGATCGTCATTGTGGTAGCTATCTAACGGGCTAGTCCCCGTGGCAGGGGCCACGCAGCGGAGAAACCGGGTTGAGCGGATCTTGGGTTATCGGGGATATTGGCGGGACCAATGCGCGTTTCGCTGTCGCCGAAAATGGCAAGTATGAACAGATTTTGCGCGTCGAAGTCGATCGTTACGCATCGTTGCACGATGCGCTGACAGCCTACCTCAACGGGTTGGCGCCATCGCAGCGTTTCGATCGGGCCGCGCTGGCGATCGCAGGGCCGGTGTTCGGCGACAAGGTTGCGCTGACCAATCATGGCTGGCCGTTTTCGATCTCGGAACTCAAGCGAAGCCTGGGGCTGGCGTCGCTGGTCGTAATGAACGATTTTGCGGCCACCTCCCTGTCTGTGCCGCATTTGCCGGTGACGGACGTTTTCCTCGTGGGGCCCCCGGGCGTGGAAACGAGAGGTCCCGTCGGCGTCATCGGACCAGGCACAGGTCTTGGTGTTGGCGCGCTTATACCGAACGGACGGAGCTGGGCGTTGGTGCCGGGAGAGGGAGGTCATATAACTCTCCCGGCATGCACCAAGGAGGAGGACGAGATTATCTCTGTCCTTCGCGCACGTTTCGGGCACGTCTCCGCGGAACGCGCGGTGTCAGGCGCCGGGCTGGTAAATTTGTATGAAGCCCTCTGTTCGATCGCGGGCATCCCCGTTGCGCCGATGACGCCGGCGGACGTCACTGATCATGCCATTCGCGGCACGGACGCGACATGCGTCAAGGCGTTTGCGCACTTCTGCGCATTCCTCGGGACCATTGCGGGCGATCTTGCTTTGACGATCGGCGCCACCGGCGGCGTCTTTATCGCGGGGGGCATTCTTCTGCGGTTCAAGGAAGCCTTCGCCGCGTCATCCTTCCGGCAGCGCTTCGAAGACAAAGGGCGCTTCGGCGGCTTTTTGCGCGGCATCCCCACACGGCTCATCCTGGAGGAGTCGCCGGCACTTTTGGGGCTTGCGAACCTGGACGGGGCCTGATGCCGGTTTATCTCAACGTGGTCTGTTTGCACTTCGATAGCGGCCGTGCCCATCAATTCCCGGATCGACGTGTTGGGCCAAGAAGAGACATTCACTTCGTCCGGCTTATAACAAGCCAATCTGGATGACGGATGAACGAGAGCGGGAAAATACAGGCGATGTTAAGGTAATCTTTCGCTGCTATCGTACTGCATCGGCGCGGGAGCCGATGCAGTATGCATGAATCAGATTGCTGCGCCGATAACTTAGGCCAGCCTGTCGAATCCAAGATCGTCTTCGATCACGGCGTTGGGCCCGATTGGCACCTGGCCTGAATTGGCCAGATTGAGTTTGCGGAAGACGATCTTGTCGCGCCAGACCTTGCGGAGAAAATCTTCGAAGACCTGTATCGTCAACTGCTCGCCTGGGCAGCGTCGGTATCCGAAGCCGAATGGTGCGAATCCGGCATAGTCACAAACCGGCAGATTCTTCCCGTCGACAACACCGAAAACCGTCCCAAAACCGCTGTTCGTGATTTTTGCCTTGCGTCCATCCTTGACTTCGAAATTTGTGATCTCGAATGGGCATCGCGCGAGGCCGATCTGCTGGCATTTATCTTCAGTGATCTGGGCGCTGGTGGGAACGCTTAGATACCTTGACGGATCGAAAGCATTCGGGTCCTTCCAGTGGACTGGATCCAGGCTGGTGCTTGTGTGGGGCGTGCTGATGTAACTATGGCGTTCCATAGGAAGGCCAAACCGTTGCTGAGGAGATGCGCCGTAGGCGCTTGTTCTGGCATCCTGGATAGCCGAGATGCTGCCGCCATTTGGCGATATAACGCGGAATAATTCCATGACGAACAATTCCAGTGGCGAGAAGGGGGCGCCGTTAGCGTTATCGAAATTTCCGCTCATCGTTTTCTGAAACGATGCTCGCACAGCCGGATCGCCGCCGTCTTCAGATAAGCGCGACATGATCCCGAAGATCGAGTTGCCCCATTGGCTAAGCGCCACGAAATTGTGGAAACACTCGAACACAACGTCCCTTTTCGCAAAGTGACGACCGTCGCCGGCGTTCTTCAACCAATACCAGGCTATCGTCTTTTCTGGATTTTTGGTTTTGCCGCTTTCAATATCGGCGAGTCGATCGTCGATCCATGATATCAGAAAGTCGAGACGTTCACGAACCACCATGTAGTTATCATACGTGATTGGCAGCAGGGGATTCCTGTATGCAAGAACCGTATTGAATGCTTCACCAATCTGCCGTACCTCGAAGGGAATAGCGTCTCCGGCCACTCCAAGGTGAAGGTCCCAATAGAGGTCGAAATAATAATCAAGGTAATGCCGCATGAACGGCTTGTTGGCGGATTGCTGGTCCATGAGCTTGTCGAAGAAAGCGACGACCTTCGCACTATACATTGGCTTGTAAAGATCCGGCGTCACTCCCGTGAAGTAAATTCTCTTGCGGAGATTATTGGGGCCACGCTTCTCAAGACCCTGCAAAAAGACCGTCACGCCATCTTCAGGGGTCGGTCGCCAGTCGCGGGTAATAAGTCCCCAAAGGTCGTAAGGCAATGCGTTTTCTTTGCTGAAGTCGATGTCGATCAACGGCAGCATTGGACGCTCGCCTTCGTAGAAGCTCGTCAGGAAAAAAGGTTGGACGACCTTCTCAACGTATTCGTGATCGAAGTTGGCCGGAATCGCTTCACGAAAACGCTGAAACGCAGTTAGAACTTGATTCGGAAGTGAAGATTGGGCCGTATCGGCAGATGCCTGCTCGACGCCTGCCAACATTGAAGCGGATCCGGCGCTCCCCAAAAGGCCGACGGCGACAGCGCCTCCCTTGAGAACCGTCCGACGTTCGATCGTTTTCTGTGTCATCGTGTTCTCCTTTTTCGCGATGCTGGTGTACGAAAGTGCTCCGCTATTTTGGTAGCCGGGCACGATGGCTCAGAACGAACCCGTCACCGAGCCGAGTGCGATGACGGCGACAAGCGCCACAATGGCGCCGACGATGCCGACCACAACGATATCGCGATAACTGTCCCGGTGCGTCGATCCGCAAACTGCGAGCAAGGTGACCACCGCGCCATTGTGCGGCAGGCTGTCGAGCGTGCCGGACCCGATCACCGCGACGCGATGCAGCAGCGCAGGATCGAGGCCTATCTCCGCCGCGCGCGTCATATATGTCGACCCGAGCGCGTCGAGCGCAATGGTCAGACCGCCCGACGCCGAGCCGGTGAGAGCCGCGAGCACGTTGGTGGCGACCGCCAGCGATACAAGCGGTCCGCCGCCGATGCCGAGCACGGCGTCGCGCACGACGGCGAAAGCAGGCATTGCCGCCACCACGGCGCCGAAGCCGACGAGGCTCGCCACGCTCATCGCCGGCAGTACCGCGGCGTTGGCGCCGGCGTCCATGGTCGTGCGAAGGGACTGCAGTCGGCGGTGGCTGATCGCGAGCACTGTCGCGATCGCGCAGGCGAGCGCCGTGATCACCGCCCACACGCCACCCACGGCTGCGAGCGATGTCTCACCCCAGCGAACCTCGGAGAGAAAACTGGTGTCGAGCGCCGGCAGGATGAATAGCGACATCGCGAGGTTGACGACAATCACCACCATGAGGGGTAATGTCGCGAGGATGGCCGGAGGCGGTGCGTCGGTCGGTGCGCCGTGCATGATCTCTGCCGGATCGAACTCGCGCGCGGCGGTGGCGCGTTCACGCAGCTTTTCGTCGGCGGCAACACGGTCGGGGGGCATGGGCGCGCCGTCGCCAAACCCTTCGCCGTTCTTTCGTGCGATGGCCTCTTCGCGATTGAGCCACCACAGTCCGAAGCCGAGCATGATGAGCGACGCCAGGATACCGAGGCCGGGCGCGGCAAAGGGGGTGGTGCCAAAGAACGGCATCGGGATGGCGTTCTGGATGGATGGCGTGCCGGGCAGTGCCGACATGGTGAAGGTCGATGTTCCGAGCACGATTGTCGCCGGCATCAGGCGCCGCGGGATACCAGCCGCGCGAAACAGCTCCTGCGCCATCGGCGCCAGTACGAAGAAGGCGACGAACAAACTGACGCCGCCATAGGTGACGAGCGCGCCAGCCAGCACAACCGCCAGCACGGCCCGCTGCGGGCCGAACCCCTGCGTCATGAAGCTCGCGATCGCGGCAACCGAGCCGCTGTCCTCCATCAGCTTGCCGAACAGCGCACCGAGCAGAAACAGTGGAAAGAACTGCGCCAGGAAGCCCGCCGCGCTGCCCATGAAGGTTTGGGTCCAATGGGCGAGCAGCGGCTCGCGGGAGAACAAAGCCGCGATCAAAGCGGCGAGCGGCGCAAGCAGCAGTACACTCCAGCCCCGAAAGGCGAACGCGATCAGCAGGCCGAGCCCGATCAGAATGCCAAGAAGCCCTGACAGGGTCATGACCTCAGCACTCCGCCAGCAGCACGTCGATATCTGCGGTAGAGCGTCGGCCGAGGTCGTGACCGTGCGCAGCGAGGAATGCGTTGGCGCTCTTGCGCCCCTCTTCCTTAAGGAGCGAAACGAACCCCCACTCGGCGTTAAGCTTCGACGACGCGCCGAAAGCCGCGAGTGCGTCGGTCATGATCCGGTGCGTACGCATTCCGGCCCAGCGTGCGCCCTCGCCGTGTCCGGGGTCCGACACCTGGCGCAACAGCGCGATCATGCGCAATTCTTTCATTAGCGGTGAGTTGAAGGAAATCTCGTTGAGCCGGTTGAGAATCTCGTTTGCCGTTCGCGGCAGCTCCGGCCGTTCTCGCGGGTTGATCTGCACCAGGATTGTGTCGTGCGCGTCGCTTTCGCGCACCAGTGGCGTAAGCGTCGGATTGCCGGCATAGCCGCCATCCCAATAGGGCTCTCCGTCGATCTCGATCGCCTGGAACATGGTCGGCAGACAGGCCGAGGCAAGCAGGACGTCCGGTGTGATCTCTCCATTGCGGAAGATGCGGCCGCGGCCGGTGCGCACATTGGTGGCGGTAATGAACAGCCTGATGGGTGCTCGCGCGAGGCGGCCGAAATCGATGGTCTCGACGAGGATGCCACGCAGCGGGTTCAAGCCGAGCGGATTGAGATCGTAGGGCGAGAGCACGCGCGCCATCAGGTCCATGACGACATAGGCGGGCGACATATCGAGTGTCCAGCGGCCCATCAGCTGGTCGAGCGGCGAGCGCTGCAGCGGGCTGAATGCCGCAGCCTGCGACACCCGACGCCAATAGGCATCGAGAGTTGCGCGCGCGCCTTCCGCGCCGCCTTGCATCCATCCGTCCGCCAACAAGGCCGCATTCATCGCGCCAGCCGACGTGCCGGAGATCGCCTCGATCCGCAGCCATGGTTCCTCGATCAGTCGATCGAGCACCCCCCAGGTGAAAGCGCCGTGGGAGCCGCCGCCCTGCAAAGCGAGGTCCACCAGAACCGGCTCCCGCGCTGTTTCGTCCATCGTCACCCTTTTAGGTTGGAGATGAAACGAGACTTGATTCAGGACGAGCCCACAACGGTTCGTCTCGATCCTTCGTACGATCGACGCAGCAGCGCGAACAGGCTGCCGCCTGTCATCGCGCCAAGGAGATAGACCACGGCGACCAACAGCGCGAGCGGCACGCGGACATTTGAGCCGAGAAAGGACACCGTGACGATTTCGAAGTTCTGCAACGCGAAGGTGATCGTCGCGACGGCGAACAGAATGATGACGGCGACGTAGATCCAGCGCATAGGTGCTCCCTATCGTTGATCAAGACGATCGCGTGGCGCGCCGTCCGCCTGCTATGCCCCAACGACGCGGCGCAGACCCAGGCCGAGTCCGATCCAGGCCACACCGGCCATGATGAGATCGATGCCGAGGAACACGCCGAGGATATAGAGACTCGAGACCGGCCAGTGCGCCAAAATCAAAACGCCGAGCAGCAGCGTGATCACGCCGGATAGCACCACCCAGATCCACGGCGTTTCCCGCTTCATGCTGAAGGCCAGGATGATCCGCATGATGCCCGAGGCCACCAGCGATGCGCCGAGAATGAGGGTGAGCAACGCGGCGGCGAGCAGCGGATTCTCGAACGTGACGAAGCCGGCGATGATATAGAGCACGCCGAGCAGGACCCAGAGCAGGAATTTGCCCCAGCTTTTGATCTGGAACGCACTGAATACTTCGGCGACGCCGGCAATGATCATCATCACGCCGACGACGAGGACGCTTACGACGGTAGCCGTTACTACGCTGCCAAGTGCGACAAATCCGGCGAGCAGATAAACGACGCCGAGCGCGACGATCCAGCCCCACTTGGCGCGTAGCGGCGCCATGTCCGAACCTGCTTGAGGATTTCTAAGGGTATCTGAAGCATTGGTCATGACGGTCCTCCGAAGCGAAAACCTATCCGACGCTCGTCTTCAAGAAACTGGAGATGAGGCGCAGCCACGATATCGAACATGGGAACCGGTTACAATCAATAATTGTCGCCTTTTCCGGTTTTCTGCTTTCGACTTGGGTTGGGTTGGATTTTCCGACGATTTTAACGAACGGTACGGCGCTCTCCTCAAGGTCGCTCTATGTTGTCCGGTTCTTGCCGCGGTCTTCGGCAATTGCCGGTATGTTTCTGAAGGCCCTTAAACTATGGTGGGGCCATGAAGATCACCGTTGGAATCATTGCGGCGGTCCTGCTCGCGGCCGCCGCCGCGCAGGCGAGCAGGGTGTTTGCCCCTCTTGCGCTCGCGATCTTCATCATCGCGATCGTGTGGCCGTTGCAGAATCGGTTGCAGGCTCGGATGCCGAAGCTCGTGGCGCTGGCAATCACGATCGTTGTAACCATTGCGGTATGCCTCGCTTTCGGCTCGATGGTGGTCTGGGGCTTCGGCCGGGTCGGCCGTTCGCTCATCGCGGATGCGCCACGATACCAAGCGCTTTATGGTGACTTGATAACATGGCTCGACAGTCACGGCGTATCGGTCGCCGGGTTGTGGGCCGAACATTTCAACGTCGCTTGGTTGTTGCGTGCGACACAGCAGGTCGCGGGCCGCGTCAACACCACGCTCAGCTTCTGGCTGATTGCACTGGTCTACGTCGTCCTGGGTTTGCTGGAAGTCGACGATATCAGGCGGAAGATCGAGGGACTAGGCAACCGCGAGGCTGCGCGCGTGCTTCTCGACGGCAGCG
>Ga0208193_1001481_pt1 | contig 10312 bp, 8 predicted proteins | sample June2015DPH_17_2_FD_184716 | JGI IMG/M metagenome (GOLD analysis project Ga0208193, IMG submission 184716) | Peatland microbial communities from SPRUCE experiment site at the Marcell Experimental Forest, Minnesota, USA - June2015DPH_17_10... | ecosystem: Environmental > Terrestrial > Soil >...
CGCGAAACAAGCTCAACTGTGGTCTCCATGAACTCTCCCCCGTGATCGCGACGTTGCATCGCCCCACAAGAAGAGCTTGTCTAACCCCGATCATCCTGTCCAGACGGCCAATCTTCCACGCTTACAACAACAAGAAAGGATATCGAAGATGAGTTCTGGAACGGGTCAGTTTACGAGGGCGGCTTGTGGTGTTCTGATGGGGATTGTTCTCGTCATGGTTGGCAATCTACACGGTCAAAAGCTTGTTACGCCAGGTTATCTATTCAATAGCGATCCGACATGTCGCGAACTTAACGGCAAGTTCTATCTCTTCACAACGCAAGATCCCTTTACGGTACAGGCAGAGCGCACAAACACATTTTTCAAAGGCATGTTCGCCTTCCATGCACTGAGTACTACTGATTTCGATCATTGGACCGATCATGGCTCTATTCTGACTAGCCGCGACGTCACTTGGGATGCAGGCAGTGCGTTATGGGATGGTGATGCCGGAATCCCGGCAAATGGACAATTCTATTCATACGCACCATACCGAATAAACTCTGCTTCTGAACAGAACTATGGGATCTTCGATATTGGTGTATTGACCGCTGACAATCCATTGGGTCCATACAAAGACGCTTTGGGTGGTCCGATGACAATCCCGGACGGGCATCCGCTTGAGGGACTTAGCCCTTGGGTTGTGTACGACGACGACCATGTCCCATACTTACTCTGGGGTGCTGGAGATACTTCAAAGAATTGGGTCAAAATGGCTCGCTTGGCTCCGGATATGACCCATCTCGCCGAATCACCACGCGATATCGTCGTTCCTAAGGAAGACGCCTGCGGGAGGCTAGATTATTTCGAGAGTCCCATCATCTTCGAGATTGGAAAGAAGTGGTATTTCACCTATGTGGCACTCAAGGATGACAAAGGGCCTGGATGTGAGCCAGGAGGCTCTTATATCGACTACACGGTTGCTGACAGCATGTTTGGTCCCTTCAACGGACCGATTCACCATCTAATACACCCCGCCGGCGATGGAAACGATTCGATACAACAAGGAGTGTGCTCCTATAAAGGAAAGCTCTTTATTGCATATCATGTCCCCTATGACAACGGGAAGTTGCCTGGAACGAAGATAGCTGCCTCCGAGATCACAGATGCAACCATAGACCACCATCGTCAGGTCGCTGTGACTGCTCTCGCCGTGTTGCCAGATGGGACTCTTCAGCCTATCTATCCGAGTCACGACCAAGGAGTAGGAACTCCGGGCGTCAGCATTCTAACGCTCGATGCATTTGCACCACGCCGAGAGGCAATCGAGTTTCATGTGCGGATGAATGCCTGGGATGAAGCAGGAGTCAATGGAGAGTACCAAATGATGATGGGGGATGGAGGTTATCTCCAGTACAACGATGTCGATTTTGGTGAGGGGGCAAAGAGCTTTCACGTCGAAATAAGTTCTGATAATCCAATGATGCGAAATGGCGCGCTGGAGATACATCTTGACAATCCGGCAGGTAAGTTGGTGGGCAAAATTACGGTTGAGAGTACTGGTGGGCGAACGAATTATCGGACTTTGACATCTGATGTGACATCGGAGGCGAGGGGGATCCACAATCTGTGCCTCGTCGCTAGAGGTAGCGCCGCGCCGACAGAACAGCGACTCTTCAACATCACATCATTTGGGTTCACAAGGAATGAATCTCTGCAGAACCTAGCAGGAAAACTTGGCCTTCAGCGCCGGCTTCAGCTAGTATTCTTGCCTTGCGCCTAGAGATGGCATTGAAAGTGCTCATCATTTCAGGAACGGTTGGCTGGTTATGCAGGGGACGCTTGCGGCGTCCAACTACAACTTCACCTTCGTCAATGGCGTCATAACGATCGTGGCGGGAACTGCGCAAACTATTACCTTTGCTCCGATCCCAGCCCTGACCTATGGCATAGGTCCGATTGCCCTCAAGGCAAGCTCGACATCGGGTCTCCCCGTGACCTTTACTGTCGCCGGTTCGGATACCTTGACCGGCTCGATCCTGAACATTAACACCGTTGGAGCTCTGACGGTAATAGCCAGTCAGCCGGGCCAGGGCATTTATTCTGCCGCCCCGCCTGTATCGCAGACGATTATGGTGGCGCCTGCGGTCCTGACTGTTGCTGCAAACAACGCGACTCGTACCACCAATGTGGCCAATCCAACCTTTACTACTACGATCACGGGCTTCGTCAATGGAGATCCACCCTCTGTCGTCGGCGGATCTCCGGTACTTGCGACCACGGCTATTCGGGGTTCACCAGTTGGCACCTATCCCATCACCATCAGTCAGGGAGTCATGAGCGCGGTGAATTACACCTTCGCATTGATGCCTGGGACCCTGACCGTTACCGGCGGCGGACCTGCCCCCGATTACACGATTACCGCCAACCCTCAGGTTCTCACCATTCTTCCTGGACAAACCAGCCAGACGACGCTTACCTTGACTCCGATCGATTATTTCGAGGGAACCGTATCGTTAAGCTGCGGTACCTTGCCGTCAAACATGAGCTGCATCTTCACTCCTGCCGCGTTCAATGTGGACGGAACCGGTACACCTACAACCGTTACGCTTACCGTGAATACCAATGGGAGCACTCAGCTTGTTGGAGCGCTTACCAGAGGCAACGGCAACCATTTACTGCAGGCGTCTATCTTCTGGCTTCCGGGAGGATTGACTTGTTTGCTGATTGCCTTCAACCGTCGCAAGCTGGCGAAGCATACACGCATCCGCCAGTGGATGATGCTGTTAATACTGCTTTGCGGTGTTATCGGCAGCATGACAGCTTGCGGCGGGAGCGGCTCACTGACCAATTCCCCGTATACGGCGCCTGGCACATCGACCGTCACCATCACAGGCGTGGGAACGTCCACCAATCTCACCAGCAGTGATTCGCACTCCGTCAATCTTACCGTGACGGTCGCGGGACCGCAGTAATCGGCCAAGGCTCTTTTATGACGATAGAGAGCTTTTTCAAAGCACGGAGATCGCTGGGCGCTGAGCCAACCGTGTTCCCCTGGTGCCCCATTTTTGCGGATATTTCCTCAGGGCGTCATGCTTGTGTACCTCTGCGTGACGCCTTCTTTTCGGTATGTAAATTTCGGGAACGAGTTCCGCCGCCAACCGCTGCACGCAGTGGAAATTTTAAAGAAGTTGAACGAGGCTGGCGTGAAGCGCCGCCCGGTTTGTGTCAGCATGGCTTCGAGAGTCCTGGAGCTGATGACGGTGCGGAAGATGTCGAGCATGGTCACGTAACACAGCTCAAATCGGCGCAGTCCTTCCAATAGAGGGCATGACAAGAGAGCAGAAGGCCGGTATGAACGTGATCCGGGAATCTGAGCGCTGTTAGTGGAAGTCAGTCCGATCAGCGACAGTGGCGGCCAACCTGACGAAGTTTGCAACTGCGTCATGAACGTGCATGACCGAGGTTGTTTTCGTGATGGTCGCTGCGCTTTTCTGTCCGGCTGAGTGGATCAGTAGAACCGGGCGCGAGTCCCATTGACCTCCCTGCGAGATGCGCTCATCCTCTGCGCTCCACCCCGGCAGCGGCCTCCACATCTGGGTGCGCCAGGAGTGATCGCCCTGCACGATGAGCGTTGTCGCGGCCCATCGCGGTTGCGCTTCGAGGAGATCGAGAATCTTTCCGAGAAGTCTATCCGAGTAGTCGAGCGAATCCAGATACGACCCGCCGACAGCAAATTTCTTGCTTCGCCGATCCCAGAATGCAGGAGGATGCGGCGTGGGAAGGTGCAAATAGATGACATCCGCCTGGCTGGTTGAGATCGTATCCAGCGCTCTCTGGCTTAAATCCTGAACGGATGCAATGTGGCCCTCCGCATTCCATTCAGCCTGGTCAGCCCATGCACGACCTGGCCACACCGCCTGCTCGGCCATAATGCGCAATGGTATCCAGGCATTTTCGGCAAGGCTTGCGCTGAGCATCGTCGGGCCGCGATCCTGCGCATCGTTGTTGCTCCAATAGCAATCCGTCGCAGTACCGGCAAACACCGGGCAATATGCGATATACCACCCAACGATAGAGGTCGTAAGGCCGTGCTGCTCTGCCATGCCGAAGAGGGAAGCGTTGGCGTCGAAGGCATGCCACTGCGGATTGTTTTCCGTTTGCACCAGGTAACGGTTATCAGCGGTGTACTCAACATCTGTTACGGCGCGCCCGAGCTGCAGGCTCGGTATGACGCGGGTAGTTCGGTACGCAATCGGCGTCATATCCGTGAAAAGTGTGCTCTCATTGCGCAGCCGATCGAAGTTAGGCAGTGAAAGTGATGGATCGCGCATTTCAAAGACAGGTTTGTAGGCAAGTTCGTCAAAGATTATCCAGACAAGGCGCGGTTTGCTGGGTGGTTGCGCTGGAATCGCGGCTGCATAGGATTGAGGGCCGGGACGCCACAGCGTAACCTGGACCAACTGCCACGTCACCACCAGCGCAAAGATGGCGAAGCCGGTCAGCAGGCTGCTTCCGGAGTTACGTAACAACAGGGCAATGCGCGGTGTTTTCAAGATGAGGAGTATGAGAATTGCAGGCCACAAAAGGCTGAGGGTAATGATCACCGAATTTGGAATATCGAATGGAAAGACGTTCAGGTTGCGAAGGAATAGGGCCACCGGAAGCAGAGCCATCAGCGTCCACCGTATTTTGGGCCACACGGGCAAACGACGAAGACAGGCCGTTAAACCGGCAAAGATTACGGCCACAATCACTAAGTCTGCCAGGTGAGCGAGAGCAATTTTCGTCAAAGGCGATGGGAAGCGCATCCGCGCATCTCCGGCCGACGATGTCAGATCAATATAGTTTGGTAAAAGCAGGATGGCTGCAAAACCCCATGCCTGCGCAATCCGTTTCATCATGCAGGACCCGCTTCAAGGGGAGATGCTTCGCCGGCTTTGCGCTCGAAGAGGAGGACAACCCGTTGGTTGCCAAGCTCCGTTCGGTCAAGAACGCGAAAGAACGGAGAGAATGCGTTCAAAAGATCGCTCTCGGAAAGGCTCCCATATAACTCATCGCGCCCGCGCAACCACTCCTGATACATCGGGTCTGATGGCGGCACCCACTCAAGAACGAGCCATCGGTGAGTCAGGCTGGCGCAAAGCTCGCCGATATGCGTAAGCGGCAACTGCTCGCGCAAGATGAGATGATGAATCACTGCCAGCATCAGCACCAGATCGAATTTTCCCGTCAGGCGCTCCAGCAGCGAAAGCTGCTCTCGATTTTTCCATCCCGCTGCAGGAGTGGGACGCGCAATGTTGGCCACAAGGGCAGTGATCTGTTGCTTTTGCTGAGTGGCTGCTCGCCATAGCATTTCAATCGCTGCTTCATCGCTATCGATCGCTACGACCTCCGCGCCGGATTTAGATGCCAGCAGAGAATAGGTCCCTGTATTCGCCCCTATATCGAGCACATGCGCAGGGCTGCATCGCTCGAGCACGCTCCTGACAAATTCCTGCTTGCTGCTTATATCCGCGGCCTGATAGTGATTGGCCGATCGCGTGTACTCGCTCCATTGGCTTTCGCTGCCGGCTTCAGCAACGTGGCGTATCTGCTTGCCAAGCCTGTCGATGCGCTTATGCAGAATATGCTTTGCAAGCTCAGGGTCCGTATCCTTAAACGGTCTCCGCGCTTCTTGCCGCTTGCCGCTTGAACGCTCAAAGAGCGCAGCCAGCGTGATCACATCGAATAAATCAGGAGTGAGGCATCGCCACCTGGGCAGTGCTTTATAAAGCATTGCCGGCTCATAGCCGTCACGAGAAAAGAGTGTAGCCTGCAAAGGCCATTTCAGGAATTTTGCCGCCACTAACGGTAACAGAAATGTGCGAACAAATTGTCCGTAAGCCAGCCATACGCTCGATTTCGGATTTCGCCGCTCGAACGACAGCACGTCCACAAAAATTGGACGCGGGCCGGCAAAAAGAACATTCAATGGTGTAGCATCCTTCAACACCCAGCCTGCATCGATTGCCTGCTTTGCAATGCGCAGAGTCAATTCGGCAGCCGCTCGCCATTGTGCTACCGTCCACTCCCATGGATACGAGATCGGGTCGATACGCGGATGCTTGAGCCATAGCTCATTGGAAATCTTTTGAGGGTCCGCGGCTGAATCGTCTACTTTGCTCGGAATCAGGTCGCCGCTAAGCTCCAGACTCGCACATAGGGGAGATGCAAGAAATGCCAGCGTGTCTTCCACGGCAGCAGGATGGACGTGCCGCAACGCATGATGCTGAGTCAGAAGCAATTGCCCTGCTGGATCACGAAAGGTTAGCTCAAGTTCGCCTTGTTCGTATGAGCCGGGAGAAATTTGTTGGGGCAAATTGATCCTGTGACTCACGAAAGCGGCGAACCATCCCTCTCCGTCGCAACTGAATTTTCTTTGCTCTGGCTCTTTGCCGATCCCCGATGCAGAATCGAATAAATCTTCCGCCGCAGGTACCATCCGACCGCAATCAGGGCTGAGCCCGCGGCTTGAATTGCCAGTAGCCCTGTGCCCGGGTCCGTGTACGCGTAGGCGGGACGTTCAAAAAGCAGAGTTGCACCTACGAGGACAAGCACGAGAGGGATGAGTAATAGTAGTCTTTTCATGATCCCTCGTAATTATTCCCTTCTAAAACCTTTAAGAAGCTGGGTTGAAGCCCACAGCTTGTCTGCTTAATAGACGAAATGCAAACCACCAGAGTTGACGCTATCTTATATTTTCTTGACCCGTGTCTTTCTGCCCTACCCCTGCCCTGGGCAATTGCCAGGCGATTTGCAATTCTCTCAAAAAATGCTGATGGTTTGTATCCATGGGGCGGTATTATTACGTCCTTAATATGTAGTAGTAAGTAAACTGATTTCCGGAGCTCATTGGATCTCATGTAAGGGAATTTGGCAGGTATCCAGAACGAGCAATCCTGCTTGCTGGTTTCGCCACACTTTTCATGACACAAAGAAGCTCGAGTAATTTTCATCTTTAACTGGCTGTACAGCTTAGAGAATTGCATGGGCCTCACAACGATCGCCACACCAACGGGTATTTTTCGGGCACGCTTTGCGGCTCATCTAGCACTGTTTCGCCTTGATCACTCAGTGAAACAGATTTTTATTGTGCCGGGCATTGTGATTGCCATGAGCATTACGCAGGAACATGCCAGTGCTGCCCTGCTCATACGAAGCATGCTTGGCCTGTTCGCTGCGGTCGCCATTGCAAGCAGCAATTACGTACTCAATGAACTGCTGGACGCGCCTTTCGATCGACTACATCCTGTCAAATGCCTGCGTCCCGCCGCCATACGCAGTGTCAATGTGCCACTCGCCTACGCGCAGTGGTTTGTATGTGGCATGGTTGGCTTAGCCTTGGCTTACGCCGTTTCCATCTCCTTATTTTTCAGCGTGTTAAGCCTTTGGATCATGGGACTCCTCTATAATATCCCGCCCATCCGGACCAAGGATATTCCGTACCTTGATGTTCTGTCGGAGTCTATCAATAATCCGATCCGATTCTGCATAGGCTGGTATATCGTTACCGCAACGGCAATCCCGCCGCTATCCCTGCTCGTTGCTTACTGGGCGCTCGGAGCATACTTCATGGATCTCAAGCGGTTCAGTGAATATCGCCAGATTGGCAGCGAATCGGTCATACGCTATCGCCCATCCTTCAGTGCTTATAGCGAACAGTCGCTGCTTGCCTGGGCCATTTTCTATGCTGCTACTGCAATGCTTTTTTTTGGCGCCTTCATCATGCGGTACCGCATCGAAATGGTTTTCGCCTTTCCATTTATCGCGCTTCTCATGGCGGTCTATTTCAATCTTTCATTCAAGCCGGATAGTCCTGTGCAGAACCCCGAAAAGCTATACCGTGAGCCCCTCGTCATGGGGTTACTAATAGTCTGCTGTGCCGTTTTGTGCGTAACGTCCTTTGTCAATATGCCCTGGCTCGCGCGCATGTTTCCTGAATCTGGATCTCACGGCCAGAGGCCTGCCCAAACTCTAATCTCCATTCAACGCCCCGGACGCACATGCTGAAGCGGCCAGCCGGGGATCAATTGTCTCAATTGTCCTGAGACACATGCCTCAGCAGAGTTTCTGCCGTGGACAGTAATAGAAATGCTGTGCGGCACTGCCGTTGCGGCAATAGACGAGTATGATTCTAGGAAAGTGGGATGCTGCAGCGCGGGTTTGGGCCCGTAAGTTCAAGCACGAATGCCAATTACGAATCAAAGATCTATCTGCATTGGCGCGAACCAGCCTCTGCCGGTTTTGCGCCTTGGGCTGCTCACCGTAGTTGCAGTTGCCATTCACGGCTACCACTTCGGCGTGGAAGACGGCGAGATTTACATCCCGGCTGCGAAGAAATTCCTGAATGCCAGCCTCTATCCCTACGCTACGGAGTTCTTTCTTTCGCACGAGCGTCTATCCATCTTCGGGTTTGTTTTGGCCTGGACCGCGCGCCTGCTGCACCTTTCGATGGACTGGACAGTTTTTCTCTGGTACATAGCAACTACCTTCTTTCTGCTGGTTTCGTGTTGGCTACTTGCAGCGAAGGCCTTTGCTGCGCAGCGTGCCCGTTGGTCTGCCGTCATGGTCGTAACTGCTTTACTCACCATGCCGGCTGCCAATACTGGTCTTCTGCTGATGGACCCGTACCTGACAGCCCGTTCTTTCTCCACTCCACTTACACTTGCCACGCTCACGTGTCTTGTTTCGCGCCGATACGGCCTGGCATGCTTCACCACTCTACTGACTGCTTTGTTTCATCCGCAGATGGCGGCGTATCTCGCCTTCCTCGCGGTTGTTCTCTGGTTTGCGGAGCTGTATGCGCCGGTGCGGCAGCGCCAGACAGCGCCTGTAATCTCTTGCATTGCCGCCTTCCCGATTAGTTTTCACCTTGCACCAGCGCAGGAGCCCTATCGCGAAGCTCTCTATGCGCGCGACTTCTTCTTTCTTTCAAACTGGACCTGGTATCACTGGCTCGGCTTGCTGGCTCCGCTCGTCATTTTGGCATGGTTTGCAAAGGGCAAGCTGCAGGGTACAACACAGGTCTTCCAGCGGCTTAGCCTTGCGCTCATCCCGTTTGGAGTCATCTCAATTCTGGCTGCGGCAGTAATCTCCAGTTCGCACTCGCTTGACGGCTTTGCCCGCTTGCAGCCGCTGCGCAGCTTTCATCTCATCACACTGATCTTTATGCTCTTCCTGGGGGGCATTTTCGGGGAGTACGTGGCAAAAACACGTCCCTGGGCGGTTGCCGCAGCCTGCATTCCATTGGCTGTGGGTATGTTCGTCGTCAATGGAGCGACCTATCCCAACAGCCCGCACATTGAAGCGCCCTGGTCAAAGACCAGTCCCAATGTCTGGGTGAATACACTGCTTTGGATACGCACCAACACGCCAACTGACGCCGTCTTTGCTGTGGATTCACGTTATTTCAAGGACGAAGGCATTGATGTGCATGGCTTTCGCGCTATCAGCGAACGCTCCACCTTGGCCGATTATTTCAAAGACAGCGGTGTTGTAGCCATTTTTCCGAATCTGGCTCCCGAGTGGAAACAGATGAGCAGCGCGACTTATGGCCTGAACCATTTTCGCGCAGAAGATTTCACTCGGTTGTCCACGCAATACCCGGTGACATGGACCATCATCCACGGTTCGGCGCCAGATGAAATGACTTGCCCCTATCAACGGGATGGCTATGCTGTCTGCATAATTATTCCCGGCAGAGTACAGCCGGTCAGCAAGTAGTTGCGTAATGGACTGCGGAGAGACCAGGCAGACTGCACGCAACTTCCGGACGTTGGCCACGATCGCATCATGTCGAGTTATGCTGCTGCTCACTGATCCAGATCGAGTGAGTTACCGCCTCTATCGCGACGCGTACGTGGGGAACATCTGTAAGCCACTTCTCCGTCCCGGTTGAGAGTGCAGTAATGGCTCCAAACATCGGCAAGGTCGATGCCAATCGTCATCCTTTTCTGCCCGATCTTTTGCACCGGTTGCTGTCAGTGTTGCGCGGCTGGTTGAAGTTCTGTACCAATGTCAGGGTTAGTGATCGACCTGTTAAAGGGCCCGAAAAAACAGTGCCACTTAGATCATTTTCACAGTTATTGTGGCTTTCCGAATCGAAGTCTGAACCAAGCCTGGGCATTGTGGTCGGTGATCTGAGGAAGTAGCGTTTCGATGGCTTGGTCGAGGGCTATGACGGAGCGTGCTTTGCTGGCACCCATAAGTTGTTTGAGTTTGGACCAGGCCTTTTCGATGGGGTTCAGGTCGGGCGAGTAGGGCGGCAGATAGAGCAGCTCTGCTTTGGCAG
>Ga0208193_1001482_pt1 | contig 10308 bp, 10 predicted proteins | sample June2015DPH_17_2_FD_184716 | JGI IMG/M metagenome (GOLD analysis project Ga0208193, IMG submission 184716) | Peatland microbial communities from SPRUCE experiment site at the Marcell Experimental Forest, Minnesota, USA - June2015DPH_17_10... | ecosystem: Environmental > Terrestrial > Soil >...
CTGGCGCAGTGACCCAGCCCCTCGACAAAATAGGCTCCTTGCGCCAGTTGCGGGTCCATTCCGGGAGACGCTGCGAACGGCTTGGGGCTGGGCGCGAAGAACCAGCGCCAGAAAGTCAGCGGCCAACGCATCGACAAGGGAAACACGATGTCATTCGGCCGATTCGGAACCGCCGCCGCCGGGACCCCGTACTTGAAGTAGGTGTACAGCGCGGCAACATCGTCCGGACGCGTGTTGTAGTATGAGGTGAATGGCATCGCCGGATAGAGACTGTGGCCCTCAGCGACGCCGAAGCGCAGCGCACGGTCGAAATCACTCAGAGACATGCGCCCGATGCCGTTGTTCGAATCAGGTGTGATGTTGCTGGTATAGATGGCGCCGATCGGAATAGCCATACGCAAGCCGCCCGAGTAGGCCGGCTTGCCGGGAATACTGTGGCACGCCGCACAATCGCCGAGCCTGGCAAGATAAGCGCCTCGAGCAATGATCGCTGGCGTTGCGGCCGGTGCGACGAGATTCTTCTCGCCCGCGCTGCTATCCGATATGTGGGCGACGCCCATCGCGAGCAGGGTCCCCGCCAGGCCGATCGCGACCACCGTCAGAACTGCCTTCCCCTTCATGCCTGTACCAACGGACCTGGCGACTTGAGATATGTGTCGCGCAGCTCGGCGGCCGAGAAATAGGCGAGGCCCGCCAGAAGACCGGTCGGGTTATAGCCGATGTTCTGTGGGAAGGCCGATGCGCCGTACACAAAAAGATTTGAGACATCCCAGCTCTGCGAATAGCGGTTGATCACGCTGTTGGAAGGATTCGATCCCATGATCGCGCCGCCGGTCGTATGGGTACTCTGATAGAAGCGCACGTCGTAGTGATTGCCTGGGCGCATGACTATCGTCGCCTGCTTTTCCGGCTTCATGGCTCGCACGATCTCCTCCATTTTGGAGACGCTGTAGGCAGCCATCTTGTATTCGTTCGCATGCCAGTCGAAGGTCAAACGTAAGAGCGGCAGGCCATGAGCGTCCGTGTAAGTGGGATCGAGCGACAGATACCGATCTCGATACGACATCACGCTACCCTGCGTCCCGAGTGGCGCCGAATGGCGGTAATGCTTGCGTATCGCGGCCTTCCACTCGTTGCCCCAGGCCGGTGTTCCTGGCGGAATCAACATCTGGTCGATGGGCCGTCCTCCCGTCGCGCCGGCATAGATGAGCGATCCGCCGATAAATCCCGCCTGTGAATGATCGAAATGATCCGAATTAAACTCATCGATGACTCGCTGACCTGCCGCGCCTGCTCCGATGAATGGGTTGATTTCGACATCCTCGCTGAAGTAGGCGGAGGTTTGGGCACACATCTGGTAAGCGTAGTTCTTGCCCACGACGCCTTTCCCGGAGACCGGATCATAGGGAGTGCCAATCTTCGAGAGCAGCAGCAGACGCACGTTATGCATCTGGAATGCGGATAGAATGACAAGCCCGGCCGGCTGTTCAACTTCACCTCCGCTCTCATCGATGTAGAGAACGCCCGTCGCGATCTTGCCCGTGTTATCAACCAGAATTTTGGTGACGTAGGAGTTCGTACGTACTTCCAGATTGGAGCGACCCTCCAGAACCGGTAAGATCGTCGTCTGCGGTGATGCCTTGGAGTACAGGAAGCAGCCGAAGCGCTCGCAGAAACCGCAGAGGTTGCAGGGCCCCAGCCGCACACCGTAGGGATTCGTGTAGGCAATGGAACTGTTCGCTGCCGGAAGCGGGAAGGATTTGTATCCCAGCTCCGCGGCTGCTTTCTCGAAAAGCTGACCTGAAAAAATGGCCGGCAGAGGAGGTGTCGGGAACTCATCGCTCCGGGGTCCCTCGAACGGATTGCCGCCAGGTTTGATCTGGCCGCGTAGGTTGCCGGCGGTACCGGAGACGCCGCAGACCTTTTCAAAATGATCGAAGTGCGGCTCCAATTCACCGAACGTGACCGGATAGTCCTGGATGGTCATGTCCGGCGGGATGAATTTCTTTCCGTAGCGTCCTTCGATGTGGCTGCGCAGATTCAGGTCTTCCGGCGATGCACGCCAGAGCTGCCCATTCCAGTGCACGCCAGCGCCACCCACGCCATTGCCGAGGACGAACGAACCGTACTTCCGATAGGGGGCGGCAACATCGTTCGGGCTGTGACGAATCGTGACAGTCTCGTTGGCCAGCGGTTGCCAAAGATCGCCTCTGACACCGTACTTGAGTTCATCTGCAATCCTGGGAAACTCAAAATCGGGGGACGTGTCGCGGGCCGGACCGCGTTCGAGCGCCACGACGGATAAGCCGGCATCCGTGAGAGTCTTTGCAAGAATGGCGCCGGTCCACCCATAGCCGATGATCACCGCGTCCACACTCTTTTTGCGTTCAGCCATTGGTTGCACCACTGATTGAGACCGCTCCGTAGGGGTAGCGGCGACCTGCCTGATCGATCCAGTCGGTAAAATCAGCCCGGGCGCCGGGAAAGCCGATCCAATTCCACGCGACCATTCCGCGGTTGCCGCCGTAGAGCGGGTCCGAGAAATAACCCTCTTTGCTATTCGCCAGAAGCTGCGCGAAGAAGACAGCCGCAGGCACTGTCGCGAAGGAGGCTTCGCCTTTCTCCATTGCAGCGAGAAAGCGATCCTGGTCGGCAGCGGAAAGCTGAGGGAAGTCCCTGCCTTGCGATTTCTGCGTCGCGGAATTTGCAGCGGCAATACCGAGTCTATAGATCTCACGAGGCGTATACCGCAGCTGGTAGCCCAGCGTCGGCGGAGAATCGTCCAGGAAGGGGCCTTTCATATAAAAATAGCCACCGTGACCGTACGGCAGCTCCATTTGGCGGTCGATGAATTCGGGCACGCCGGCATCCACTCCACCCGGGCCGGCCCCTTCCGACGGAATCAGGCGCCGAACAGCCGCATTGACGAACGCCCATTCAGCGGCGTTGAAGTACGTCGGCGCGTAGCTGGAAGGAGTTAACTGTGGTCCGTTGTTCGAGCAAGCGGAAACGCCTAGCGTGCCTAACGTTGCCGCCGGCACGACCCCGAGAAGAAATTGACGTCTATCGAGCAGCGAAGAGTTGCCCATTTGATCACACCTGTCTGTCGGCTACCTTGCCGTCATCGGCGCAATGTTGTCGCCAAAGAGACTGCGACCCTATCCCCCCGATGGGGGGCTCATCGAGTGGCGCTGGCGGGTGCACCTATAGGCTCTCGAGAGCGAGATGGATGGCGGCGAGCTTCCGCCGGATCTAGATATGACGCTTAATGTTAGCCGTCAAATTGGAACCCGGACCTCCGGTTTCGAGTTGCGCATCGATGTCGCGCCGGTCATTTCGACTTCGGCACCGCTCGAGAGAAACTCGGTCCTGCGCGCAATCGAACGCGGCGATTTGAGTCCGCTCCAGCCGCTGCTAAACACGCTAAATACACGCTGTGGAAATGCGGGTGGGTGCCAGCGCAGGGAATGCAATACCGCGGGCGGGACTCCACGGTTCAACGAGGAGGATATTTCGCATTCTTCGCCAATTGCGGCAGCCGTCGACACGGTCTGCGACAAATTCCTCGTAACGCCGGGCCATTTCTGCGAAATGTGCGCAGCGAACACCCCTGCATACCCCAGCATTATACCGGACGCGACCAGCGCTCCACTCTGTTTTAGGTGGCGCGCGACCCATGGGACCGGTCGTCTGGCGAAGCCATCCACAGGGAAACCGCGTCCAACGCACGGGCGCCCTACGACGAGATAATCCTCATCGATACCCTCCTCGAGATCGGCCATGCCTAGAGTGATCGCCCCTTCGGGAACAGCGGACAAATCCGCCATGGCACGGTGAAGTGCGCGTCTCAATATCCCCTCGTGGATCACCGAACAGCGCGCCGGCAGAATCGTTATGACGTTCGACGGCGAGCGCGCGGCCACGGACAGAATGGCCGCCGCCGAGGCCAGTTGAGAGGCCGCGCGATTGTCACAGATAAACCGTCGCTCCGGACGGACCGTCCACAGCAATGGTTCCCAAAGACATCGATATTCCTCGAAAGCGGTGACGATCACTTGAGACTTCGGTGCAACGGCGGCCGCTCGATGCAGCGATCTTTGCAGCGGCGTAGCCTCCTGTGCCAAACGACAGTATTGCACGGGCGCGGGATCCCCTCCCGCTCCTAGCCCGCGGTCCGACCGATGATCATCCACTTCGACTATGCACCAGTGCGATTTGTCCGGTTCGATGTGTTTGAACACTGTAGCCCCGCCCTCCCCAACGATTGATGGCGATATTAGCCATTGCCATTCATACAGGCTTGAAGGAACCGCCCGTCAATTGGACCGGCTTGCGCTACCTGCCATACACGGTCGATTTGAGCAGAATTATCCAAAACTCCGCATACCCGCAAAATACTTTCGGGAGGTTCCGCGCCTAGACTGTGTGGATTCACCATGATCCGCACTGAGCTGGAGGTCCATGAAGATGCGAGCAAGAGAGAGCCGATCCCGTCGCGAGGATCTGATACGCCGCCGGAACGCGCCGCTCATCACACCCACGGATCTTGCGGCTCAAGCATCCAAGGATATTGCCGGCGCCATGAATGCGATCCTGGCCGACGTATTCGCCCTGTATCTAAAGACCAAGAATTTCCATTGGCACATGAGCGGGCCGCATTTCCGAGACTATCATTTGCTGCTCGATGAGCAGGCCGATCAGTTGTACGCCATGACAGATCCGATAGCAGAGCGTGTCAGAAAGATCGGAGGATCCACTTTACGTTCGATCGGTCACATCGGTCGGATTCAACGCATCAAGGACAACGATGCCGAGTACGTCGACCCGCTCGACATGCTGGCGGAGTTGCGCGATGACAATCAAGCGCTGGTCGCGCGGCTGCGCGAGGTTCACGATATGGTGGATGAGCACCGGGACATCGCTACTGCGAGTTTGATCGAGAACTGGATCGATGAAACCGAGCGCCGTACTTGGTTTCTGTTCGAGTCGAGCCGCCGCGCGGATTAGGGAGAACGCACCGCCCAGCCTCCGCTTCCATGCTGACTTGCCGGAAACATCCGAAAGCTTTTATACTGCTCCCGTCAGGAGATGGCATTCCTCCTAGAACCGCCGCCAGGCTGATGATGCCTACCCCAAGAGTTCCAAGAGGGTAGTTTTGAATGCACACTACAAATGATTCTTTAGCCGCCGCACCGGTTTTACTTTAGCGGTCCGGCATGGCCGCACTTCCGTTCTTGAGCGTCTTTATCGGTGCCGGTTTTGGTGCGTGCCTGCGCGGGTGGCTGGGCGGGAATTGGATAGAGGATGGGTGAGACGAAACGCTACTGAAAGGGAGAAAGCAAATGAGCGAAGGCCACTTTCTGCGTTTTTATGTGCACGAACGCCACCGACATCACCACCAGTTGCTTTGGGAATGGCTGCTCCAACAGGCGAACAAGTTGGGTATTCGCGGTGGATCGGCATTCAAAGCGATGGCGGGATTTGGACGCCATCATGTGCTCCACGAGGCGCATTTCTTTGAGCTCGCCGGAAGTCTCGCCGTCGAGGTTGAGTTCATCGTGACCGAGTCCGAATCGAAGCAGCTCCTCGAGCTGATCGACCGAGAGAAGATCCGGGTTTTCTATGCATGTATCCCTGCGCGCTTCGGAGTTCTCAACCCCGACCGCAAGGATCCTTCCGAGCCGCCGCAATGACCGAAGTGTGGGCACAAGCGGCCCTGTGGCTGGGGCTTGCGCTTTTGGCGACCCTGATCTCGATCTGGCTGCGCATCGCCACTGCGCTATCCGAAATCGTCGTCGGTACCGTGGCGCAACTCATCATCGGGGCGGTGATCGGTACCGCACTGCTGCACACCGATGAGTCCTGGATAAAGTTCGTCTCGGGCACCGGCGCGATCGTGCTGACCTTTCTTGCGGGCGCCGAACTCGATCCTGCCGTGTTCAGGCTGAAGTGGAAGGAAGCCGGCGCCATCGGCATCATCGGGTTCGTGGCACCCTTTCTTGGGTGCACGGCGCTGGCATACTGGGGTCTGCATTGGAGCACGCGTTCGAGCTGGCTGGCGGGAGTCGCCATGTCGACCACTTCGGTCGCGGTCGTCTATGCCGTGATGCTGGAGTTCGGTCTCAATACCACGAGTTACGGCAAGGTCATTCTGGCGGCCTGCTTCATCAACGATCTCGCGACCGTGCTCGCGCTCGGATTCATTTTCAGTCCCTTTACTTGGAAGACGGCGGTGTTCTTCGGCGGCGGTGCGGTCGTTTTCGCGATCCTGCCCTATTTGACTCCGCGTTTCTTCAAACGCTATGGCAATCGGCCGTCGGAACTGGAGACGAAGTTTCTGCTGTTGGTACTGTTTGGACTCGGTGCCCTGGCAACCTGGTCGGGCAGCGAGGCGGTGCTCCCCGCCTATCTCGTCGGCATGGTGCTCGCGGGCACGGTCGGCAAGGATCACGCGTTGATCCGTCGCCTGCGAACCCTCACCTTCGGGTTGCTCACTCCGTTCTATTTCATTCGTGCAGGCTCCTTGGTGTCGTTGCCGGCACTCGTAGCGGCGCCGCTCGGCTTTATCGCGCTGCTGGCCGGCAAGATGACGAGCAAGTGCTTGGGCGTATATCCGACGACGAACGCATTTGGCGCCCCCACCCGCGAGGCGCTCTACACGACGATGCTGATGTCTACGGGACTGACGTTCGGCACGATCTCGGCGTTGTTCGGACTCTCACACGGGGTGATCAACCAGGCGCAGTACTCCGCCATCGTCGCCGCGGTGGTGGCGAGTGCCGTGGTCCCGACGCTGATCGCCAATGCGTTTTTTCTGCCGCACCACCTGTTGCCGAAGGCGGATAGGGCGGCAGAGTCCACGGGGACACCGGCGCTGCAACCGCAAGAGCGAGCAGGGTCCTCAGGCGGTTAGCGAGTGTCCAAGTGAGCCGTTTGATTGACCCTCATCACCGCGGCGCCATCAGACATCAGGCAAATCTCGTTGATCGCACAGGGATCTTGCGCAATGGTGTGAAAAGCCGATAGCGGTTGATCCAGAAGCTGTAGGAGCAACGCGCGGTTGACGCTCTCGTGGCCCACCATGACGACGGTTCCACGAGGATGTTGCCGCGCGACCAGCCGAAACGAATCGGCGGCGCGCGCAACGAGTTCCTGCAATGATTCACCGCCTGGTATCCGCATGAGCTGAGGACGCGTACGCCAGCACTCGTAGAGTTCGGGCGATTCCGCCGCCACCTCCTCGTGCGTGCGCCCCTGCCACTGGCCATAGTCAAGATCGGTGAGGGCCGCCAGTATCTCGGCGCGCACGTTGCATCGCGCCGCGATGGCGGCGCCGGTGTCCCTGCAACGCTTCAGGGGGCTTGTGTAGACCGCCAATGGCTGCCGATGGCGGGCGATCCAGTCCGCGGTCTTGCGCGCCTCAGTAACGCCGCGCTCGGTCAATTCGAGATCGATCCGCCCGCGGTATTTTTTAGGTGAAATACCAGGGACGTGACCGTGTCGAACCAACAGGATCGTTGTTGCGCCCGGAGATTCCATCACGCCTCCCCTCGCCACGGCGACAATCGCGGTCCCTATTTGGCCTCGGGCAACAGCAATCTGCGCAACACCGCCGCATCCTCGCGGCCCACGGTGGCCTGGTAGTAGCCGCGCCGTACGCCCACCTGCTCGAAGCCCATCGAATGATATAGGCGCGCGGCGGTGGTATTCGACGGTCTGACTTCGAGAAAGGCCTCGTGCATGCCCGCGGCACGCGCTCGGTCGAGAAGATATGCGAGAACTCTGCGGGCAAGGCCGCGGCAGCGATAATCATCGGCAATGCATACGTTCAGGATGTGGGCTTCGCCCGCGCCGGTGGACATGATGCCGTAGCCGGCCATGGTGCCGCCAAACTCGATTACGCGGCACACATAACCGACCCGCAAGCAGTCGCGGAAAATACCTTCGCTCCACGGAAACTGGTAGGCGGCCCGTTCGATGGCCACGATCGCGGGCACGTCGAGTTCGTGCATCGGCCTGATCTCTATGGCGGCGAGCTCGACTTCTCGTTTGACGCTAGACACGCGCGCATACCTCGCGGGCGAATTTCAGATCTTCCCACGCCTTGCGTTTATCGCCCGGCGTGCGCAGCAAATATGCCGGATGATACGTCACGACCAGGGGCACCCGGGAGACACCAAAATGGTGCACCTGCCGGCGCAAGCGCCCCAAGGTGACATCGGTACGCAATAGATTCTGGGAGGCAATGCGCCCCACCGCCAGCATGATCTTGGGCTTCAGCAGTACGATCTGCTGCTCGAGGTAGGGCAGGCATTCGGCGGCCTCGCCCGCCGCGGGATCGCGATTGCCGGGCGGCCGGCATTTCAGGACATTGGCGATGTAAACCTGTTCGCGTGCCAAACCAATGGCCCGCAGCATCGAATTCAAGAGCTGACCGGCGCGACCCACGAAGGGCTCACCCTGACGGTCCTCATCGGCCCCCGGCGCTTCGCCGACGATGAGCCATTCTGCGCTCTGGTTGCCCACGCCGAATACGGTTTGCGTGCGCGTGTTGCACAGCCCGCAACGCGTGCAAGCGGCCACCCGCGCCCGAAGCTCCGGCCAGTCGACGCCGGCCTCCCGCGCCGGGGAGTCTTCACGGGGTACCCCGGCCTCGCGCGGACGCGCCGCAGGCGCCGCAGGCGATTCGACGGGCGCTGTGATTTCGCGCGGTGCGGCCGCCAGCGCCGATTTACCGCGCATCACCCAGGTTTCCAGCCCCAAGGCAGCAAGGTATTCCTGGCGCAGCGCCGGATTCATGCGTGCGGGCCGGTGCGCGCGCGCCGGCGCAATTTGCGATAGGACCACACCGTGGGCGCCGACAAGGCATAGCACCCGAACAGCAGCAGCAGCGTGATTGCCGGGTGGAGGAAAATGAACACGAAAGCCAGCGGCACCATGATGATGTAGGTGAAACGCACCTTGGCCCCGGGGTTCACCTGTTTGAAGCTGTTGAACGCGAAACGGCTGATCATGAGCGCACCGGCAATCGCGGTGACCAGGAACGCCAGTATCAAGCCCGGCAATCCTATGTTCGTCTGGTCGCTCGCCAGCCACACCAAAGCCGCGACGACCGCGGCAGCCGAGGGACTGGGCAGACCCTCGAAATAGTGCTTATCCTGGGTGGCCGACCTGGAGTTGAATCGTGCCAGGCGAAGCGCCGCGGCGGCCGCATAGAAAAAACACACCAGCCAGCCCAGCCGGCGCCACAGCGGCCCATACTCGGCAATGCGCGCGACGCCCCATTGATATGTGACGATGGCCGGGGCGAGACCGAACGACACCATGTCCGATAGGCTGTCGTACTCCTTGCCGAAAGCGCTCTCGGTATGGGTCCAGCGCGCCACCCGTCCGTCCAATCCGTCGAAGAACATGGCGACGAATACCGCCGCCCCGGCGCGCTCGAATTTCAGGTCAATGGCCGCCACCACCGCGTAAAAGCCGGCGAACAATGCCCCCGTAGTGAGTAGGTTCGGCAGCCAGTACACTCCCCGCGGCCGCTCTATTGAGTCATCGTCGCTCATGAGGTGCCATGATACCAGGGGGGCTGATGTAAGATATGCGGCTATGCGCTTATCTCAAAATCCGATTTCAACCCTCAAAGAGGTGCCCGCCGACGCCGAAGTCGTCAGCCACCGGCTGATGCTGCGGACCGGCATGATCCGCCGTCTCGCGGCGGGACTCTATGTCTGGCTGCCGCTCGGCCTGCGCACCCTGCGCAAAGTGGAACGCATCGTGCGCGAAGAAATGGACCGCGCGGGCGCCCTGGAACTGTGCATGCCGACCATCCAACCTGCGGAACTGTGGAAGGAATCGGGCCGCTGGACCAAGTACGGCCCGGAACTGCTGCGCTTCAAGGATCGCCACGACCGCGAGTTCGTCTACGGGCCCACCCACGAAGAGGTCATCACCGACATCGCTCGGCGCGAATTGCGCAGCTACAAGCAATTGCCGGTCAATTTCTATCAAATTCAATTCAAGTTCCGCGACGAAATCCGCCCGCGCTTCGGCGTGATGCGCGCCCGCGAATTTCTGATGAAGGATGCCTATTCCTTTCATACGGACGAGGCCAGCCTCGCCCAGGGCTACCGACTGATGTACGAGGCCTATTCGCGCATTTTCACGCGCATCGGCCTGAAATTTCGCGCCGTGCGGGCGGACGGCGGCAGCATCGGCGGCGATACGTCCCAGGAATTCCACGTCCTGGCGGACTCGGGCGAGGACGCCATCGTCTTCTCCAACGCCGACGATTACGCCGCCAATCTGGAG
>Ga0208193_1001483_pt1 | contig 10304 bp, 6 predicted proteins | sample June2015DPH_17_2_FD_184716 | JGI IMG/M metagenome (GOLD analysis project Ga0208193, IMG submission 184716) | Peatland microbial communities from SPRUCE experiment site at the Marcell Experimental Forest, Minnesota, USA - June2015DPH_17_10... | ecosystem: Environmental > Terrestrial > Soil >...
ACAGTTTACTGCAGCTTCGCGCAATTCTGACTCCGCAATGAGTATCATCTTGCATAGCTCCCAGTTGACCTTACACTCAGGTCGAATTGGCAAGTCGCTCGAGATCATTCCTCTGCGAAGAATCGTATCGTTGATGCTGCCCCACTATCCACAAGGCGCATCATGATTATTCTCAATCTCGCTCATGGCCTCGCGGTCAGACAGAAGCTTTTTTGGCGCGGAGCTTTCTCGAAGGGAACGGTCTCTGATCCATTCTCTGCTTGATCATTTAATCTCCTCTTCGTGTTCGAGGTCAGATCCGCGGTGTCTCCGCGGTGTCTATGCGCGCGGTGCCGATCGACTGTCCAAATGCAATCCAATTGACAGTCCTTCATGGCGATAGCTTGCTTTAGAATCTTGTTCCGTCTTCTGATGCCAATGCTCAGTGTGCCGCCATTACCTGTTTCTTTGGCTTGTTAGCTTGCAATAGGAACGACAAAAAGAACATAATCCCGGTGACCACCATCAGGATATAAAAGATATCGAGGTAGGAAAGTGAGGATGCCTGAGTTTGGACGGTGTCATAAATTTGCGCCAGTCCAACTTGGCTGGCATCCGCATGTCCATTTCCCGCCATGGATTGCGCCGCCTGAGCGCTCCCGTTCAGCATGCTCTGAAAGTTGGTATCTCCTATCGCGGTATGCTCGGTTAACCGGACCTGATGAAATTGCGAACGTTCGGCGAGAATGGTTGTAACCGCCGATGTTCCGAAACTTTGCCCAATATTACGCATGAAATTGACCAGGCCCGCTACGGAATTACTTTTCTCCTGAGGAATTCCGATGTACGCGACCGCTGTGGCCGGGACAAAAACGAGTCCGACGGGGATGTACTGGACGACGCGGAGAATCGCTGCTGACTGAAAACTCATCAGCAAATCCATTTGCTTGGTAGAGATGTACATTGCCACGCACAGCATTCCCCAACCCGCTGCCATCAGATAGCGACCCTGAATTTTTGCCATCAAAATCCCTACGATCGGTAGCTCAACCAGCAGAATCAAGGCTGCCCCGGATAGCACCATACCGGCCTTTTGTGCTGTATACCCCATCAGATTTTGCAGGAACTGCGGCATAAGCACCGTGGTCGAAAAGGAGACCGCCCCGACCAGGAACATCATGGTATTCGATGCGGCAAAGTTGAAAGACTTGAACAATCGCACGTCGACGATCGGATCTTTCTCATACCACTCCCAAAGGACCATAAACGCGAGACACACGACGGCGACGATCGTCAGTACGATGATGAAATTGGAGCCGAACCAATCGTCTTCCTGCCCCTTGTCCATCACGATCTGTAACGATGCGACTCCGAGGGCCAGAGCTGACAGGCCAACATAATCGAGTTTGCTCTCGCGTAGCGTTTTCCGTTTAAGGAACGGTGGGTCATCGACAAGAAAGTGGACGAGCACCAACGTAATCATGCCGACCGGCAGGTTGATGAGGAAGATCCATCGCCAAGAGTAATTATCGGTGATCCATCCACCCAATGTCGGACCGATGGCGGGCGCGCATACGGCTGTGACTGCATAGAGAGAAAACGCCAAGCCGCGTTTTTCCGGGGGGAAGATGTCGGCCAGGATTGCTTGGGCCATCGGCTGCAGACCGCCACCCCCAGCGCCCTGAATAACGCGCGCGAGGAGAAGAAACCCGAGACTTGGGGCGATCCCGCAGAGTAGGGAAGATAGAGTGAATAGGACGATGCAGGTCAGGAAAAAACGCTTGCGCCCCATGATGGAGGTGAGCCACCCCGTGATGGGCAGAACGATCGCATTAGAAACGAGATACGACGTCAGAACCCACGTGCTCTGGTCCTGGCTTGCTCCGAGATTGCCGGCTATGTGCGGCAGTGCCACGTTGGCAATGCTGGTATCAAGTACCTCCATGAAAGCAGCCATCGCGACAACAACCGCGATCAGCCATGGGTTGTACCGGGGTTTCCATGCACTATTGTCCTGATTGTCGGCCAAAGCCATCTCCATCCTCTGCAGTCATTTCTGGAATCAGCGAAATCGTCTCGTTTACTCGACCTGGACGTTCGGTTCGACGGACATTCCTGGACGAAGCATATCGAGTCCATCCTGGTTCGGATCGAGTTTGATTCTCACCGGGATTCGCTGGACGACTTTGACGTAGTTGCCGGTTGCGTTTTCCGCCGGGAGAGTGCTGGCAATCGAGCCTGTTGCACCCCCAATCGTGTCGACCGATCCTGTAAAGTCTCGGTCCAGCGAATCGACATGGATGGTGGCGTGTTGGCCGGAGCGCATGTGGAGAAGTTGTGTCTCCTTGAAGTTCGCCGTAACCCACAGATTGCCGATCTCGGAGATCGTCAAAAGTTGCTGCCCGGTAGCGACCCTGGAACCTACCTGGGCGAAACGCTTCATCACAATTCCCGCAACCGGGGCGACGATCCTTGCATAGCTGAGGTTCAGCTGTGCTTGCTCCAGCTGCGCTTCTGCGGCTTTCAAGTTCGCTATCTGCTGGTCGACGGAGGCATGCCGAATCAACAGTTGGGGTGCGGCATTTTTTTCGTTTTGGTCCAGCTGGCTCTTCGCATGTTCCAGCTGAGCCTTGCGCTGGTCCACCGTTCGGGCCGCAGCAAGCAGGGCGGCCCGCACCGCCTGAAGATTGGCGGCCTGTTGTTTGGCATTTGAATCGTACTGATCGAAATTACTCTTTGATATCTCCTCTTTCGCGGCCAGAATCGTGTAACGTCCAAGATCACTTTGAGCTCTTGCGTTCGCGGCCTCCTGTTGCGCGACCTGCGCTTCAGCCTGATCCTTGTCCCGTTCGGCTGCGGCTACCGCCGCCTCGTCGCTGGCGACATCCGCTGCGGCACTGAGGATTTCGGTCGAATTCTCGACTTCCGTAATAGGAACATTAGGCCGCTCGCCTGCAAGCTGGCCTCGGGCCTGCGCTAGTTGTGCCTGGGCCTGATCGAGCTTTACTTGAATATCACGCGGATCCAGTTCAACAAGAGTATCGCCGACCTTCACCATCTGATTGTTTTGGACATACACTTTCACGACAGTGCCGTCGACGCGGGTACCGATCGGGCTGAGGTTCCCGTCGATCTCGGCATCGTCCGTATCTTCGTAATGTCTTGCATGAAGCCAATAAAGCAAACCTCCAATGGCTGCAATCACGAGAACAACAATAAAGCCGGCGAGCATACGTGTTCGCTTCCGCTGATCGTCCGGCGTCTGAACCGGTGGTTGTTCCTGACCGGAGTCCCGTCGTCGTGCCTGCGAACTTTCTGCGGAGTTGTGATCAACCTGTTTGAGTGTCTGCGCTTCTGCGGTCATAAAGGGATCCTGTCTGTTTGAATGTCGATTAAAAGATCAATGTTTGTCGCCAGGAAACAAGGACGAGAGTTCTGTTTCGACGTCTCCCTCCGCCCGTGCAAGGGTGAGTCGAGCGAGATTCAGCGAAAACAAACCGGAGATATAATCGTTTTCTGCAGACGCTTCCTGTTGTTGCGCCTGGACTACCTCGACGGTATTCGTCACACCTGCATCGAAGCGATCATTAACTTGGGTGAGAGTCTCGCGGGCATACTGCCGATTGGACTCGGCGAGTTTAACTTGACCCAAGGCAGTTCGGAGTTGGATGAGGGCAGTGCGCACATCTTGCTCTACCTTGGCTTTCTGATCTTGATATTCAGCTTGCCGCTGACTCAATGTGGCCCGGGCCTGCTGCACGTCCGCACTGATCTTTCCGCCATCGAACACCGGGATGCTCAGCGTTCCAGAAGCAACAAAGACGCCGTGGGAATCGTCAGGCCTCGGGCCAGTGGCGCCGTAGTATCCGTTGAATGATATCGACGGGAGACGCTCTGATCGAGCCGCCGAGACAGTCTGTTCGGCAGCGTGCATTTGGGCCTCGGCGGAACGGAGGTCCCAGCGATGCTTAACAGCTGAACCCAAAGCGGTCGCCTCGTCGACCGGTTGCAAATCTGTAGATGCCAACTGCTCGGTAAAAATCACATCAGCGTCCTGAGGCAGGCCGATCAGGCGGGCGAAGGAAATCCTTTGTTGGTCATAGTCCCCTTGGAGGGCCAACAGCTTCTCCTGCTCAGACTGTAATTGCACGAGACTTCGGGTTAGGTCTACCCGCGTGTTGGTACCTGCGGTAAGCTGAGTGCTCGCCTGGTCATATGTAGCTTGGGCATACTTGACTTGGACACGTTGCGCCTCAATCCTCGCAGCAGCCGAAATCACCTGAAGATATGTCCCTCCGACGGCTAACACGACGAGTTCTCTCGTATCTCTCTCGCTGAGCGCAGAAGCCTGCTCCACTTTATTCGCCGCCTGGTAATTACGAAGATTGGTCACGCTCAAAGCGTTCCAGTTGAAATTCGCTTGAGCTTGCACATAGCTAAAAGGGCCAATGATTGAGGATGAAATGCCTATGGCAGATCCAAGTGAGTTCAGCCCATATGTCGCAAGGTTGATCTGAGTTTCCGTCGCACCGATGCTGGCCGTAATTTGAGGGAATAACTGACTGAGAGCCTGCGCTCGCTCGGCGCGAACAATGGACGTCGAGACGCCCGACGTGACAATGCCGAGGTTTGTCACCACCCCTCGTTTTACAGCGTCCGCGAGAGAGAGTCTTACCGGTCCGGTGGAAACCGGGGCGCCGGGAATGCTTCCCTGATAGATTCCGGTGACCGTAACGGAAGGCTGAAGAATGCTCGAGCCCGTTCCCGTTGAGGTCGTCTGCTGGGAACTGACCGACCCGGTGGGTTCCATAGTGCGGCCGGATGCCGGCAACTGTACAACCTCGGGCGTTTGACCATAGGTTCCCACTTGCTGCGCTGCAAGAGGTTTAAGAATTACGGTCATGAAGAATAGGAATGAGCATGCTGCGATTCGGTGCAATGAAATAGCTCCAATTCGAGAGACAAAGAAAGTTCGGGGCTCAGCCCTTCGGCTCATCTGAATGCTCCAGGTCCGGCCTTGGTTGCGGCAGGGAACGCGGTATTTGACAATCGTCCACGCCCCTTGGCAATGCGTTAGGCAGAGACGCCCTTTCGGTGATTGAGATGTACGGTCAGTGTTTTGACTCACCGTTGCATGGCCGTCACCGCCAGTGATCGGGCGCGAGCATCGAACTCCTCGGCGTAGATGGGAAAGTGCGGCGTTAGGTCACCATCAACAGCGATTGTGACGCCGGTGATGAATGCTTCATTGGACACAACAAAGGCCACGAGGTTGACAATGTCTTTGGGGCGGCCGGCTCGTGGCAGCAGGGTGTGGCGTATCTTTGACGCTTGCGCCTCGGGTCGAATCGTCGCAGCTACCCTGGGTGTGAGGATGACGAATGGCGTCATGGCCACCGAACGAATCCCTCAGTTTGCCGTATTGGGTGGCGATATTGCGGGCCATCCCGATAATGGAGGCCTTCGATGTGCCGTACATCGGGCGGACCAGTTCCCTAGAGAGGACGGTGCGAGCACTGGTATTGATAATGACTCCTCCGCCGCGGGCGAGTATTTGAGAGATGCCCTGTCTGGCGTCAAGCAGGAAACCACTGACGTTGACTCGCGGGATCCGGGCAAGAAGGTCCACGTCGATATCGGTGGTCGTGGTAACAGCAAATGATCCGCGTTCCTTAAGTCCACAGGCCACGGATTCGGTGGCCGGACTGTTGATGTTGGAGATGATCACGGCAGCGCCGCGCTCTCGCAAAAGAGTTGCGGTGACTTGGCCGATTCCTGATCCGGCCCCGGTGACGATGCCGATATTTTCGTCGAGACGAGCCATTAGGTGTCGCTCCCTTGCTGTCAGTGAAGTGCGTTGAGAGGAAGGTTCGTGGCTCGGCAGACGGCAAAACGAGTCAGCTTCCCTTGCATATCCGATTCCTGGCTCAATAAATTTCGCTAGCGCATTTGCCGGCTAACGAGCGGCTTGCTATCGCTATAAGCAGATCGCTTGCCAAAGCGTAAGCAGGTGGTCGGCGGAGATGAACTACTGAAAATGGGCAAGATCTCTCGCTGCCGGACCTAGCCGAAATGTTCGCGCCTCAGGCGTCCTGCCAGCCGATTGACCGTACGCCAACTCATTGGCAGCAATAGAAGCATGCCGGTAGGGCAGGCGGCCTCAGCCGCACTTCGAGCCCCTACTCATACCCATCGTCGGCCTGCTCGCCAAAATGGGTGGGAGTTCCGCATGCGGTGGCGTCCACCACTCACGGCAAATTGGGCGTTTTCAACCCAGATATCGTGTTGCAAGCTCGAAAATTAAAATGAACGCGGAGAAGTTCGAGGTGACAAGCGTATTGAACGCGGCGTAACCGGGGTGTACCAGATGTCTCCGCAATAATCACGGGTAACGCCGTCGGACGAGAATTTCCCTGGTCGCGCCGTGTTCAGAGGAACACGCGGCCCGAAGGATTTGTATCAGAATAGGTAATGCTAATCAAAAACGGGAGGTCCCCCGGCACTGCCGCATAGGCGCTAACTTAAGGCGTTTGTGACGGTAAAATGATGAATCTGACTACAGCCTGTTTGGTCATCAAAATGGTTAACGCGCGAAATATTGGGGCCAGTAATCATCAAGTTAGCGCTTATGCGGCTCTGCTGAGGAATATTTACTCTCGTTCTGAGTGCAAGCATGATGAAAAATGAAGTCCGCAAGCAAGAGGTGGCGAACAGGTTTTTACCGTCACAACCAGCGCGCGCCCGCGAATCGTTGGGGCTCTGAAAGTGGGAACAAACTTGCGGAGGACCGATTTGGGAATGATCGACCACTCTCCTATCAACCGCAATTCCTTAAGCGCAGGTACATAATTACTTTGGGATGCGTCTTTCTTCGCTTGTCCAGCTTTTACGGGGCGCGAGAGCGGAATCTCTTCACGCGCGAAGTTCAAGCGGTCGGCATAGAGCTGTTTTGGCGCTAAGGCTTGCCCAAAGATGTCCCTTACAGAACAGCTGTTCTTGGATGAGCAAGTAGAAGACAGTCTCCATTGAGTTTGACGAGCTCGCACTGTGGGGATTCCAGAGTGGATTTTCGAGAAATGACCGTATTTGACCTCCTTTGGTTTGGCAATTAGGTTTACGGGTACCATCAGAAACAAGGGAACGGAGACTATAGAGTCCCTGAGGATGCAATTGTCGGATTGTGTAGTGGCCGGTTGGCCATGGACTTTCTCGAGTTCCGAGGAGAAGGGAGTTCACAAACGAGCAGCTCACAACTGCTGGCGAACTCGGGTTGGAACCGAACCGCTGCTTCGAGGCTCCTATTTGTGGTAATCATTCTGGGTCCACTGCGCTCAAACATCAGTTGTACATACGTTACAACCTCAGATACAATGTGTCTCTGAAGTTGTAACGAGACCGTAATTTGAGATGGGGACTCGTAGGCGCTTTGGCTGAAGGCAAGCCCTCAGGTTCGGCAAATAAAAGGCGAAATGCCGCACCATGCAATACGGTTAGTAGGGAGAAATGACGATCTTAAGGGCTCCATACTAGCCAATTTGTTCCTAATTCGCCCACTCAGAATTGCTGTGATTGGCTTGTCAAATTAAGACATAGCGGAATCAGAGCATGACGAAATGATCGGGGGAAAAGTGAGCGGCCACTGCCCATTATGGAGAGGATGGGTTTCGTCGAGGAAGAGGTCGGCCGCAACCATTTGGTTGGAAAATCTTGTTCTGCTTACGTTGTAGCGTCTGTTTGGGTGCTTCAACAAAATTGTTGCGCCTTCTTCTCAACGCGTTCATCTATAGAGCACTGCGAAGCGAGAACGACATCCAGGGAGAAAATGCCAGACTACAAGAACGTCATCGAATCGAATTGCAGCACTCTGTCAGAAGAGCATGATGAAGGGTTTTTCCGCCTTGTGCACCGATTGGATGTTTATCGAGAGCCGGAACCACTCCTGCGCGCCCTGCCCGAGGAACTACGCGGTCTCATTGTCGGCAACACTTTAGCTCTCGTCTTTTGTGGCGAGTCGGAAATACCTCGCTGGTTCGCCGTTGATAGCAACGGCGAAACGATACAGTGTGCGCCAGAAATCATGGAGGCGCATAGATGCATATGCTCATGGGCACACGAGCACAGCAGGCCGCATGTCTTCTCGCCACTGACCCGAGAGACGCCGTTCTCCGAATTAACCACATTTTTTCAACACCGGGGAGACAGGTCGCTCGGTATATTCCCTCTGAGCACTGTGACTCACTGCCTGGGGGTACTGTGTATCGGACGAGCAGAGCCCGATGCCTTCTCAGAAGACGACATTCGCTTCTGCTCACTCGTCGCAGACTTCGTGGCATTGGCGATCGATGATCGACTGGTACGAGCACAACTGGAGGATGAGCGGACGAGACTGAAGCTCGTTCTTGACCTCAACAACAGTGTTGTCTCCAGTTTGGAACTTCGTGAGGTTCTGCGGTCAATCTCTCCCAGCATTCGAAAAGTCATGCGACTCGACACCGTTGCGTTGGTGCTGCCGGAACGCGACGGCGCGCAACTCCGCCTGTACGCCTTAGATTTTCCTGACGGTAAGGGGCTAATTCGTCAGGACACGCTAAGTCCGACTGAGAATTCGCCGGCAGGAGAGGTTTTTCGTTCAGGAAAACCCTGGGCCGGAGAAATCAGCGATTTGAAGGGGTTTCGTTTTAACCATGAAGCGGCGTTGGAGGAAGGGATGGAAAGCTTCTGCATGCTGCCGCTCCGTCGGAGCAACCGGGTTCTCGGTGTCCTCTGCCTCGCCCGTCTTCGAAAAAACGCCTTTACCCCTACGGAGATCGAGTTCCTCTCTCAGATTGCCGGGCAGGTTGCGATCGCGCTCGACAACGCATTTGCATATTCTCAAATTGAGGAGCTCAGAGATCAACTCACGCAAGAGAAGCTGTATCTCGAAGATGAACTCCGCAGCGAGATGAATTTCGAGGAAATCGTTGGCAACAGCGCCGCACTGCGTAAAGTCTTGCGCCAGGTGGAAGCGGTAGCTTCGACGGGCTCTACGGTACTCATTTATGGGGAAACCGGAACGGGGAAGGAACTGATTGCGCGCGCGGTTCATAATCTCAGCGAGCGCCGCACGAATGCATTCGTGAAACTGAATTGTGCGGCCATTCCAACTGGGCTGCTCGAGAGCGAGCTGTTTGGTCACGAGAGAGGGTCCTTCACAGGTGCGGTTGCGCAACGGATTGGCCGCTTCGAGTTGGCTTCGATGGGGACGATATTTCTCGATGAAGTCGGCGAGATTCCGCTCGATCTGCAACCGAAACTGTTACGCGTGCTGCAGGAGCGCGAATTCGAACGACTGGGCAGTTCAAAGACGCTTCGTACCGATGCCCGCCTTATCGCCGCCACTAACCGGGATCTCGGTGCGATGGTCGGCGAGCAAACATTCCGCTCGGATCTGTATTACCGGTTAAATGTATTTCCCATCCGTGTCCCTGCCTTGCGAGAGCGCGCCGAGGACATTCCGTTCCTTGTGCGGCATTTCGCCCAACACTTCGCTCGCAACATGAAGAAACAGATTGAGTCAATTTCTTCTGAGACAATGAACGCACTGCTCCGTTACCCCTGGCCGGGGAACATCCGTGAGATGCAGAACGTGATCGAGCGAGCAGTGATTTTGTCGCGTGGGTCTGTACTTTACGTTCCTTCTACCGATTTGAAATCACGGAGCGGCGAAGTGCCAGAGGCAAATGGACTCGGAACCCTCGAAGAAGTTGAAAAAAAGCATATCGTTGCGGTGCTGGAACAGACAAATTGGGTGTTCGCCGGCCCAAACGGCGCCGCCGCACGACTCGGGCTCAAACGTCCCACCCTGCAATTCCGCATGCAAAAGCTTGGGATCAGTCGGCCGCCGCGGTCAGTGCCTGCAAAATTCCCGACGCAGTCAAACTAATGCCAGAAGGCTGGCGGTGTGCCAACGAATCGGCACCCGATATCTGAACTGTAGCGGGAGGCCAATCGTTAAGCCATGACTGAAGGCCCGGAAAACACCTAAATCAGGTAACTGATGCAATCGGCCAATAAATTGCAATTGGTATCACGGGAAATGAGAAACCCGTATGGGCTGCTTCACTACAATCACCGAAGATGCATCAGCTTCTCGGCGAGCGACAGCGAGCGATGCGCAGTTGGTGGCTGCGGCGCAACGTGGTGAACCCGCCGCCTACGCCGAACTGTGCAGGCGCCATCGAGAGATGGTATTTCGGACGGTCCTAAAAATTATTGGCAATGTGGACGACGCTGAGGATGTGCTTCAGGATGCGTGGATGAGTGCTTTCATTCATATAAGGTCATTT
>Ga0208193_1001484_pt1 | contig 10302 bp, 13 predicted proteins | sample June2015DPH_17_2_FD_184716 | JGI IMG/M metagenome (GOLD analysis project Ga0208193, IMG submission 184716) | Peatland microbial communities from SPRUCE experiment site at the Marcell Experimental Forest, Minnesota, USA - June2015DPH_17_10... | ecosystem: Environmental > Terrestrial > Soil >...
GAATAGCGGGATTTCCATTCGCCACTCGCCACTCGCTATTCGCCTCTAATCCTGCGGCTCCGACGGCACCTCGCCTGATGCGTCGATGCGCAGCCAGCCCGAGGGAGCCAGACGCTGCTGCGGCAGGAAGCGGCCCTTGTAGTCCATCTTCTTGGAACCTTCGATCCAGTAGCCGAGATAGACGTAAGGCAGACCCTGCCGCCTGGCGCGGGCAATGTGGTCGAGGATCATGAAGGTGCCGAGCGAGCGGCTTTCCTCCGACGGCTCGAAGAACGAATATACCATCGACAATCCGTCGCTGAGCACGTCGGTCAGCGCAACTCCCAGCAGGTCTCCACCGCGGCCGGTGATGCCGCTGTCGACGCCGCGTCGGCGATATTCGATGATGCGTGTTTCGACATGGCTGTCCTCCACCATCATCGCGTAATCCAGCACGGTCATGTCGGCCATGCCGCCATGGCGATGCCGCTGATCGAGATAGGCGCGAAAGACCGAATATTGCTCCGAGGTCGGTACCGCGCTGCGCTGCTCGCCTGTTATGTCGGCGTTGCGGGCGAGAATCTTCCGCAAGTTGCGCGAGGGCCGGAACTCGCCTGCGACCACGCGGACCGAAACGCAGGCGCGGCACTGGTCGCAGGCCGGACGGTAGGCGATCGACTGGCTGCGCCGGAAGCCGCCATGGGTCAGCAGGTCGTTGAGATCGCCCGCCTTGTCGCCGACCAGATGCGTGAACACCTTGCGCTCATGCCGGCCCGGCAGATACGGACAGGGCGAGGGCGCCGTCAGGTAGAATTGCGGAGTGTCACGCGAGTGCTGGGTCACGGGGTGTCGTCAGTCTCCGAGAGGAGCAAGTTCCAGCATCGCGCCGTTGAGGCTGACGGTCAATCGCGTTTACTCCAGGTCAGAACGTTCGCGCCGCCGTTTGCGCTACCCCGGTACGCACCGGGCTGTTGATAACCACGGTTCCCAGGACGATATCGTGCAGCAACTGGCGGCGGCCGTTGAACAGGCCGATCAGGAGGATGAACGGCGTCAGAAACGATACCGACACCCAGAATACCACCGCATGCATGGCGCCCAGCACGAAATAGCCCGGCGCGCCGTACCAGGTGCGCAGCTCCAGATCCATCAACCGCATGCCCAGGGTGGCCGAATGCCGGCCGCCGAGGCAGGCGCCGTAATAAATCAGCGCCCAGATCACCGAGGCCGGCGAAACCAGCCAGAACAGCGCCCAGCCAAGGCCCAGCGTGACCAGGCCGAACACGGCAATGAACAGGCAAACCATAATCACCGGGATTGCGAGCACCACAAGGTCGACCATGAACGCGAACACCCGCCGCGTCAGCACGCCGCGAAACAGCTCGGGCTGCGCCCAGGGATCGAAGGCATGCGGTCGCACGCCAGCGTCGCTGCGCCAGGCGCCCCCACCCGTATAACGCGAACCGTTGTCAGACATGGATCAGTCCTCCCGGCTGTGCCGCTAACGCGCAGGACATGGGAACAGGTTTCCGCTACCGCAAGAGGCCAATCAGTCGTCGTTTGCGAGAAGCGAAGCGACGAAGCAATCCAGTTGTGGCTCTGGATTGCTTCGCTGCGCTCGCAATGACGGGGGAAGGCTCGCAGTGAAGGGGGAAGGGAGCCGCGCGCTCACCCCTCCATCTTCAGTCTTTCCGCCGCCTGGGCTGCGAAATAAGTGAGGATTCCGTCGGCGCCGGCGCGCTTGAACGCCAGCAGGCTTTCCATCATGGCGCGCTCGCCGTCGATCCACCCCTGGCCGGCGGCGGCTGCGATCATGGCGTATTCGCCGGACACCTGGTAGACGAAGGTCGGCATCGCGAAGCTGTCTTTGACCCGCCGCACGATGTCGAGATAGGGCATTCCCGGCTTCACCATCACCATGTCGGCGCCTTGCGCGATGTCGAGTTCGACCTCGCGCAACGCCTCGTCGGAATTGGCGCTGTCCATCTGGTAGGTGCGCTTGTCGCCGGTCAGGGCCTTGGCTGAACCGATGGCGTCGCGGAACGGGCCGTAAAAGGCCGAGGCATATTTCGCCGCGTAGGCCATGATCTGCACATCGAGAAATCCGGCCCTGTCGAGCCCTTCGCGGATGGCGCCGACGCGCCCATCCATCATGTCCGAGGGCGCGATGATGTCGCAGCCGGCTTCGGCCTGCACCAGCGCCTGGCGCACCAGCACCGCCACGGTCTCGTCGTTGAGGATCCTGCCGTCCTCGATCAGCCCGTCATGGCCGTGGCTGGTGAAGGGATCGAGTGCAACGTCGCAGAGCACGCCGAGGCCGGGAAATTCCTTTTTGATGGCGCGCACCGATTTGCACACCAGATTTTCCGGATTGAGCGCCTCGGAGCCGTGCTCGTCGCGCAAGGAGGGCTCGGTATAGGGAAACAGCGCGATGCAGGGGATGTTCAGCTTGATCGCCCGTTCGGCTTCGCGCACCGCCTGATCGACGCTGAGCCTGTCAACGCCGGGCATCGAGGCTACCGCGGCGCGCTGGTTGTGGCCGTCGACCACAAACAGCGGCCAGATCAGATCGTCTGTCGTCAACGCGTTTTCCCGCACCATTCGGCGCGCCCATTCGGCCTTGCGATTGCGGCGCGGGCGCACCGCCAGATCGAGCGCGGGAGAGGCAAGGGCGGTCCGCCGCTGCGGTGCATCGCGCATTTCGATCGGACGCCCGAATTTGATCGCCATGTGATTGTTTCTCCTGAAGGCGGCGGACCGGTTTTGACCGGTTCCAAGCCTAGCACCTTGCATGGCCTTCGTCACCGCGGCCTTGACTTCGCGCAAGCCAGCCTTGCGGGATTGATTTTGCCGCGCCGAGGGGCCATCAATCCCGCATGAAAGCCTGTTGCCCGGTCAAGAACGAAACTTCGCATGTCTGAGGTGCCTTCGCGCGAGCAGTCGCGGGACAATGCCACGTCGGTCGCGGCGATTTCGTCCGATCGAGTTGAATCCGACGATAATGCGTGGACCCGGCGGCTGGTGTTGTTCCTGCGCCTGATGGCTGTGCTCGCGGTGATCAAGGGTCTTTACCATTGGGCTCAGGTCACGGGTTTCATCGGCGGCGAAGACGATGCGTTCGAAAACCAGCCGATGGCCTGGCAGGCCGCTACGGTATATTTCGCGGTGATCGAACTGGTCGCCGCGGTCGGATTATGGCTGGCGACGCCGTGGGGCGCCGTGGTGTGGCTGACGACCGTGGTGTCGATGGCGGTGATCGAACTGATGTTTCCAGGAATCTACGGCGGCAGCCTGCTGGTGGTGGTGGGGGAAGCCCTGATGCTGGCGGCCTATCTGGCGCTGGCCTGGATGGCCGCGCGCGAACGGCCGCCATAGCTCCATCAACGAAATGGTTTTGATCTGCGGCGCAACCTTCTCTCCGTAAGGGGAGAAGGAAAAACGTGCGCGATCGCATAAGATTTTCGGCAAATTGCGTGGTAACTTTTCAGTCACCCTAACGCGGCGGTCATACCTGTTACGCAGGAGTTTCGAATTCGAACCAACCTGTTCCCGATTGCGACAGGCAGCGGCGACGAAGCGTGAACAGCGGGAGCGCACCGTCAATGAAAGGTTGCGAAAAGTCCTTCTGCCATGGGCTTAATCCACGATTCACTGTCTTAAATTTATGATCTCTTTATTGTCTTATTTAAGCTGATCTTCAAACCGCCCCCTTAAGTTTGGACTATCAGACGGGACAAAAGTTTCGTCGAATAAGTCGATAAAAACGACAACAGGGGAAGTGTCATGATGAAAGCCGTTGCGACGGTTGAAAACGTCGCGCTTGCTCCGGGCCAGGCTCCGGTGCAGCCGCTCTATCTCGAAGCGCTGACTTTGGTGGAGCGGCTGCATCGCCGCCTGCTCGACGTCATCAAGGATGAATTCGATCGCCGCGGCCGCGCCGACATCAATTCGGTGCAGGCGCTCTTGCTCTATAACATCGGCGACAAGGAACTGACCGCGGGCGAGCTGCGCACGCGCGGCTATTACCTCGGCTCCAACGTCTCCTACAATCTGAAGAAGCTGGTCGAACTCGGCTTCCTCGATCACCAGCGTTCGCGTGTCGATCGCCGGTCGGTCCGCATCCGCCTCACCGCGCAGGGCCAGGAAATCCGCAAGATCGTCGATGCGCTCTATCAGAAGCACGTCAAGACCGTAGAGCAGGTCGGCGGCATCTCGAACGAGGAATTCGCGACCCTGAACAAGTCGCTGCACCGGCTCGAGCGGTTCTGGACCGACCAGATCCTGTATCGGCTCTGAGATTTTTTCGCTTCCAGGATAACGGCCAAGCCGGCGTCTAAAAAAGACCGGCAGCCACGCTGCCATGAAGAGCTCCCCCAAGCGCGCATCGGTCCGGTTTTCCGGACCGATGCGTTTTTTGCTTTGCTGCGCTGCGAAAATAGCCTTGCCGAAGGATGGAACTTTGCCGGCGGCAGTGCTTTATCGGTCCGCAGCGGAGGATTTGAACGTCATGCTGGTCGAGCGCGGGTTGCAGGTGATGAATGTCGAGGTGGTCGGCGATGCCTACGCCATCGCAGCGAACTATCTGCACAAGAGCGGCGCCATTGCCGACGGCTTTGCCACCAACGACCAACTGCTCGAAATCGTCGTACAGCTGTTTCAGCGCGGCGAATACAACAAGCTTCGCCTCGCCAACAAGGCGATCGCCCGATTCGAAGCGGCCGAACTGGCCTGATCGAGCGCAGTCCTGATAAAATCAATCTTGTCCCAAGCATGAGGATATCATGGAAACCGCTGTTGAACGCATCATGCAGACCTACGATCTCCTGATGAACCGCTCCGCCGCCGCCAGCGCCGAGGCGCGCGAGAAAGTCAGGGACTATGTCGCAACCCTGTTCGAGGCCGGCGAAAAGGATGTGCATCGGCTGACGGTGTGCGGGCTGACCTACCTGCGCGAGCTCGACGGCTCGAGCGATCCGGTGAAGGCGGGGTTTACCGGGCTTTGAGAGCAGGAAAGCTGCGTCGATCCGTTCCCCGGATGCGGCGCAGCGCCATCGGCGCGTTTTCGACGCGCTATGGCGGTGCAGGGACACGAGACATACGATCGGTCGGACTTGCCCACGCTGCCTTTCATCGAAAACCTCTGATACCCTCGCTGCTCAACAAGCAGCCGAGGAAAACCCATGCTCACGCTCCACCATCTCGACGACTCGCGCTCGCAGCGTATCCTCTGGCTGCTGGAAGAGCTCGGCACCCCCTATGAGATCAAGCACTATCAGCGCAACGCGCAGACGCGGCTGGCGCCGCCGGAATTGACCGCGGTGCATCCGCTCGGCAAGTCGCCTGTTATCACCGACGACGACGTCAAAATCGCGGAGTCAGGCGCCATCGTCGATTACATCATCCGCCGCTATGGCCAGGGAAACGGTAAAGCCGCGATGATGCCGGCACCCGGCAGCGCCGACTACGAGGCCTATAGCGAATGGCTGCATTATTCCGAAGGCTCGGCGATGCTGCCCCTTATGCTGAACCTGTATGTATCGAGGTTGAAGGAGGCCGGAGCGCCGCTACGTCCGCGCATCGATTCGGAGATGGCCAACCATCTCGGTTATGTCGAGGGCGCGCTGAAGGGGCGCGAGTTCTTTATTGGAAAATCGCTGACCGGCGCCGATATCCAGATGAGTTTCGTGGCAGAGATGGCAAAAGTGTTCGACAGGCTTGGGCCCTATCCGAACCTGACCGCCTGGCTGTCGCGGATGCATGCGCGGCCGGCGTTCCAGCGCTCGGTCGAAAAGGGCGGGGCATACCGGTTCGCGAAGTGACACGGAGCGTCATTCCGGGATGGTGCGCCCCACGCCGGTGTCAAGTTTGTGGAGCAATCCACAGGCGACGGTGGCCAACAAGCCCGGCACACCGGGGGGCGCGGAGGCGTATCCGGTGCTGTCGCACGGTCGCGCATTGCGCTTTTAGCCCTTAAAGTGATACGCGAGACATCCGCGCTAAACGCTACCCCAATTTCAGGAGTCGATCATGGGGCTGCTGGTGATGATCCTGGGCCTCGTGCTGTTCCTCGGTGTTCACACGCTGAGCACGCAGCGCGGGCTGCGCGCGCGCGTCATCGCTTCAACCGGCGAGGGCGGCTACAAGATCGGCTATGCGCTGGTCGCGACCCTGGGCCTCGCGCTGATCGTCTGGGGATTTGCCCAATATCGCGCGACCGGGTGGATCGATGTCTGGTATCCGCCGAAAGCGTTCAAGCACATCACCGTGGCGCTGATGCTGCCCGCGGTCATTCTGGTGGTGGCGTCCTATATCCGCGGCCGCATCTATACCACGCTGAAGCATCCGATGCTGGCGGGTGTCAAATTGTGGGCGGCGGCGCATCTGCTTGCCAATGGCGACCTCGGCTCGATCATCCTGTTCGGCTCGTTCCTGGGCTGGGCGGTGTTCGACCGCATCTCGCTGAAGCATCGCGTTGACGTTGGCGCGCCGCCTATCCCGGTCGGCGGCGCCGGCAACGACCTGATCGCGGTGTCGGTGGGGGCCGTCGCCTATCTGGCGCTGGCGTTCTCGTTTCATCCCGTCGTGATCGGTGTTCCCGTGGTTGGAGCTTAACATGTCAGTGCAGTCGGCGATCAAGCGAAAGACCGCGGCGGATATTCGCGCCCGCAAGAACGGCGAGCCGATCGTGATGCTGACGTCGTATCACGCCCATACAGCGGCGCTGGTCGATCGTCATTGCGACGTCATCCTGGTCGGCGATTCGCTCGGCAATGTGATGCACGGTTTCGAGACCACGGTGCCGGTAACGCTCGAGATGATGATCCTGCAGGGCCGCGCGGTGATGCGCGGCTCGCAACATGCGCTGGTTGTGGTGGACATGCCGTTCGGCTCCTACGAAGCCTCGAAGGAGCAGGCGTTTCACGCCGCGGCGAGGATCCTGAAGGAGACCCATTGCGGCGCGGTCAAGCTCGAAGGCGGCGTGCGCATGGCGGAGACCGTCGCGTTCCTGTCCGGGCGCGGCATTCCCGTAATGGGTCACATCGGCCTGACGCCGCAATCGATCAACACGCTCGGCTCGTTCCGCGCCCAGGGCCGCGAGGAGGGGAGTTGGGAGCCGATCGAAAACGACGCCAGGGCGATTTCCGAAGCCGGCGCATTCTCGCTGGTAGTTGAAGCAGTGGCGGAACCGCTGGCAAGGAGGATCACCGAGACCATCGCCATACCGACGATCGGCATCGGCGCCAGTGCGGCGTGCGATGGCCAGGTATTGGTGCTGGAGGATATGCTCGGCCTGTCGCCGAAGACGCCGAAATTCGTTCGCCGTTACGGCAATCTCGGCCCGATGATCGAGGCTGCGATCGAGGGCTATGCCGCCGACGTGCGTTCCCGCGCCTTTCCGGGTCCCGAACATGTCTACGGCATGAAGGGCAAGGGCTGAACGAGCGCTGAGCAAGGGCTGAGGCGGGGTTCTCAGCCCCCCGCCACGGGCGGCAGCGTTAACGTTTTGATCTGGCTGGCTTTGCCTTGCCACCGCCATATCGCTAGGGTAACGCCGCCACGAGCGCGGTTCGGGCCCGCGCCGCCGCCGCCTATTCTGCGCGGTTCATTGGGGATGGGATAGCTTCAAGTGTCTGAATTATTTGATGAAGTCGACGAAGACGTCCGTCGCGACCAGCTCAAAAAGCTGTGGGAGCGCTATTCGATCTATATCGTCGCGGGCGCGCTGTTGATTATCGCCGCGGTGGCCGGCTGGCGCGGCTATCAGTATCTGGAAGCACAGAAGGCGGCGGAGGCCGGAGCCGCCTTCGACAAGGCGTCGGAACTCTCCGAGCAGAACAAGCATGCCGAGGCCGAAGCGGCCTTTGCCAAGCTGGCGGCGAGCGCGCCATCGGGATATCGGACACTGGCGCGGCTGCGCGCCGCGGCGGAAGTCGCGAGCCGCGATCCGCAGGAAGCTGTGAAAATGTACGACGACATATCGGCCGATCGCGGCGTCGACGCGATTGACCGGGATCTTGCGAGGATTCGCAGCGCCGGGTTGCTGGAGGATACCGCTTCCTATCCCGACATGCTTCGGCGCCTCGAGCCCGCCACCGCAGCGGGTGCGACCTTTCGTCATAGCGCGCGCGAACTGCTGGCCTTTTCGGCCTGGCGTGCCAACGATACGGCAGCGGCGCGGCAGTGGCTGGATATGATTGCCAATGACGGTGAGACACCGCAAGGCCTGCGCTCGCGCGCCGAAGCGCTGCAGGCGTTGCTTCCGCCGGTCGCGAAAAGCTGACATCGGGAAAAACAATTGACTGAGAAATTGACCATGCGCCTCTCGCAACGCCTGATCGCGGCTTCTGTCCTGATCTCGCTGTCGGGTGCGCTGGCCGCCTGTAGCGACAACTTCACCAACTTCGATCCGACCGATTGGCTCGATTGGCTCGACACCAAGAAAAAGCTGCCGGGCGACCGCAAGCCGGTTTTCCCCGACGGCGTGCCGGGTGTCGAACAGGGCGTGCCGAAGCAATTGTACAAGGGGGCGGCGCAGCAGCCGCCCGACCAGCAGAACGCCCAGGCGGCTGCCGCGCCGCCTGCCGAGGACCCGAATTCGAAGCCGGCGAAATCCAGGAAGACCAGGCAGCCGGCCACGGCCAGTACGGCTCCGGATCCCAACGCCGCAACGGAGGAAGAGGGCGCCGCCGCCGCGGTGCCGCCGGCTCCCAAGCCCAAGAAACTCGTGAGCAAGGGCAGCACCACCGCGCCGCCACCCGATCAAACCGCCGCGCAACCGGCGCAGCAGGCGCAGCCCGGTCAGCCGACGTCGCCGCCGCAACAGTCTGCCTCGCCATTCCCGGCTCCGCTGCAGGGCGGCACCTTCACGCACTAGTTGCGATGAATTATGCAAGGTTGCCGCAAATGGCTTGCGAACCTTCCGAATCCGGGCACTGGTTTCGATTTTCACATCATTGACAGGCGCTTCCTAACTGGCGCAGGGATCGCCGATGTCCTTCACGTTTGCCATTATCGGCCGGCCGAATGTCGGAAAATCGACGCTGTTCAATCGGCTGGTCGGACAGAAGCTCGCGCTGGTCGATGACGAGCCCGGTGTCACCCGTGACCGGCGCGAGGGCGAGGGGCGTCTTGGCGATCTCGAATTCACCGTCATCGACACCGCGGGGCTCGACGAGGGCGCAAAGGGATCGCTGACCGCGCGGATGCAGGAGCAGACCGAGGCTGCGATCGGCCTCGCCGATGCCCTGATGTTCGTGATCGACGCGCGTGCCGGCCTCACCCCGAACGATCGCGCCTTTGCCGATTTCGCACGCCGCGCCAACAAGCCGGTGGTTCTGGTCGCCAACAAGAGCGAGGGCAAGCAGGGCGATGCCGGCGCAATGGAAGCTTACGCACTGGGGCTTGGCGAACCGATCCAGGTTTCAGCCGAGCACGGCGAGGGCCTCGGCGATCTCTACGACGCCCTGCGCGCGCTGATGCCCGAGCCGATCGAGGAGGCGCAGGAGTTCGACGATGACGAGACGATCGAACCGGAAGAGGATCTGTCGAAGCGGCCGATTCGCGTGGCCATTGTCGGCCGTCCCAATGCCGGCAAATCGACGCTGATCAACCATCTGCTCGGCGAGGAGCGGCTATTGACCAGCGCCGAGGCCGGCACCACCCGCGATTCCATTTCCGTCGAGGTCAACTGGCAGGGCCGCGATTTCCGCGTGTTCGACACCGCGGGCCTGCGGCGGCGCTCCAGAATCGAGCAAAAGCTGGAAAAACTCTCGGTGGCCGACGCGTTGCGCGCCGTGCGTTTCGCCGAAGTCGTTGTGCTGATGATGGACGCGCAGAACAAGTTCGAGGAACAGGATCTGCGTATCGCCGATCTGATCGAGCGCGAGGGCCGCGCGCTGGTGATCGCCGTCAACAAATGGGATTTGATGGGGCGGCAGGCGAGCCTGATACCGGCGCTGCGTACCGATGCCGATCATCTGCTGCCGCAGGTCAAGGGCGTGCCGATCGTCGCGGTATCGGGTTTGATGGGCGAGGGCATCGACCGGCTGATGAGCGCGATCGAAGAGGCCTACGCCGTGTGGAACAGGCGGGTTCCGACCGCCTCGCTGAACCGCTGGTTCGAGCAGGCGGTGGACGCCAACCCGCCGCCCGCGGTTTCGGGCCGGCGGCTGAAACTGAATTACATCACGCAAGCCAAGGCGCGGCCGCCGAGTTTCGTATTGTTCTGCTCGCGCGCCGACGCCGTGCCGCAATCCTACCTGCGCTATCTCGTCAACTCCTTGCGGACGTTTTTCGAGCTCCCGGGCACGCCGGTCCGGATCG
>Ga0208193_1001485_pt1 | contig 10294 bp, 12 predicted proteins | sample June2015DPH_17_2_FD_184716 | JGI IMG/M metagenome (GOLD analysis project Ga0208193, IMG submission 184716) | Peatland microbial communities from SPRUCE experiment site at the Marcell Experimental Forest, Minnesota, USA - June2015DPH_17_10... | ecosystem: Environmental > Terrestrial > Soil >...
GCTGTCCATGCTGCCGAAACGGCCGGTTGCGCGGGTTCGGCGCCCCGCGGCGAGGCCTGCGCAGGCAGCGGCGCCGAATACGACGCCCGAAGTTTCCACGGCGGGAATCGAAAAGCCGCCGATTGCGCCCGTGGTCAGCTCTGCGGGATAACGTGGAGCAGTACGTCGGGAAACAGCGCTCCGACAACCGCGGCCAGAACCAGCGAAGCCAGAAACCCGATGGCCTGCCCCAGTAACCACACGCCGAGTGCCTTGCGAGTCGCCAGCCCCAGAATTTCACTGAAACCCATGACCTGCAGCACGATGCTCCAAATCAGCAGCAGGATATGTGAAGCGAACTGCGCATGCAGCAGCAGCACCAGGAAGCCGTCGAGATCGGCGCGCGGAGTCGCGACGAAGGTGGCTTCCCCCGCGAGCAATGCGGTCAGCACCCAGATGGCGAGCGAGACCGCCATGGGCACGCTGCTGTAGGCGAGGACATGAATCACCTGGGCGTTCGTCGACTTGCCGCCGGCGCGGTTGCCCAGCCGCCTGTAGATGAGCGCCATAAAGAACAGGCTCGCCACTCCGGCGATGGCGCCGTACGCGAAGGAATCCGCGAGAATTTCCCCCACGCTGCCGTGCGCCCCGGCTTCTTGGGTGCGATACAGCGCGAGGAAGCTGCCTATTCCCTGAGTCGCCGCCAGCAAGTAGTCGGTGATCCCAACGGGCTGTGCCGCCAATTCGCGAAACACCCGGCGTGGTTTCAACCAGACATCTTTGAGCGGGCGAATGGGTTCGGTCGGCAACACCGTGGCAGCCTACGCAATCCGTGTGGCTGACTCCAGCTTCACGCACAGATGACAGCAGACTTTTTCGGGGCTACTCTCACGGCGAGTTCATACGATCTCTAGGAGAAGAGTGACCATGGCAAAGAAGAGCAAGTCGAAGAAGCGTCCAGTGGCAAAGGCCAAAGGCCGCGCCGCCAAGAAGAGCGCCGCCAAGAAGAGCGTCGCCAAGAAGAAAGGCCGGCCAGTGAAGGCCACGGTGAGGGCCAAGACCAAGAGATCCGGCAAAGCGGTAAAGGCTGTGAAAAAGGCTGTCAAGGCTGCACCCAAAAAGGCCGTCGTGAAAAAGGCCGTCAAAGCTGCACCCAAGAAGGCCGCAACAAAGCCGGCCGCACCGCGAAAAGCTGCCGTGCCGTTGATCCCCGCACCGATAGCGGCGCCGCCGGCGCTGCCGGTCGAAGAAACGCCGGCACCGCCGACGATTCCCGGTACTGAACCGATGGCGTTTTAGTGGCGCTGAAGGCCGGTTAGGCGCGCATCAGCCCTTGGAGGGGGCGCGCGCCGCTACTGTCCGGGAATATTCGGGTGGCGAGAGTTTTCGCGCCGACGTGCATGTGCTCGTCGAGCACGCCTTTGAACACGCTGCGTAGATCGAGAGTGGGCCGCAGGTCGCGGTCATCGAGCAGCGCCGCGCGGGCGAGGCCGGGCCAGTCTGCCATCACGCGGCCGCCGCGCACCGCTCCGCCGGCGAGAAAGGCACAGCCGCCGGTGCCGTGATCGGTGCCGCGCGTGCCGTTCATGGCGGCGGTGCGGCCGAACTCGGTCACCACCAGAACCGCGGTTTGCGGCCACAGGGGTCCCAGCTCATCCGCCAACCCGCGCAAAGCTAGGTCGAGTCCCGCCAGCCGCTGTGCCAGCGCGCCCTTGGCGCCGCCCTGATTGGCGTGTGTGTCCCAGCCGCTGGCCTCGATGACGGCCACGTCGGGGCCGCCTTCGCTTCGCATCAAGGTGGCCGCCATGCGGGCGACGCCGCTGACACGGTCGGGAGCCGCGGTTCTGGGCGCGGTGGTTCTGGGCGCGGCGGTCGCCGGCTGGGTGGCGGCCGGTTGCTTGGCCACCCCCGGGGCGGTCATCGCCGTCGCATCCGCTATGTTGCCGCCATCGTCCACCATTTTTTCGGTTTGCACCGCCTCGCTCAGGCGTGCCGAGAACCAATCGTCCTTGGAGTAAAGATCGGCCAGGCGCGCCAGTAATTCGTCGTCGACATCCGGTGTGGCCTGCGGAGACTTGGAAATCACCGGCGCTTCGCCGCGCAAGATCAGCGGTATGTTCTGGCTGATGGCCACGGCGCGCTCGCCTGGATGCCGCGCGCCGGGCGGCAAGGCGGCCAGCGCGCGATTGAGCCAGCCGTCGGCCGTGCCAATGGGCTTCGTCAGTCCGTTTTCCAGTACATTTTGCCCATCGAAATGCGAGCGATCGCGGTACGGCGAGGCGACCGCGTGGAACACCACCAATTCGCCGGCGAGGTAGCGCTCGTGCAGGAAACCCAAGGACGGATGCAGGCCGAAGGTGTCGTCGAGCGCCAGCGCGCCATCGGCGGCGCCCGGCGCGGCGATCGCGAGCTCGCGGTGCAAGCCTGCATAGTCAGGGTCGGCATAGGGCGGCACCGCAGCGAGACCGTCCAGTGCGCCGCGCAAGATCACCACCACCAGGCGCGCAGAGCCGCCGGTTTGTGCAAACAGCACATTGGGCAGAACGGTGCTCGCGGCCAATGCGCCGGTACTGACGAGAAAGCGCCGCCGGGCGATGTCCATGGGATACCGATGCATGACTATCTCCGCTGAAATTCAGGGCTCATCAGCAACAACGCCAAGGCCTGCGAGGATGAGGAGGCGCGCCGCAGCGCCGTCAGGGTCTCGGTGCGCGCATAAGCGCCCAAACTCGACGCCGCCAATTCCACAGGGTCGACGCCGCGTTCGTAGCGGCTTGCGGCTCTCGACGCCCACAGCACCCGATGCATCAGAGCGTCCGAGCCGTCCCAGCTCTTCGATGTGTCCGGCCAGCCCGCCGGCGATCCCGGAACGTACTGACGCTGCCCCAGCAGATCGAAACTGCGCACGATTTCTTCCGGTTGCCGCGGCGACACATTCAAAGACCGCAATGTCGAGAACACGAAGTCCTCGGGCGTTTTGAACTTGCGCATCTCGGCATCCCAGGCTTCGGGCGCCTCGATCAATGCCGCGTACACATGGGGCAGATCGCCGTCGCTTTTGCGAAAGGCATGTGCCACCCGTTCGACCGCGGCCGGCGGCGGATCGTCGGCGACAAAGTGGCGTACCAGCTTGGTGGCGATGAACCGCGCGGTGGCCGGGTGTCGGGACAGATCGGCAAGCACGGCCTCGCCCTGCCGCCGGCCGTCCTCGGTATAGTTCTTGCCCAGGAAGGTTTTGGCGCCCGGCTCGTGCAGGTTGTCGCGAAAATAAAAGCGGCCGGGCGTTCCCCCCGCCAGCCGCCCCTTGCCGCCGCCGATCGACCATCCGGTAATGATTTGAGCGAAACTGGTGACATCGTTCTGCGTGTAGCCGCCGTGCACGCCCAAGGTATGCAGCTCGAGGATTTCGCGCGCCAGGTTTTCGTTGATGCCGAATTCGCGCTTGGGCTGCTCCGGCGCGCCCATTATTTCCTGCCTGGTTGCGCGCCGCGCCGCGAGCAGCGCCAGTTCGGAGTCCTTGCCGACCGAGTACTGATTGTCGAGGAAGGCGATCATCGCGGGATGTTGCTCCACCGCGGTCAACAGGTCGACGAATCGGCCGTTGACATTCGGCCGGATGGCCTCGTTCTCCAGCGTGCCGGCAATACCGAAAACCGCGCCTTTGTCCGCCGATACTGCGAAGTGGTTGGTCCAAAAGTGAACCAGGCGTTCTGTAAAAGGCCGCGCAGTCAGAGCCGCGCTTTGGGCTCGTGCCAGAACTTGCGCGCGGTAGTGGGGTAGATAGGCATCGCGCACCGGGTTGAATGCGGCCGCGGCCGCCGCGTCGGCGGCGGAGGTATCCACGGTGGCGGACCGCGCCGCGGCCTCGCGTTTCATCTCCTGGCGTTCATCGCGTGCCGCCAGTACCTCGGTGAAAATCTGATCGGAAGGCGCCAGCGGCGTGTTCCCTGCGAGCTGTGCCGGACCTCCGATTTGCGCTCTCAGCCAGGCACGCGGATCGGATGCCGCCGTGGCAAGGTCGCCCGGGCGGGCGCCCAAGCCAAAGCGCAGTACGGCTATTTCCGCTTGTATCATGCCACTCGTAACGCTACCGCCCCGCCGGGGTTGACGGGGTGGCGGCTGTGGCGGGCAGATCGTCCCCGAAGCTGTCGATCAGCTCACGCTTGCGGGTATTCCCCTATCGATCCGGCCATAGAAAACCCACGGTAAATATCAGGGAGACCGCGGCGATGATGATATTGAGGCTCACGCCGACATGGGTCCAATAGCCCGGCGGCACCACCGCAGGGTCCAGGCTTTTGGCGACCTGGCGGAATTGCCTGGCCGAAATCAGGGCCACCGCCGCTCCCAACAGCAATAATAGGACGCCGAGGCCCAGCGAAAACCCGCGCTGCGATCCGGATAGGGGCTGGTGAGCCACCAGCTGCAGGAACAGGCCGAAGCGCTCGACAACGAAGCCGAAGCCCATCAAGGCTATCGCGCTGCGTTGCCAGGCGAGCAAGGTGCGTTCGGCTGCGAACAAGACTCGGGGATCTGCCGTGTAGGACATGTTTTGGCTCCGGCGTTCGGCCTGCGAACGAATTTCAGTCAGCCAAATCTTACATATGACTGAGGGGGCTGCCGATCGTCAGGAGGCAGCCCGGTCGGCGACAATGCGATGCAATTCACCAGGAACGCAACTATGGCATACGGCAGAAGCAAAATGCTGTTGAACGGCGAAGCCGTGACCCCGAAAGCGGTGCAGCTACACGGTGTGGTGCGAAGCCCAGACGACGACTCGCGTCGTGAGCTGGACGCGCTGCGATCCACCAACGCGCGCCTGATGCGCGAATTGACTGCACTCAAGGAGCGCGAGGCGACGGCACAGAGGCTCGCCGATCGCGACGACCTGACGGGCCTGTACAACCGGCGCCGCATGCTCGAACTGCTGGATTCGGCCATCAGCGAAGCCGCGCAGCTTCGGCAATGCGTGGGTCTGCTGTTCATCGATCTCAATGGATTCAAGGGCGTCAATGATGAATATGGCCACGCGGCGGGCGACAAGATTCTGATCGCGGCGGCGATGCGAATTACCGCCAGAGTACGTACCGGCGACTTCGTTTGCCGCTATGGAGGCGATGAATTTGTCGTCATTCTGCCCAACGTGCCGGACGCCTCCGCCGTGACCCGGGTTGCCGACACGGTCCGCGACCGCGTGGCATTGCCTTATTGGATCCAGGGCCAGGAGCAGCATTTGACCGCCGCCATCGGCGAGTCGACCTATCCGCACTGCGGATCGAACGCCGAGGAACTACTGCATCGCGCCGACCAAGCCATGTACCGCCTGAAAGCTCGGCTGTCGCGCCCGATGGTGAGCCTCGGCAGCCTGCCCCGCCCGCGGCCGTCCAGACGCCGCAGCGATTCATCCACGCGGGGCACGGAGGGTGGTGATCTTTAGGCCGTAGCGCTATTCTTCGCTGCTCGTTTCCCGTCAACGACGGGGAACGAAATACGTTTGGTTACCCAACTATTCTTACAACACGTGGTTACCCGTAATGAGCCAGCGACGGCGATTGCGCGCAAGTGTGGCGTCCGGATTGATGCTCGCAATGACCTTGCAGGGCTGCGTGATCGTTCCCGACCAGCGTCACTATGCAGACGGGGTCGTGATGGTCGCACCGCCCGCGCCGCGCGTCGAAGTGATCGGGAACGCCCCGTCGCCCGGATTTGTGTGGATCAGCGGGTACTGGAATTGGGTCGGCGACCGGCATGAATGGGTCGCAGGCCATTGGTCGGCGCCCCACCCCGGTCACCATTGGGTGGCGCATCAATGGGTGCGGCAGGGTGACGGCTGGCGCATGAAGCCCGGACACTGGGAACGCGGTTAGCCGGCCCGGCCGGCCGGCGATTGCGGCCAGGGCGTGCTCCCTTGAATGTCGCGCAATGGGGTGCCTGCGCCCGCATCGAACCACTCTTCGATCAAACGGTACGATATGGATTGCCGCGGCGGCAGCAGCGCACCGTTCGACGTCAGCGCAGCGCGCGTAAACCATCGCGCGTCTTCCAGCTCTTGGTCGCGCAGGCGCACCTCCGTCGTCACCGCGTGCGCGGTGAACCCGAGCATCAACGATGCGGGGAAGGGCCAAGGCTGCGATGAGTGGTATTCGATCCGGTCGACTTCGATGCCGGTTTCCTCGAATACTTCCCGCGCCACCGCATCTTCGAGCGATTCTCCCGGTTCGACGAATCCGGCGATCGTGGAGTAGCGCCCGACCGGCCAGCTGGCCTGTCTGCCGAGGAGCGCACGCTCTCCGTCGCTGACCAGCACGATGATGGCCGGATCGATACGCGGGAATTGTTCATGGCGGCAGCTCGGATTGGTGCACACGAGCACATGCCCGCTCTTGGCGGGCAGAGTTTTCATACCGCAGGTACCGCAGAAGCGGTGCCGCCGCTGCCATGAGACCATGGCGCGCGCATAACCCAAGAGTCCCGCTTCGTCGATCGGAAGTACCGCAGCCACCAGGCGCAAATCCTCGAAGCGGGTTCCCGGCAGCAACGCCGGCGGCTCGATCGATTCGATCTCATAGGCGAAATAGCTGGTGTCGCCGATTCTGCCCAGCAAGATCAAATCGCCGCTATCGCGCCGCTCGGGCGGTACGTCGCCCAATTCCAGATAAATGGCATGCGGGGCGTCCTCGGCAATGAGGCTGCGCGAATTCCACACCGGTACCGCGCGGCTGCGTTCGTCGGCAAGCGCCGCGGCATACCACGCCGGATCCTGCCGCAAGTGAGCGGCCCGGTCCAAATACGGGCCGGCGAAGATATTCCTCTGCTGCATGCTCCGATTCTAGCAGGGCGGGGCGCAGCCGATCACAGCCTCGGGCGAGGTACCGGGTGCGGATGACGCCGCCGCGGGATCGCAAGTGCAACAGGCGAGTCTGTGCTTGGCCAACAGATCGCGCAGGCGCACTCCGCCGCACACGCTGCAACGTGAAATGGCGACCTCATCACGCCGGGCCAGAGCCATCAACAGGAACCACCCATGCTCGAAGGAGATGCTCGCCGGCGCATGCAGTTCGAGATACGCCTCGTAGGCCTGGCAGAGCAGGGTGCCCGACTCCAGCGATCCGACGCGAAAGTGCGGCTCGAGCCTGGAATCGGTGCCGCTCAGCAGTCCGTACATGACGTACAGGCTCGCCAATTGCGTCGAATGAAAATTGAGTTCGGCGTTCCTGAAGAAGAACGCCGCCTGACGCGGCGATTTGCCGCGATGCCTGGACACGCGCTGCGCATCGAGATTCATCACGTAGCTGCGGTACAGCTTGCGAATGCGATCGTCGCTCAGGCCCGTCCACTGACGAATGGTGAAGGTGCGGGCTTCGTGGCGAATCAGGCGCAGCGCAAGATCCAGGCGCTGCCGGTCCTTCGTATAACGGTCATCGGACACTCTCATGGTCGGCTTCCTTGTGGCAATTCACGTCGTTTAGGGGTCAAAAACAATTTGACAGAAATTAATCACAAAGTTAGCTTGATTGCCAGGTGATTTGGGCGTGTGATTGACGTGTAAATGCAGTGAAATGAAGCAAGCCCATGGAAACGGAAGTGTGCCAACGGAACGAACAACGGTCGGGAGGCGGTCATGCAGGATGCATTCATCGGTAGCTGGGCGCGGGAATCGCAGCTGTCGGCTGAGATACTGGGATCTCTCCACGACCTCAACCATCGATTCTTGGATTTGGCCGCTGTGCGGGCGGGATGGGCCGCCGCGCGGGTCGCGGCGCTGTCCCCGGCGCAGCGCGCGGCGGCCGCCGGCTGCCCCTACGCGCTGTTCGATCTGCGCTTCCAGGACGACGGCCATTGGCGATTGCGGCTGCAGAATCTCGGGTCCTGGTGTGTTGCGGACGAGTCCGCAGTCGATGACGATACGGTCAGCTTCGTGCGCCTGGCGCTGTTCTATGTCTGGCACGTGGCCTCGGGCGACGGCATCAAGGCGCAACTGCTGCTCGGGATGAACGGTACCACCGCCGCCGCATTCCGCCGCCTGACGGTCAAGCATCTGCCCGCGCTGGCGGCATCCGAGGCCAAGCACCTGTCGCCGAGATGGAACGGCTGCGCGGTCTATTGGGGTTCCCTCACGGCGGCGGCGGCGCGCACCGACCCGAAGACGCTGCGCCGCGTTCAGCTGCATGGCCTGCAGCTTGCCGCCGCGGCCCGGTTGCCCAGCCCTTGAGAGCGGGGGGCGGCGACGGCGATTTGCATTGCAGCCGGGGCGAGGTTTAGGCTTGCCGGTTCCTATGCAAGCCCTAGTCCTTCGCCAGCTCGTCAAGATCTACAAAAACGGTATCAAAGCGCTCAAAGCCATCGATCTGGAGGTCGAAGAGGGAGATTTCTTCGCCTTGCTGGGACCGAACGGCGCCGGCAAAACCACGGCCATCGGCATCGTCACCTCGCTGGTCAACAAAACCAGCGGCACCGTAGAGGTGTTCGGGCACGACATCGACCGGGAGCTGGAGACCGCCAAGTCCTGCATCGGCCTGGTGCCGCAGGAAATCAATTTCAACATGTTCGAGACTTGCTTCACCATCGTCGTCAACCAGGCGGGGTTCTACGGAATACCGCGGCCGGTGGCGAAGCAGCGCGCCGAGAAGTATCTCAAGCAGCTGCAATTGTGGGATCGGCGCAATTCCATTGCCCGCTCGCTGTCAGGGGGCATGAAGCGGCGCCTGATGATTGCGCGCGCCCTGATGCATGAACCGAAATTATTGATCCTGGACGAGCCCACCGCCGGCGTCGACATCGAGATTCGCCGTTCCATGTGGGAGTTCCTGCGCAATATCAACGATGCCGGCACAACCATCATTCTCACCACGCATTATCTGGAAGAAGCTGAAAATCTGTGCCGCAACGTGGCGATCATCGAGGGAGGCAACATCATCGAACGCGACAGCATGGCAAACGTGCTGCGCAAGCTGCAGACCGAGGTGTTCGTCTTCAATTTGCGCGAATCGCGCGAATCCGCGCCGTCATTGTCGGGCTTCACCGCAGTGCTTTCCGATCCGCATACGCTGGAAATAGAAATGTCGAAGACACAGAGCCTGAACGACATATTCGCGCAACTGTCGGCGCAGGGAATCGCGGTGAACAGCATGCGCAACAAAGTCAATCGCCTCGAGGAATTATTCGTCCGTCTCATCGACGGCAGCGCCGCGGCCGGCCGTGCCGCAGCCGGCCGTGCCCCGGCCGGACAAGCCGTAACCGCCGCCGTTTCGCGATCATGAAGATACCTGCCTCGCGCGCCGGAACCGAGTGGATCGGTTTCAAAACCATCATCATCCGAGAATTCGGCCGCATCGTGCGCATCTGGGGGCAGACCATCGTGCCTCCGGCCGTGACCGCGACCTTGTACTTCATCATCTTCGGCAGCCTGATCGGCCGCAGGGTCGGCCAGGTGGGCGGCTACGACTACATGCAGTTCATCGCCCCCGGCCTCATCATGATGAGCGTGATCACCAATGCCTACGGCAATGTAGTGTCCTCGTTCTTCGGCGCCAAATTCGGCAAGCACCTGGAGGAATTGCTGGTCTCGCCCCTGCCCAACTGGCTCATCGTGGCGGGCTATATGGGCGGCGGGATCATGCGCGGCCTGCTGGTGGGATCCGTGGTGACCATCGTGTCCCTGTTCTTCACGCGGCTGGCGCTGACTCATGTATTCGCGGTCATTTCCGCGGCATTGCTCACCAGCATCGTGTTTTCGCTGGGCGGTTTGATCAATGCGCTGTTCGCGAAGAACTTCGACCACATATCGTGGTTCCCGACTTTCGTGCTCACGCCGCTCACCTATCTGGGAGGCGTGTTCTACTCGATCACCATGCTGCCGCACTGGGCGCTCATCGTCTCGCATGCCAATCCCATTCTGTACATGGTCAGCGCGTTCCGCTACGGATTTCTCGGCACCACCGATGTTGATCTGCGGCTCGCCTATGGAATCATGGTGGGCGGGGCCGCAGTGATGTTCACGCTGGCCGTCACGCTGCTGAACCGCGGCACTGGTATACGCGACTAGAGAATCAGAGAATCAAGGAGCGCAATATGTCCGTCGAGATTCATGGATCAGCCACATGGCGCCGGGTGGGCGCGCTGCTCGCGGGCGCAGCCGGCGCGTTCATCGCCTGCTCGGCGGCCGGTGCGGCCGCCGGCGCCGCTCCCGCGGCAGCCGGATCGGCCGAAGCCGGCGCATCGGCGGGCGCGGCCGAGATCCAGGGGTTCACACCGAGCGCAGCCGCTGCCGAGATGCAGCTCGAACGGCGCTTCGACTCGGACTTGTCCGCGGCGG
>Ga0208193_1001486_pt1 | contig 10290 bp, 9 predicted proteins | sample June2015DPH_17_2_FD_184716 | JGI IMG/M metagenome (GOLD analysis project Ga0208193, IMG submission 184716) | Peatland microbial communities from SPRUCE experiment site at the Marcell Experimental Forest, Minnesota, USA - June2015DPH_17_10... | ecosystem: Environmental > Terrestrial > Soil >...
TACCGAAACCCTTCCTGCTGCTTGTATGAGGCATCGTGTTCCTCATCGACGACGATGAGCGCCAGCTTGGGCAGGGAGGTAAACACCGCGGAACGGGTTCCAATGATGATTCGCGCCTGGCCGCCATGCGCCGCCCGCCAGGCATCGCGGCGCTCGCCGCCGGCGAGACCCGAATGCACCACCATCACTCCCGAGCTGAAGCGGCGGCGGAAGCGATCGACCAGCTGAGGTGTCAAGGCAATTTCGGGCACCAGCACCAGAGCTTGGCGGCCATCGGCGATCGCGGCGGCAATGACGCGCAGGTACACCTCGGTCTTGCCGCTGCCGGTGACGCCGTGGATCAGATGCGCGGCAAAGCCCGGCAAGGACGCGAGTATGGCGGCAACGCTGAGTTCCTGTGCCTGGGTGAGAGCCACCTCGCTGGGACGCGACTCCATCGCCTCGGGACCCGGAGCGACGGTTTCCGCGATGACCCAGCCGCGCGCCGCCAGCGTCCGCAGTTGGGCGGCCTTGAACTCGGCAGCGATTTCTTCGGCGGTGGCGCGCCCGCGGCTCTCCAGCCAGGCGAGCAGAGCGCGCTGCTGCGGAGCGCGCCGAGTCGCCGGACTCGCCAGTTCCTGCCGTCCGGAGTCGCTCAGGGACCACCGCTGGGTCATCTCGAGCGCGGGCTGACCGGCCCGCAAGCTGACCGGCAATGCTGCAGCGAACACTTCGCCCACCGGGTGGTGGTAGTACTCTGCCGCCCAGCGCAGCACATCGAAGGTGACTGGATCGAGGATCGGAAGCTGGTCCAATATGCCGAGCGCCGCCTTCAGCTTGGGAGCGGCGATGTCGGATTCGGCAGCGACCCCAACCAAGATGCCCACCAACTGGCGGCGCCCAAAAGGCACTCGCACTCGCACACCGAGGGGAGGTGCCTCATGCGCCCCCTGGCCGGCGAACTCCGCGGGCGGGCGGTAATCGAAGATCCGGCGCAGCGGAGTATCTAGCGCGATCTGCAAAATCATGATTTTTTTGTCCACAAAACTTGTGGATAAGTCTGTTGAGAAGCCGGGATCATCGGTCTTAAGTGCCCGTTCCGTTTCGAGTCCCTTTCAAATTGGCGAAAAAGTGGTCGAAATAGCTTTGAATCTTTTAAATTCAATAAGTTACGACACCCTCTAGATCCCGCACTGAGGTGTTGGCTCGAAATATTGCAATGGATGTCACAAGCGGTGTGCGTAAGTCTCTGATCTTGCGAAAACCCCCGCCGTCAACCGCTACGGCCGACAGGCGTTTATACCTGGAACGACGATGCTCCGTCGACGTTGAGAGGACGAGGCATGCCACCCTTTGATACGCTGAACCCCGCTTGGATGGTCTGGGATGGTCCCGCGCCGGCACCGGAGGGAGCGGTTCTGGAGTACACGCGAGAGCTTGAGAAATTCTTGGCCGAGATCGAGCGCCGCGCGTTCCGCATGGCGCAGGTCGCGCTTCGCGACCCCGACGATGCGATGGACGTGGTGCAGGACGCAATGCTCAAGCTGGCGCGCAACTACGCGTCGCGCCCCAGCGCCGAATGGCGGCCTTTGTTTTATAGGATCTTGGAAAACGGCATACGCGATCTGCAACGGCGCCGGTCGGTGCGCAATCGCTTCATGACATGGCTGCCGAGCGCGAAGCAAGATCCCGACAACGAGGCCCAAGATCCGTTGGAGAACGTCGCCGACGCGTCTCCGGCGGTTCCGGAGGTGCTGATGAGGGATCAGGCCATGCTCAAGCTCGAGACGTCGCTGCAAGCATTGCCGGCGCGGCAGCGGCAGGCTTTCATGCTGCGTAATTTCGAAGGGTTGGATGTCGCGGACACGGCGACTGCCATGGGATGTTCGCAAGGCAGCGTCAAGACACATTACTCGCGCGCGGTGCACACCCTGCGCGATCAGTTGGGTGAGGTATGGTGATGACCGATAAATCACGAGAGTCCTTCGAGGAGCGCAGCCGTGCGCTGTTCCAGGACAGCGTCGAAGGCTTGGACTTCGCGCTGCGCTCGCGCCTCACCCAGGCGCGCCATGCTGCGGTCGAAGCCGCGTCCATGCGCCGCCGGCCCTGGTTCTTTCGCATCGGCGTATGGACGCCGACGGCCGGCGTGACCGCCGCGGCCATTCTGGGTGTGTTCCTGTGGGTGGGGTCGCCATTGGGCCAGCACGCCGTTACAGTAGCTGATGGTCAGCCGAATCTCGAAGATTTGGATATCGTTGCGTCGTCCGAAGGGTCGGGTGACACCATGGATATGCTGCAAGACGATGTTGATTTCTATGATTGGGCGAATAAGGCTGAGAGCCCAGGATCGCCAACCTCGAGTTAAATCTCAGATAGTGCGGGGGAGGCATTGGCTGTCGATCGGCGTGCTCGTGTGCGCGGCCGTAGCAGCCCAGCCGCCTTCGCCGGGAACGCAACAGCCGCCGGGGGCGCAGCAAGCGCCTTCGCCGGGAACGCAGCCGCCGCCGGGGGCGAAGCAGTCCCCGGCGCAGAGCGCGCCCGATGATGATTTTATCGAGTTCTTGGGCGCGGATGATGTGGGCGATACAGCTTGGTGGGAGTTCTTGAAGAAGGCGCCGCCGCGAGGGGAGAATCCTCCCCCCGCAACGCCGCCGCAGGATGCGAAGCAATGATACGGGCGTTGTTGGTTTGTGCAGGTCTGTTTCTCGCGGCGAGCAGTGTCGCGCAGATTCCTGCTGCGTCCCTGCCGCCGCCTGCGCCAGCCCCTGCGCCTGCTCCAGCCGCTCCGCGGGCATGGTCTTCGATGTCGCCCCAACAGCAGGAATTGCTGCATAGCTATCAGGACAAATGGGACAATTTGCCTGCGGAGCGCCAACAGGCATTGGCCAGAGGCAGCCAGCGCTGGCTCACTATGACGCCCGTGCAGCGATCCAGTGCGCAGCAGCGCTTCACTCAATGGCAAGCCATGCCGCCGGAGCAGCGCCAGCAATTGCGTCAGCGCTGGCAGCAATTCAAGGCCATGCCGCCGGAACAGCAGCAGCATGTGCGCGAATCCTTTAACCGGTTCAAACAAATACCGCCCGAAAGGCGTATGGAATTGCGCAGGCAGTGGCGTCAGATGACTCCGGAGCAACGCCGCAGAGGCGGGCAGAGAGCGCCGCCGCCGCGGCACAGCTCGCGGTAGCTAGGAGCCTAACGGTAGCTAGTACCCTAAGCCTCGCCTGTTCACGGGTGATAGGTCCGTTCGGCATGCGCCTGTACATCCTGCAGGCTGAATAGAACATCCCGGAAACGGCCTTGGGTGAACATCAGCGCCTGATCCGTGAAGTGAGGCGAGGCGGGATCGCCGCTCTCACCGCCGCTCATGATGGCCTTGGCATGAATGACGGGGCCGAATTCCACCGCCGCGACGAAGCTATTGCCCACCGATCCGTAGATTTTCCTGGTGTTGCGCGGATACGGGGAGTCGAACGATGCGAGGGCGCCCCAATTACCCGGCGCGAAGCCCACCGGCAGGCTCGGTTTGGCATCGTCGAAGGGCTGCACGATATCGTCGGTCAGGCGTTGATAGCGGTTGATCTCACCCCAGGGCGTCTGCCACCGGCCGAAGTCATGCTGCAATCTTGCAATGGCTGCGACCAGGCTCTCGATGCGCTCGGCCGAGGTCAAATGGCCGAGCAAGTAGTCATAGACCGGTTCGTGCTCTGCCCGGGCTTCGGGACCTTTGCGATTGATCAGCTCCTGGCCCCAGAAGACGGCGAGCGCCGTCGGCACCGAATCCGCAGCGGTGCGCCGGTCCCAGCTTCGCAAGGCCTTGATGGGCTCTTCGAGGCTGGCGCGCCGCGGATCGTTCGCAGCCAATCCATCGAAGTCCTTGAATAAGGGCGGCAGCAGCACATCGAAGGCCGTGAGGCGGCTGTCGTAGCCGGCGGCGATCAGGCTATCCAATGTCACGCCGTGAATATTCTGCAGAACCTCGACCGCGTGAATGCCGCGCGGATTCTCGCCCTTGGTCCACATGTAGGCCGGATAGTTCTCGCGCTTCGGGCTCGCCGCGCCCGCGGCCGAGAAGGGCCAGTTATTGGTGTTCTGAATCCACCCCGTGCCGGGGTTCAGCAGAGTGATGGTGTCCTCGAGAGCATGCGGCCCCCGCCATTCGGTGGCGGGGTCGCTGCCGTCCACCGGCCGCGTGAAATCGAACTTAGGATCGCGCTTGGGAATGAAATTCCCATGAAAATAGGCAATCGTTCCGTCGGCGTCGGCATAGACCGTGTTGTTGGAGGTGTCGGTGCGCATCTCCTGAGTCTTGCGGAAAGATGCGTAGTCCGTGGTCTTGGTGCGCAAATACGATTGCTCCAGCGCCGGCACCGGATCCTGCAGCAGCTTGATCGCGATCCAGCGGCCGTTCTCGGCGCGGACGATGGGGCCGTGATGGCTGCGATACACGGTGAATTCTCGATGCCCGTAGCCCTCACCCTGCTTGAACGCAATGATGATTTTGCCGGTCTGCAACTTCCTCGAGGCGGTGCCGTATCGGTAATACAGCCCGTCCGGCTTCCTGATCAGGGTCTCGGCATATTCGTCGATGGCGTCGCCGCCGGCCGAGGTATGCATCCAGCCGTTGTGCGCGTTGAATCCCTGGTAGACGAAGAACTGTCCCCAGGTCACCGCGCCGTAGACGTTCAATCCCTGCTCGCTGACCATCTGCAGTTCGGAACGGAAATAATACGAGGTATGCGGGTTTATCCAGAGCAGGGCATGGCCGGAAGCACTGCGGCTGGGGGCGATGGCGAAGCCGTTGGAGCCGCTGGGAGGCGGCTCCGTGAATTCGGTGGCCGCGGCGGTGGCGGTGGCTGCTGCGGTGGCGCTCGCTGTGGCTGCCGGCGACGCGAGCATCCGCGAATTTACTGTGCGCGCCGGCGGCTCGGGCTGCGCTGCTCCGTAAAACTCCCGAAGCTTGTCGAGGTCGATGGTTTCAATGTCGCCACCGATACTGCCTTCGGTAAAGCACAGTGCCATCCAAGGTTCGAAATGATGAATGACCTTGGGCGTGACCTGGGGATGTTTCGACAGAAAATAATTCAGTCCGTCGGACCAGGCCACCAGGAGCGCCTTGAGCCACGCAGGACTGCTTCGGTAATCCTGTTGCAGGCGGCGCGGATCGATGAACAATCTCTGCCGCAGGTCGCTGTAGATCGCCGGCTCGCCTTCCGCCTGCGCCAATATCCCCAGGCCGTTGAGGTAATTGTGTTCGATGCGGCCGAAGTCATCTTCGGCTTGGGCGTAAATCGTTCCGAACACGGCATCCGCATCCGACTTGCCGTAGATATGCGCGATGCCCCAGTTGTCGCGGACGATGCGGACATTCCGGGCGAACTGTTGCCAGCGCGCTTCCTCGCTGTTGGATGCCGTCAAGGCGCCGCTCGCTGCGAGGTTGCCGCCGGCTGCCGGGGTGCCGCCCGCTGTGCCTGCGCTGCTCGCCGCTGCGACACCGGCGGCACTCAAGCTGCAGAGCACGGCAAGGAGCAGCAGTCTCATGGGGGCTAGGATCCCCGCTGGGCATGTGGCAACACCGGCTCAATCATGCCGAGATCAACCGGCTGCCTTGACCGCCTGGATCAACTGGCTCACCGCCGCCTGTGCGTCGCCGTACAGCATGCGTGTTTGATCGAGGACGAACAGCGCATTGTCGATGCCTGAAAAGCCCTGGCCCTGGCCGCGCTTGATCACGATGACGTTCTTGGCCTTGTCGGCATTCAAGATCGGCATGCCGTAAATCGGACTCGCCTTGTTGGCGCGTGCGTCGGGGTTGACGACATCGTTGGCGCCGATGATCAAGGCCACATCGGCGGTCTCGAACTCGGCATTGATTTCGTCGAGATCCGAGATCAGGTCGTACGGCACCCCAGCCTCCGCCAGCAGCACGTTCATGTGGCCCGGCATGCGGCCCGCGACGGGATGAATGGCGAAACGCACCGTCACGCCATGATCGATCAGCAGCTGCGTCAGTTCCCACACCTTGTGCTGGGCCTGTGCAACGGCCAGGCCATACCCTGGGACGATGATGATTTTTTGGGAGTAGGCCATCATGACCCCGGCATCCGAGGCCTCGATGGCCTTCTGGGTGCCTGTGACGCCGACGCCGGCCGCCGCGGAACTCTCGCCGAAGTTCGAAAACAGTACATTGCCCAGCGAGCGGTTCATGGCCTTGGCCATGAGCTGGGTCAGCAAGGTGCCGGCCGCACCGACCACGGTGCCCGCGATGATCATGGCGGCGTTGTCGAGCACGAAGCCTTCGAAACCGACCGCGAGGCCCGTCAATGCGTTGTACAGCGAAATCACCACCGGCATGTCGGCGCCGCCGATCGGCAGCGTCATTGCGACACCCAAGAGCAGCGCAAACGCGAAGAACAGTGAAACGGCGGGCAAGCCATCCAGCGGCAACCCGAAGTTTATGCCGGAGACGACCATGAAGCCCAGTGCCACCGTCACCAGCAATATGGCCAGATTCAGAAACTTCTGGCCGCCGAAGCGCACCGACTTGGTGATCAATCCCTGCAGCTTCGCGAAGGCAATCAAGCTGCCGCTGAAGGATACCGAGCCTATGAAACCGCCGACTGTCGCGATGGTCAGGTGAGCGATGCTGTGCTCGCTGCCGCGAAACAGTTCCACCGCCGCGATGGCGGCTGCCGCGCCGCCGCCCATGCCGTTGTACAGAGCGATCATCTGCGGCATGTTGGTCATGGCGACGCGCTTGCCGCTGACCCAGGCCAGAATGCCGCCGGCCGCGATGGCGCCGATCATGAGCATCAAATTGAGAGATGAAGCGCCCGACACGAATGCGAATGTCACGATCGTGGCGAGCAGCATGCCGGCGCCGGCCCAGCGGACGCCGCTGACGGCCGTGACCGGTGAACTCATGCGTTTCAGGCCGAGGATGAAGAGCGCCGCCGCCACCAGATAGGACAGCTGCGTTGCGGTTTGTATGGTCGAAGCGGACGGCATCGCCTAGGCTCCCTTCTTTCTGCCGGCGGTGACGAACATCTTCAGCATGCGCTCGGTCACCACGTAGCCGCCGACGGCATTGCCCGCGGCGAGAAACACACCGATGACGCCGATGACGCGCAACAGCGTCGAGTCCGCCGCGGCCAGGGCGACCATGGCGCCGACCAGCACGATGCCGTGCACGAAATTCGATCCGGACATCAGGGGGGTGTGCAGGATCACCGGAACACGGGAAATGACCTCGTAACCGGTGAATGCCGCCAGCATGAATATATAGAGTGCTATGACGCCATCGATCATGTCTGTTCCTCCACCGATTTGCGCGTCGCTTCGTGCTTGATCTGGCCGTCGTGAGTGAGCACGCAGCCCGCGAATACTTCGTCCTTCCAGTCGATGGCGAGATCGCCCTTCACCAGCGCCGGCTTCAGCAGATTGAACAGATTGCGCGCGTACATTTCGCTGGCGTGGTAGGGCAGCGAGGCGGGCAGGTTCAAGGGGCCGACGATCTTGACGCCCCGGTGCAGCACCGTTTCGCCCGCCCGCGTCAGCTCGCAGTTGCCGCCCTGCTCGGCCGCGATGTCGACGATCACCGAACCGGCCTTCATGCGCTCGACTGCCGCCTGCGTGATGATTCTCGGCGCTGCCCGTCCCGGCACCGAGGCGGTGCTGATCACGGCGTCGCTGACGGCAATCCGCGCATCCAGCACTTCCTGCTGCTTGGCCTTTTCTTCGGCGGTGAGTTCGCGGGCATAGCCGCCGGCGCCCTCCGCGGAGACGCCGGTCTCGATGAATTTCGCGCCCAGCGATTTCACCTGGTCCTTGGTTGCACTACGTACGTCGTACGCTTCGACCACCGCTCCCAGGCGCTTCGCGGTGGCGATGGCCTGCAAGCCGGCGACCCCGGCGCCGATGACGAGGATTGATGCCGGCCGTATGGTGCCGGCGGCGGTGGTCAGCATGGGCAGAAACCGCTCGAGAGTGTTGGCCGCGATCAGCGCGGCCTTGTAGCCGGCCACGGATGCCTGCGAGGACAGTGCATCCATGGATTGTGCGCGGGAAATGCGCGGCACCAGCTCCATGGCAAAACTCGTCAATCCGCGCTCCTTGAGGCCGCGAACGAGATCGGGACGCGCATAGGCCTGCATGTAGCCGATGATCACGGCGCCCTGCTTGAGTGCGCCGACTTCCGCGAGACTGGGCGGCTGCACTTTCAACAACACGTCCGCCGACCCGAGAATGGTTGCCGCATCGCTGAACTCAGCGTCGGCATACAGGGCGTCGGGGAAATGAGCCGCCATCCCCGCGCCGCGTTCGATCAGAACGCGAACGCCGGCCGCCTTGAGCTTCGTGGCGATTTCCGGCACGACGGCGACACGAGTCTCTTTGGCAGCGGTTTCCGTGAGGACACCGACGACGACAGCCATGCAGATCTCTCCCAAAATCAAAGAATTTTGCGAAACGTTGAATTATGGCATAGGACTCGACTATCTTTAGTACTCTTATGAAGCCCATGCTTCCGGAAAAACTGCATTTATTGGACTGGCGGGATGACCTTGCGGTCGTGACGCACGGGTATCCGTTATCGCAGCAAATTCTGCGTACCGATGTCGCGGGGATGCCGCTGGAATGGGTCGATTATCGCGAAGCCGCGCGCCTGTACCACACCGAGCAAGTGGCCTATACCTGTGGAACGCTGCTGTACCGGCTTTACGGCGGCACTTGTGCGCGAACCGGCCTGCGCACCATCGTGGACGTGAATTCCATCATCGCCACTCTGGGCACTTCCGGCAACCCAGGCAACCTGCGCGGAACTTCGTACACGCCGCCGCTCAACAATCAGACCCTGTTCCGCCGCGATGCCTATCTGTGCCTGTATTGCGGCGCGCGTTTCAGCTACGGCTTGCTGTCGCGGGATCATGTGACCCCGTTCAGCCGTGGCGGGCAGGACACCTGGGGCAATGTGGTGTCGGCGTGCCGCCGCTGCAACAACGCCAAGGCGTCGCGCACGCCGGAGCAGGCCGGCATGCAGCTTCTGGCCGTCCCGTTCACGCCGACCTATGCCGAGTACATATTCTTGAAGGGCCGCCGTGTGCTGGCCGATCAGATGGAATACCTGATCGCGCACTTCCCGCGCTCGAGCCCGCTGCACGAGCGCATGCAACGCTGGCCGATGTGAGCGTCGGCGCGTTCCCACTGCAAGCGCGTTCCGGCGTCGTGTACCACATCGACGCCAGCTATTTCATTTTCAGGGCCTATCATTCGATGCCGCCCGACATGGTGGACGGCGAGGGCAATGCCACGCACGCCCTGTACGGTTTCGCGCGCTTCCTGTCGGACCTTCTCGAGCAGGTACGGCCGGAGCGCATCTGCGTTGCCTTCGATCAGAGCTCGCGCAGCGAGACCTCGTTCCGCAACGGCATTTACCCGGCGTACAAAGCCAATCGCGACGCTCCGCCGGCCGATCTGGAGCGGCAGTTCGCGCTCTGCCGCGAGTTTTGCCGGCACATGGGCCTTGCCGAATTCGCGAGCGCGGACTACGAAGCCGACGACATCATCGGTACGCTGGCCGCGCGTTCGCGCGCCGCGGGTCTGCGCAATGTGCTGGTGACGCGGGACAAGGATTTATCGCAGCTCATCCGCGACGGTGATGTGTTTTGGGACTACACCGGCAACAGCCGATATCACTATCACGACATCGAGCCGCGGTTCGGCGCGACCCCTGAGCTCATCGCGGATTTCTTGGCGCTGACCGGCGATAGTGTGGACAATATTCCGGGAGTGCCCGGGGTGGGCAAAAAGACGGCAGCCTTGCTGTTTGCGGCGTTCGGGTCGCTCGATGAGCTATATGCAAATCTCGATCGCATACCCTCGTTGAAGCTGCGGGGCGCCGCCGCGGTCGCGGCCAGGCTGCTTGCCCACAAGGAGGCGGCGTATCTGGCGCGGCGATTGACGGGCATCGTCTGCGACATGCCGCTCGAGGCTACACTCGATGATCTGAAGCCGCGGCGGCCCGATGGCGTCGGGCTCGACCGCTTTTTCGATACGCATGGGTTTGGCAATATTTTGCGGCAGCAGGCGCGGCGTATCGCCGCCGCCGCGTAAACCATGCGAATCTATCGCTAATTCAAGCCGGGGGACGGGGCCATGGCCGACAAAGACATTCAATCCGTGCTGCAGGAAGACCGGGTATTTCCGCCGTCCGCGCAATTTCGCAAAGCTGCGGCGCTCAAGGCGGACGAACTGCAGGCGATGTACGTCAAGGCCGAACGCGATCATGTCGGTTTCTGGGCGGATCTGGCGCGGATC
>Ga0208193_1001488_pt1 | contig 10279 bp, 8 predicted proteins | sample June2015DPH_17_2_FD_184716 | JGI IMG/M metagenome (GOLD analysis project Ga0208193, IMG submission 184716) | Peatland microbial communities from SPRUCE experiment site at the Marcell Experimental Forest, Minnesota, USA - June2015DPH_17_10... | ecosystem: Environmental > Terrestrial > Soil >...
GATGCGTCCCATTCGCCCTGGCCCTTTCGCGCCGACCATCGGGACGGCGCCGGACGAGGACCCGTGTCGGGGAACATGACCTACATACTGCGGCTCTACGATGCGCTGCTGGCGCAGGGCTACGCGGAGTTTTCCGCTCCACGCAATTTGCTGTGGACTTGGATCCGGCGCCATCAAATACCGAGCGCGGGCACCGATGGCGCTCTGTTCGCCCAATTCTTCGAAGATCACGATACGCCCACCAATCGCACCGCCTGGGCGCCGCTGAATCTTGCGCGGTACCTGCTCGAACGAAGGGAATGGCTGGATCCCGATTGGCGCGAGGATTCGGCCGCGCTGATCGAGTTCGTCCGCCGCAACTTCACGCATGCGGAATTCGGCATCACGGTTTGTCACGAGCAGGATGAGGATCAGCAGGCCTGGGGCGGCATCAACTCGACTTACGGCGCGGTGCTCGCGCTTTACGCGCAAGCCATCGGGTCGCGGGCCTTGGCCCACGAAGCGCGGCAGGCGCTGAATTTCACGCTCTATTCCATCGACGAGTCGGGGCGTCCGCGCGATTTGTTCAAGAATCCCGCGCCCGGCGGCTGGCAGGAGGACGCCCACACGGACGTCATCCACAACTACGTCGACGCCTTGCGGGCCCTCCCGGATTGGGGCGAGGCCGGCTGATTGCAGACTATGCTGTTTCGGTAACGGCGGGAATTCTGGAAGGCCGGGTAGTCCGCCAGGCCAACAGCATGGCGATGAACACCAGCGTGGCCGCCAGCAAGAACGGGGCGCCGGGCATCTGCCAATCCGCGCGGGTGCTGATGAAGGCGGCGAAGGTCTGCGTGAACGCCGTGGGACCTAAGAGGCTCGCGAGGCCGGTGAGGCAGGCGAGCGCGCCCTGCAGGCGTCCCTGCTCGGTGGGGCCCACCAGTCCCGTCATGATGGCTTGCAGCGACGGGGTGGCAATGCCCCACAAGGCCATCACCGGTACGCCGATCCAGAACAGGGTTCCGGTGGGCGCGAGACCGTAGATCGCGAAACCCACCGCGCCGAACGTCAGGCCCACGGCCATCGCACGCCGCTCCTTGAGCCATCTCACGAGCGGCTTGACCAGGAAACCCTGCACGATGAGCGAGCAGATTCCGACGCCTGCCAGCAGCAGGCCCACCGCGCGCGCATCCCAGCCGTAGCGATAATGCATGTACAGCACGGTGACGCTCGGGAGGACGACATGCGCCAGATTCATGAGGAAGAAGCTGCCGGCCAGACCCAAGAGCACTGGATGGGAGCGCAGCAGTTTCAGTGCTCCCAGCGGATGGGCGGTCCTCCAGGAGAAGGGCACGCGCCTTTCCTTGGGCAGGGATTCCGGCAGCACGAACAGACCCCAGCAGACATTCGTCAAGGCCATGGCGGCCGCTGCCCAGAACGGCAGGCGCGGGGAAATGGCGCCGAGAACTCCTCCCAGCGCCGGCCCCAATACGAAGCCGACACCAAAGGCCGCGCCGATCACTCCGAAAGCGGCGGCGCGCTTCTCCGGAGGCGTCACGTCCGAGATGTATGCGCCGGCGGTGCTGAAACTCGCGGCGGTAATTCCGGATATCAGTCTGCCCGCCAGCAGCCACCAGAGATTGGGCGCGAGCGCCATGAGAATGAAGTCCAGACCCAGACCGGCGCAGGAAGTGAGGATGACGGTGCGCCGGCCGAAATGATCCGAAAGCGAGCCCTGCACCGGCGAGAAGATGAACTGCATCAGCGCCCATGCGGTGCCGAATAGACCATACATCTGTGCCGCGCGTGACGCACTGCCGCCCACGAAGTCCTGCACCAGCATGGGCAGCACGGGAATGATCATGCCGAAGGACAGCATGTCGATGAGGACGGTGACGAAGATGAAGGTGACCGCGGCGCTGCGCCGCGGCCGGACGGGACTGTTCATTGCGACCCCCTGTTCGCTTGTATAATACCGTACCCTTGGACAGGAGCTACCGATATGCTGCCGACTCGCTCGTCCCCATCCGCGATGGACCCCGAAGAGTGGCGCCTGAGGTGCGAACTCACCGATTTCTATCATCTCGTGGATTTTCTCGGCTGGACGGAGCTCATCTTCAATCACATTTCCGTGCGGCTACCCGGGACGGCGCACCATTATCTGATGAATCCCTTCGGTCTCAATTACGTCGAAATCACCCCGCAAAATCTGATCAAAGTGGGCGTCGACGGCCGTCTCGTCGAACCATCCGAGTATCCAGGCAATCCGGCCGGCTTCGCCTTGCACGGTGCCATTCACGAGACGCGCGCGGATGTGGCTTGCGTGGCGCATACCCACACCACCGCGGTGTCCGTCGTCGCCATGAAGCGCGGCGGCTTCGACCACAATAATTTTTACAGTGCCCAGTTCTACGGCCGGGTCGGCTACCACGATTTCGAGGGCATTACCCTCTACGACGACGAGCGCAGCCGGATGATTGCCAGCCTCGGCGACAAGCATGTGCTGGTTCTGCGCAATCACGGGGTCGCGGTGTGCGAGCGCGACATCCCGACGACTTTCGCGCTGCTGTGGACGGTGCAGCGCGCGGCGGAAATCCAGTGCCAGACCGGTGCGCTGGGCGGCGAAGATGTGATGCTGAGCGACGCGGTTCAGAGGCGCTGCCGCGATGCCGTCATGGACTTGGGTGCGGGGCTGCGGGTGGCCCGGCTCATGTTCGATGCGACCGTCCGTTTGATGCGATCACGGAGCGGTCACGGAGCGCTCTGAGCATTTATAACCTTCGGTGTCATATGTCCATATCAGCATGCAAAACGGACATATGGTGCCGAAATGGCAGTCGACTACCCGTCAGTCGCCGGCGCAATCGACGCGCGGCAGGTTCCAAAGCCTATTTGCACACGATTCGGCGCGGAGGCGAAGGCGGAAATGATGATTTCATCGCCATCGATGAGGAATGTGCGCGTCTCTCCGGTGGGTAGGGTGATCGGCTTGCTGCCGCCCTGAGTAATCTCCAGGAGGCTTCCGAAACTGTTCGCGGTGGGCCCGGATATGGTGCCGCTGCCGAACAGATCTCCGGGCCGCAAATTGCAGCCGTTGGAAGAATGGTGCGCAATCATTTGCGCAACCGTCCAGTAAAGCTGGCACGTCGAGACCGAACTCAATTGGTGGGGCGGCAGGGAGGCCTCGCGCATGCCTCTCGAGGAAATGCCGACTTCGAATCGGATATTGAACGCCCCCGATCGTTGGTCCTGGTCGGACCATAGATAGGACAGCGGCCTGGGATCTTCGGCCGGCCGAGGAGCTTGAGCGATTCGAAACGGTTCCATTGCTTCTGCCGTGACGATCCAAGGCGACACGGTCGTATGAAAGCTCTTGGCCAGGAAGGGTCCCAGCGGCTGATATTCCCACGCTTGAATGTCCCGCGCGGACCAATCGTTCAAGAGAGACAGGCCGGCCATGTATTCGTGAGCGTTGGCAATGCCGATGGGTTGGCCCAGGGTGTTGCCCCGGGCAATCCATATTCCGAGCTCGAGTTCGAAATCCAGGCGGGCGGTCGGATGGAACTCCGGCGTCTCGCTGCCGCTCTGCAGACGCTGGCCCCACGGCCGGATCACGGGCACTTCGGAGGGCCTCACCGAGGAGGCGCGGCCGTGGTAGCCGATGGGCATGTTTTTGTAATTCGGAAGCAGCGGATTACCGGGCCTGAATTGCCGGCCGACGTTGGTTGCGTGATGGATGCCCGCATAGAAGTCGGTGTAGTCGCCGATCGATGCCGGCAGGTGCAGGGCGCAGCTTCGCTGGTCGTGCAGCAGAGGGCGCGCCAAACCCTCGTACCGGCGATCGCACAAAGTATCTGAAATCGTCCGTCGCAGCGCTGCGCGCTCGGCGGCGGACCACGCCAGAACGGCGTTGAGCGTGTCGCCGGATAAATCCTCCGGGGGAAATTCGGGAAGGAGTCCTGCGTTCACGCCGCCGGCCAGATCGAAAATATAATCTCCGACGGCGACGCCGGGCCGGGGCCTGACGCGTGCCTTGCTGAAAATCCCCAGCGGTAAATTCTGCACGGGAAAATCCGGGTGTCCCGCGGCGGTTTCCACCCAGCTGGTACGGTTGGGATCATGCGTCTCGTCGATCATAGATTGCCGCTCAGATTGGATAGCCGCCCGGGGGATTCAGCGCGTCACGTCGGCCTTACTGAAGCCGCTCCAGCAATCATCATAGTCCCGCTGCAGCAGCGGCGTATCGAGCGAGAAGCGGGTGGGGCGGACCATCCAGCGGCTTTCGAACATGAAAGCCATGGTGTCCTTGATGTGTTGCGGCTCGAGCTTGGCGTCGACGGCTTTCCGGTAGCTGTGCAGATCGGGCCCGTGCGCCGACATTTGATTGTGCAGCGTGGCGCCGCCGGGTTCGAAGCCCGCCGCCTTGGCATCATAGTGGCCCGTGATCAGCCCCATGAATTCGCTCATGACATTGCGATGGAACCAAGGCGGGCGGAAAGTGTTCTCGGCAACCAGCCAGCGCGGAGGAAAAATCACGAAGTCGCAATTTGCCGTGCCCCCGGTTTCGCTGGGCGAGGTCAGCACGGTGAATATGGACGGGTCCGGATGATCGAAGCTCACCGTGCCCAAGGTGTTGAAGCGGCGCAAATCGTAGCGGCAGGGCGCGAGATTGCCGTGCCAGGCGACCACGTCCAGTGGACTGTGGCCGAGCTGGGTGCTCCACAGTTTGCCCGCGAATTTTTGAACGAGTTCGGTGGGAACATCGCCGTCCTCGAAACGTGCCGCCGGCGCTTCGAAGTCGCGGGCGTTCGCGAGACCGTTCGACCCTATGGGCCCGAGGTCGGGCAGGCGAAACGCCGCGCCATAGTTCTCGCATACATAGCCGAGAGCATTGGCATCGAGCAGTTCCACCCGAAAGCGCACGCCGCGCGGGATCAAGATGATTTGCTGCGGCTCGGCCTCGAGCACGCCCATTTCCGTGACGAAGCGCAGCCGCCCCTGCCGGGGTACGATGAGCAGTTCACCGTCGGAATTGAAGAACGCACGGCTCGTCATGGACCGGGTCGCCGCGTACTCATGGATCGCCATCCCGTTTCCGTGGCCGGGATCGCCGTTGCCCGCGTAGGTCACGAGGCTGTCGACGAAATCCACCGCATCCGTGGGCGGCGGCGCCGGGTTCCAGCGCAGCCGGTTCGGCGTCGGCTCGGCCTCGAGGAAGGGCCCGGAACGGAGCAGGGTTTCACGCGGATAGGGCGTGAAGGGCCGATGCGCCGCGGACGGGCGCAGGCGGTATAGCCAGCTGCGCCGGTTTTCCCCGCGCGGCGCTGTGAAAGCGGTCCCGGACAATTGCTCCGCATACAGGCCGAAGGCCGTGCGCTGCGGTGAATTGCGACCCTGCGGCAACGCGCCCGGAATGCTTTCGGTGGCGAAGTGATTGCCGAAGCCGCTCAAATAGCTCATTTCGCGACTTTCACGACACCGCGGCGGATTTGATCGAGTTCGAGGCTTTCGAACAGCGCCTTGAAGTTGCCCTCGCCGAATCCGTCGTTGCCCTTGCGTTGAATGATTTCAAAGAAAATCGGCCCGACCATGTTTTCGGTGAAGATCTGCAGCAGAATGCCGCCGCCCGATTCCGGCGCGCCGTCGATCAGAATGCGGCGCTTGCGCATCGCGGCGACGTCGTGGCCATGCCCCGGCAATCGCGAGTCGATCATGTTGAAATACGAATCCGGCGAATCTTGAAAGCGGATGCCGTTGGCGCGCAGCTTGTCCACGGTCGCGAAGATGTCGTCGGTGGCGAGCGCCAGATGTTGAATGCCCTCGCCCTTGTATTGTTTCAGGAACTCCTCGATCTGGCTGTTCTCATCCTGGCTTTCGTTCAGCGGGATGCGGATCTTGTCATCCGGCGCCGTCATGGCCTTCGAGAATAATCCGGTGGCCTGGCCTTCGATGTCGAAGTAGCGGATTTCCCGAAAATTGAAGATCTTCCGGTAAAACTCCGCCCAATGAGCCATGCGGCCGCGATTCACGTTGTGGGTGAGATGATCCAAGGTGTGCAAGCCGACGCTGTGCTGATCCTTGGCGGCGCCCGGCACGGCGATGAAATCGACGTCGTAAATTTCGCGCGCCCCGTAGCGGTCGACGAGATAGAGATTCGAGCCGCCGATGCCTTCGATGGCCGGGATGTTGAGTTCCATCGGGCCCACCGGCCCTGCCACCGGCTTCGCGCCGCGGCGCAGCGCCTCATCGAACGCGAGGCGAGCATCCTTCACGCGAAATGCCATCGCATTCGCCGACGGCCCGTGCTTGGCGCGAAAGTCCGCCACCTGGCCGGAGGCGTCCATGTTGAGCAGAAAGTTGATGTCGCCCTGCGCGTATCGCCGAACGTTCTTGGACCGGTGATCCGCCAGGTGATTGAAGCCCATGGCGGCGAACAGGGCGGCCAGCGCCTGTGGATCGGGGCCGGTGAATTCTACGAACTCGAAGCCATCGAGTCCCAGTGGGTTCTCACGTGGATTTTCCATCGCTGCCTCCACTCGATGTAGTATCATTTGATACTATATAGAAAATACGCCCGTTGTGCAAGGTGACCCTCGTCATGACACGCCGAACCAAGCTGGTTCTCGAGCAATTTCTGCCCTACCGTCTGTCCATGGCGTCGAATCTGGTCAGCGACACCGTGGCCACGGTCTATGAGGCCGCGTTCGGCCTGCGCATTCCGGAATGGCGATTGATGGCCGTCATCGCCGAGGCCGACGCCATCAGCCAATTCGAGATCTGCCGGCGCACGCGCATGGACAAGGTGACCGTGAGTCGGGCGGCGATTGCGCTGGCCGGACGGGGATTGATCGAGCGTGCGCCCAACCCGGGAGACCAGCGCTCGCATTTGCTGGCGCTGACGGCAGAGGGGAGGGAACTTTACGGCCGCATCGCACCTAAGGCGCTCGCCATCGAGGCGCAGATATTCGGTGGCTTCAAGCCTGCGGAGCTTCGCGCATTCGTCTCCATGCTCGAGCGCATCGACGCAGCGGCGCACGCGGTCGGCGGAGCCTAGTTGCCCGGAAAACAAGTCCTTACGCGCTGGTAGAGGGCCGGAGGCCGTAGTGGGTCGCTATGGTAATAATTCACAAACATTCTTGGGGTATCTATAGTCTGGGGACGAACGGCACTGACCGACGGAGGTGCCGTTTTGTTCGTCGCACCCGCCGAGCACTGCAACACCGGTTCGCCGTCTCAAGTGAGGGCAATGCAATATGAGCATCGATGGCACAAGATCGGGCATCAGCAAGGCCCTTTACGACCACCATCTGGTGTTCGACAAGGTGGTCGCCGCGTCGCGTGCAACCGCCCGCGAACGCTTCGAGGCGTTCGCGCTCACGGTGCGCGAAGTTTTGACGGAGCGCTGGGTGAAAACCAAGAGCACCTATGCGCGCGAGAATCCCAAGCGCGTCTACTACCTTTCCATGGAATTTCTCATCGGCCGTTCGCTTGCAAACAATGTGGCGAATTTGCTGCTGGAGGCGGACGCCCGCCGAGTCGTCCAGGAGATAGGCCTCGACTGGCTCGAGACTCTGGAACAAGAGCCCGATGCGGGACTGGGCAATGGCGGCCTCGGGCGCCTGGCGGCGTGCTTCCTCGATTCCATGGCCACGCTGCAGCTTCCGGCGATGGGCTACGGTCTTCGCTACGAGTACGGCATGTTCAAGCAGGTCATCCGCGATGGGTGGCAGGAGGAACAGCCGGACAACTGGCTGGCGCGGCGCGATCCTTGGGAGGTGCGGCGGTTTCGCGATCAAGTGGAAATTCAGCTCAATTGCTCGTTCGAAGTGCGCGGGGGCACCTTGCGCGCAATCGCCGGCAAACCGTCGCGTCTCATCGGGATTCCCTACGATCGTCCGGTCGTCGGCTATGGCGGCGGGACCATCAATACGCTGCGCCTCTGGGAGGCAAGGGCACCGGATTATTTCGACTTTCAGGCATTCAGCCACGGTGAGTTCGTCGGCGCGGTTGCCGAAGCGCTCGAGGCGGAGTCTTTGACGCGCGTGCTGTATCCGGATGATTCCACCAGCCTCGGACAGGGTCTGCGCTTCGTGCAGGAGTATTTCCTGGTTGCCTGCTCGCTGGCGGATCTGGTGCGCCGCTTCCGGCGGGACAATGCGAACTGGTCGCTGCTGCCGGAAAAAATTGCCGTACAGCTCAACGACACTCATCCGAGCTTTGCCGTTCCCGAACTGATGCGCATTCTGCTCGACGAAGCTCTCTTGGGCTGGGACACCGCCTGGGATCTGACCTGCCGCAGTCTGGGCTATACCAATCACACCTTGCTGCCGGAGGCGCTGGAGAAATGGCCTCTGCCGTGGTTCGAACTGCTCGTGCCGCGCCAGCTCGAAATCATCTATGAAATCAACCGGCGCCTGCTGAATGCGGTGCGGGCGAAGTTTCCGGGAGACGAGGGGCGCGTGCGCCGTTCGAGCTTGATCGAGGAAGGGCCGGTCAAGCATGTGCGCATGGCCAACATGGCCATCGTCGGCACGCACAGCACCAACGGAGTCGCGGAAATCCACTCGAGGCTGCTGCGCACGACCACGGTCAGGGATCTGGCGGAGCTCTTCCCCGAAAGGTTCAGCAACAAGACCAACGGCGTCACCCCGCGCCGCTGGCTGCTGCTGGCCAATCCGCCGCTGGCCGGATTGATCAGCCACGCCATCGGCGACGCGTGGATTACGGACTTGAGCCAGCTCGGCCGGCTCAAGCCTCTGGCCGATGATGAGGATTTTCTCGACCGGTTCAGGCGGGTCAAGCTCGAGAGCAAGAAACAATGTGCTGCATGGCTCAACGGAAAGTTCGGCGCGGCGGTGGACCCGGATACGATCTTCGATTGCCATATCAAGCGCATACACGAATACAAGAGGCAGCTGCTCAATGCGCTGCGCATCGTGGTGCTCTACAATCGGCTGCGGGACAATCCGCGCCTCGACCTGCCGCCGCGGATATTCTTCTTCGCGGGCAAGGCCGCTCCCGCCTACATGCTGGCAAAGCTCATCATTAAGTTCATCGAAAACCTGGCGCGGAGCATTGCCGGGGATCCGGCCGCGAATCGCAAGCTGCGGGTCATCTTTCTGCCGGACTACGATGTCTCGCTGGCGCAGCGGCTGATTCCCGCGAGCGACGTCTCCAATCAAATCTCCACCGCGGGCTACGAGGCGAGCGGCACCAGCAACATGAAGTTCATGATGAACGGCGCGCTGACCATGGGCACGCGCGACGGCGCCACGATCGAAATGGCCGCCGAAGCCGGCGAGGAGAACTTTCTGCTGTTCGGGTTGACCGCCGATCAGGTTGCCGGCAGCCGCGGCTGGTACGATCCGCGCTGGCACTATCAGCACGACCCGGAGACGCGGGCGGCCCTGGATCTGATCGGCTCGGGCCATTTCAGCAGTTCGGATCCGGGTCTGTTCAAGCCCATCCACGACATTCTGCTGCGCGGCGATTTCTATATGCACCTGGCGGATTTGAACTCGTATCTGGAGGCGGACCGGCGTCTGTGCGACTGGTACGGCAAGCCGCGTGAATGGGCGCGCAAGGCGGTCTTGAACATCGCATCCTCGGGGAAGTTCTCGAGCGACCGGACGATCGAGGAATACGCAAAAGGCATTTGGGGCGTGACGGCATGCCCGGTTACAACATGAGGATCGATGATGAATGACATGCCATCGCTCGACAGCGAGGAACTGATCCGCCGCATCAGCCGCGATCTTGCGGACAGCTACGATGAAGAGCTCGAACTCGAGACCGAGGACCGGCATCCGCTGCCCGCGCCGCTGGCGGGAGAGAACGGCCACGCGGAAAAGGAGTATCGGCAGCGCTACTTCGGCGAGCTCTTCCGGCTGCAGGCGGAATTGGTGAAGCTGCAGGACTGGGTGGTCGACACCCGCCAGAAGGTGGTGATTTTATTCGAAGGGCGCGATGCGGCCGGGAAGGGGAGCGCGATCAAGCGCATCACCCAGCGCCTGAATCCGCGCGTGTGCCGGGTGGTGGCGCTGCCCGCGCCGAACGACCGCGAGCGCACACAGTGGTACTTTCAGCGCTACGCGGAGCATCTTCCGGCGGCGGGTGAAATCGTTCTGTTCGACCGCAGTTGGTACAACCGCGCGGGCGTCGAACACGTGATGGGCTTTTGCACGCCCGAGGAATACGAGGAATTTTACCGCTCGGTGCCGGAATTCGAGCGCATGCTGGTGCGTTCGGGCATTCGCCTGCTCAAATACTGGTTCTCCATCACGGATGAGGAGCAGCATTT
>Ga0208193_1001489_pt1 | contig 10275 bp, 3 predicted proteins | sample June2015DPH_17_2_FD_184716 | JGI IMG/M metagenome (GOLD analysis project Ga0208193, IMG submission 184716) | Peatland microbial communities from SPRUCE experiment site at the Marcell Experimental Forest, Minnesota, USA - June2015DPH_17_10... | ecosystem: Environmental > Terrestrial > Soil >...
TGCGAGCAACCCAATCACCCTTGAGCGCAGCAGGCATACCCCTTTCAATCTCACCTCGGGCGCGAACGCCGGTGGGGGACTAAAAGGTAAATGTAGCCTGCAGCGAGACATTCCGGTTGCCCGCCGTAGGTGAGGCGAAGAACCCCCCTGCGAGTGTCTGGCTCTTGCCGAACAGAGACTGCGGGACGAGCTCTCCGTCGGATGAAGGCAAGGTTGAAAGCACCGGCGAGAGAGCGCCGTTGGGCGTGCCTAGGTTCTCGTGGTTGAGAATGTTCGTACCCCATAGCGACAAGGTGAGGTTATACCTGCGTGGGACACTCTGACCGAATCGGCCTTGACCACTTTGGTTGCCGCTCAGACCTCCGTTCAGTCCCGATCGTGAGCCACGATATCCGCCCCCACCGCCGCCATTGCCCCCTCCGCCTCCCCTTCCGCCTCTGCCGGCATCCACTTTAGGCCCGAAGCCGAGTACCTTGCTCACTCGCAAATTCAGGCTCACGTTGGTGGGCCCGGTGCCGAGCCCGTACGGCACGATCTTTTCCCCTGCCGCGTACGGCGCGATCGGTGTGTTGCTCGACGGGTTCTCAACACCGTAAGGCAATGCATCGAGGCATCCCCAGCGTGTTTGGATAGCATTAGGCTCGGAGCAGCTGGCCGCGTAGGTGGGACGCCCATTGAACTGGTTGTTCCCCGTCAGGTCGCTACCCGTGGTGATGTTGAACGGCGTGCCGGAGTTTGCAACCACCATGGGTGATAGTGATACCGCCCAAGGTAGATTGAAGTTTCCAAAAAACACCACACGATTGTGGATGTCAAAACTTGTACGTCCGTAGTCAAGACCAGGATCGCTCGATACCGACGGCACCGAAGTCACACCGCTTGTATCACCCAGGGCGTTCGAAAATGTGTAGTTGGTCGAGAAGCTGAAGTTCTTGTAAGTAGCCCGCACGGTGCCCATCAGCTGATTCTCGCGGTACCCCCCGCCCGATTGATATTGCAGGTTGTTGGTGGCTGGAGCTGCGGGGGCGATCGAAGGGTACACATCGGACCCTGCGTCAAAGACCGGGAACTCCGCCGCCGCACTCAGATTATCTGTGAAGAACTGGTGGATACCCTGAGAGTAGATGTAGGTGACGTTTGCCGTGACCGCTCTGGTAATCTGACGGTCAATTCCGATCGCCGCCTCCCTGTCATTCGCCACGTGAAAATTCGGCGCAACGGTGTAAAACGTGGGAGCATTTTTCCCGGTTGCACTTCCCGATGTGCTCGCGCTTAGGGGAGTGGTAGTGTATTGGTTGAAGACGATGCCCGAGGTCTGAATGAACTGTTGTTCGTTCACTCCATTCTCGTGGATGGCGTTGATCACGTAGGGCGCGCTGGCGCCAAAGCCGTTGGCCACTGTAAAGCGCTGGTAGAACCACCCATATCCGGCGCGTAACACCGTCTTCGGCTGTCTTTTCCCCTTGCCTCCATCGAGCGCGTAGGCGAGACTCACGCGCGGAGCCCAGTCATCCTTGTCATTGATAAAATTCTGTGTCTCCCAGCGAACGCCGTAGCTGAAGGTAAACCGAGGGTTGACCTTCCAGTCGTCCTGGTAAAAGAGGGCCGCATCGAACAGCGTTGCTCGTGCTACCGGGTTGTTGATTTTGGTATAGGTGTATTCCTGAGGAGCGCAGGAAGAGGGAGGTGTAGCGCCCGCCGGTGTTTGATAGCAGCCCAGGAACGTACTGGTGCTGGAAAATGTGTAGGCGCCGTTGCTGCCGCCCGAGGTGTAATTGACATCCGGATATGCCCTCAGCCGGGTGCCGAAGTTGAGACTATGCCTGCCCTCGACTCCGGAGAAATAATTTTGCAATTCGAGGTCGTTTTGGTGATCCACTGAGGTCTGGTCCGGGTTGCCGCCGTCTGAGACCTGCTCTTGTATGGTGTATGAGGGCAAACTAGAAAATGATGTTGTATCGTATCTCACCCGCCTGTACTGAAAGCGAATATCATCGACCAGATTCTTACTCAGAACCCAGCTGTCGGAAACCTGGAGCGAGTTCTCCTGGTTGTCGCTGGTGGTAGCTTGCTCAGGCAAAGTGAGTCCATTCGTTCCGATGCTATTGGTGCTCAGCGAACGGTTGTAGGTCTCGCGGACGGTCAGAGTGTTAGCGCTGCCCAGCTGCAGATCGATGCGCGGGCTGATGTCCAGTCGAGTGGTCGGATTGCCGAATGTCTCGTTGATTTTTGTTCCCATGGGGGTGAGCGCATTAATGCTGGCCGGGTTGATCGCTTCGACTACGTTCTCGTTCTGCTGTTGTCGGGCGAGTGCGCTCACGAAGTAGGAGGCATTTTTCGAAATCGGGCCGCCCGCAGATCCGCGCAGGCTCCAGGAGTAGTAAGACGGTTCAGAAACCCCATCAAGAAGCGGGTTGGTCGAGTTGAAAGAAGAGTAATTGCCTTGCGACTGAAGATTACCGTGGAGCTTGTCCGTACCAGGCTTGGTAAATATCTCGATTCGCCCGTAGCCCAGCCGATCGTATTCGGCAGAGAATGGGTTCTGATTCACGCGAATCTCCCGGATCGACGACTTAGGAGGCAATTGGCCGCCGGTAAATCCGTCGATGTAGATCTGGCCGCCGTTTGGACCTGCCGCCGGACCAGCCAGTGCCTGCAATTCATTCTGCATCTCATCCGGGTCATCGGAGAGCGCATTCAGATCGTCACCCTTGATGACGATCGCATTGGCATTCGCGTCGGGATTTGTACTAACCGTGTTACCCTCAGCCTCAACTTCGACCTGCTGTTGCTGGACCTCGATCTGCAAGGCTGCGTTCAACGTGCTCATACGACTGGGAGCGACTGTGATCCCTGCGGCCTGAAACGCTTGAAACCCCGTGGCCGTGGCTGTGATGCTATAGGTCCCCGCAGCCAGCCCATGAATTGCAAAGGCACCCAGCGCACTGGACGTGGCTTTGCCGGCAACTTGGCCTGATGTCGTGAAGGCAACGACAGTGGCGCCCGGAATGACGGCGCCTGTTGGATCCGCTACCAGGCCCTGAATTCCGCCAGACGGAGCACCCTGCGCGGCATTCTGTGCACGGGCTGACACTGGGTTTGAGCCCGACAACGCAACGGCAAGCATCGCAACCCATACTGGGGACCGGAGTACCGTCCATGCGCTTTTCAAGTTCCAGCAGTTGAGAAGTCTAGGTTTCACAGTTCCAGTAAAAAATCATCTCCGTTTTCAGTTCGGCTCACATTCGAGCAAGCCGTTGTCTGCAATTAGGGACGAATCATCAGCGGATAAGGACGCAACGTCAACGAAGACGCGGTCCTGACTTGACTTACTTGACCTGTTCGCTCGCGGACGAGAATCGTGATTGGAACTCGCAAGCGACTTATCCGCTCTCTAAGTCTGACGAAAAAGGTGTTTGAACGTTGCGAAACCTGCCAATGTTTGTGCGCTGGCCTAGGAAGTTGAAAGAATCAAGATGCGAGATTTTTCCTAAAATTAATCATCGGTTTGCCGTAGGTCTTCATTGGTGCGAATGCTGAATGGAGGCAACCCAATCTGAGTTCTTCATCTCCAATCTTTTGCGCATCCGATTCCGGTGGTCTATCCGGTCCAAACAGATCAGGTGGCACAGACCAGGTGGCCTGGGATTTAGAAGGCTGTGAGTGGTTGTAAAAACAACTAGGGTCTTGATTCCTGGTTTGGCCCCTTCAAGAGCGACATCGGAGGAGATTTTGTTCGGTCGACCTTGAAGAGGAGTCCTCGATCGCCCAGCCGCTTTGGGGCGGCCGGGCGGCTCAGGGATTCTTGCTCAGCCGCCGATAGTAGTCGGCAACCGAATCCTCATATCCGGCCGGTATGTCGTTGGGATTTCCGGTCCGCGCCTGAGGTGAGACCCCATCGTGTTGCAACTGGAGCTCTAGCTGGTTCACCGAGCTGAGCAACTCCCGGTGCATCTGCTCCACCATCGCCGGGTTGCCGCGAAAACGGCTTGGATCGAGGTGCTGCATCTGCCGGGCCAGCTCCGCGATGTCTTTGGCGGCCTGGGGATCATCGGTCACCATTTGTCGCAGCTGATTGAGCTCACGCATACTGCGCCTGTAGCTGTCTTCGTTCGCGGCGAGGTTAAACGAGTCGCCGCTCGATGGGGACTGCGGCCGCGGCTGGCCATAGCGGTTGTTTCCGGTGTTGATGTTGTTCCAGACGGTGCCGTCGATCCCGCCTCCTCCACCATTGCTCCCCGATTGCGCCTGCTGGCCCTGGCCGGGCCCGCGGCCATTCTGGCCTTGCCCGTTGTCTTGTCCACGGCTTTGCCCGTTTTGACCTCCGGCCAGCCCGGCCTGTTCAGGGGTGCGGCTCAACCGGCTGCCCTCGCTGAAGCTCTGCTGCCCGTCCCGGCCGCCTTGATCGCTCTGACCCGATTGCCCATTCTGACCGGCTTGGCCTCGGCCACCGAGCGACCGGGTCACGGATTCCATCTGATTTCGCACCCGCTCGAGCTGATCGACAAGTGCGGCCTGATCCTGTCCTGTGCCCTGTCGTTGGCCTTGGCCGGCTTGCCCCATGCCCTTCTGTGCCTGCTCGAGCTGCTGGCTCAACTTGGCGAGTCCCTGAGCGATCTGGTCTTCTGTGCCGTTTGAATTCGGATTGATGCCACTTCGCAGCCAATCGGCGGACCTTTGAACACGATTGTCGAGATCCGAATTGTCCATCTCTTTGAGCGCGTCGCGCAGGTTCTCAGCCACGCCAGGCTGATTGGAAGCCATTTCACGCGCAGCATCGCGGAGGTTGCTCTGGAGGTTAGACAGGCTGTCGGAGAGCTGTTGCCGGTCCTCGGCCATCTGCGTGAGTTGCCGCCGGCGCGCCAGCATGGCACTCAAATCGGTAATACTCTGGGGAGCCTGCTGGCTGGCGAAATCTTTGATCCGGGCCGCCTGGGCGCTCTCCCGCTGGCGGAGTTGATCGGCCTCGCGCGCCAAAGAATCGATCTTGCCCGAGGCTAGCTGCTGCTGCGTGCCGGCGAGCAGATTCGAGGCTTGCCGCAGTTGCTGCGCGGCCTTTTGAGCGTTGGTGTTTTGCCCCGGGTCGTCGCCTCGTTTCATCGCGCCGGCGGCCTGCTCGAGGCGGCTCAGAGCCTGCTCGATCCTCTGCTCTGAAGACGGACGGGCCGCGGTATCGGAAGACGGGGGAGCGGAGGATTGACCAGCAGAAGACTGGCTGCTCGAGGCCTGGGAGCCGGTTTGCCCGCTCGGGCTCGTCGGAGACGAAGGGCCCGATTGCTTGCCCGGTTGCCCAGACTGCGGACCGGACGGCTGTCCGGACTGCGAACCGCTCTCGGCCAATTGCTGCATCTGCCGCTGGAGTTGTTCGGCTTCGCGCCGCAGCGTCTCCTGTTCCCAGCGTTGCTGGAACGATTGCTGCGGATTCTGCTGCCGATTGGCAAGCTCCTCTTGCCGGCCGGCCAGCGCATCGAGTTTCGCCAGCGTATCCTCGACATTCTTTTCAAGCTGTTCGGCCGGAGTCGTGCTTTGCGCGGTCTCGTACTGGTTCTTGGCTGTATCCAGCTCCAGATCGAAGAGGCTGGCCAGGTCGCGACCGGAGTCTCCACCGCCTCCTCCACCGCCTCCACCCTGTTGACCGAATGCGACCTGGATCTGCCGGAAGGTGGCCTCAGCGCGCAGCAGCGCCTGCAGGGCCTTCTGCTCCAGCGGGAGCGCATCCTTCCATTGCATGCCCTTCAGCTTCTCTGCTGAGGGAGCCATTGCGGCCGCAGCAGCCCGCATATCCTGGTCGAAACCGGTAAACTCCTCGTTGGCCCCGGAGATGTCCCTGCTCTGCATCCTGGCCGAGAGTGCATTCACCTGGTCACGCAACTTCTGCTGCGCCTCAGAAAGGAACTGCCCTTGCGCCGCCGCGCCGCCCGGCGTTGCAGTCTTGTCATTCTGCTGCTTCCACGTGGCCGCGATCAACTCCTTTTCGCGCTTGGAAATCTGCGTTTGATCACCGCCATTCCCCCCGCCTCCGCCTCCGCCTCCGGCTTGCTGAGACTGAGAGAATTCGCGTTCAAACGGGTCGACCTGAATGAAGGAGATATCGGTGCGGGCCTCGCTGTGGCCGTCCTTCGCGGTCGCATAAACGCTGACCAGATCTCCAGGGGCGAGCTTGAAGTCTTCAAGCGGCAACGTGTAGGAGCCATCGGCATTCTTCGCACCGGGGGCTTTCAACAGGCTCACATCACGATCTGGGCCGCCATTGACGGCGTAGTGAAGGTGCATCTCCTTCAATCCAAACGAGTCAGCTCCTTTGACACCCACGGTGACTTCTTCGATGGGGCTGGCGCGATAGTCGCCCTCCGGACGTGCAATCGAGATCTCGGGCGGCACCGCCTTGTCGGTGGCAATGAAGTAATCTTCTGAAAGCCGCACGGCTTGGCCTTGGTCACTTGCGGCAAGGTGATAGGCGCCATCCTTTTCCATATGGATCGAACCCTGGTAGGTGTTGCCCGCACCGGCTTCCAGGCGAATCGTCTGGCCCCCATCCATCATGAGTTGGCCATCTTTCAGAGGATGGTCGGTCTCGATTGCGATGACTGCGTCGGTACCTTCGATGGCGCGCAGATCGCCGGAGTGCTCCTCGGTCACCGGTTTCATGCCGGTCCAGGCCGGAAAGCGGTAGGTAACACGAATGTCTTTCACCGACGGCAGGTCGACCACCCTGACTTTGTAGTGGGGCGAAACGAGCGGCCCGGCGCCTACGTAGTACTCGACGTTCTCCGGCAACCCCGCCAAGACGAACTGGTAGGTTGCCCCGGCTGCTGAACCGGGGGCGCGCTGCATGGCCACCGGTTCCCATCCTGCGGCGCTCTGATAGTGGGCAAACAGCTGCGCCTTGGCGGGCTCCATTCCGCTAACATGCGCGGTAATAAGCTGATCGCTGTTGCGGCGTACTGTCACGTCGCCCGGCGTGATCGAGATCGAATAGAGCGGAGCGGCGTTTTTCTTCGCTCCGGTCCAAAGCAGGGATGCTCCATATCCCAGATAGCCCGGCCCGGCTGCAATCATCCAGACAAGCACGGAAAGGCAGGCCAGTCCTCCTCCGCCGAGTGCGAAGAGCCGGTTGTCGGGAACCAGCGTCACCGGCTCGGCATACTGCGTGTGCGCCAGCGTATCGGCTGCCAGCAGTTCCAGAAACGGATCGCTGCCGCGTTTGGCGCGCTCCTGGAAGGTTGTGAGCCGCTGCTCCAGCTCGGGGATTGCCGCTTCTGCATGTTGGGTGGCCCGCGCCTCGCTCAGGCGCATGATCGGCAGTGCCATGCCATAGAGCGCTGCTGCGGCAAGCGCGGCGAGAATCATGAAGCGCGATAGCACGACCCCATGGGCCGGAAACGCGAACCGGTTCAGCACCACGACCAGCGAGACGGTCACGATGAGCGCCGTGCCGGTGAAAATGGCTGCGCCCCGCAGCCACGCTCCCAGCCGCAGCCTTCGCTGCAGCCGCGCGATATAGGAATCGAGCTGGTTACGGTAGCTCATGCTTCCTCCCGCTGCGTGCTCATGTAGCTGCTCGCGAGGACTGACTCGGCAATCGCGGCCGCCAATACAAGCAGCATAACGTACCACCAGAGTGAGATGGAGCGGTATTTCGTCTCATCGGCAGCTTTGCCCACGGTTTGGCGCGCATTTGCCGGGGAACTTCCGGTCCAAAGCTGCTCGATATCCTCCGGCAGCGGCTCCAGATTCGACTCACGACGGTCGGGATTGACCGCAACGACGGCCTCGCGCCCGTTGGCAAACCGGATCTGATAAAAGCCAGCGCGAGCGAGCCGGAATGTTTCAGCAGTGCGTGCCTGGCTCAGGGTAAGCGGTCGCCGTCCATCGGGATCGATCAGCTCGACATTTGCGGCCGGGCTCGCCCCCTGGCCCGTCGAAGCGCCCGGTGCCCGCAACTGAACGAAGGAATCAACCAGCCTCGACGAGCTCAGCCGCTCGCCACCGGAGAGGTACTGCGCCGTGCGGTCCACGAATGCCACGAAAACCGGATGCAGAGGCAGATCATTGGTCAGCTCTTCGAGCCCCGAGGCCAGCAGCAGGACTTTGCCTTCGCCAAGCTGCTTTTCGAGCAGCAGCGGCGTGCCGTCGGCAAGCCGCGCCGCCACGCGCGCCTGCGCCGGATTCACCACTGAGGCATAGAAGATCTTCACGCCGGACCAGCCACCATTGTCGCGCCCCGGTTGAGCCTGCAGCAGAGCCGGATACGTGAAATCCACCTGGCCGACTTTCTCAGCATCGCCGGAGCGGGCGTAATTGCGCGTCTCTTCGACCTCTGCGCCCCACAATGGGATAGGCGTGTGGCGGATTGCGCCCGTACCCAGCGCGACGAGCACGTTGCCGCCTCTTGCCACATACTGGCTGAGCGTGTGCGCGAAGATGGAAGGCAGCGCTGCGGCGTCCGATAAGACCACGAAGACAAACTGTGACGGGTCAATATCGGTTGTCTCGGCAGCGGGCATCGATTGCATTACGAACGAGCCTTGCCCTGCTGCGGCCAGCGCCGATCCAAAATAAGTCGCCGAACGCCGGTCGTCGTCGGCATGCACGAACAGTACCCGCTCGGGATCCGAGCGGCGCACCGCAAAGATGCTCTCATCGTCGGCGGCCAGCAGGTCGCCGCCGTCGATTCTGACGGCGCAGCGGTTGAATCCGTAACCCACCTCAAGCGGCGCAAAATCAACGGTTGCGCGCCCGTTCGCGAGCAGGTTGATCTTGCGCGAGGCGATCGTCTTTCCGTTCACCACCAAGGAGAGAGTCTTGACTGCTGGCGGCGTATTGTATCCCGCGATCACGGCGCGGACGCGCGAGTGTTTGGGATCCTTGGGATCGGACAATTCAGTGGGCGCCTGCACACTTTCGACGGCCCAGTTGGGAGTGGCAGCGCCCGGCGCGACCGGATGCAGGATCAGAGCCAGATTCGCGGGCAAAACGACATCGGCAAAGTTAGCCGGCATTGCGCTCCGCTGCATATCGCTGAACAGATCAAGATCAATCGGGCCATCGACGGTCTCTGCCAGCGAGCGCACCGCGCGCCCCAGTTCGCCGAAGCTCGCGTGGCCATCGCCCGGCGCGATGCTTTCGAGGGCCGAGCGAAGCTGTCGGTCATCGCTGATCGGCTCGGTGACCAGTTCCAGCTGGCCGCCCAGAGCAATGATCTGGGCCTTATCGCCGCGCGGCTTTGCCGCGAGCACCCGGAGGGCATCTCGCTTGGCATCGGCAAAGCGGGTTCCAGCGCGCATGCTGAAGGAGTTATCAAGCACGATCAGATGCAGGTGTCCATTCCGATCGAAATCCGGGCGCCGGACAAAAGGGTTGGCAAAGGCAAGGACAAGGAGCAGCAACAAAGCAGCCCGCAGCGCAAACAGGAGCAGATGCCGGAGCCGCCGGTGCCGCGTGGAGCTTTGTATGCCACGCTCGAAGAACATCAGCGAGCTGACTTGACGGGGCGTTGTAACGTGACGCCGCAGCAGATGCACAAAAACCGGTACACCGAGCGCCGTAAGGCCGGCCAGAAACCATGGCGCAAGAAAGCCCATCAGTTACCTGCCTGGCGCAGCGTCAGATACTCGCGCAGCGCTGAATCAAGGGGCTTGTTGGTGACTAGCAGCTGGTAATCCATTCCGGCACCACGAGCCAGTGACTGAAGCTGCTCAATATGAGCGTCGATCTTAGCCCGGTAGGAAGTGGTGGTGTATTCGGGGACCACCTCGATTTTCTGATCGGTTTCAAGATCGACAAGAATCGCCGATCCTCTCATCACCGGCCGTATCTCCTGGAGATCGAGAAGATGAAAGAGAATCACTTCGTTGCCGCCGAAGCGGAGCGGCGCGATATGGTTCACAATGGTTTCCGGCTTCTCGTAAAAGTCAGAGATCACGATCGCAATGCCCCGCCGATGCAGCGCATTTTGGAAATGCTGGAGCGGCTTGGCAAAGTCGGTTTGAGCCTGGGCCATCGCATTTTCCAGCCCCGCGAGCAGCCGCGCCAGCTGTCCTGGCCGTGTCGAAGGACGAATGTAGTCGCGCACCTGATCATCAAAAACAATCAGTCCGGCGGCATCGCGTTGATTGTGGATGGCGAGGTAAAACAGCGTTGCGGCAAGGAATCGGGCATAGTTCATCTTGTTGACTGGCCCGGAGGTGAATTGCATGGAGTTGCTCGCATCGAGCAGCACCGTGAGCTGGCTGTTCGTCTCGCCGTGATAGCGCTTCACATAAGTGCGTTCTG
>Ga0208193_1001490_pt1 | contig 10274 bp, 6 predicted proteins | sample June2015DPH_17_2_FD_184716 | JGI IMG/M metagenome (GOLD analysis project Ga0208193, IMG submission 184716) | Peatland microbial communities from SPRUCE experiment site at the Marcell Experimental Forest, Minnesota, USA - June2015DPH_17_10... | ecosystem: Environmental > Terrestrial > Soil >...
GCCGGAACGGCGCAAGATGATGCAGGCGTGGTCAGACCATCGGGAGCCTGAGAATCTGTACCGTACCCGGCAGAACCTGCTCGGCGCTCATGATCGATCCTGCCAGTTGCCGGCGTGTGGGCGCGCAAATGAGTCCGTGGGGCGCGGAAGTCTTTGGCCCATTCTTGCCCGTCGCGATCGAATCCGCCTTGACCGACAGTGCCCAAAATCCTGAAGAGGTAATCGCTGCTGCACACCCGGTCCGTGTTGATGGTTTCGCGTTCTCAACTCATTATCGGCTTGTTGCGCTAACCACCCGCGCGACGAACAACTAACCCGCATCCCCCCTTCGGCTCCCCAAAATCCGACGACTCCAGCCAACTATAAAAATAACCTGCTTTCCCTGTCATTCGGCGGTAATGTTCGCCCCGTGGCAGAATCGCTCAACACCTGGTTCAAGCGCGAGATCCTCGTTCACGAGGACGCATTGCGGCGCTATTTGCTGCGCGCGTGGCCGCGGCGCGACGAGGTGGACGATTTGCGGCAGGAGACCTTTGCCCGTGTGTATGAAGCGGCTATGGTGGCCATCCCTCACTCGGCGCGCTCGTTTCTATTCACCACGGCCCACCATTTGATGACTGACAAAATTCGCCGTGAGAGGGTCGTGTCGATCGAGGCGACGGGGGATATCGACGCTTTGCACGTCCTAGTAGATGAGATCTCTCCCGAGCAGTGTGTGAGCGCGCGTCAGGACTTGAAACGCTTAAGTGCCGCGTTCGATCGCCTGCCGCCGCGATGCCGCGAAGTCGTCTGGATGCGCCGGGTGCTGGACTTGCCGCAAAAGGAGGTCGCGCGACGCCTAGGGATTCACGAAAAGGCGGTCGAAAAGCAGGTCGCAAAGGGAAGTCGTTTGATTGTGGAATATATGAACTCGGGCGAGCGGCCCTCTGCCAACACGGCGGCCGGGCGCGCGGATTCGGAGAAAGACGGTGAGTATGGAAAGCGCAGCCAAGACTGACCACGCTGCCGCGGAGTGGCTGGCGAAGCGCGACTCGCAGACCTGGAGCGAGGCGGACCAACGCGCATTTGACGCGTGGCTCGCCGCATCGACGATCCATCAAGTCGCCTATCTGCGGATCGAGCGCGGCTGGGAAGAAGCACTACGCTTAAAAGCTCTCGGTGCCGGCCATCGAACGGACCGACCGCCGCCGCCGGGACAGTGGAATCTCTCCCCCTTTTTTGACTCCAGGACGGGCGCCGGAGGTACCGACTCCACCGCCTTGGACCTGTCTGCCGACGATGAGCCCCAGCAACTGCCGCAGCGCAGTGATCTCCCTTCGATGTCCTCCGCCGCTCCCGGTGCCCTTGCAGCCGAGGCCACCGATAGCGAATCACCGTCGACCAGTGTGTCCGGGGATCTCGACATCCGCGTACCCCGCAAGCGCTCATCCAACGTCCGCCGCATCGCTTGGGCCGCGAGCCTTATTCTGAGCTTAGGGCTCGGGCTTTACGCGCTCAACACTAACCGCTTCCAAGGCAACACCTTCTCCACCCAGGTCGGCGGCGTTGAATTGGTGCCGCTATCCGATGGCTCCCGAGTTACGCTCAACACGGACAGTCAAATTCACCTCGAGCTCTCCCCGGCGGAGCGCAGAGTGGAGCTCAAGCACGGCGAGGCATTCTTTGAGGTTGCCAAAGATCCCAAGCGGCCGTTCGTTGTCAGCGTGGGCCAAAAGCGCGTGATCGCGGTCGGGACCAAGTTCTCGGTGCTGCGCGAGACGAACGATGTGCGCGTCGTCGTCACCGAGGGCAAAGTGCGCGTCGAGAGCGCCGCCGGCGACCCTCAAGGGTCCGCCGAGTTCGTCTCGGCGGGCATGGTGGCGCGCGCTACCGATGGCGGGGTACTGGTACAGAGCAAGCCGCTGCCGGAGGCACAAGAGCACTTAAGTTGGCTTAAAGGCATCCTCACATTCCGCGAAACCACGCTGGGCGATGCCGTAGCCGAGTTCAATCGCTACAACACGCGCAAGATCGTCATTCAGGACCCCGCCGTCGCCGGCCTGCGCGTTGCCGGCAGTTTTAGGTCGACCAACGTCGGTGCATTCGTTCGCCTGCTCGAGCAGGGTTATCCGATTCAGGCCGCGCAGGAGGGCGGTGAGATCGTTCTTAAGAGCCAATAGGGGGGATGCTCAGATTGCGTTCGTCTTAGAACTTAGTTGGGGGATAAACAATCACTAAAGTTCTAAGGGATCACTCAATGCTCAAGCACGCGACGGTCCATTCCGCAGTCATCGGTTTTCTTTGTACGATCTTCCTTGTCGTGACCGCGAGCGCGGACTCGCCCAGGCAGCAAGTCAACATTCCTCCGGGCGATTTGAGCACGGCGCTGAATGCGCTGGTCAAGCAGTCCGGCGCCGACTTGGTCTATCGGCCGGAACAGGTGAGGGGGCTCAAGACTCAAGGCGTCAGCGGCAACCTATCGGTGGAAGACGCACTGACCAAATTGCTCGCCGGAACACCGCTGACCGTCAATAGGGATTCGACCGGCGCAGTACTGATTTCAATTCCCAAGCCGCATGCAACCGCCGCGCCCTCAAATCCCCCGACCGGATCTGTAATGCCTGAAAATTCCGACCTTCGGGTGGCTCAGGTGGATCAAGCGCCTGCTGGGCCTGAGATAGGTAGGGGCGACGATCAAAACTCGGAAACCAAAAGAAAGAACGACCTCGACGAAATCACGGTAACGGGTACGCACATCCGCGGCACCACGAACTCGCCCTCCCCGGTTCTGATCTTCACTCGCGATGACATCGATGCTGCCGGAGTGAACACGATTCAGCAGTTCTTGCAGTCGCTGCCGCAGAATTTCGGCGGAGTGTCCGAAAATTCCATCGGTGGCATTGCGGGGGGCAACCAGGCGGATAACGCGGTCAACGGCAGCGCGCCGAATTTGCGGGGACTGGGTAACAGCGCGACGCTGGTTCTGATCAATGGCCATCGTGTTGCACCCGGCAATAGCAACGGAAGCTTCGTCGATATCTCCATGATCCCGCTGACCGCGGTCGAGCGAATAGAAATAGTCACGGACGGTGCCTCCGCAATCTATGGCGCCGATGCCGTTGGCGGCGTCGTCAACATCATCTTGCGTACCAAGTTCGACGGCGCGGAAACTCGTGTTCAATTGGGCTCGGTCACCGACGGATCGATGCACAATGTTCAAGTAGGTCAAACCGTGGGCACCGAGTGGACGGGCGGATCGGGGGCGCTCAGCTATCAGTATTTCGACCAAACCCCGCTGTCGGCGGCAAGCCGTGATTACCTGCACTCCGTAGCGCTTCCATTCGATCTGCTTCCAATAGAAGTGCAGCAGTCCGTGTTCGCCAACGCCGATCAGGCGATCACTACCGGGTTCAATATACACGGCGACGCCATCTACTCGCACCGAGGGACAAATTCAGCATTCACGGTCGACGATCCGATCTATATCACGTCGGCGACTCCCTCGGAAATCGATTTCTACAGCGCATCGCTCGGGTCTACTTTGAAGCTGCCTCGTCAAAGCGAGCTGGCGTTGACAGCGACCTATTCGGAGAGCGACACGGCTCAGCAAGCGTATCAGACCGGTGAGCCGTCATCTCCATTTCAAGTTCTCAAGACGAAATCTGCCATCATTTCTGTGGACGCCAATTTGGACGGAGTGGTCGGGTCCATTCCAGCGGGCCCGATTCGATACGCCGTCGGCATCCAGTACCGCAAGGAGTCTTTCGGCAATACATTTATAGTTCCCGCAACCGAAAACTCGTTCTACCCGAGTCGCGATGTGGACGCCGGATATGTCGAGCTGCACGTTCCGGTCCTTGGGCAGACAAGCGGCAGCCACGGCGACCCGGCGCTCGAAATAACCTTGGCTGACCGAACCGAACACTACAGCGACTTCGGATCTACTAATAATCCCCAATTTGGCTTGATTGGAAAGGCATCCTCGAGCGTGACCATTCGTGGCACCTACGGCACGTCCTTCCAGGCTCCCTTGCTCAGCCAGCTGAATCCAATTCCATCTCAGGTCGCACTCTTTCCTAGCGCACTGTTCAGTCCAGTGCCTGGTGAAACGATTCCGAACACCTTGATAGTGTCGGGCGGCAATCCCGGTCTAGAGCCCGAAAAAGCTAGAGTCTGGACGGTCGGGCTCGATTTCAAGCCGCCGCAAGTCGAGGGTCTTACCACGAAACTGACCTACTACGACATTGTATTCACGAACCAGATCGTCTCTGCCGGCACAAGTGTCAATCTAGCAGACGCATTCGTCGATGAGGCCTTTCTGGGCTCCAGCATTGTGCAGCGAAATCCGCCGAGTTCGCTGGTCCAACAATTGATTTCCGAACCGACTTACGAGAATCCGTTCAACGTCAATCCGGCCACGATCGGGGCCATTATAGACTCCGAAAGCATGAATCTGTCTGAGGTCAAAACGCGAGGGTTGGATTTCAGCTTTGGATACAAGAACACGATTCTCGGGACTGCGATCGACACGGGCATCGACGGCACCTACATTTTTACGTTCGACAATCAATTTTCGAGTAGCTCGCCCGTCACTTCATTCTTGAATACTACGTATAACCCAATCAACCTGAAGTTTCGGGCGCGAGCATTGGCGACGCGCGGACCGGTGAGCGCCGGCGTTTACATCAACTTCACCGACGATTATTCGAACGATAACGTCGTCCCCAATGCTCGCGTGTCATCGTGGACTACGGCGGATGCCGTCGCAAGCTACGAATTCGGCCTCTTGGGCGGCCCATTCAATGACGTTACAGCCGCGCTCAGTGTGATCAATCTAACAAACCGTGCACCTCCCTATGTCGCCAATCCATCCGGATATTCGACGATCACCTATGACGGGAACAATGCCAACGCCCTCGGTCGATACATTTCGCTCCGACTGCAGAAGCGCTGGTAATGGGCACTTCGTGGGGGACCACCCGCCCGGCTTGCTTCGGTATGAAGACTCTCGGTGGAACGACGCTGACGTTTCTGGCAATGACTCTATTGCTGGCATGTACGCTTTGTGCAGCTGGTGAAAGGCCCTTGACCGTGGACGACCTATTAAAATTGTCACATGTGGGGCGGGCAGCGGCGCGGCCGGGAAGCAATACCTTTGTATGGGAGCAATCGCCCCCCTACGACACTCTCAGCGATTACGGAGCAGGCTCTACCGGTACCTGGCAGGGCAGCGACTTCTACATATTCACCGTCGGATCCGACTTGACAGCACCGAGGAAGCTTTTCCAACCACAGCCCCGGACGACCTACAAGATGGGAGTTTTTTCGCGGGACGGGCGCTTCTTGACATTGTTGGCCATGCGAGGTGGCGGGGTCAGGCTGGCGGTCTATGACTTCCAGCGGCATCGACTGAAGGAGTTTCCATTCGCCCCGCGTTTTCCACCAGCCCAAACAGACCCTGATTGCGTATGGCTCGACAATAGTCGCCTCGCTGTCGCGGCGTATCCTGCGGGTGACGGGCCCTGGTCACTCACATTCCGCCGGAGTCTTGGCGTCCGCCTGGCCGAAAGTTGGAGAAAATCGTGGAAGGGCAAAGAGGCTTCCGTGGACCAATTTGATAGCTCTACGAGCGAGGCCGAGCATCCGCTGCCGGGACGTTTGCTGATTGTCGATCTAGTCTCGCAACATATTCAACAATTGGCGTCCGGACAGTTCTCTGGACTTCGTCCATCCCCCGATGGTCGATGGCTGGCTGCAGTCCGACAGTCGAAGCTTCCCCAATCGTCGTTGGACCAGCCTCACCTCGATTGGACCTTTGCGCGATCAATGTTGACGGTGTTTTCGCTGATCGGAAATCCCATTGAACGTGATGGTCCGCCGGAATTGGACGTGCTGCCGGACAACATAGAATGGAGTCCATCGAGCAAGTACGTCGCTTTCTTTGCCGCACATGTGGGAGAAAGCTTGCGAACGGGCAAGTTTTGGATATTCGATCCCTCCGAATCGATTGTTTCGATTGTTCCTCACACGGGACTTAGCCTTGTTTCCCAACGAGCACGAGTCGGTGCCAACTGGCCCGAACGAGCAGTATGGTTCAATGATTCGCTCGTCGTTTTCGCCCGATCGACGCCGGACCGACCCGGCACGCTGGCATTCGAGGACATTGAAAGCAATGGAGTGGTTGATTCGCGAGTGCCGGTACTCTCAGTACCCGCACACTGGTTTTTACTGTCGCCGCGCTCCGCGCCACGTGATTTGACGCCCGGAATGCAACGAGTCTCACCGATCCCGGTCCTCGCCGACGGCACTCGTTTCATTGTCCTGAGCGACGGGCAGGCATGGAGTTTGGATGCGTCAGCGTCACCGACGCGCCTGTTTCCGCAGTTCGATCAGCGGCTCGCTGTGGCCATCCCTAATCTGTCTCAGCCTAAAGCGAACGGTGGCGAGGGATTTTTTCCTATCATTGGCGAACCGGGGAAGCTAGCCCGGATAGCCATCGACGATGAATCGCCGGCATTGAAGCTGGTCGACACACCGCCGGGAACTTCAGTGCTTGCGACTGCGAAATCCGGCGTGACTCTTGCACAAATCGGCGCCGGAAAGGGTGCTGAGTTAGCTCTCATCGCCCCGGATGGTGGCGGATTCCGGACTTTGGGCAAACTCAACCCGTTCCTGGATCAGATTGCCGAAACACGATGGACGGACTTCGACTATTCCAACGTCGCAGGCTCCCAGAGAGCCCATCTATCGGGATGCTTGCTTCTTCCCTCCGACTATCAGTCTGGACACAGGTACCCTCTAATTGTCGAAGTGTACCCAGACCGACCGGGCGGCTGTGGCTCTCCGCAACTGCGCAGCCAATTTGCCATGGCCGCTCAACCCACCTCTTACAGCGAACATCTATTGGCCGCCCGAGGTTTCATTGTATTTCGGCCGGACACCGGAGGTGGCATCAGCCGCACGGCGGCCGGCCCGCAGGCGGCACTGTCGGACGTTGTCGATCGAGGCGTGGACGCCATCCTCGCAGCCGGCTTCGGCGATCCAAACCGTGTAGGTCTCATGGGGTGCAGCCAGGGTGGCTTTGCATCATTGTGGGTTGCTGCTCGAAGCGGTCGGTATAAGGCGGTTGTGTCGCTCAATGGGTGGACGGATCCGGCGAATCACTTCGTCGGGATGAATTTGATGCAAGAATTCCTGCCGACGGAAATGCCCAGCCAAGGTGCATCGGCGACCTATCTGACCCCCGCCGGGACCGATTGGTACATAGGAGACACGCCGTGGAGGTCTCCCGAGCGCTACGTGGCCAATAGCCCGCTCTGGCACTCGGATAATGTGTCCGCGCCGGTTCTTCTGATCCATTCAGACATGGATGCGTTCGACGACGTTGGCTATAAGCAGTTCTTCACCGCCCTATACATTCAGAAGAAGGACGCGAGACTTCTCGTCTACCGGGGCGAAGGGCATACACCGTCGAGTCCCGCAAATATCCGACACATGTGGAAAAGTATATTCTCTTGGTTCGATAGGTATTTGAAGGTCAAACGTGATTCGGCTGGGGCGATTGCCCTCGAAGACTGAGGCGCCGCGATTCCATGTGGAGTCCCTAAGCGCGTATCGCTCCTACAGGCGCCACGACGCATCGGCCCACTTGCGCGCCCACACCTCAGCAGCTATGCACGACATGAAAGGCCACAGTACGCCGTGGTTCGTCGGCCTGTTTCCTGCAAGGTAAGGCTCCAAGGCAGCCCTATCGATGATTCGCTCTTTAACCAGTACACCGTCGAGTACCAATTCGCGAAGAAACGGCAGGCACTCGCGGATCTTACTCATGAACGTCAATGCAACCGTTCCCTTGTCCTCACGGCGAATTATGGCCTCCGGCACGCAGTCGCGAAACGCGGCACGTTCCAACGCGCGGTCTCTGCCCCCTTGCAATAACGTGTAGAGCGGAATACGTAGACAGAGTTCTACCAGCGGCTGAGAGAACAACGGATGATGTTCGCTGGCATACTGAAGCTCGGGAACGGGTCGATGCCTGTGAAGCAGGCAAGCCAGAAGACAGATTTGCCATCGCTTGCCGGGGGGAAGGTCCGAGGCATCCTCTTGCCAAGGTTGCCATACATAGTCGGCGATGTCTGCAGACACGAGTTCCGGGTTCACAAAAACCGACTCTCTGTCGTATTCATCCTCAGGTTGCCACTGCCCCCGAAACAGCCCCAATCGCATAGACTTCCTGAGAACTCCCCAGCAGGATATCCTCGACCGGCGTATTGCATCCCTAACACACCGAGGGAAGTCGCCCGTGACCCCATGGGCAAATGCATAGTCCACGGCGCCAAACGCGGAACGCGGCTGGAAGAACAGATGATCGCCGCCTTGGCCGTCCCAGATCGACTCGGCCATGGTTCTTTCAGGAACGAGATTTCGCAGATTCGGTTCGAGAGTGATGCCGAGATTTGCCACGCTTGGATTGGGCGTCCTCGGTAGACGAAAGACTCGCTCGTCGTACATCGCCTTGCGAGAATATCCGGGTTGAATTACGAGTTCGACGCCCGCCGCCTTGGCCGCAAGTTCGGCGAACGCGCGGTCTTTGTCGTCCGCCCCTCCCGACTCCCAATGGACACAGGTCACAATGGGACAATGCGTCGATCGCCTCAGGCAACCCAATATTGCGGACGAGTCCAACCCGCCGGATAGTTTATGCACGATACGATCGTACTTCGACGCCCAGAAATCCACGCATGCTTGCGCGACATGCCGAACTTCGCGGGAGGCTTCCTCGAAGTCATCCACTGCGCGTTCCCTGCAAATCGTTCGCGGGTCCCACATACAGAATCGATTCGCATGAGATTCACTCAACTCGAGGCACTCTCCGGCGAGAAGTTCGTGCACTTCATTCAGACCGCACTCTCTCTGCGATAGCTCGGCGTAGTAGATGAAACCCGAGAGATACCGAGCGTTGATGGATAGCGGAGGCAGTTCGAGACCGGAAAGATCCTCTAGATTCGAAGTGAAGATCCTCATATCACCATGGGTAATCACGTAACAGGGGATTTTCCCGGAACTGTCGCGCAGCACATAGTGTCTTGCACCATGATCGTTGAAGAATGCGACATAGCCTCCCCAATAATTGTCGATCAAATGGCGGCCGCGAGTCCGCACGATCTCCCGCGCGCGTTTTTCGTCGATGGTTGAATTCCAATTGCGAGGAGATGTCTCCAAGTCCCTGGGAAATAGCGTGCCCAGTATTACGCCGATGTCCGCCGGCAGATCTATGGCCGTGAGGGATCGGCCTGCGGGCGGCAAATGAAACAGAAAAAGACCTTTGCCGCTCCGCAATAACGTCCATGTCGGGTGACGGTAACGGAACCGCTCCGCTATTGGCGGTGCGGAACCGTCCTTGTGCGGTCCTTTGGCGGTGTGCAAAAAAGCAACGTAGCGATACATGTAACGGTGCCTGTCTATATGCTCAGGATCGGCTTATACCTATTGACCCGCTCAAGTTCGTCGTTAATCACCGTCGAGCCATCCTGCAACCAGCAGTGTGCGTGGAACGGGTCGCCGACGACCCCGAAGACTACGCGCGGAAGAATGCGATAGCCCGCCAGGAATTCGAGGAGTGCCAGAGAATCGAATAGGCATAGGTACGCGCGCGGGTAAAGCGGGCGAAGCCTTTGGAACGCCGCAACCAGTGACGAAGCATAGGGTGTGTTGCAAACGGCGCCGGAATATTCGGAGCGAAGTCGGCGCCGTTCAATCCTTGCCAGTGTGCGAGAAAATGCCTTGGTGCGTAGGTGCCAGTCGGCCTTCGCGCAAGCCAGGAAGAATCGGAGGATCCAAAACAGAGGAACATGCAACCGCACCTTTGATTCGGATGCTTTGATGCGAATCTCCGGCATTGCGTACTCTGACTCTGCGAAAGGCTTTCCGATCGTTGGATTGCTGGTGATGATTCCGTTGATGGTCAGCGATTCGATCAGTTTGTCTCCTTCGGTACCGATTGGCGAGGGATACGCCGTCGAGCCGCTCGTCATGCACCAGCCGTAGAGTTGATCGCCGATCGAGACCAATTCGCTATGCGCCACACAGAGATACCGGTCTCTATTCGCACTAAGGATGATCCAGTAGCATCCCATCTTGCAAACGAAGCAATCCTTTGACAGGAAGTACGTTGAGGCATTCATTGTTTATGTATCGCCCCGCGGGTGATGGGAGCGGCGCGCGGCATTTCCACCGCGCGCCGCTCCAGCACTCATTATTGAGTTTTAGCCGACGGGGAGGGCCGTGAACGGCTC
>Ga0208193_1001492_pt1 | contig 10259 bp, 10 predicted proteins | sample June2015DPH_17_2_FD_184716 | JGI IMG/M metagenome (GOLD analysis project Ga0208193, IMG submission 184716) | Peatland microbial communities from SPRUCE experiment site at the Marcell Experimental Forest, Minnesota, USA - June2015DPH_17_10... | ecosystem: Environmental > Terrestrial > Soil >...
GATGATAGCGTGTCATACCTGGGATATTCTGGGGGCGGCCGCCGCAGGTTGGAATACCGCATTCATAACGCGTCCGGGCAATGCAACATTGGCGGTCGGCGGCCAACCCCTGATTGTGGGGGCCGACGTCAACATCGTTGCCAAGGCGCTCATCGAGCGGTTCGCCTCCTAGGGTCCAGTCCAACCATCGATGACGTGCGCGACGGTTTGAGAACGCGTGTTCGGCAATAAGATCGCTCCGCGCACGGTCTTGATCATGAGACGTGCATTGACCGGAGAACTGTCTGCGACTACTCACGACAATCGGCCGGGGCTTCAATCGGTTCTCGACCGCGCTGCTGCAGAGCCTGCTTTGGCCGTACCTCGAGTGGGTGATCCGCTTTTGGCTCGCAAAGCTCTTCTTCATGTTCGGCGTGAGTCAGCTCATGCATTGGCAGGTCACTCTTGCGCTGGCGGGGAATGAGAACCCCATTCCCTTCATCGCGCCGGCCGAGGCGGCGTACATCAGCACCGCATGTGACCTGGCGGGTGCGGCGCTGCTCGCATTGGGCTTCATGACGCGATATGCCGCGATTCCGTTGCTGGCCCTTTCATTCATCACTCAATGGCAATATGAACCGTTCGACACGCAACTCTTTTGGACGGCCTTGTTTGGCTGGTTCGCGATCAACGGGGCGGGACCTGTCTCAATGGACGGCCTGCTGCGGCACGGGCTCGAGGAAAGCGCGATCCCGTTGATACCTCGTATCATTGGATTCTCGAAGCAGCTGCGCTCGCGGGGCAGTCCGCTTTACGCGTCGATGATCCGGGTGTGGTTGGGGCTGGCGTTGTTACTTTCCGCGCTGGCGGGCTCGATGCAATGGAACCTCGCGAGCGTCGCGCGGTGGCTACCCTTGGATGTCGCGATGAGAACTCCGGTGCCCGCGGCGTTTCTCGGTGGGGCATTGTTCGTCCTCGGCGTGGGCACACGGTACGTGGCAATCGCACTCTTGCTGAGTCTTTTTGTCTATTCAGTGACCGATCCACGTGCGACAGATGCGATTTACTTGGCCATGCTGCTTGCGATGCTGGGCGTTCACGGCGGTGGTTCCGTGTCGCTGGACCTCGCCATCGATGCCCTGCGCCGGAGACTTTCCCGCAAGCAGGATCCGCACGGACCTCCGAGCGCCGAGCGATTGCCGCGAGTCGTCATCGTGGGGGCAGGCTTTGGGGGCCTGCGCTGCGCAGAGGCGCTTCGACACGTGCGCGTCTCCGTCACGCTCATCGACCGCAACAACTATCACCTGTTTCAACCCCTGCTCTATCAGGTCGCGACCGCCGCATTGTCCCCCGGTGACATCGCGATGCCGGCTCGGCCAATGTTTCGCGATGCGCCCAACACGCGCCTTCTCTTGGGTGCCGTCACCGGAATAGACACCAAACGTCAAACGGTGCTGTTGGAAAGCACGGAGATACCCTATGACTACCTCGTGCTCGCGACGGGCGCAACGCATAGCTACTTCGGGAAGGAGGAGTGGGCGGCGCACGCACCGGGGCTCAAAGGGATCGAGGACGCACTGGCAATCAGGCGCCGCATTCTGACCGCGTTCGAGCAGGCGGAGGCCACTTCGGATGTGACTGAGCGTGCGGCGTTGCTGTCATTCCTGGTCGTGGGTGGTGGACCCACGGGCGTGGAGCTCGCGGGCGCCATCGCGGAATTGGCCCGCTACGGACTCGAGCAAGAGTTTCGCTCATTTGATCCTGCCCAAGCTCGTGTCATTTTGGTGCAAGCCGCGGCGCGCTTGTTGCCGGCCTTTCCCGAGGGACTTGCGGCCACTGCGCAGCGCTCCCTGGAGCGCTTGGGCGTCGAGGTTCGCCTCAATTGTCGCGTCGATCACATCGACGGAGACGGCGTTTCCATCGACGGGGTGCGGGTTGCTGCGCGAACGGTGTTGTGGGCCGCCGGTGTTGCGGCGTCGCCTGCGGCGCAGTGGTTGAAGGCGCCTGCAGACAGGGCCGGTCGCTTGATTGTGGGTGACGATTTGAGGGTGCCGGCGATCGCGAACGTATTTGCGATTGGCGATACCGCCTCGAGCAAGGGCTGGCGCGGTGAGAATGTGCCCGGCTTGGCGCCCGCAGCCAAACAAGGCGGGGCGTACGTCGCAAGATACCTTCGGGCATTGATCGAGAGCCGAGAGCCGCCGCCGGCGTTTCGCTATCGGCATCGGGGGAGCCTTGCGACGATTGGACGGAAAGCCGCCATCGCCGATTTTGGAATCGTGCGCCTGTGGGGGGCGCCGGCCTGGTGGCTGTGGGGCATGGTGCACGTCGCCTTCATGCTCGGCGTCCGCAATCGCCTCGCAACGCTCACGAATTGGTTTTGGGCGTACCTGAAGTTTGGCGCAGGTATCCGCTTGATTACGGGCGCCTGAGGTCCCGATCGTAGCCGCACGCCAGCCGCAGTTGATTGCGCGCACGGAATAAGCGGCTCAGCACGGCTGCCTTCGACAAATGCATCTGCGCCGCGATCTCGACCACGGAGTAACCGAAGAGGACTTGCATCTCGAGCGGACGGCGGTATTTCTCGGCCAACCCCCGCAATGCCTCTCGGATATCGATGACGTCCGGGTCATCCTCCGCCGCGAGTGAGAGATCATCCGTCGCAACCAATGAATCGAGGTCGACCAGCACGAAGCGCTTACGTTCAAAGGTGCGGGCGTATTCATTGCGAACGATTCTGCACAGCCACGCCTTCGCGGCGCGCTCGTTCAGCAAGGAATGGCGGGCTTTCCACGCGCGCAAGAGGGATTCCTGGACCACGTCTTCGGCGAGCGAATTATTGCGCGTCAGCCACAGCGCAAATCGAAGCAGATCCGGGCGCAGCCTCGTGCAAAGAGCCTGGAAGCCAAGTTTGTCTTGCCGGTTCGGCGCGTCCGGGTCGGCGCCCGGTGACGGGCAGGAGGCCAGCGAGAGATCAGGCATGTCCGCGTCGAAGGCAGAGGAGGTGTCCATGATCATGTCTCCCAAATTTGGGTAGTCGAGTGTGGAGCCGGGAAATTCAGTTCGCTCCTAAGGGCATTGAGCAATGATCGTGCCAACTGGAAATCGGGAATTTTTGGACCGCCGGAGGCGGATTGCGGGAAAGCTTGCGTGAATTTGAGGAGTTGCCCACCGCCGATTGCGGATAGCCCACCGCATATTGCGGAGGCGGAGGTTCAGTGAGTTGCCGCGAGAAGGGCAGCGAGGAAGGGCGAGGTCGCTTTCAGCTGTACGCGTTCGCCGTCGATGAGTTCACGTAGGAGTTGGATGCCTGCGGCATCGGCGAATAGCAGGTTCGCAAGATCCAAATAGACCCCGCCCCGCGTGAGCGCCGCAGACACTGCAGTCCGAACCTCCGGCACCCAGGAGATCAAGAGCTTGCCCTCGAGACTCACCGTCGTCATCAAGATCTCATTCGTCTCAACTATCCGAAGCATATTGCCGTTCTCCACCTGCCCTTCCGCCATCGATGCAAATGTCGGGCCAAGTTTGGACGATCGCGCGGCAGGAACCCGTGTCCGCCAATCTCGAAGAGGTACGCGCGCGGGCCGGCCGCCAATCCTCCGCGCCGCCATCACCGATTGCGGCGGCCGTCACCTGTCGTGGGAGCGCTCGATGCCGAGCTTTTTCATCCGATGGCGAAGTGTGGCGGGCTTGAGTCCCAGGCGAACTGCGGCGCCGTGCTCCCCTTCGATGACCCAATTGACTTCGCGTAGCGTGCTCAGAATATGCTCGCGCTGCACCGAATTCAGATCGTTGGCCGGCGCGGCCGGTGGGACACTGGCCGACGTGGCCGCCTTGGCTGTGGTGCCCGTCAGCAGTTCCGACTCCACCTGCAGCACCTCGGAGTCATTCAAAATGAGAGAGCGTTCGATGATGTTCTCGAGTTCCCGAATGTTGCCGGGCCATGGGTACTCCACCAACCGCTGCATCCCTTGGGCATCGACGGATTCGACCTGCCGCCCGATCCGCGGCGCATGCTTCTGCACGAAGAAATGTGTCAGCAGCGGGATATCCGCTTTTCGCTCACGGAGCGGCGGAACCATGATCGGAAACACATTGAGCCGGTAGAAAAGGTCTGCGCGAAATGCCCCTTGAGCAACCTGCTTGGGCAGGTCGCGATTGGTCGCGGCAATGATCCGCACGTCCGTCTTGATCGGCTGGCTATCGCCGATGCGTTCGATTTCACGTTCCTGAAGGACGCGTAGCAGCTTCACCTGCACGTCCAACGACAGCTCGCCGATTTCGTCGAGAAAGATGCTGCCCGTATGGGCGAGTTCGAACCGTCCGATACGACGCTGAATCGCGCCGCTGAATGCGCCGCGCTCGTGACCGAACAACTCGCTCTCGACCAGCCCTTCCGGCAATGCGGCACAATTGACTTTGATGAACGGTTTCTCAGCGCGCGGACTCGCGGAGTGCAAGGCGCGCGCGATCAATTCCTTGCCCGTGCCGGTCTCGCCGGTGATCAGCACGGAGGCGTCCGTTGGCGCGACCTTGCTCACCTGGCCCATCACTTTCAAGATCCCTGCGCTCACGCCGATGATTTCCTCGAAATTGTGGACCGATTTCAATTCCTCTCGAAGATACGAGTTTTGAGCCGTGAGCCGCGCCTGCTCTCGTTCCAAAAGCACCCGTTCGGTGATGTCAACGAACATAGAGCGCGTATAGTCGCCTTCACGCGCGGGTCTCGACCACCATTGGACCCAGACGGGGCGGCCGTTGTCCTTGCGGCGCAGTTCGATGACGACTCCCTGACCATCCGACCCCGCGGAGAGAAGCCGCAGAGCCTCTTTCAGGCGCCGCTGCGCGTCGGGATTGTCGGGCACCAATGAGGCCCCGGTGATGTTCGGGACTTCCTCCGCGGTGATTCCGAGAAGCTCGCGAGCCACACGGTTGGCGCGAATGAAGCGGGTGTCTTTGCCCTCGTGGACATAGGCGATCGGTGCCTCTTCGAAAAGATCGGTCAAGTGATGCTCTTGCGCACGCAGCGTGGACTCGAGTCTCGAGCGCTCGAGTTCCGAGGCCGCACGGCTCGCGAAGATCCGAAACAGGGTCAGTCGGTGCGGCCACTCGGGCAGCGGGTCGTCGTCGAAGGCGGCGAGGTGCCCCAAGGCCCGGCCGTCCGTCGCATGTAACGGAACACCGATATAGCTTTCGACCCCGGGCTCCGTATTCGGGTAGGCGAGCCTTAGGCCGGAACGGTAAACGCATACGCCGGTTCTCCAGGCTTCCTCGCAAGGCGTGCCTCTCAACGGGAAGTCGATATTCGCGATCAACGAGCCCTTCGACCAATAGGCGAGGGTCTTGAGATGATCGTTCGGCAGGAATTCGGCGACGAATGCGTGACGCATGTTGATCGCCTGCGCCAAATACTCAACCAGGGTGTTGAAGAATGCCTGGCCGGTGCCGGCTGCCGTTCCCTCGGCAATGCGGCGTAACGCAACGAACGTCGGATCCTCCTCCGGGGAGATCAGTTCGACCATGACTGCGGAGAGCGTTGGGCCATGTCCTATGATAACTCAGTGCTTGCAGGAATAACCTGGAGCCGGGGCGACACGATCCCACGAAATAAAACGGCGTCGTTCGCGGTCTCTTCCCATGCACATCTCGATGCATGGAGCGAAGCAATTACAACGAGAGCCGTCGATCGCTCCGCGCGTCGTGATGGAGTCACTGCCAATCTTTACGAAAACATTTGAGGAGAGAATTTCATGAAAATCACAGGAAACGTCCTGGCGCTCAGCGTGGCCGCGAGCCTCGCGGCTTCATCGTTGGCGCACGCACAGCCCCCAGGTATCAATCGGGGTCACGCCGTCTTTTTGATGACGAACGATGCTCAGTCCAATGAAGTGATGGCCTACACCAGCAACGAAGACGGCACTCTGTCATCACCCCAGAAATTCAAGACGGGTGGACGAGGCAGCGGCGGTAATGCCGATCCGCTCAGCGCTCAGGGCTCGCTCTCATTGAGCCAGGACAAGAATTGGCTGTTTGCGGTGAACGCCGGCAGCGGCACCTTGTCCGTCTTTCGCGTCGTGAACTCATCGCTGATTCTCACCGACCAGGTGGCCACCGGAGGCGCCGAGCCCGTGTCGGTAACTCAAAACGGCGGCCTGGTGTACGTCCTGAACGCCGCCGGAAGCAGCAGCGTGGTGGGTTTTTTCTTCCAGGAAGGACACCTCACGCCCATTGAAGGATCGCAGCGCTTTTTGAGCGCCAACGGTGCCAAACCGGGCGCCGTCGCCCTCAGCCCGGATGGCCGCTTCCTCCTCACAGTCGAAGAGACGGGCAACAATGTCGATGTATTTGAAGTCGAGGCCGATGGCACCCTGTCAACCATCGCCGTCAATCCGAGTGTAGGACCCGGTGCGTTCGCGGTGAGCTTCGCTCCGAATGGAACGGCTATCGTTTCTCAAACGGGAACCACCGGCGCGACCGCGGCCATCTCTTCGTACAGCGTCCACACCAATGGCTCTTTGACGGCACTGAGTGCGAGCGTGCCGACGCTCGGCGCAGCCAATTGCTGGAATGCGATTACGCCGAATGGCCGGTTCGTCTATGCGTCGAACGCGGGCTCGTCGACCCTCGCCGGGTTTGCGATCGGCAGCGGCGGCGTCCTGACGGCACTGCCGGGGACCATTGTTGCCACCAATCCTGAAGGCTCGGGGAATCTTGATATAACCATCAGTGGCAACGGAAAATTTCTCTATTCCTTGAACTCGGCTGGCGGGTCGGTGGGTATGTTTGCCATCAACGCCGATGGGACGTTGACAAACCTCGGGACGGTGGACGGTCTGCCGGCCGGCTCGAGTTTGAATGGAATCGCGGCCAACTAGACGGTACCTGGGAGGGGGGCGCGCTGCCTGCCTGCGGCAGCGCGCCACTTCAGGATTTGCGATCAGGTGACTTTTAATTCCGCACGGCAGCGACCATGCCTTCGCTGATCCAACGCCCGAGCAGGTTGCCCGCGACTTGCGTACCCTCTGCTTCACCCACTTCATCGATGATCACGCGGCAAATCTCGCCAAAAGTCCTGCCGTCCGCAACCATGGACATCACCTGCGATTCCATGGGATCCAATGTTCGAAAAGTCGGCGAGTATTCTCTGCGCCATATGGCAATCACTGCCGGTGCATCGAGAACTGCCGCCGCCGGAGGAGTTTGGCCGGCATTGATGGCCGACCAAATGGCCCCCGCATTGGTCGTCGCAGGCAGAGTCGAAAAAGTCGCAACGAGATCCAGCACCGCGCTGTTCCAGTCGATGTGCGCCAACGCCGCCAAATCGAGCGGCACCGCGTCCCGGCCGACAAAGGCGAGTCCGAGATCGCGCTCCAATCGCGCCAGCTCGCCCACTTCGGGATCATCCGGATAGAGCGCATCGATGGTTTCCGGGAATTCGAGCGCGTATGCGTCGAGCGTCCAGCTGTATGGCGGCCGCCGATCGATGTGCGTGGCCGCGGCCGTGTCGAACGCGTCCTCGCCGAGCCACGCTCGAACCGTCGCGAAACTCTCGCTGAGGCAAACCATGAGCTGGCCCCTATAGTTGTTCAGGTAGACCGCCAGACCCGGCTCGGCACGGTCGCCGAAGCGGGCCGCCGCATCGCTCGCTTCGACGGTCAGCCAGCTGCGGAAGTCCCGCTGGAGCGCCGCAAGGTTCATGCCGCTCTCCGGAGTTTTCCTTGGGCTATGTCACGTGCCAACCCGAGCTCGGCCAGCAGGGAGGATAGCGGCGGAATGTCGCCGTCCCGCTCGATCATGGTCGCTACGGGGCCAAGCCGCTCGAGCGCAGACGCGTAGAGCGCCCACACAGGGTCCGGCACCGGTTTGTCGTGCGTGTCGATCAGCAGGTCGCGACCCTGACTGTGGCCGGCAAGGTGGATCTGGCGCACGCGGGCTGCCGGGATTCCCGAAAGATACGCCTGAGCGTCGAAGCCATGATTGCTGGCGCTCACATAGATGTTGTTCACGTCGAGCAGCAGGCCGCAGCCTGTGCGCGTACAGACCGCGTCCAGAAATTCCCACTCCGTCATGTCGCCGGGAAAGCTGACGTAGCTCGATGGGTTCTCGATCAGCATGGTCCGGCCGAGCGTATCTTGCGCATGATGGATATTCGCGCTGACCGCATCCAGGGCTTCCTGGGTGTAGGGCAGCGGCAGAAGATCGTGTGAGTTGAAGCGCTCGATGCGCGACCAGCTCAGATGGTCGGATATGAAGAGAGGATCGACCGCATCCGCCAACGATCGCAGGCGTCGAAGATAGTCGTCGCGCAGCCCATCGGCCGATCCGAGCGACATCGAGACACCATGGAGCGCGACCGGGTGACGTTCGCGTACGCGCTCCAGTACGTGCAGAGGCCGCCCGCCGTCCACCATGAAGTTCTCGGAAATCACCTCGACGAAATCGACCGGGACGGCGGTTTCTCCCTCGAGAAAATCGCCATAGTGCGGCTTGCGCAGGCCGAGACCGAACTGGTTCATTTGAAACATGTGCGCCTCGTGGAGAATTCGGGACCGGTCAGAGGGTTGACCGGTCCCGTCGTCGCGTTACTTGGACGGTTCCGTGGTGGTGCCTCCGTCCGCCTTGCAAGCCTTCGCAGTCTCCGCCTTGAAGCCCTGACCCTTGCAGCTGTTCATGCCCTTGCAATCATGATTGCCCGACTTGCAGTCCGACATCCCTTTGCACGAATTGACACCGAAGCAGTGTACCGTGTCCGCGGCGAAAGCCGTGCTGGGGATCGATGCGCTGGAGAGCGCGAAGAGTGCGGCGGCGGCAGCGAAGCCTGCAGCTGTTCTGGAGGTGGTCAACATTATCGTCTCCTTAAGAAGTGAGTTTTGCCGAAACGGCATCCCTGCTTACGTGTGGTTTGAGCGGGTGGTTACACATTTCTACCAACGCATGAGACGCGGACCGAGCAATGCACCCGCGCCGGCCGCGGCCACAATTCCAAGGGTGTACCACGTGAGCACGAACGTCGCGGATGCTTCCGGGCAATGCAGACAGTAAATGGCCGCAGCCCAAGCACCCGCAGCCAAGCCTGCAGATGCTCCGGCGGCCCGTAGCCGGGTCGGCGCGAACTGCCGAAACGACCAGAGCAGCCCGATAAAAATTGGCATGGCAAGCATCAGCACCAACCAGGGGCAAATCATCCAGCTTTGGCCCCGCCACATCGCCAGCCAGTTGGCCGAAGGCGTTCTGGCGAGCTCGCCGATGCCTATTACCGTCAAAATGAGCACGGGGATGAGCAGCACCCAGAGGCGCCGCAAAGAGCCCGAAGTAGGCCGCGCAAGTTGGGCGACGGTATAGCCCGCGCCAACGCCCAGCGAAATCGTATAGGCCCACTTCATCCAAAATGAAAACCCGTGCATCGCGGCACGCAAATCGGGCCGGATTCCCAACACTGCCGCGACCAACACCGCTGTCACGAAGCCGCCGGCGGTGATGCCAATTCCAATCCGCCGCGCGAGCGCATGGGGCGCGACACGGGGGACGTCCTTGCTCAGGGTTTCAATGAGCTGCTGGGTATTCATCTCCATGAGTCTCTCATTCGATCGGCAATCGCCTTGAATCCTCGATGCACCGAGATCTTGACGTCAGACTCCCCTATTCCGGCTCCGACTGCCGCCTCGGCGATGCTCTTTCCCTCGATGTGGGTATCACGGATCGCACGCGCCTGTTTGGGCGAGAGCGTGTCGAGCAGAGTGTCAACGTCCATGCGGGCACTCACTGCCTCCTCGAATCCCTCTGCGAGCAGGATATCGTCCACATCCTCGATTGGCACCGACACCTTCTGCCGACGAAAATGGTCAATCATGCGATAGCGCGCCACCGCGTACAACCACGCGGTAAAAGGGCGGTCGCGATCGTAGGACGCTCGGCGCGTGTGCACGGAAATCAGCGTTTCCTGCACCAAGTCTTGCACATCCTCTTCGGTGCCATGCAGCCGGCGCCGATAGAAGGACTTCAGGAGCGGCACGAGGGCACGCAGTAGCGCCGCGTGGGCCGTGGAATCGCCGTCCAATCCATCCAGCATCCACACTTTGAGTTGAGCCTCGCTTTCCGGCGTGCGCATTTCCGCTCTCCTGCCTACGTGGCCTATGTGCGTTCGGTTACAACTGGACCGGATTAGGGAGCGGTAAATTGCCAGCTGGCATTTGTAACCGTATCGGCAGCAATGACGTAGTTCGTTCCATGACCTGCCAAATGCCTCCGCGAGGTCAACGTCGGGCCGCAGGGCCGGC
>Ga0208193_1001493_pt1 | contig 10258 bp, 10 predicted proteins | sample June2015DPH_17_2_FD_184716 | JGI IMG/M metagenome (GOLD analysis project Ga0208193, IMG submission 184716) | Peatland microbial communities from SPRUCE experiment site at the Marcell Experimental Forest, Minnesota, USA - June2015DPH_17_10... | ecosystem: Environmental > Terrestrial > Soil >...
CTCATCCCGAAGCGAGGGCACCAGCAGCAGGTCGACCTGCGAAAACACGCGCGCCATCTCCACGGCAACCTTGCGGCGCATCCGGTCCGTTTGGACATAATCCACGGCGGACAAAAATCTCGATTGCCGGAAAATATTCGGCCACGCATCCGGCACTTGCATCTTCAATTGGTCCAGTCCGCCCGAGAGCGTCAAGGTTTCGAAAGACGCTGCGGACTCCGCAAACAGAATCAGGTCCAGAGAATCGTAGGGCCAATCCGGGATGGAAACCTCAACGAGTTCCATGCCGAGCTTCTTTGCGGCCGCCAGCGCCGCGCGGTCCACCGCGGTGGCTTCGCGCATCCACGCCGGAAAGTAGCCGACACGGAGGCCCTTGATCGGCGCGCGAGCATCGTAGTCGAGCTCGCTCGCAATGCTGTCCGTATCGCCCGCGTCCGTCCCCGAAATAGCCTGCAGCACCAGCATCGTATCCTCGACGCCGCGGGTCATCGGCCCCAGCTTGTCGAGCGACCAGCACAGCGTCATGGCGCCGGTGCGGGCCACGCGGCCGAAAGTTGGACGCAACCCATTGACCCCACAGCGCATGCTGGGTGAAACGATGCTACCTCCGGTTTCGCTGCCGATCGAGAACCCAACAAGGCCCGCCGCGGTCGCTGCGCCAGGCCCCGCACTCGAACCGGAAGCCCCCTCCTCGAGCAGCCATGGATTCACGGTCTGGCCCCCGAACCAGATGTCATTCAACGCCAGCGCCCCCATGCTCAGCTTGGCAACCAGCACCGCTCCCGCATCGTGCAGGCGCTTCACCACGAATGCGTCGGTCGCCGGCACGCGATCTTTGAACGGCTCCGCGCCGTAGGTCGTGCGGATTCCCTTGGTGTCCAGAAGATCTTTGGCACCCCACGGGATGCCATGGAGTGGTCCGCGGTACTTGCCTGCCGCAATTTCGGCGTCAGCCTGTTTGGCCTGGGCGTGCGCCAGATCTGCGGTCAACGTGATGACGCATTTGAGCCGGGGATCGAAGCGTTGCAATCGATCGAGATAGATCTGCGTCAGCCGTACCGAAGAAAGCTGCCGTTGTTCGATCCACCGCGACAACTGCGCCACGGATGCGAAAGCGATGTCCTCGTCGTTCTTCGGCGGAGGCTCTGAATTCGACTCAGCGCGAACGAAGGTACGATGCAATGCCACCGGTCGATCTCCCGGCAGGCGGGGATCCCAGCGTGACGCAGGCGCCAAGGTCTCCTCGAGCAACAGTTTTTTTGGGCCGGTCCGACGCTCGTATAGCGGCGCCATGGCCACCCGCCAGCTGCCCGCCGCTTGCTTGAGTTCGCTTTCGGTCAATTCGACCCGCGCGAGTTTTTCAGCCTCGGCAAAGGTGGCCGCGGATACCTGTGGTCCCGCCGGAGGCGAGGTCGCGAATGCCGAAGGCTCGCCGGGAGCCGCGCTCGGCGGGGCAGCCGGCACATCCGGATCCTTGGCAACTGAATTACGGTTTGCCGCAAGCGTTGCCAGTACTCCGAGCGATGTATGGGTCAGGAACTCTCTGCGTGATTTTTTCATGTTTTTATGTTTGCGCGATTTCGAATGGGAAGTTCATCAGCAAGTGTAGCGGTACAGAATGGCCTGAGAAAGCGCTAACGAGGAGCGTATGTTGTTTGCCCCGCGGCGATCATGCCCGAACAAGTCGGCCACCAGCAGGAGGTCCCGCAATAAAATTTCCCGATATCGCGAGCGCAGCCATCTGGCGGATGAAATTATCGTCGGCCATCGGGATAAAGCACACGCCCGCGACGACGCCCCGGCGTCCCCGGGCGATGCGCGCGCGCTCGCTTAGGGCAGCGGTTGCGGCGGCGGCGTTTGTGCCTGCGGTGGCTTGCTCGGATCCACGATGGCGGTGCCGGCGGCTTGCGGATTTGATCGCGAATCGCCGATACGGACCTCATCGCCGAAATGGTGATCCGGGGCATCCATAAGATAACTCGGGCCCCAGTCGCGTTCGTTATCAAAGGGTGCGTACACCACTAAGTTGTCGTTGAGGCGCGTACCCTGAACATCTCCGGACGTGGACGTGGAAACACATCCGCTCATCAGTACCGGCAGCCCTGCCGCGCTCACCGCTACCACCCGAATGACGACATCTCGGATTGACATAATTCCCCTCCTGGCGAGCAGCCGCTCCCGAGGGACAGAGCGGCCGGCTCTTGTCTATCCCACTCCCTATCTGGGTAGACCACAAAGCGCCGCGCAAGTTCTCGATGGCGATTCGCCCCCGCCAATGCTGCGGCGCCGTACCTACGTGCAGCGTGAACCCGCACCCGGCGGGGCAAGCTCCTCCCGTCGCTGAATGATGCGGTAAACAAGTCCATAGTCGATCGCCTCCTCGGCCGACAGCCAGTGATCCCTGGCAATGTCCTCCAATACGACGTCGATCGGCTTTCCGGTCTCGCGTGCGATCGTTTCGGCAATGCGCCGACGCGCCAGCATGATTTCCCGCGCCTGAATTGCGACGTCACTGGCCGGACCGGACATTCCGCCGCTCGGCTGATGAATCAGGAATCGCGTATTCGGCAAACAGAACCGGCGCTCACGGGGTGCCGCGAGATACACGTGGGTGGCGGCACTGCCCACCCAACCGCTGCCTATCATCCGAATGGGCGCGCGGACGAAGCGGATGAGATCGTGAATGGTGTCGCCCGATTCGAGGTGGCCGCCCGGTGACGAGACGATGACGTCGATGGGTTCGCTGGAGTCCGCATCCAGTGCGATCAGTCGTCGGGCGGCGTCGGCCGCCGTCACGTCCGTGATCGTCCCAAAGATGAGAACCGTCCGTGACTTGAACGTCTTCTCTTCGAGAAACACGCTTCTCGGATCAGCCGGCGTGGTGGGTATCGGGGACTCCATGAATGCTCCTCCTAGATCTGATAGCTGTAAGACGAACGAGCCCGCCAATTTGTGACAACCACCCGAATAGCCGTCGGCTGTGGCAAGCTCTCGGCATGAGCAGTGGTTCCAATTCCCACCACGGCGGCGCGGACCGGCAACGGCTGCTCGCCGTCGCGCGCCGCCTGTTGCGCACTGAGGCGGATGCGGAGGACACGGTTCAAGACGCCTACCTTCGCGCCACCGGCGCCCGCCCACATGCGCCGGAGTCCATGCAGGCGTGGCTGAATACGGTGGTCCACAATCTCGCGATCGACCAACTCCGCCGCGAAAGGTTGCAGCGCACATACCTCGAAAGCTGCGCACGCGAGAGAGTGCTCGGTCTCGACGAAGCGGAGCCATCCCTCGAACAGACGATCGCGATGAGGGAGGAATGCATTGCTGCACTCGCCGAACTGCTTCGCCGCGTCGATCCCAAGGAGGCTGCCGCCATTCTGCTCCGCGAGGTATTCGAGGTCGACTACTCGGACATCGCACGCGCCGCCGGCAAAACCATCGCCGCATCCCGCCAACTGACTCATCGGGCGTTGGCACGCGCGCATCGAGCCCACCCGCCTGCGAAGCGCCAGGAGAACGCCTCTGACGACGAGACGGCGACCTACGTCAGCCTATGCTGGGATGCGATACAAAGCCGCAATCCGGCGGTCCTTTTCGCGATGATCGCAGCGTCCCCCGTGGCGCGCGCTCTCAGTTTACCGGTCCCCCTCGGCGAGTGCGGCGCTCCCCGAACCTCGAGCACGCTGGTGCAGGTGCAAGGCCGGTACGCGATTGCGCTCGTGCTGGACGGAGTACTGCTCTGCGTAGTCCCGGTCGGCACCACCGCGGAAGACGCTCCCACGACCGCGATCGACTAGTAGTCCGGCAAACGAGTCTTTCCGCGGCAGGAGTGGAAGGAGGCTGGGGTGAGGGGTATCCCGTCCCCTTTCATCAAGATTTATGAAAGGGGACGGGATACCCCTCACCCCAGCCTCTGGCCCTCTACTACCGCGGAAAGACTCATTTGCCGGACTACTAGCGATGCCGCGGATCATCCGGCAGTGCGACCGACAGCTCGAGCACCTCGTGACCGTCATCGCGTCCGAGGTTGATCTGAACCGCCGACGGATCGACGTTCACATACCGGCGGATCACCTCGAGCAACTCGCGACGCAGCGTGGGCAGGTAGTCGGGGGCACCGCGCGTACTTCGCTCCTGCGCGACGATGATGCGCAGGCGCTCCTTGGCGACATTGGCCGACGACGGAGTCTTGCGAAAAAGAGCGAGTAACCCCATGTCAGCCTCCAAACATGCGTGCGAAGAACCCCCTCTTGGGTTCCTCTGTGAAGCGCATCGGCACGGTCTCGCCCAGCAAGCGGGCCACGGCGTCCTCGTAGGCGGCCGATACGTCGGTCTCGCCGTTGAGAATGACGGGAACACCGGCGTTGGATGCGGATAGCACGTCGGGCGATTCCGGAACGACGCCGACCACGTCGAGACGCAGGATCTCCTTGACGTCGGCGACGCTCATCATCTCGCCATTCGCGACTCGGCGCGGGCTGTAGCGGGTCAGCAGCAGATGCTCCTTCACTCCGCCGTTGCCCTGCTCGGCGCGCAGCGTCTTGCTGGCGAGCAGGCCGAGAATGCGATCCGAATCGCGTACCGACGAGACTTCCGGGTTGACCACGACCACGGCCCGGTCCGCGAAATACATGGCCAGATGTGCGCCTCGCTCGATTCCCGCGGGTGAATCGCAGATGATGTACTCGAAGCCCTCGGCCGCGAGCTCCTCCAGCACCCGGCGTACGCCTTCATCGGTGAGCGCCTCCTTGTCGCGAGTCTGCGACGCGGCCAATACATACAGCGTCTCGATGCGTCGGTCCTTGATCAGCGCCTGCCTGAGTGCGCAGTCGCCTTGGATGACATTCACGAAATCGTATACGACACGCCGCTCGCACCCCATGATCAGATCGAGGTTACGCAGCCCGATGTCGAAATCGACCACCGCGACACGTTTGCCGCGACGCGCGAGTCCGCAGGCTATGCTCGCGGAGGTGGTGGTTTTTCCAACCCCCCCTTTACCCGAAGTCACGACGATAATCTCGGCCAATGCTGGAATCTCCTATGCTGAGGTCTCGAGCTGCCGATGAGGCTCGCTGGGAGCATCTTGCAGCAACCGAATGACGGTAATTGAACGACGCCCGCCGCGGTCTGGATCAACCGCCGATACGCGCGAAATGTAGATCCTCGCCTGCGAGCCACGCCTGCACGGGCATGCCGGCAAGCTCGGCGGGAATCGTTTCAAAGACACGGAACACGCCCGCGATCGACACGAGCTCCGCGTGAAATTCCTGGCAGAACACCCGCGCCGCGGACTCACCGTGCGCGCCGGCCATTGCGCGGCCGCGCAACGACCCGTAAATGTGGAGACAGCCGTCCGCCATGACCTCCGCACCGGCGCCGACACCGGCATTGACGATGAGATCGCGATTGCGCGCATAGATCCGCTGGCCCGAGCGGACGGTCTGGCTGTGAATCAGGGCTGGAACGCTCGAATCGGCCGGCACCGGTGCCGGTGCCGATTCCTGCGCAGGCTCCGGTGCCGCCGGTGCAGGCTGCGCAGGCTGGAGCACGGGAACTGGACGAGCGCGTGCCCGAAAGCTCGAAATAATCGGCAGATTGAGAGCGATCGCCACCGCTTCCAGCCCACCGGAGTCGCCGGCCAGGCCGATCACCAGCATTCCGGCGCGGCGCACCGCCTCGATCACGGCACGAATCTCGGCGGCTTCAGGCACTTTCTCGAGCGCGATGAGATCCAGGCATACGGCAGTGCGCCTAAAGAAATGCGGCGCGGCGGCAACGCGCCCGCTCAGCTCGTCCAGGACGGCACCCGGGTCGAGGGTACGGATGCGCACATGCAATAGACCGACCTGTCCATAACGGATATCGATGGCCGGCAGTGGCGTATCGGTGGCTGCGTCGTTGGGATTTGATTCCAAATTCGTGCTCAACGGGATCCTCACACACTCGGCGGCCGCAGGCACCTCAATGGCAATCAACATGGCCGGGAATATGTGCAGTGTACCGATAAATGTCGCCGACTCAATCGAAATGACCGGTGCTGTCGGCATGGTCCTACACCACCGGTACCTCGGCCGTCGCTCGAGTCGGTAATCGATCGGCTCTCAGGCTTTCTTGCTGTAGGCTTCGAATGCCTTCTGGAAATCGGGATGCCAGCGCGAAAGCGGCGGGCGGTTCTCGACAATGTCTCCCGCAGCCCACAGGATGCGTCGCTCGTCGAGAGCGCGGGGCACGTCGTTGTCGGGGCAGAGAATGTAGAAGTCACCCGCATGCAGCCGTTCCATCATGAAATCGACGGTCTGCTCGGGCGTCCAGGCGCCGGCCGGCTTCTCCGTGCGGCCCTTGGCCGTAAGATCGCTGAACACGAAACCCGGAATCAGCAAGTGAGCGCTGATCCGGCAATTCGGCGTGTTGCGCAATTCGTGCTGGAGCGCTTCGGTAAAAGCCTTCAGGCCGGCTTTGGAAACGTTATAAGCCGGATCTCCGGGCGGAGTGGTGATACCTTGCTTCGAGCCGGTGTTGATGACCAGGCCCGGGCGGCCTCGCGCAATCATTGCAGGCACGAAGGTCCGGGTGCCGCGGATGACGCCCCACAGGTTTACGTCAAGCACCCGTTCCCAGTCGGCTGCGGGCCCGAACAGGCTGCTGCCGGGCTGAATGCCGGCATTGTTCATGAGGACATCCGTGCCGCCGAAACGATCGTGAACCGCCACCTCCAGCTGCTGCAGGTCCTCGACGCTGCTCACGTCCGTCTCGAAGACCATCACATCGGCCGCTCCCTTGGCCGCGAGGACGGCGACCTCCTGGGCCGCGCGCGCGAGCCGGTCCGTGCCGAGGTCCGCGATGCAGACGCGAAGTCCCAGCCGAGCGAACCGCTTGGCGGCGGCGAGCCCGATACCTGCGGCGCCGCCCGTGACGACGGCGACGGATCCGGGGGTGAAAGAAAAGTGTGCCATCAGTGATCCTCCTCGGTTCGTGGGGAGCACTCAGCTTGGCGGCGGCTCGTTCGTCACCAGCCAGTACAGGCCGAGCTGTTGCGCCGCCTCCATGAACTGAGCGAAATCGACGGGCTTGCGTACGAAGCTGTTGGCGCCCAGACCGTAGCTGGACAGAATGTCCTTTTCTTCGTTGCTGGAGGTCAATACCACGACCGGAATGCGGCGCGTGCGCTCGTCGGCCCGCACCCGCCGCAGGACATCGAGACCGCCAAGTTTAGGCAATTTGAGATCGAGCAGAATCACCGAGGGAATGGCTTTGGGATCCCTGTCAGCGTGGGCGCCGGTTGCAAACAGGTAGTCGAGCGCCTCGACGCCGTCGCGAACGACCTCGACCTGGTTGAGGACCTTGCTCTTTTTGAATGCGCGCAACGTGAGCTCCTCATCGTCGGCATTGTCCTCGACGAGGAGAATGGTATTGGCTCGATTCATCAGACGTCAACCTCTTGTGCGGGAGATGGGAACTGTGAAGAACACGGTCGCTCCGCGACCGACGGTGCCCTCCGCCCAGATGCGGCCGCCGTGACGATCCACGATACGCCGAACGGTCGCCAGCCCAATGCCAGTGCCGGGAAAATCCGCCTCACTATGCAGGCGCTGGAAGGGCTGAAAGAGCGCGCCTGCGTGGGCCATGTCAAAACCGGCGCCGTTGTCCTTCACGAGAAACACGGTTTCCGTGCCACTGATGCCCGCCCTGAATTCGATTCGTGCATCCGCCGCCCGCGCAGTGAACTTCCAAGCGTTGCCGAGCAAGTTCTCCAACAGTATACGCATCAGGCCACGGTCGGCGTGCGCAATGAGTTCGGGTTGGATGTGCATCGCAACCTCGTGGCCGGGGTTCTGGCGTCCGAGTTCCTCAGCGACCGTTTGCGCGAGGTCCGATACATCCACGCGCTCCCGATCGATCTGCGCCCGGTTGACGCGCGACAACTGCAGCATATCGTCGATCAGGGTAGCCATGCGTTGCGCCCCCGCGCGAATGCGGCGGAGGTAATTCTGTCCCGTCTCGTCCAGACGAACCGAGTAATCTTCGAGCAACGCCTGGCTGAATCCGTCAATGCCGCGCAGCGGTGCGCGCAGATCGTGCGACACCGAATAGCTGAAGGCCTCGAGTTCCTCGTTCTTGGATTTCAGCTCGTCCACGAGTTCCGCTTTCGCTTCCGCCAGTTCCCGCGCGGCACGCGCCTCGGCCGCCTCCAACTCGCTGCGCAGAAGCTGCTCGCGAATGCGTCGATTTTCATCCTCGAACTGCTTGCGGCGGATCTGCGCCTGAACCCGCGCACGCACCACGTCGAACTCGCTCGATTTGGCGATGTAGTCGTCCGCGCCGGTGCCGAGGCCTTCGATCAATGCCTGCCGATCCTCGACCGCCGTAAGCATGATGAGCGGGATATTGCGCAGGGCCGGGGATGCCTTGATGCGGCGGCAGGTCTCCTGCCCGCCGATCCCGGGCATCAGCAGATCGAGCAGGATACAGTCCACGTTTTGCACCGCGACCACATCGAGGGCCTCTTCACCGGACCGGGCCAGCACGACGTCATAACCTTCGTCGCGCAGCTCGAAGCCAAGCTCCTGTAGATAGGTCAGGCTGTCGTCCACGGCGAGAATTCGTTTCGGGCTCGGGTGAGTCGATAAGGCCTGCGGCTCCGTGCGGGCGGTTCTGAGCATGGCCGTGAAACGCGCGAGAATGACGTCCAGGTCTTCCTCCTTGCGTACGAAGGCGTCGGCGCCGGCATCCAACGCTCGAAGTTCCGCGCCTTGTTCATCCGATGCAGTCAGAAGCAGGCAGGGTAGACCGCGGAGCGCCCCGTCCAACCGCAGCCTTCGAATCACCGTGGCTCCATCGATGCCGGGCATGACCCCATCGACGATGAGCGCTGCCGGCCGGCGCATCGCTGCCAAGCGCAGGCCCTCCTCCCCGGTGGCGGCGGTGATGACGCCGTAGCCCAGCGGCTCGATTGCGCCCTTGAGCTCCTCGCGGAATGTGGCGCTGTCATCGATCACGAGGATGGTCGGCTTCTCCGCGGCAACCGGAATCTGATCATCACCGCGGCGCCGGCGCAGCAGTTCCTGCGCGCGCGCCACCACATAGTTGGCATCGTAGGGCTTCCCCACGTAGTCATCGGCGCCGGTCTGCATGCCGCGAATGCGATCCTGGACATCGGCCTCGCTCGAGAGCATGAGAATCGGCACCCCGCGGGTGGCGGGAGCCGCGCGGATCTCCTTGAGCAGTTCCACGCCGTCCCCATCCGGCAGCAGCACGTCCAGAATGATGAGGTCGATGACCTGTCCGGCGAGGGTATCGCGTGCGCCGCCAAGAGTTGAACAGAGGAAGGGCCTATAGCCCGCCGCTTCCAGCGCTTCCGAGAGGTCCATGCGCACGGTCAGACTGTCGTCGACGATGAGTACCCTGCCGCTCATACCGTTCTCGCGTCGCTTCCCGCAAGGCGCTGCCAGATCTGTGGTCCGATCTGATCCAGAGGCAGAACCAGCTGCGCGGCCCCCAACACTGCGGCCTCCCGCGGCATCCCGTAGATGACCGAGGTGCTTTCATCCTGAGCGATGGTGAAGCCTCCGGTCCGCCGGATCGCCAGCAGGCCGGCGGCACCGTCGCGGCCCATCCCCGTCAGCAGACAAGCGAGCACTTCCGCGCCCCGATCCGCTGCCAGCGATTCGAACAGCACGTCGACCGAAGGCCGGCACGAGTGCCGGGGGGGATCGCTACTCAAGCGCAGGCGACCACGCTCGACCGTTAAATGCCGGCTGGGCGGCGCCATGATCACCTGACCGACCAGCGAGTCGAGGGATTCGCGGTCGCGTGCATAGGCGACCCGGTGCGGCGTCTGGTTGTCCAACCACTCCGCAAATACCGTGCCGAAAGGCTCATCGATGTGCAGCACGAACAGCACCGGCACGGGCAAGTTGCGCGGCAGCGCCCGCAGCACCTTGACGATGGCCGCGGGACCGCCCGTCGATGCGCCCAATGCCACCACTCGATACTCCGGGCCCTGCTCGTGACGAGCGTGTTTGATCGGCGGGGCGGCCGATTCCGGCCGAACCGCGGCGACGCTGCGCTCCGAACCGGCCAGACGCGCTCGAGGATGGGTGATCACTTTGATCCGGGCGACGAGTTTGACGGCGGCGACGAACCGCCGCTCCCAGGCGGTATCGACGTCGGACAGGGTGGGCTTTTCCAGCACGTCGATGGCGCCGGCGGCGAGCGCATCGTAGGTCTGGAAGAGTTCCCCCCGGTTCGTGGAGGCGGA
>Ga0208193_1001495_pt1 | contig 10248 bp, 8 predicted proteins | sample June2015DPH_17_2_FD_184716 | JGI IMG/M metagenome (GOLD analysis project Ga0208193, IMG submission 184716) | Peatland microbial communities from SPRUCE experiment site at the Marcell Experimental Forest, Minnesota, USA - June2015DPH_17_10... | ecosystem: Environmental > Terrestrial > Soil >...
GGCTACGGTTACTTCTCCTACTTCAATGGCGTGCAGCACAATACCGACGGAACCCCGATGATGGCGACGATCTCCGGCAACCCTGACACCGCCGGCACATTCACGCAGCCCGTGCCGTATTCCGATGGACAGGCGGGGCACTTTGAGCAGACGGGTGGACTGGGAACCAACGAGTCAGGTGGCCCCATTGGCGTGGGAGATGGCTGGTATTCCTACAACCTGGGCGCGTGGCATCTTATCTCGCTCAATATCGAGTGCGAGACGCAGCCGGGCGGTTGCTCGAACTCCGGCTCCTGGTTTGCCGCCGAACTTGAATGGCTGAAAAAGGATCTTGAGGCGAATCACTCCGCGTGCACACTGGCCTACTGGCACCAGCCCGTATTCAGCCCTACGAACGGCATCGCCGTACCCGAGGGCCCGACCGCTGTGGCCTTTTGGCAACTGCTCTATCAATACAATGCCGACCTGGTGCTGAACGGACATGACCACCTCTATGGCCGCTACCGCCCGCTTGACCCCTCCGGAAAATCCGATCCAAAGAAAGGCATTCGCGAATTTGTCGTGGGTACCGGCGGCGAGACACTCGATCCAGTCGTCACAGCCACTGTGACGTCCGGCGCAAACGAAACAAACATGGAAGATCCCAGCGGCAACGTGAACTTCAACGCAGAGAATCTCGAAGCGGGAACCGGGCAGTTCTGGGGCGTGATGGGATTGACGCTGAATGAGAACGGCTATGCGTGGGATTATGAGTCGGCGTTGAAGGATCCTGCACAGCCAACAGGTCCGGCTACTTTCAGCGACAAGGGCGTGGGCACCTGCCACGGCGGAGCGAACAGGTTCTAACCGGATCGTCTTCGCCGCGTTAGGCTTGACCCTGCTTCAGTACAAGTTCCCCCTTTGCGAGAGATTGCGAAGGGGGAACTTTTTTTGACTGCCACGGTTTGAATTCCTGCCTAACCGGCGCCTCGATGCATAATTCGAAACTGTCCCTTTCGAAGGTGCCCTTAACGCTAGATGCCGCCTGATGCCTTACTATGTCGGGGGAAGGATGTGTCATGCGTTATTGGGCTAAGCCGGTTGGTGGGTTGGTATTGGGTTGTGCGATTGCGGCTCTGATGGCTGCTGCTTCTGTGTCTGCGCAGACTGTGGTGGAGGCTGCGCGGGTTGCGGCTGAGGTAAATCGCGTTGCGGGGAATCTGCCGGAGCAGTCGAAGAATGTGATTACCCGGCTTACCTTGCTGCGTGAGCTGCCGGATGGCGAATGGAAGACACATTCGGGCGACCTGGCGCATGGCGAGGCTGTGGATCTGAACGAGAGCGATTGGAAGCCGATTGCGCATAACTCCAAGGCGCCGAATGAGGCTGTGTGGTTTCGGCAGACGTATACGGTTCCCGCCACTCTGAATGGCTATGACTTGACCGGCTCGCGCATCTGGTTCCAGTTCAATGCGTATGCGAATGGGCCGATGCCGGAGATTGTCTATTTCAATGGGCGGCGCGTGGCGCTTGGCGACGATCTGGAGCCGATTGTGCTGTTTGATAAGGCGAAGCCCGGTGACAAGGTGACGGTGGCTGTGAAGCTGCTGCATACCGTGGACGAAAAGAACTTCCAGAACGCTACGCTTGAGATCAACTACGCTGATGGGCGGCCCAACCCGGAAGATCTGCGCGAGGAGTTCCTGGTAGGCGCGCTGCTGGTGCCTTCGCTTGCTCCCAAGGATGCGGCGAAGATGCAGATTCTGAATGATTCGGTGCAGACGGTTGATCTGGCGGCGCTGGAGCAGAAGGACCAGGCGAAGTTTGATGCGAGTTTGAAGGCTTCGCACGCGAAGCTGGAGGCTCTGTTGCCGCTGATGGAGACGGCTAGCTTTCATCTGACGGGCAACTCGCACATTGATGCGGCGTGGCTGTGGCCGTGGACTGAGACGGTGGATGTGGTGAAGCGCACGTTTGGCACCGCGCTGCAGCTTATGTATGAGTATCCGCAGTACACGTATACGCAATCTGCCGCGGCTTATAACGACTGGATGGCGCAGAAGTATCCGGATATGAATGCGGAGATCAAGCAGCGCATTCAGGAGGGCCGTTGGGAGATTGTGGGCGGCATGTGGGTGGAGCCGGATTTGAATATGCCGGATGGCGAGAGCCTGGTGCGGCAGCTTTTGGTGGGCAAGCGGTGGTACAAGCAGGCATACGGCGTGGATGTGCGGATTGGGTGGAATCCGGATTCGTTTGGGTATACGTGGCAGTTGCCGCAGATATACAAGAAGTCGGGTATTGACTACTTTGTTACGCAGAAGATGACGTGGAATGACACGAATCAGTTGCCGTTCAAGCTGTTCTGGTGGGAGTCGCCGGATGGTTCGAAGGTGCTGAGCTATTTTCCGCATGATTATGCCAACGACAACTTGAGCCCTGTGCGCCTGGCTGCGGACCTGAAGCAGGCGCGGGAGCGCGCTCCGGGGCTGACGAGCATGATGGACCTTTACGGCATTGGCGATCACGGTGGCGGGCCTACGCGGGCGATTCTGGACCAGGGTGTGCATTGGTCTTCGCCATCGTTGCCGCCGCATGTGGTTCCGCAGATGCCGTTTGGGCTGGCGCAGAGCTTCTTCTCCGATGTGGAGCACAGGATTGCGCCGATGAGCCAGGTTTGGAACTACCAGACGATTGCGCATGGGTATGTGCCGCCGAAGCCGGTTGAGGGTAAGATTTCGATTCCGACGTGGAAGAGCGAGCTTTACTTTGAATATCACCGCGGGGTGATGACCAGCCAGGCGAATCACAAACACAATATGCGGACTTCGGAAGAGGAGGTCTTGAATGCTGAGAAGTGGGCTTCGCTGGCTTGGCTGGATGGGAAGGAATATCCGGGGAATGAGCTGACGGAGGACTGGAAGAAGGTGCTGTTCAACCAGTTCCACGATCTGGCTGCGGGTTCGGGTATTGGTGTGATCTATAAGGATGCGCAGAAGGATTATGACTATGTGCGGCTTTCGACAGATGCTATCTCGGACAAGTCGCTGATAACGGTTGCGGAGCGGATCGACACAGGCAAGAGTTCTATGGCGCCGGTGAAAGGAGAACGGATACAGAAGGTTGTGGTTTTCAATCCGCTGGGCTGGGCGCGCTCGGGTGATGTGACGGTGCGCATTCAACCCACGGACCCCAAGATGCGCATGGTGCTGGTGGCCGATGATATGGGGCGCTATATTGCATCTCCTACGGTTTCCGGCACGACGGAGGAGCCGTCAGGTGAAATCCGGGTTCACGTGGATGATGTGCCTGCGCTTGGGTACAAGGTGCTGAGCATCATCTCGCCGCCGCCTGCCTTCAATCACATTATGCAGGCGACACAGGCGCGCGAGGAGGACAATGCGTATGTGCTGGAGAATCGGCAGGTGCGCGTTGCTGTGGATAAGGCCAGCGGTTGCATCACGAGCCTCAAGGCCGGAGATACGGAGATGCTGGCTTCGGGCGCGTGCGGCAATCAGTTGCAGTTCTTCAAGGACACGCCGAAAGATTACGATGCGTGGAATGTGGATCCCGGCACATTTGATGCTGCCCCGCAGATGATTGCGAAGGCTGATTCAGTTGTGTCTGTGAAGCTGGCCAATGGCACGCCCGCGATCAAGGTTACTTACAACTGGCAGAAGTCGAAGTTTGTTCAGACGATTAGCCTGGGTGCAACGTCGGACATTGTGGATGTTGAGAACGACATCGACTGGCATGAGGCGCATGTGTTGCTGAAGGCTTCGTTCCCCGTGGCAGCCACTAGCGAGTTTGCTACATACGAGATTCCTTATGGGTCGATTGAGCGCACGACTTTGCGGACCAATAGCTGGGAGAAGGCGCAGTTTGAGGTTCCGGCGATGCGGTGGGCTGATCTGGGCGATGGGAAGCATGGGCTTTCGATTCTGAACAAGGACAAGTATGCGTATGACGCGGTGGGGAACCAGTTGCGGATTACGCTGCTGCGCTCGCCGAAGTGGCCTGATCCGGATGCCGACATGGGGCATCAGCACTTTCACTATGCGATCTATCCTCATGCGGGGACGTGGAAGGATGCGCTGACGGTGCGGCATGGGTGGGAGTATGACTATCCGCTGGAGGCTGTGGTGACGACGGCTCATGCGGGTTCGCTGCCGGCGGAGCACTCGTTTGCTTCCGTGACGCCGGAGAATGTGGTGCTGACGGCGGTGAAGAAGGCTGAGGACTCGAATGGCCTGATATTCCGTGTGTATGAGTGGGCGGGGAAGTCTTCTACGGTTGAGTTCCATGTGCCGAAGGGGGCTAAGGCTGCTACGGTGACGAACCTGATGGAGGCTCCGCAGGGGAAGGCGCTGGCGGTTGCGGGGGATGTGGTGAAGACGCCGATTAAGCCGTACGAGATTCTTACGGTGAGGGTTGACTATTAAGGCAGGGATCAGGGATCGGGGATCAGGAAGTGCAGATTGGCGAGTAGGCAGAACGTTTGCTTTTGTGCTATCCCAGGTCCAGAAACAGGGACCTGGGGCACCCGGATGTTGTGGTTGAGTGAAGGAAAACAGAAGCAGATTGTTGAGTTCTGGTAGGCTGTGATTGGAGGGGCAAGATGAGCTTTATTACTTCGCCATTTTTTGTGGTTCCGGTGATTGCAGTGGTGTTTATTGTCTGCATCCTGTTTGCTACGGGCTCGAAGGAAGATGGGTATCAGGAGCACGGGCACTAAACAGGGGTCAGGTTTCAGAGATCAGGGGTCAGAAGGCTGCAGCGATTTAATTCGCGGCGGCCTTTTACGTTTTTGGAAGAGGCTGGGAACCGGGCTGGGCTGAGGCGCGTATTCTGCTGTGGAAGAGGAGAGCGTGCGATGGGAATGCGTGGATTCTGGATGGCGGCGGGTTTGGCGGCGGTGGTGCTGGCTGGATGCCGGATCAATGTGGACAAGGGAGCGAACGGCGAAGAGAAGAAGGTCCAGGTGGATACGCCGTTTGGCGGAATTCACATGAATACGGATCAGACGACGGCTTCGGATGTGGGACTGCCGCTGTATCCGGGCGCGACGCTGGTGACGAACGACGAGAAGCACAAGTCGGCGGATGTGCATATTGGCTTTGGCGAGTGGCAACTGCGAGTGCGCGCGGTGAGCTATGGAACTCCAGACGATCAGGACAAGGTGGCGGCGTTCTACAAGAAGGCGCTGGGCCGGTATGGCGATGTGCTGACGTGCAAGAACAAGCAGCCGGTGGGTACTCCGACAACGACCGCGGAGGGACTGACCTGCGCGGACGACAGCAACAAGACGGTGAATGTGAAGGTGTATGACGACAGCGAGAAGGACAAGGGCATGAACTTTGATATTCACGATGGGATTGAGCTGAAGGCGGGATCGAAGCGGCACCAGCATGTTGTGAGCGTGCAGGACCAGAAGGAAGATGGAAAGACGGTATTTGCGATGGTGGCGCTGGATCTGCCGGCTGGGATGGATAAGGGGAACTAAGGACGAGTAAGGCCGCGAATCCGGTGGGATTCGCGGCCTGTGTGTTTGCGGCGACAGTCCGCACGGCTCAAGTTCATGGTATTCCTGAATCAAAAAAAGGCGGCTGTGGGAAAACCACCATTTCCACGAACGGGGCAACCGCCCCGGCGTAACAGAAATTCGGAGTGCTTTTCCTGGGCGCGGCCAAGCGAAACGGGGGTAAGATAGCGAGCCAGGAGGAGAACAGGATGAATGCTGATCGCTTACTTCGCATTGCGTTAATTGCCGTCGGGCTGATTTTCGTTTTCGGTATTTATCTGCTGGGTATCGTTTGGCCTTCCGGCTGGACGTGGGGACAGGTCCATTCTCACTACCTGCATATGATCCTTGGAGTTTACGCCACGCTTGGCGTGTTTCTGCTGCTGGCTTCGCGCAATCCACAAGCCAATAGAAGCCTCATCTGGTTTACTGTGTGGTCCAGCGTGGTGCATGGGGCCATTATGGCCGCGCAGTCTTTCAGGGACCCTATGGAAAAAGGCCATCTGGTTGGGGATGTGCCTGCGCTGTTCATTGTGGCTATCCTGCTGGGTGTGCTCATGTGGCGAGTAGAAAAAACCGTGTAATCGGATTTCTTTGGTCCTTGATGCGGCGAGAAGTCAGCCGGCGCATGACATGCTCGACGGCGGCAGGTTCTTCCCTGCGCCGGAAAAACGGCTAATCACCTTACGGACGAGTGTTTCAGCAAGCATACCCAATCAAGGCAAAGTGGCCGTATTCTGGTCGCGGCGAGCGGGCAAGAGAGCTAGAAGAATCAGCCCTATGATGGCGAAGATGATTACGTCTGTGAAGTCGCGGTGGATGCCGCGATTCCAGGATTGAATGGTTTCGATGGTCATTACGGTGGCGTGGCCCAGGTTCCACAAGCTTGTGAAGAGGATCAGCGAGCGATTTGCCGAGGGGTTTCTGGCGGCGAGGATGAGAAACGGGCCGAGCACGATGAAGACGCTGAGGAACATGGGATTGGTTTCATTGTGCTTTTCTACGAGCCATCTGGCTTGCCACAGATCGGTGTAGAGGAAGTAGACGAAGGCAGTAAACAAGAGTCCGATCGCTACCAGGAAGATTTGCAAGATGCGTTCGCGTTTCATGTTGGCCTCGTTTGTGGAATCAGGTTTCGCACAGTTTGGTCTTTTGTGCCTGCTTCGTCAACTACGGTTTGGCGCATCTTTGTGTTCCACCCACCTCTAGTTCCGGTTATGTACAATTTGCATCAAGAACGACAATCCCTGAAGATTCTGGAGCTTGATTTCTGATGCCAGTGAAGTGTTTTCGTATTCCGGCCGCGGCTGTACTTGGCGCGGCAGTGTGTTTGTATGCGGCTGACAAGCCTAAGACGGCTGCTGCACCTGCGGCCACCGATCCGTATGCCGAGGTTCAGCCGCTGACGGAGAAGCTGGATCTGGCGATGTATCAGCGGATTCGCGATGAGGGGCTGAACCACTCGCATGTGATGGAGTTTGGGACGGCGCTGGCGGATGGGATTGGGCCGCGGCTGACGGGTTCGCCGAATGCGAAGAAGGCGAATGAGTGGACGCGCGACACGCTGACGAAGATTGGGCTGGAGAATGCGCACCTGGAGGACTGGGGCGAGTTTGGGCTGGGCTGGCAGCAACTGAATACGTGGGCGCGGATGGTGACGCCGGATACGGCCGTGCTGATTGTGCAGGCTACGCCGTGGTCGCCTTCGACGGCTGGCGCGGTGACGGGCGATGTGGTGTTTGTGAGCATCCAGACTGAGGCCGATTTCGACAAGTACAAGGGCAAGCTGGCTGGCAAGGTGGTTTTGTTTGGCGCGATGAGGGAGGTTCCGCCGGTGGACAAGGCGTTGTTCTCGCGCTACACGGATGCGGAGCTGGCGGAGATTGCTTCTTTCCCGGTGAGCGCGGGTGGCGGCGGTGGTTTGACGCCGGATATACAGGCGCGGCTGCGGGAGCGGATGGAGCGGCTGCGGCTGATCGACAAGATTGTGCAGTTCTTCACGGATGAGAAGGTGGCTGCGGTGATTGAGCCGAGCCGCGATGCTTCGAATGGCGGTGGATCGGGCGGAACGTTTTTTGACGATAACGGTGCCACGCTGGGACGGACGCCGTATCACGCGGATACGCGGGTGAATGTGCCGGTGGTGGTGGCTGCGATTGAGAGCTATGGGCGGCTGTATCGGCTGACGCAGGCCAAGGCGCAGGTAAGCGTGGAGATCAACGTGGAAACGAAGTTTACCGGCGAGCATGAGCATGGATTCAATACGGTGGCGGAGATTCCGGGAACCGATCCTGCGCTGAAGGATCAGGTGGTGATGGTGGGCGGTCACCTGGATAGCTGGATTGCCGGGACGGGCGCGACGGATAACGGCGCAGGCACGATTGTGGCTATGGAGGCGGTGCGGATTTTGAAGGCGCTGGGTGTGAAGCCGCGGCGGACGATCCGGATTGCGTTGTGGACGGGTGAGGAAGAGGGAATATTTGGCTCGCGCGGGTACTGCGTGCAGCATTTTGGTTCGGCGAAGTTGTCGGACGCGCCGGATCAGAGGCAGTTGCCGGATTTTATGCGGCGTCCGGTGGGTCCGCTGGAAGTAAAGCCGGAGCAGAAGCTGATTTCGGCTTACTTTAACGTGGATAACGGAAGCGGCAAGATTCGCGGAATTTATACGCAGGGCAATGCGATGATTGCGCCGATCTTTGCGCAGTGGATAGAGCCGCTGAAGGATCTGGGCGTGACGACGATTACCAATCGCAACACGGGCGGCACGGATCACTTGAGCTTTGATGCTGTGGGGATTCCGGGATTTCAGTACATCCAGGATGAGCTGGATTACGAGACGCGGACGCACCACTCGAACCAGGACACGTATGAGCGGCTGCAGCCTGCGGATCTGAAGCAGATTGCGACGGTGGAGGCGATTTTTCTTTACAACGCGGCGCAACGGGAGCAGATGCTGCCGCGCAAGCCGCTGCCGAATGCGGTGGAAGAGCAGAAGGCAAGGGAATCGCTGGATATTTTCCCGAAATAGTGGTTGGTTTTTTGTGGCTCGTGATTCGACGAGAGGCCGTGAATCCTTTGGGATTTGCGGCCTTTGTTTTTGAGAGTGCGAGCTTCAGTCATCCGTGATTCGAAAAGCGGGCGGCGGGGGTGTTTTTATGCCGTCTGACAGGTTGCTCGGCGGGGCGCGCTATGCTAACCTTTATTTCTGTGCCGTGATGTGCGCGGAGCGGTGTTGTGTCCGTGGATTTCAGGGTTTCCGGAGCAGTTTTTCCGGGGTGGTTGGGCGGTTGGAAAGCAGTCAAGACCGCTCGGTAGGGCTGGCGTAGCTCAGCTGGTAGAGCATCTGATTTGTAATCAGAGGGTCGGGGGTTCAAATCCCTTCGCCAGCTCCACTCTAGGGGCATTTGGGAACTGAACGGCAAGGAAGATTAAAACCGGCGTATGAGGTTTCAGACGCCGGGCCTGTCCTGAAGCGGTGATCCCACTGAAGGCCATGAGCGACAAGCCGGAATGGCTCCGGTGGAACGCTGGTGCGCGGAAGGTGAATCGAACAAGGCGGGACGGAGATGTTTTCAGGCCGGGAGATTTGGTCTCCCACCCTGGCGGCAAGGACAAAAACGCCGCGAGGGTGGGGTGCCCGGAAGATGCACAGGTGGCCGAGCGGTTAATGGCAGCAGACTGTAAATCTGCCACTCAACGAGTTACGGAGGTTCGAATCCTCCCCTGTGCACCAGGTTTTGTTGAGGGTTGGACGATGGGCGATTTGAGTCCGGAGAATCCCGCGGTTGGGATGGCAAGTCTGGACAGAAAATACTGGATCGCTCTGGGGCTGTACGCGGTTCTGGCTGTGCTGGCGTGGTGGACGATTGGCGGCGGCACGGTGGCGGTGTTTGGAAGGCAGATTGGGATCCGATGGATTCCGGTCTTTATTTTGGGAACGTTTGCCTTCCGGACGTATATCGCCATGCAGGCGGAGCGGGTACGGCGCAGTAGCAGTGAGTAAGGTTTGTAGGGCTGATGTAGCTCAGATGGTAGAGCACTCCCTTGGTAAGGGAGAGGTCACCGGTTCAATCCCGGTCATCAGCTCCAGAATTACAGGGATCAGGGATCAGGGATCAGGGATCAGAAAATACGCTGAATGATTTGCGCGAAAATTCTGATCCCTGAAACCCGACCCCTGACCACTGGCTTTGCGGGAGTAACTCAGTGGTAGAGTCACAGCCTTCCAAGCTGTTGGTCGCGGGTTCGAGTCCCGTCTCCCGCTCCAGATTTTAGAAGCTTGGGTTTTAGAAGCTATACGAGGGTTCGGAAACGATGTACGAGCAGGCGACGATCGCGGTACAGGACGAAAAGACTTACGCAAAGTTGCATTCGCTTCTGGATGCGGCGTTCGATGCGCGGGATGTGGATGTTCTGCTGAGCCGCGTGGCGAAGTCGAAGTTTTCGATCCGGAGTTTTGAGGAAGTTTTGAACCGGGGCTGGCTGGGCAAGGAAGCGCCGGCGCTGTACGGCGCGTTATCTGTGAGCGACCAGGGGTTGACTCGCGAGCGGTATCTGAGGCTGGTGGAAAAGGTGCCGGGTGAGCTGCGGCAGAAGTATTTCAAGGCGTATGCGTATTACGCGTGAGCCGGATGAGATTGAGGGCTGACGGTTAACAGCCGGTAGCTAAATTTGAAAGTTAAACGGAAGGAACGGACAGGGCAATGGCGAAGGAAAAATTTGATCGTTCGAAGCCGCACGTGAACGTG
>Ga0208193_1001496_pt1 | contig 10243 bp, 9 predicted proteins | sample June2015DPH_17_2_FD_184716 | JGI IMG/M metagenome (GOLD analysis project Ga0208193, IMG submission 184716) | Peatland microbial communities from SPRUCE experiment site at the Marcell Experimental Forest, Minnesota, USA - June2015DPH_17_10... | ecosystem: Environmental > Terrestrial > Soil >...
CTCCATGTAAGATGCCAGATTGTTGCGAAGCTGACTGTAGGAAACGTGCGCCATTTAGGCTCTCCCTTATTCGTACAATAATTTGTACATTGTACGGATCGTTGTCAACAAAGCTAAAGTGGTATTTTAATACTACATCTGGAGCCTTCAAACATCTGACATTCCACATTGTCTCGGCCCGATTTCGCGGCTGAATTCGGCGTACCTGCGTACTACCATGGGCAAGTTCGCACTCCATTAACCATGCGCACATTAAATGGGCCGCTAGCCACGCCCCTCGCGCCGGAGCCGCCGATGACCCCCGACTGGAACGCGATCCGCCTCGATTTGCTTCAGATCGACCAACCGATGCGGGCGAGCTTGCGCGAGATGCGGCCATTTTTCGCAAAAGTCCTGCCGGGCATCCTGGCGCGGTTCTACGACAAGGTCCGGCAATACGATCCCTCCTCCGGCATCCTCAGGGACGGCGCCATGCAGGAAGCCGTCCGCATGCAGTTGCAGCATTGGGACTTGATCGCTTCGAGCGATTTCGGCGCCGATTATCAGAATTCCGCGACGCGGTTTTGCGAGTTCAACGCCCGCGCCGGCGTGGCGCCGCAATGGTACGTCGAGTGCCGGCAGATGTTCATCGCCAACCAACTGATGAAGGCGGCCGAGAATGAAATAGAGATACCACGCTTCGGACGCGCCGCGCGGGAAGCGCGCGACAAGAAGGCGGTGATGCAAAACACCATCGCCAAGGCGGTGATGCTGGATACCGAAACCATCGTTGCGACCTATTTCGGTTCCAACCAGGCGCTGCGCAAGAACACCATCGCGGAAGCCGGCGAACGCTTTCGCGCCATCATCACCACGCTGTCGACCGCTTCCGGCGAACTGGAAGGCACCGCGCGCTCGCTGAGCGACAATGCCGGCAACACCACGCGGCTTGCCACCGTGGTCGCCAATGCCTCGGAGGACGCCTCCAACAACGTGCAATCGGTGGCGTCGGCGACCGAGGAGCTTGCCAGTTCGGTGCGTGAGATCTCGCTGCAGGTCCAGGAATCCAACCGGATCGCCGCCAGTGCGGTGAAGCAGGCCGACGAAACCGACTCGCGCATCAATGCGCTGTCGCAGGCGGCCAACCGGATCGGCGACGTGATCAAGCTGATCACCTCGGTTGCCGAGCAGACCAATCTTCTGGCGCTCAACGCCACCATCGAGGCGGCGCGCGCCGGCGAGGCCGGCCGCGGCTTCGCCGTGGTAGCACAGGAGGTCAAGGCGCTGGCCGCCCAAACCGCCAAGGCCACCGACGAAATCGGTATCCAGATCGCGGGCATGCAGACCGCGACCCAGGAAGCGGTCGGCTCGATCAAGATGATCTCTTCGACCATCGGCAAGATTTCCGAGATCGCCAGCGCGATATCGGCCGCGATCGAGGAACAGGGTGCCGCCACCCAGGAAATATCAGGCAATATCCAGCGCACCGCTGACGGCACCGCGCAAGTCGCCGGCACCATCGCCGAAGTCAGCCACGGCGCCAACCAGACCGGCGCGGCATCGAGCCAGTTGCTGTCATCGGCGAAGCAATTGTCCGATTCCACCACCAGCCTGCAGGCCGAGATCGACGGCTTCCTGAAGTCGATCGCGGCGGCGGCCTAAGGTGGAAGATTGCCCGAGGTTTATTAAAGGCCTCAGCCGCGCGCCATCGCCTGCAGCCCCTTGAAGGTCAGGCGCTTGGGGTCCTTGACGCCGGCCAGATAAAACCTGCGGATGAAGGCGGCGGCCGCCTCGCGGTCGCAATCGGTCAACGCGACCAACGCATCGACGGCAATTTTCTGGGCGTCCATGGGCTTCCTCGTCTGTCAGACTTATCCGGCAACCCAGCGTCTCACCAGCCGATTAATGGGACGTTAACCTTTTCGCCACGATGGCCGATTCACCGACACCGGCGAATACGTGAAATAACGCAGAACTGCGCCGACGCAGGTTGCCCGTCACGAATACCGCATCACCCCGTCATCGACCTTGCCAAAGCGCAAGCTGACGATGTCGAGCGCATAGTTCTGGTACAGCCGCCACGGCCGCTTCGACCCCTGCTTCGGCAGTTTCGCGACCGAACGCTGCACATAGCCGGAGGAAAAATCGAGCGACGGCAATTCCGTAATCGACGGATCGACATTTTGAGGAACGCACTGCCTGTAGCCGCGGCGGTCCATGTGGTTAATCAGGCGGCAGACATATTCGCAGGTCAGATCGCATTTCAGTGTCCACGACGCGTTGGTGTAGCCGAAGGCTGACGCCAGATTGGGCACGTCCGAATACATCATGCCCTTGTAGTTCAGCGTGTGAGCGAAATCGACTGCGCGGCCATCGACGCTGACCTCCGCGCCGCCGAGCACCTGCAGGACGAGACCGGTGGCGGTGACGATGATGTCGGCTTCGAGTTCGCTGCCGTCCTTCAGCCGGATGCCCTTTTTGGTGAAGCTGTCGATCTGGCTGGTAACGACCGACGCGCTGCCTGCTTTGATCGCCCTGAACAGATCGCCATCGGGCACCAGGCAGAGCCGTTGATCCCAGGGATTATAGCGCGGCGTGAAATGGGTAGCGATGTCGTAGTCCGGCCCCAGCGCCATCCGCACCCCGCCGAGGATTAGTTGCTTGACCCGCGCGGGCTCGCGCCTGGAGAGCTGAAAGAAATACATCCCCCACAACACGTTGCGCCAGCGGATCAGATGATAAGCGAGCTTCGCAGGCAATTTCGCGCGCAATTTGTTGGCGACCGGGTCCTGCGCCGGGCGCGACACCACATAGGTCGGAGAACGCTGCAGCATGGTGACGTGGGCGGCGGTCCTGGCGAGTTCCGGCACCAGCGTCACCGCGGTGGCGCCCGAGCCGACCACCACCACGCGCTTGCCGGCGTAGTCGAGGTTTTCGGGCCATTGCTGCGGATGCACGATGCGGCCGGCGAAATCGGCGCGGCCGGCGAATTCCGGCGTATAGCCTTCCTCGTACTTGTAATAGCCCGAGCACATGAACAGGAAATTGCAGGTGAAGCTCTCGATTTCGGTTGAGCCCTCGCCCACCATGCGCTCGGCCTCAACGGTCCAGCGGGCGTCCGGCGTCGACCAGGACACGCGCTTGACCCGATGGTCGAAGCGGATCTTCCTGTCGATGCCGTTGTCGGCGGCGGTTTCGCGGACATAGTTCAAAATCCGCGGCCCGTCGGCGATCGCCTTGGCTTCGATCCATGGCTTGAACGAATAGCCCAGCGTGAACATGTCGGAGTCGGAGCGGATACCGGGATACCGGAACAGATCCCAGGTGCCGCCGGTGGTGCTGCGGCCCTCCAGGATGGCGTAGCTCTTACCAGGACATTTCTGCTGCAGGTGATAGGCCGCGCCGATGCCGGATAATCCGGCGCCGACGATCAGCACGTCGAAATGTTCCGATGCCATCGCGTTCTCCGAAAACGACCGGCCGCGCAAGACAGATCAACGCTGGACCGGCCGGGCTTGTTTATACGCGGCCCGACCCGCCATATCCAGCTTTTTTGGCATACATAGTGCCAATTCAATTGCCGCCCTTCGTTGCAGGGCGAAAACTCTCTCAATACCGGTATTGATCCGACTTGAACGGGCCTTCCGGCTTGACGCCGATATAGTCGGCCTGGTCGGGGCGCAGCGTGGTCAGCTTGACGCCGATCTTGTTGAGATGCAGCCGCGCCACCTTCTCGTCCAGCGACTTCGGCAACACATAAACCTTCTTGTCGTATTTGCCGTTCCTGTTGTTGGCGTAGAGTTCGATCTGCGCCAGCGTCTGGTTGGTGAAGGAGGCTGACATGACAAAACTCGGATGCCCCATGGCGTTGCCGAGGTTGACCAGGCGGCCTTCCGACAACAGGATCATCCGCTTGCCGTCGGGGAAGCTGATCTCGTCGACCTGCGGCTTGATGTTGGTCCATTTCAGGTTCTTCAGATGCGCGATCTGGATCTCGTTGTCGAAATGGCCGATGTTGCAGACGATGGCGCGGTCCTTCATCGCGCGCATGTGCTCGATGGTGATGATGTCCTTGTTGCCGGTGGCGGTGACGAAGATATCGGCGCGGGGTGCGGCGTCTTCCATGGTAACGACTTCATAGCCTTCCATCGCCGCCTGCAGCGCGCAGATGGGATCGACCTCGGACACCATGACACGGCAGCCGGCCTGACGCAGTGAGGCCGCGGAACCTTTGCCGACGTCGCCGAAGCCGGCCACCATCGCCACTTTGCCCGACATCATCACGTCGGTGCCGCGGCGGATGCCGTCGACCAGCGATTCCCGGCAGCCATAGAGATTGTCGAACTTTGATTTGGTGACGCTGTCGTTGACGTTGATCGCCGGGAACAGCAGCTTGCCTGCCTTTTCCATGTCGTAGAGCCGGTGCACGCCCGTCGTGGTCTCTTCCGAGACGCCCCTGATGTTCCTGGCGATCTCGGCGAACCAGCCCTTCGGCTTTTCCTTGAGCAACCGCTTGATCAGCGCGTAGAACACCTGCTCTTCCTCGCTGTGGTGCTGGTCGAGGAACGCGGTGTCGCCGCGCTCGGCGCGCAGCCCCTGATGCACGAACATGGTGGCGTCGCCGCCGTCATCGAGGATCATGTTGGGCGTGCCGCCGCCGTGCCAGTCGAACAGCTTTGCGGTGTAATCCCAGTATTCGACAAGGCTCTCGCCCTTGACCGCGAACACCGGAATGCCGGCGGCGGCGATCGCGGCCGCGGCGTGATCCTGGGTCGAATAGATGTTGCAGGAGACCCAGCGGATGTCAGCCCCCAAAGCGGCCAGCGTCTCGATCAAGACCGCGGTCTGGATCGTCATGTGCAGCGAGCCTGCGATCCGCGCGCCCTTCAAGGGCTGCGTCGGGCCGTATTCCTCGCGCGTCGCCATCAGGCCGGGCATCTCGGTCTCGGCCAGCGAGATTTCCTTGCGGCCGAATTCGGCGAACGAGATGTCCTTGACGACGTAGTCGGTGAAGGCGGGCTTCTTGGCGGTGGCGGTCATGTGATGTTTTCCTGAACGGATGAATTCTGGCGGATTTAGCGGATGAATTCGGACTGATCGGTACGCGGCGAAACTGGACGCATTGTGGCCGCTCTGTCCCCTCGCCCCGCACTTCGCGGGGAGAGGGTTGGAATGAGAGGCTGCTTCAACAAATGCACTGCATTTGTGGAGGCTCCCCCTCACCCGCCGCGAAGTCGCGGTGACCTCTCCCCGCAAGCGGGGCGAGGTAAAAAAATCACACCGCGCGTTTGAGCGCGTCGGCAAGGTCGGTTTTTTCCCAGGAGAAGCCGCCCTCCTTGTCCGGAGTGCGGCCGAAATGACCGTAGGACGAGGTCCGCGCATAGATCGGCTTGTTGAGATCGAGATGCTTGCGGATGCCGCGCGGCGTCAGATCCATCGCCTCGGCCACCGCGGTCTCGAGCTTTTCCTCTGGCACCTTTCCGGTGCCGTGGGTGTCGATATAGATCGACAGCGGCCGCGCCACGCCGATCGCATAGGCGAGTTGCAGCGTGCAGCGGTCGGCAAGCCCGGCGGCAACGATATTCTTGGCGAGATAGCGCGCCGCATAGGCGGCCGAACGATCCACCTTGGTCGGATCCTTGCCGGAGAACGCGCCGCCGCCATGCGGGGCCGCGCCGCCATAGGTATCGACGATGATCTTGCGGCCGGTGAGACCGGAGTCGCCGTCGGGACCGCCGATGTAGAATTTTCCGGTCGGATTGATGTGCCAGATGGTCTTGCCGTTGATCCAGTCCTTGGGAAGCGCGGCGCGCACATAGGGCTCGACGCGCTCGCGGACCTGGTTGGAGGTCATATCCTCGACCAGATGCTGGTGCGAGACCACGATCTCGCGCACGCCGACCGGTTTGCCCCTCTCGTATTCCACGGTGACCTGGCTCTTGGAGTCCGGGCCCAGCACCTTCTCCTTGCCGGAGTGGCGGGCTTCCGAAATCAGCCGCAAAATCTTGTGGGCGTAGAAAATCGGCGCCGGCATCAGCTCAGGCGTCTCGTTGGTGGCGTAGCCGAACATGATGCCCTGATCGCCCGCGCCTTCCTCCCGGTTGGTGCCCGGCTGCAGCGCGTCGACGCCCTGCGCGATATCGGCGGATTGCGGATGCAGCAGGATTTCGACGTCGGCCTTCTGCCAGTGAAAGCCGTCCTGCTCGTAGCCTATGTCCTTGATCGCCGCACGAACCACGCTCTCGATCTGGTCGTTGGTGACGGATTTGGGACCGCGGGTTTCGCCGGCGATCACCACCTTGTTGGTGGTGGCAAGCGTTTCGCAGGCCGCGCGGATCGCCCAGGGGTCGATGCCGGCCTTGGGGCCCTCGCGGAAAAACAGATCGACGATTTCGTCGGAGATCCGGTCGCAGACCTTGTCCGGATGACCTTCCGAGACTGACTCACTGGTGAACAAATAAGACGCGCGCATCAAGCAACTCCTTTTCCGCCGGCTCGCGGCGGCCCTTCGTGATGTTGTCCTGGAATGTCAGTCGCGACGGCGCGAGATGACGTAGGATTCGTCGTGGAACCAGAGCCCGTTATATTTGCGCAGAACCTCTCTGGTGGCATCGAGGGTACGGCCGCTTTCCGTCATCTCCGTCAACCGGTCGTCTTCGATCTGGGCGACATACACCGCCGCGTTCCACGCTGCAAAGGCCGTCGAGGTTCCAATCGAGCCGGTGACCTCATTCGGCAGTGCTTCCATATCATAGCGGAAGATCGAACGGTGATCGGCATAGGCGTTAAAATTAAGGTCGCGTGCCGCCGATCCCAGCTCGTATTTCACCGCGCGCAATAGCTCATGACGGCTCACCGCGAAAGGATTTTCTCCGGGCCAGACCGCTTGGACAATCTCGATGCCTGGATCCTGCCCGTGGGAGTGAATTCCGATCAAACGGCCGCCGGCCCGCAGCGCGCGCGCCAGGGGCGCAATGATGCGTTTGGCGCGGAAATTGACCGAGGATTTGGCCCGGTAGGGCTGCGAAGCGATAATCAGGTCGAAATTGGCCTCACAGCGCCCGGCATGCGGGATGATCGAATCGAGCAAAAAACGGTGGTCCTCACGGTACAATACGATGGCGACCGGCCGTTCATAGACCGGCATGCCCGAGCGCGGGCTGACATTGGCACGCCAGTTCTGCTCCAGAAACGGCCCCAATTCGGCGATCTGAACCTCGAATTCGCCTGAGGAGGCACCCCGCAAGGCGACCTCATGCCAGATCATCCCGGCGGCGGCCGCCGGCGAGGCCGGCGTCAGCCAGGGGGCTTCGGCGTAATACATGTTTGTCAGCACAACAACGGTCGCCGGATGCTCAAACAGCCGGTCCGGCACCTTGTCCAGGGTCAGCCGGACATCCTCAAGGCTGAGTTCCTTACCGGCGATATAGAACGGCATATGGGGAAACCGGCCATGCATCGAGCGTATCACCCGCGCCAGCACGGTTCCGTCACCCACCCCGGCGTCGAATACCCGCAGCGCCGGCGGCCGGGGATGGATACTGGAAAGCTCCAGCGCCACCCGCTCCGCGATTACCCGTTTTTCGCTGCAGGTATGGACGAACAGCAGATATTTCTGCCGATTCTCGAAGAACCGGAAATTGCCGCGGGGATCGCGCTTTTCGGGCAAGACTTCGAGGCCGCGCGGCGGTGGTACCCCGCCCGGCATCGAGGCGGCGATATAGCCGTGAATCCGGTCGAGGGTGTCGATGGTGATGCGCTTGCCCTCGCGCAAGCGATGCACCAGCTTGCCGTCATTGACGGCGCGGCGGCCGAAGGTGGTCTCCGCCATATCGGCCTGGCGGCAATAGTCGGAGATCAGGCTGAGGATCTGGTCGTTTTTCATGCGGCGCGCGGGATTTGGGCCAAGACGGTGGGCAGCGGCGAATTTCCGGGATGTCCTACCATCATCTGCCCACCGGAGGAAATCGCGGCCGCTCCCCTACGGTACAAAATTTTCACCAAGCTTGGCGTGGAGCGCACTCCGGTTATTGAGGTGATCTGGATATATTGGGGATGACATAGAGGCGATTCATTCTCATCCCGTGGAGCAGCGGAATGCAGGCGGAAACTCGCCCGAGCGGGCCAAGCCACTATTCACCCTTGCGCAGCTCGCTCTCGAAGTCCCGCCCGCCATAGGCAATGGTGATAATCTGCACCTGCGTTTTGAGAACCCGGAAGGCGACGGTCACCCTGCGCTCAAATCCGATCGTGCGCAGACCCGGCAGGATGTCATCACGGCGTCGGCCGCGTTCAGGAAATGTCGCCAAGCCCATGCAGGCCGTATAGATTCGGTCGAGATAGCCATTAGCGACCGCGGCACTGCTTTGGCTGGCGATGTACAGGCCGAGTTCGGTCAGTTCCCTGCTGGCAGAATCGAGCAGGACGACCTTACGCGCCACGTTTGGCGGCTTTCCCCTTGCGGGCAATCGCGCGCCGCGCCCGTGTAAACGCTTCGTCGATCGGCACGCTTGGCCGCTTGTTTGCCAGTGACACCTTCACTTTGGCCCGCAGAAATTCGTCGTACGCCGCATCGCGTTCATCAAGCGCACGCAGCGCATCACCGATGACCTCACTGACGCTCTCATAATGGCCGGATTCGAGTTGCCGCCGCAGTATCGCCTGTTGCCGGGCCTTGAGTTCCACGCTGATTGCCTTGCTTGGTGCCATGGTTCCGATCTTTCTTTCAGGATAATTATATCGCGATCCGGCGTTGCTAAAAAGTGCCCGGAACGACGGGGATCATTTCCCCCACACCTCGTTCGCGACATCGACCGCGAGCTTGAGCTTGGCCCACTGTTCCTCTTCGGTGAGGATGTTGCCCTCCTCGGTGGAAGCAAAACCGCATTGCGGCGACACTGCGAGCTGATCGAGAGGGACGAATTTAGCCGCCTCCTGCAGCCGCCGCTTGATGTCGTCCTTCTTCTCCAGCGCGCCGCTCTTGGAGGTGATGACGCCGACCACCACGATCTTCTTGCCCTTCGGCAAATAGCGCAGCGGCTCGAAGCCGCCGGCGCGCTCGGAATCATATTCGAGGAAATAGCCGTCGTAATTGGTACCGGCCAGCATGGTCTCCGCCACCGGCTCGTAACCGCCGGACGAGATCCAGGTGGAACGGAAATTGCCACGGCAGACATGGGTCGTGATCGTCATGTCGGAGGGGCGCTCGGCGATCGCGTAGTTGATGATGCGGGCATAGATTTCCTGCAGGCCGTCGGGATCGTCGCCGCGCTCGCGGGCTTTCTTCAACTCATCCTGCGAACACAGATAGGCCCATACCGTGTCGTCGAACTGCAGATAGCGGCAACCGGCGTCGTAGAACGCCTTCACCGCCTTGCGATAGGCTTTGGCGAGATCCTCGAAAAACACGTCGAGATCGGGATAAACCTGCTTGGAGATCGACTTGCGGCCGCCACGGAAATGCAGCACCGTCGGCGACGGGATCGTCATCTTCGGCATCACATGGGCGATATCGCAGTGCTTTTTCAGGAAACTGAAATGCGCGAGCATCGGATGGTCGTCGGGGAAATCGAGCTTGCCGATCACGCGCACCGCATCGTGCCGGGTCTGGACGCCCGCGAACTGGATGCCCTCGTCGGGGTGGAACAGTTCGCAGCCGGTCAACTTTGCGAGAAAGTCGAAATGCCACCACGAGCGGCGGAACTCGCCATCGGTCGCGAGCTTCAGCCCGGTCGAGGCCTGCTTGTGCACGACCTTTTCGATCTCCATGTCCTCGACCTTGCGCAGATCGGCGGCGGATATTTCGCCCTTCTCCAGTCTGGCGCGTGCTTCCTTGATGCGCGGCGGCCGCAGCAGGCTGCCGACCTCGTCGGCGCGAAAAGGGGGTTTGGTTCGTTGCATGGTGTTGAACTCCGGAAGATCTATTGGGCCGCAGCACCCGAGACGCCGAGGAAGCGTTCAAGGATTGCGGGATCGGCTTTTAGCTCGGCACTATCCGCATCGTGCACGATCGCGCCGCGCTCCAGTATCACAGCCCGGTCGGCCAGCCCCAGAATCTTTTGCGCATTCTGCTCGACAATGATCGAACAGATGCCGCCGGCGCGGGTGATGGCGCCGAGCGCCCTGAGCAGTTCTTCCACGATGATCGGGGCCAGCCCCTCGGTCGGCTCGTCCATCAGCAGCAGCCGCGGATTGAGCGTCAGCGCCCGCCCGATCGCCAGCATCTGCTGCTCGCCGCCGGAGAGCTGGTTGCCGAAATTGTTGC
>Ga0208193_1001498_pt1 | contig 10230 bp, 14 predicted proteins | sample June2015DPH_17_2_FD_184716 | JGI IMG/M metagenome (GOLD analysis project Ga0208193, IMG submission 184716) | Peatland microbial communities from SPRUCE experiment site at the Marcell Experimental Forest, Minnesota, USA - June2015DPH_17_10... | ecosystem: Environmental > Terrestrial > Soil >...
GCCGCCTTTCGCCACCAGGCAACAGCCTGTACGGGGTCTTTCGCTAGGCCTCCTTTTCCATTCCAATAGGCGTCCCCCATGGCCTTTTCGCTATCGATATGCCCCTGATCGGCGGCCTTCCGATATAGCGTTACCGCCTGCGCCTCATTCTTGGCGAGCCCACCAGCCCCGCTTTCGTAAGCCGACCCCAGGGAAAACTCCGCCTCCGCATTTCCCTGTGCGGCAGACTTCCTCAACCAGAACACGGCTTGGGCGTAGTCGGTCGGCAGCCCTCCACGTCCGAAGGCATAGTCCATGGCGAAGTCGTACTCAGCCTTCGCATCGCCTTGATTGGCTGCTTGGCGAAGCTTGGCGACATCTGCAGCTGATTGAGCCAGGGCGGAGGCGATCGCCAGCGACGCCGCCACGAGGGATAGATAACCAAACATCTTCACCGCGTCACCGTAGTAGTCTCTGTTGCCGAGTAGTTTACACTACGCTCGATTTTTGCGTTCATCTGCCCAGCGTCGGCGCACTTTCTTAGCCAATAGTACGCCTTCTCCGGTTTGATCTTCATGCCGGTGTCCAAGCGCCGCCAAGACCCGTTAGCCAATGGCCTTCTCCAATGCCGCGGTGCGCGCCGCGAGCGCCGCGCGCACCTCCATGATGATGCGGCCGGCCCAGTTTTCGCCTGTCCCATCCCTGCCGATACCCCAGAAGCTATCGTGCTTGGCGTCTTCGACAATCTCCGCCTCGCCGGTGGCCAGGAGGCGCCGCGCCAGGTCTGGGTTCTGTGCGTACTTGGTGGTGTCTGCCCTGCGCATGAGGTCAAGTTTGATTTCCTTCCAGTCCGGCCGCGGCAACCGGCCACCGACAAACCATGATCGTTTGGTCTGCCAAACGGCTTCCGGAAGTGTCGCAAGGCGCTTGGCTGCGTTCGGCGTCTCACAGGCGCGGACTGCCTCGTAGTATCGCGGGTCGAGCGACTTCTGCGACTGGTAGAAGTGCTCCACGGTCGGCCAGTCGACCCCGTCGATGACAATCGGCGAAGGATAGAAATGGGACAGGAAGCCGAACTCAGCTCTGTCGCGACTGAAGAACAGCACTCGGTTATCTTCGGGGACAGACGGAAACTCCAACTGTCTCTCCCCTACTGCGCCGTGCATCGCGCCGGCTGGCGCCAGATTTTGCATCATAAGCCAACCCTTAAACTGGAGCGAACGACACGATTACTGTATCAATTGAAATGGATTGCCATCAATGACCGCAGCCAGCTGCGGCAGACTGATAGCAGGTGTTGCCCGGCGCGCCGAGGCGGTTGATAGTATATTGCTGGCCAAGGCTGGGAAACCGGCTTCCGCCTTGGCGCGCCGGGGCGGGGGCGCGCATGTACTCTTCCAAGGCGGCGACGTTGCGCTGAGCGGGGGCGAAATCCGGCCTAAGAGCGGCTGTCTCTTTATAAGCCTTAAGAGCATTGGGCGCATCGTGCAGCGCCGAATAGGCATTGCCAAGAACAAACCAGACCGCGGGGTCATGGAGCCGCTGCGCCAGCGGTGTTTCGCTATCCAAAGTCTTTAGGGCCGATGCGATGTCACCTTTTTCTCGATAAGCATCTGCCAGATTGTTGAGATAATGCGGATTGGTTGGCGCAAGACGCGCGGCATGTGCAAAGGCGTCGACAGCCGCCGCTGGCTGCGAAATCGCCAGTTCATTTGTGCCAAGACCCGCCCATGCAGCGGCAAATTGCGGTTGGAGTGCTAACACATGCCGGAAAGCCGATATCGATTCCGCGGGCTTGTTTAAGCCAGTCGTGCTCTCGGCGACCGCAAGATCACTCCAGGCATCTAGATTGCTGGGCTGCGCCTGCGTCCACGCCGTCGCATAATGGGCAAGGCCCGCCCAGTCTTTTTGCTGCTGGTAAACGCTCGCACGCGCTTGGGAGAAAGACTGCGCACTCGCGGGCGATGGGAGGATGGCGAGGCTCAAGAGAGCGACTGTGCCAGCCACTGGCCAATAATAAATGCTTCTCATGAAGTTGATCTCTCGATTGCCGTTCGGACTCGAGTCAGTGCACACATCGTCCCTTAGGGGCCGCTGCCACCTTTCCGTTGTCCCGAATTTTACACGTCTGCTCCTTATCGTGAGAAATCACATCCGGATGGAGATAGACAGAGGCCCATCTGCCAACCGGTCTCCGCTGGGCACTCCTCACGGCCCGGTCCCAGCTGAGCTCTTGGGCGTGGCCTCAGCCGGCGGGGCGTCACTGTGACCCGGCGCAAGCTGACCCGCCGAGACGTGCGGAATATCGTTGATGGTCCTTACGACCTTTGGCATGATGCCGACAGAGGCACCGTCCTTTCTGTCCGGAACTAGGCGCGACAGCGCTTTCTCAGCGGAATCGGGCACTAACGAAGACGTGGGCAAGGGCGGCGCCAAAATCTCAGCGTCGGGCTTATAAACGGCAACACGCATGCAGGCGCTCTGGGCGCCGTGCCGACACAACGCATTCAAGGCGTCACAGCGCCATCCCATCGTGTCTTTGCTAGCGTCAGCGGAAAAATGCGTATCGCAAACAAACTTCGACGGTGGGTTCACACCCCCACGGAACGCGGTCCTAAAGGTCGTGAACTCGTCCATTGACCATGAAGACCAGAGCACCACGAGCGCGAGTAGTACCATTACGCCGATGACGCCAATGAAGACGCTACGCAAAACAGACATACAAACCTCCGGTCCAGCGCTCGGAAATATATACCATCAATAAGGGCGAAGATGTTGTCAAGGACAAAGTTGTCCCGCCCGCTGCTTGGACAACGCTCGGAGTCAGAGCTTAGAGACCAGAGTCCGATCGGATCCTTTGTCGAATCATCTTGGGTGGAGCGTTCTCCACCGACCATCAATTCGGTCACGACTGCGACCATGATTGCTTATTCGGACACCGAATCTTTATTGGGACCCCCGTTACCGTCTCTCCTGCCTGGTCGTCCCTCGACGATCCGGCCAATTACGCCTTTCATCCGACGATCGACTCTCCACGCAGGCCAGACGACGGAAGCATAGAGTTTTCTTTCGATACGACTTTGGGGAGAGCCCCCGATGGAGGGGACTTCATGGGCCTGGCAGCAGATGCCTTGGGTACATTCCATCCTTTCTGGATTGACACGCGGACAGGCACCTTTCAGGCATGGACCTCAGCAGTTCGTGTCGGACAGCAAACAACGGAAGCCCATGCGGGAGAGACGGACTCGGAGTTGAATCGACAGCTCCGCCCGGTATTCGATCCGGCAAGTTACGATTCGCCGACCGGAACAGAAACCATTCCAATGCGGTTTCAAAACATATCCGACCGGCCTGTCTGCTCACCTCTCTTCGCGGTCGTGGAAGATACCGAGACGACGCCACATCAAACCCCTCGTATATTGAATGGTGAGAATGACAAGGATTGGGCGGGAGCGTACTTCGATTATTCTTCGGCGTTCCGAAACCTACCGTGCCTCGCTCCAGGGCAAATCACCGAGGCTATTCCGTGGAGGATACAACCGCTTGCATCAGAACGGACCTTTGTGACGATCCGTGTCGCTCTGTCGTATGTTAAGCCAAAGCAATGAGCCATTATTGAAGTGACACAATCTCCGCCAGCTAACTGGCGAGGTCAGTATCGTGGTCGGAACAGGCTGGTCATCGGGATTAAGGTGCCGCGACGGTCATGCCAGTCTGGAGGTCGAGGGCCGAGGGTTTTGGTGGCGGCGTGACTCAGACTGGCGGTGAGCGATGACGCGGCATTGGTATAGATTTGGGCATCCTGAGCCGCACGCGTGGGGCGGAATCTGAAGGAGGGCATTTCGCCTTTGGCTCTCAATCCAAATTTCTTTTGTTGAGTGCCCCGCTTCATGTCTTTCGCGGCGGGCAGAGACGAGGCGGGTTCGGTCAATGCCGCGCGTTCTTTTGCGCGTTCATCGAAGCGCAGCGGAGAGCATTGACGGGTTCCGACCGGCTCTGCCATAAAGCCGCATGAAGCGGGGGCACTGGATGAAAGAAGAAATTTCGGTCTACTTCCCATTGCTTTTCAGGGTCGGCGTTGCGGGTAGGACACAGGCTCGCATGGATGGGAAGCGGAAAACGCCAGCGTGATCGGCGTTGCAGCGCGGGAAGGGCGAAGCATCCTTCCCGAAAAGCATGGAAACGACTTGAAATGTCTATCTCTGCATTTGACAAGTGTTAGGCTACAGTTGTTCAGGTGAGAATACGCAACTTCATCCATAAGGGTAAGAGGTTCTACGCGGACAACGCCACCAAAGGCGTTCCGCCCGATACCGTGGACAAGCTCCGCAAAGATGTTTGCCTTTCTGGACGACATGGAAGACCCGGAAGAGTTGCGGATGCTGCCCTCGTGGAAGGCGCATAACTTGACGGGCGACCGCAAGGGCACATGGAGCCTGAGCGTTACGGCCAATCGGCGGTTGACCTTTCGTATCGACACAACCGAACACGAGATTTACGACGTGAATTTAGAGGACTACCACTAGGCCAAAGGAGAAGAGACCATGCCCATGAAGAATCCGCCCCATCCTGGGGATTTTATTCGGACGGAGATTATCGAAGCCGCAGGGCTGACGGTCACGGCAGCGGCGATAGCGTTACGCGTCTCGCGGCCTACGTTGTCCAGTTTGCTCAATGGCAAAGCTGATCTCTCCGGGGATATGGCACTCCGTATCGAGAAAGCCTTTGGCGTAAAGATGGACACGTCAATGCGTATGCAGTCCTCTTATGACATCGCCCAAACTCGCAAGCGAGAGAAACAAATCAGTGTGCCGCGCATTTCCTTGTTGGCCGTCACGCATTAATGCGAGGCAATATGCCGGGAACCTCAACAGCGCGGTTGAGGAAGGCCCACACAAAGCGCACTAAGAACAGCCGCCAACGGCGGCTCGTGCACGGAGATTTGCCGCTAAGAACGCCCCGGCGGGGCAGCGGCAAATCAGGACGAATATCTGAAGAGAGGGATTTGAGTATCGAACTCCCTACGCCAGCCTCCGCCAGCGGCTCCGGCAAAAATGGCTTCGGGAGATTCAGGGTCAGCGCGGCCTGTGGCGCTGACCTCTCCTGCCTTTGTCGTGTGTCTCTGCCGCTTTCGACGCCTTGACCTTGGTATCGTCCGGTTGCGGCAGATCCCAACCCGCCATGCCCTGCAACACGCGATCGGCGTGCTTGATCGTGTTCACATGCCCATAGTGGGTTTCAATCATGTGGACGGAAGTTCCCATCTGCTCGGCAAGGAAATACACGTCCACGCCTTCCTGCAAGCGGAGCGTGGCGTAGGTGTGCCGGAAGCAATAAGTCGAGCGCGGAACGCCTTGCGTTCCTTCGCGCAAATTCGCTTCGTCCAAAAGATCGGCAATCAAGGAACTATAAAGTGTTTTAGCAGGCTTGCCGGTGATGTTGGTAAATACTCTGTCGTCCAGCTCCGTGGCTTTGGAGATGGCACGGATGCGTTCTAAATAATCTCCGACACTCTTGGGCGCGACCAGTTGACGCGATTTGTCCTTGCCCTGCACGAACAGCACGACAATCTCGCGCCCTTCGCGGTCTTTTGCGGGCATGATGTCGCGCCAGCGCAGGTTCTTCATCTCCGCTGGCCTCATGCCGGTATTACAGGCAATCAAAATCATGTTGTAGGTAACAGTCCGATACCAGACGCTCGAAGGCTTATCCGCCTCACCAATCCACTTGCGGCCTACGGTGTGGAGCTTGCGGTACTCCTCCAGCGTGAACTCGTCACGCCGCATCGTCTTGAGTTTGGGACGCTCATCGAAACGCTGGCTTGCGGGAACATAGCGTTTCTTCACCGCATAGTTCATAATCGCCCCGAAGATGGACATCTCGAAGCGGATGGTGGAATCGCTGATAAAGGGAATCACCCGTTCTGCGGAAGGTTTGACTTCAATCGGCTTCAAAACCCGGATACTGAGGGTCTGCTGAACCTTGGTACGGCGCTCCGCTTCATGGTCCGCAAAGGTCTGAGCTGCTGCGGCTGTGATTTCCCGAACGCCATTGCGCCGGTGGCGTCCCGCGCCGTTCTCCCGCCGCCATGCCGGATAGCCGCCCCACCGTTCATCACCGATAAGGTGTACCTGCGTGGAACCTGCGTATCTGTCTAAAGTGCCTTCAATAACGGCACGGAGTTTTTTGGGCCGTGCGGCGCTGATCTCTCCGCGCTTCGCCCGCGCCTCCTGCGTCAACAGGTACTCTCGCGCTACGTCACGGAAGAGGCGATTGAATACAGGAACGTCATGCTTGATGCGGAACCGCACGTCCGCATCCTGGTCGAAGGCCCGCTCGCGGGCCGCGCTAATGTCGGTTGTTTTGAGCGAAACCGTTTTATAGCGGTCGGCCTTCTGCATCTTCATGCGGCAGTACCACATGTGATGATCCACGTCGCCGCGCCGGAAGAGAATCAGGCCGGGTTTCAGCTCCTCTTTCTCGGTAATGAAGGCCATATCGCCTCCTGCTGTTTATTCCGTTCTGTGCAGTTTCCGTGTAGATTTTCCGCGCAAGCCATTGATTCTTCATGGCTGTGCATACTTTGTATAGAGTCTTATATAAAATTATGTGGTTTATTTCTAGTTATTTATGATATAGTTATCATTTTGGTCGAGTCCGAGCAATACCTTCCAGGGCTATATCGCTTCGGTTCAACCCGACTAATTTTTGCCCGATCCGAAGTGTATACAAGGCGAAAGAGTGCATCCACTAAATATAGTGCTTCCACTAAGTCAATGCTAGGGGAATGCCCTCTGATGTCTGCGTCCAGGTCGGCGAACGAATCCGGAAGCTTCGTAAGAAGCACGGCTGGAGACAGATCGACCTCGCGGAGCACTCCGGCATCCATGAAGTTCACATCTCCGACCTCGAACGGGGTGTGCGCGAGGTGGGACTTCGCCATCTGGCGGCTCTGGCAAGAGCCTTTGAACTGTCCCTGAGCGAGTTTCTCAAGGGCATCAACGGCAGGTAGGTACACCGTAAACGATTGCCTCCTGAAGAGATTGTGCAAAAGACTTCATCGCGTGGCACTGCCAACTCGGAAGGTTTCGTCCTAGCCTTGCTTCAGAGTAGAATGCAGAGTCGTGGATCTGATTACTTTGCTCAGTCGGTCTGAAGGCAAGACGCTGGAGTTCAAGCGCGATCTGTCCTCTCCGGAGGGCGCGTTGAAGGCCATCGTCGCGTTCGCCAATACTTCGGGCGGCGTTCTCGTGGTAGGAGTTGAAGACGGTACGAAGAAGGTCAAGGGCCTCTCGAACATATTGGCGGAGGAAGAACGTCTCGCCAACATGATTGCAGACAGCATCTCTCCCAGACTGGTGCCTTCCATCGAAGTGATGCCCTGGAGAAAGACTCAGGTATTGGCGGTGGAGATTTATCCGAGCACGAACCGGCCACACTATCTGAATCGGCTGGGTCCCGAGGAAGGTGCTTTTGTTCGTGTGGGTTCCACCAATCGGCGGGCGGACCATGTCCTGATCGAAGAGATGCGGCGCTATAACCAGGTCTCCTCGTTCGACGAACAACCCCAGCCGGAGTTGAACTCGGAAGCCATCGACTTCCGAGCTGCTTCCGAGTTCTTCAAACCCATCCGCAAGCTGACTCGCCCTGAGCTACAAACCCTGAAGATTGTGACGAGCTATCAAGGTCGCATCGTGCCGACCATCGGAGGACTCCTCCTTTTCGGTTCCGACCGGCTAAATCACTATCCCGATGCGTGGATTCAGGTCGGAAGATTCGCCGGCAACGACCGGCGCCGAATACTCGACTCCGCAGAGGTACGCTCGTATCTTCCGGGAGCTGCCGAGGAAGTGATCGCGTTCTTGCGGAAGCATATGACGCGTGAGGCTGTGATAGGAGCCGTGAAACGAACAAACCTTTGGACATATCCGATGGTTGCAGTCCGTGAAGCGATCATGAATGCGATTGTCCATGCCGATTACGCCCAACGCGGCGCTCCCATTCGAGTTGCCCTGTTTGACGACCGGCTGGAGATTGAAAACCCTGGCCTGCTCCCATTCGGACTCACGATCGAAGACATCCGAAAAGGCATCTCCAAACTCCGCAACCGCGTCCTCGGTCGCGTATTTCAGGAACTGGGGATGATCGAACATTGGGGCAGCGGTATCCAACGTATGACTGCCTCGTGTCATGACCGCGGGTTGGAGGCTCCCCAATTAGAAGAGATCGGGACGCATTTTCGAGTCACGCTTTCGGCTACGCCCCGTCGTGCGTCCGCAAGAGACGTCCGCGACGAAGCTATCCTTGCCGCGCTCTCCACGAGTCTGGAGGCTGGACTTTCAACCTCTGAGATCGCCAGGCAAATCAAACTTTCTCCGCGCGCGTCCCGAACACGTCTCGCAGCACTCGTGGAGCGGGGGTTGATCGCAGAGATTGGAAGCGGGCCACAAGACCCACACCGCAGGTACTATCTGGTCTCAGAAACTTCATGAGCCTCGAGGTCTAGGGAAGCTTTGACCTGGAGACTAAGAAAAGCCAATCCGAACCCCTCAATTTGTGGGCGACTCAGGCTAGACCGTATGCCGCTCCTAATCAATGAGTTAGAGGCTACATAAAGAAGCTAAGCTGCGATATGACGCCGTGGGTCCAGTACACTTCCGACCGTTACGATCTGGAAGGGGGTGTGCATCACTGAACAAAGCCGTCTCTGGCCAACATTCTGAAATCAACAATTTAGACGTGGACTGGTTTCGAATCGCCGAATTTCAGAACTTGGCTACGAGTGTTATGCCGCCGACTAAGAGCAATCCTCCGATGATCCGCCCCGCGTTCAACGGATGAGGTTGCATTCTGAACCAGCCATAATGGTCAATGAGCAGCGAAGTGATCAACGCAGCTGTGACCGTGAATCCCACAAACGGGCCGGCTCCGACCTTGTTGACCAATGTGAGACCGGCGTACACCTGCACTGCGCCAACCAATCCGCCAACGACAGCCCACCATGGCATCGCAGCCAATTCTCTTTGCGTCGGCAACGGACTGGGATGGATCAACGACGCCCCTGCGAAGAAGAAGGTAATCAGGGCAAACGAGATGGCCGATGCCAGCCATGGATTCACGACATACTTGTTGAGTTGACCATTCATGGCGGCACCGCAACTCTGCAGCGCGCCTCCAAGGATGATGAAGGGGAGAATCCATCCGGCATTCATATTGCGCTCCTTGTGTATCTAGCGTTGTCCAAGCAGCAATTGCATCAGGATCGCTCCGCCGAGCGCGGCAAAGAGCGCCACTGGCATTGCGACTGCCCCGACTTTCAGAAACTTCCAGAAGCTCACATCGAGCTTTTCTCGTTCTGCGTCTCCTCCAGAATCTTTGCGAAGTGCCAGTAGCCAGAGAATCGTTGCCAGCGATCCGGTGACGGACAGATTTGGGCCGAGGTCTACGCCAATCAAAACCACATTCGCCATTAGTCCCTTCGTGTGGGCGGCTTGTATGGTGCCGCCCGCTATCAGTCCCAGGGGCAGGTTGTTCACGATGTTGTTTGCTATGCCCACGGCGAAACCGACAATCATTGCGCCTGTGCTCTGGCCGAGACTTGATGCCCAGGCAAGCCACTGTTGTGTCAGGTTCAAGGCACCCTGGCTCTCGACAGCATCAACCATGACAAACAAGCCTGCGACCAGCAGCAGTGTTGCCCAGCTAATCTCGCGAGCGAGCTTGATGGGATTGCTTCTCGACTTGACGGAGATGATGCCTGTTATCACCAGCGCCGCGAGGCAGGTTGGCAGTCCCAGGTCTTTCTTCATGGCGGAAGCCGTCAGGAGGACGGCAATCATCAAGGCGAGGCCCACGAGTACCAGTTTTCCATTGCCGTTCAGGTTTACGTCGTCAACCTTACACTCGATGTTCTTGCAAAGTTCCTCCCGGAATAGAATCCGCATCACCAGAAACGTCACGATGATCGAGAACAGTGACGGAACGCCAAAGTCAGCGAGCCAACGCCCCAGGGGCGGCATTCCTGTATGGAAGACGACCAGGTTCGCAGGGTTTGAGATCGGCAACACGAAGCTCGCGGCATTCGCGATCAAAGCACATACGAACAAGTACGGAAGCGGTGAGACCTTTGCCTTACGGACAGCCGCCAGAATGGCTGGTGTCAATACGACCGCCGTCGCATCATTCGACATGAAGATGGTCACAAGCGTTCCCACCCCATAGACCAACAGGAACAGACGAGAGCAACTGCCT
>Ga0208193_1001504_pt1 | contig 10211 bp, 9 predicted proteins | sample June2015DPH_17_2_FD_184716 | JGI IMG/M metagenome (GOLD analysis project Ga0208193, IMG submission 184716) | Peatland microbial communities from SPRUCE experiment site at the Marcell Experimental Forest, Minnesota, USA - June2015DPH_17_10... | ecosystem: Environmental > Terrestrial > Soil >...
CATTCCATTCGAACAACTCAAGAACAAAGACGTCGAACTCGTCGGCGGCAAGAATGCCTCCATCGGCGAAATGATCTCCGGATTGTCCGATCTCGGGGTCTCGGTGCCCGGCGGCTTCGCGACCACCTCGCATGCGTACCGGGACTTTCTCGCCCAGGACGGGCTCGACGAGCGCATCAGGGGCGTTTTGGCGGCTCTGGACGTAGACGACGTGGAACGGCTGGCCGTCGTGGGCGCGCAGATCCGCGGCTGGATGCTGGCCACGCCCTTCCCGAAGCGGCTCCATGATGAAATCCTGGACTCGTGGCGCAAAATGGGCCAGGCAGCCGGCACCGGGAGCGAATTCGCCGTCGCGGTCCGCTCCTCCGCGACCGCCGAGGATCTGCCGGAGGCATCCTTCGCCGGACAGCAGGAGACTTTCCTGAACGTGCGCGGCGAAGAACATTTGATGACGTGCGTGCACGAGGTGTACGCCTCGCTGTTCAACGATCGCGCCATATCCTACCGCGTGCACAACAAATTCGATCATAGTGCAGTCGCCCTCTCCGTCGGCATACAGCACATGGTGCGCAGCGATCTCGGCAGCGCCGGGGTCATGTTCACGCTCGATACCGACTCGGGCTTCCGCGACGTGGTCTTCATCACGGCGGCGTATGGTTTGGGCGAGACGGTGGTGCAAGGTGCCGTCAATCCGGACGAGTTCTATGTGTACAAGCCCGCGCTGCGCGCCGGCCGCCGCGCGATCCTGCGCAAGAATCTCGGCGGCAAGGCCATCAAGATGGTGTACGGCGAACCGGGGGCCAGGGATCGGGTGCGCACGGTCGATGTCGCGCCGGCGGACCGCAATCGTTTCTCGCTCGATGAGAAGGATATCGCCGAGCTTGCCAGGCAGGCTTTGATCATCGAGAAGCACTACGGCACGCCGATGGACATCGAGTGGGGCAAGGACGGCGCCACCGGCAAGATCTACATCCTGCAGGCGCGCCCCGAGACCGTGCAAAGCCGGGCCGGCCGCACGATTCTGCGATTCACGCTGAAGACCCGTTCGAAGGCCTTGATCAGCGGCCGCAGCATCGGACAGCGCATCGGCGCAGGCGCGGCGCGCATCATCAAGGACGTGAAGGAAATGTCGCGAGTCAGGGCGGGCGATGTGCTGGTGGCCGACATGACGGATCCGGACTGGGAGCCCGTGATGAAGCGCGCTTCGGCCATCGTCACCAATCGCGGCGGCCGCACCTGCCACGCGGCCATCATCGCGCGCGAACTCGGCATCCCGGCGGTCGTCGGCTGCGGCAACGCCACGACCGCCGTCAGGGAAGGCCAGCCGGTCACGGTGTCCTGCGCCGAAGGCGACACCGGATATGTTTACGACGGCGTGCTCGAATATGATCAGCGCACAATTGAGATGGACGCCATGCCGCCCATTCCGGTGAAGATCACCATGAACGTCGGCAATCCCGACCGCGCTTTCGACTTCGCGGGCATACCGCACAATGGCGTCGGCCTCGCGCGTCTGGAGTTCATCATCAACCGCATGATCGGCGTGCATCCGCGGGCATTGCTGGAATTCGACAAACAGAGCCCGGAGCTCAAGGACACCATCGGCAAGCAAATCGCAGGCTACGACGGCCCGGTGAGTTTCTACGTGGACAAGCTGTCCGAGGGCATCGCCCAGATCGCAGCGGCGTTCGCGCCGGAGCCGGTGATAGTGCGCCTGTCGGATTTCAAGTCGAACGAATATGCAAATCTGATCGGCGGCAAGAACTACGAGCCCCACGAGGAAAATCCCATGCTGGGTTTTCGCGGCGCGTCGCGCTACATCGACAAGACGTTCAGGCCCTGTTTCGAGCTCGAGTGCCGCGCCTTGAAGCGCGTGCGCGAGGAGATGGGACTGACCAACGTGCAAGTCATGGTGCCTTTCGTGCGCACGTTGAGCGAGGCGAAGGCCGTCACTCAGCTGCTCGCCGAGAACGGACTGAAGCGCGGCGAGAATGGCCTGAAGCACATCATGATGTGCGAACTGCCCACCAACGCCCTGCTCGCCGATCAATATCTCGAATACTTCGACGGCATGTCGATCGGATCGAACGACATGACGCAGCTGGCGCTCGGCCTGGACCGGGATTCGAGCGTCGTAGCCAAGTCATTCGACGAGCGGGACGATGCCGTCAAGGCCTTGATGGCCATGGCGATCAAGGCCTGCAAGGCCCAAGGCAAGTACGTCGGAATCTGCGGGCAGGGGCCCTCCGATCATCCCGAGCTCGCGCGATGGCTGGTCGATCAAGGCATCGACAGCCTGTCCTTGAATCCCGATACCGTGGTCGAAACCTGGATGTTCCTCGCGGGCGACGCCAGGGCCTAATAGTCCGGCAAATAAGTCTTTACGCGGTAGTAGAGAACGAGGCCGGGGTGAGGGGTATCCCTCACCCCGGCCTCCTCCCACTCCTGCCGCGGAAGGACTTTCTTGACGGGGTACTAGAACGGGCGCAACAGCCGCTCCCGGTAGTATTGGAGTTCGCGGATCGACTCGCGCACATCGTCCATGGCCAGGTGACTGGACTCCTTGTGGAAGCCTGCGGCGACCTGCGGCGCCCAGCGCTGCGCCAATTCCTTCAGTGTGCTCACGTCGAGGTTGCGGTAGTGAAAGAAACCCTCCAACGTGGGCATGAGGCGCGCCAAAAAGCGCCGGTCCTGACATATGCTGTTCCCGCACATCGGCGACCTTCCCGGTTCCGCCCAAGTTTCGAGGAACCGCAGCGTCTGCCGTTCTGCGGAGGCCGCGTCGATGCGGCTTGCTAAAACGCGTGCGCTCAACCCCGAACGCCCATGCTGGTTTCGGTTCCAATCGTCCATCGCACCGAGCACGGCCTCGCTCTGCTGAATCGCGATGACCGGACCTTCTGCGAGCACGTCGAGGTGTTTGTCGGTTACGATCGTGGCGATCTCGATGATGAGATCGGACTCCGGCTTGAGCCCGGTCATTTCCAAATCGATCCAAACGAGATTTTCGGGGGATTTCATGATGTCTCGGCAGCCAAAAGTCGCATGGTAGCAGAGCAAGCGGCAGCGAAACGCGCCGGCATCGGCACGGTACTCGCCAGCTACGGCCGCGGCGTGCTGGTGCAAGCGGATGGGACGACGCTGCACTGTGCGTTGTCGGGGCGCAAGCAGCGCGTCGTGTGCGGCGATCGCGTCGCCTGGGCGTTTCCGCCATCCGCCGATGGACCGTCCGTCCAGTCCGTGGAGCCGCGCCGCAATCTCATCGAGCGCATCGATGCGCGCGGGCGTGCCGAGCCCGTGGCGGCCAACATCGACCGGCTGGCTGTCGTGATAGCCGCCGAACCCGCACCGGATTGGTTCCTGGTCGATCGCTACTGGGCAGGGGCGGCCTTGAAGGACTTGGACGCCCTGCTCATCGTCAATAAGCTGGATTTAGGAACAAGGCCCATCGAGCAGGAACTCGAGACCTATCGCGGATTGAATCTGAACTGCGTCGCGGTGGCAGCTCAATCGGGAGAAGGACTGTCCGAACTCGTGCGCTACCTCGCCGGCGGCGTGACGCTTCTTGTCGGCCAGTCGGGCGTCGGCAAATCCTCGTTGGTGAACGCCTTGATACCGGATGCCGCGGCGCAAACCGCGGAGCTGACCCGCGACATCGAGGGCCGGCATACCACCACCACGGCGCGCTGGTATGCAATGGGCACGACGGCCGCGGTCATCGATGCGCCGGGGGTCCGCGACTTTGCGCCGCCGGCAAGCCTCGTGAGGGCGGCCGAGCGTGGTTTCATCGAGATCCACCGGCTCAGCGCCGATTGCCGCTTCAAGGATTGCAGGCACATGGAAGAACCCGGCTGCGCCGTGCGCAGCGCCGTCGTGTCCGGGGAAATCGCAGCGCGCCGCTACGAGAGCTACAGGCGCTTGTTTCGTCTGTACGAGAAGCTGGCGCCCTAGGAGACGGTGGTGCGTCCCGCCAGTGCGTGCGCCAGCGTACCGCCATCCACGTACTCCAGCTCGCCGCCCACCGGCACACCGTGGGCGATTCGAGATGCCTTCAATCCCAGGCGCAGCGCGAGTTCGCCCAAGTAATGCGCCGTCGCCTCCCCTTCCGCCGTCGGGTTGGTGGCTAGAATCACTTCGCGAACCTCGCCGCCGCTCAGCAGGCGTTCGAAGTCGTCCAGACCGAGTTCGGCCGGCCCTACTCCGTCGAGCGGCGACAGATGCCCCATGAGCACGAAGTAGCGGCCGCGAAATCCACCCGATTGTTCGATCGCGACCACGTCCGCGGGAGACTCGACCACGCAGAGTTGCGCCACGTCGCGCTGGGTCGAGGCGCAAATCGTGCAGTATTCGCTCTCGGTCAGCATGCGGCAGCGCTTGCAATGCCCGACGTTGTCGAGCGCCTCCGTCAGCGCCTGGCTCAATATCTTGCCGCCGTCGCGGTCGCGTTCCAAGAGATAAAAGGCCATTCGCTGCGCGGATTTCGGGCCGACGCCGGGGAGGCAACGCAGAGAATCGATCAGGCGCGCCAGTGTCGGAGTGTATTTCATCGGCGCGCCGCGCTGCTCAAAACGGCAGCTTCATGCCCGGCGGCAGATTGAGTCCGGACATGAGGCCCGAGTACTTCTCTTGACTGCGCGCCGCAATCTTACGCACCGCGTCGTTGATGGCGGCCACGAGCAGGTCTTCGAGCATGTCCTTGTCCTCTCCGAGCAGCTTCGGCTCGATCGTCACTTTTTTCGCTTCGTGGTGTCCGTTCAGCCACACCTTGACCATGCCCGCGCCCGACTCGCCTGTGACCTCGAGCGCGGCGAGTTCGGCCTGCGCCTTCTTCATGGTCTCTTGCATCTGCTGCGCCTGACGCATCAGATTGCCCAATCCGCCCTTCATCATGTGCATTTCTCCTCTTGGCTAGTTCGCAGGTTTCACCGAGGCCGCATCCACATCGGCGCCGAAGCGTTCACGCAACCCTTTGACCGTGGGGTCCGCCTCAAATGCCGCCGCGGCCCGCAGGACCCGGTCCTGCTCTTGAAGCTGGCGTTGACGCGCCGGCGTATCCAGGGCCGATTGCGCCGTTTCGAACGTCATGCGGATGTCCCTGCCGAGATACTTGGACAAGCTTTGTGCGAGTTTGTCCTCGATGGGCCGCGTACGACGGTCCGCCGTCGCTTGGTCGAGCTTCAAAACTAGGAGATTGTCCTGGAACGCGGCAGGCACGCAATTCAAGGCGAACTGGCGCACCATGCCGCTCAAATTGGCCGCATCGACCACCGCGGGCCAGTTGCTCGCATCGATGCTCGACAGCTTCGCGCCGGATGCATGCGGGGCCGCAGACGTGGCTGAATCGGGTGCGCCCGCCGACAAGGCACCGTCGACGGGCCTGACGCCGGCGGACGCGGCGATGGCGGAGGTGGCGCTGCGCGTCGGATCCGCGGCCGGTCCCGCGATCGCCGTACGGCCGTTTGTGCTGCCGTGAATCGCCGCGGAGTCGGGACGAAATGCCAGCATGCGCAACAACGTCATTTCGAATCCTATGCGAGGCTCCGGCGCCATGGCCAAGTCGCGGCGCCCATTCAAGGCAATCTGATAATAGAGCTGGACGTCCTCCGGCGAAATCGCTTGCGCGAGCCGTGTCAGTGAATCCGCGTCGAATTCCTCGTCTTGGAGCGCAGCCTCGGGCACGATCTGCACGATGGCGATGCGCTGCAGAAATGCCGCCAGCTCGATCAGCGCGCGGTCATAGTCGGGAGCATCGCGATCGAGATCCTTTACTTCGTTGAGAAGCAGAGAACCATCCCCGCGAGCCAGCGCCTCGATGAGCCGCCCGACATGCCCGCGATCGATGGTGCCGAGCATCGCGCGCGCGGCGGCATCGTTCAGGGAGCCGCCGCCGAATGCGATCAGCTGGTCCATCAGGCTCAAGGCGTCGCGCATGCTGCCCTCGGCTGCGCGCGCCAGCAGCGCGATCGCCGCCGGGTCGAACTGCAGATTCTCGGCCCCGGCGATGAACTTCAAACGCTCGCCGATGAGGGAGGCCGGCAGCCGCTTGAGGCTGAATTGCAGGCAGCGCGACAGCACGGTCACGGGAAGCTTCTGCGGATCGGTGGTCGCGAGCAGGAATTTGATGTGCGGCGGAGGCTCCTCCAGCGTTTTGAGCAGCGCATTGAAGGAATGATTCGAGAGCATGTGCACCTCGTCGATGAGGTACACCTTGTAGCGGCCCCGGGTCGGCGCGTACTGCACGTTGTCGAGCAGTTCCCGGGTGTCGTCCACCTTGGTGCGCGAAGCGGCATCGACCTCGATGAGATCGACGAACCGGCCTTCGTCGATCTCCCGGCAGGCGGCGCAAACCCCGCAGGGATTCGAGCTCACGCCCGCCGTCTCGCAATTCAGGGATTTGGCCAAAATGCGCGCGATCGTCGTTTTACCGACCCCGCGGGTACCCGTGAATAAAAACGCGTGGTGCACCTTGCCGCTGTCGAGCGCATTGCCGAGGGCGCGCAGCACATGTTCCTGCCCCACCATTTCGGCAAACCGCTTGGGGCGCCATTTGCGCGCAAGTACGATGTAAGTCATAGGCGTACGATTTTAGCTTCGGAAGGCCACGGTCGCGTGGCTTTTAGGAGGCGGCCCGCGCCAGCAGGACTTCGGCGCCCGACTTAAAGCCTCTACCGCTGCTCCCTTCCGGGCCTGACGGGGTTCGTGGCCAGTCGTCGCGAAGATGCAAACGCGAGCCGCCATTGACTCGCTGTACCGAAATTGTGGCGGAGAGGGTGGGATTGCTCGGCGCTACGCGCCTCGTCCTCCGCTTCGCTCCGGACCACCGTCGCCAAAGCGCTCCGGTGTCATCTCCCCCGCCCTATACACTCAAATAACACATCTCAAACTGAGCTGCCCATCAGCCCGTATATACATTCTGGCGGAGAGGGTGGGATTCGAACCCACGAACACGGTTAGGTGTTACACACTTTCCAGGCGTGCGCCTTCGACCGCTCGGCCACCTCTCCTCGGGCCGCAAGGGTACCGGAGGCGACCGAACCGATCAAATTTACGGTGGCGCAGAGCCCTCGGGCCGCGGTACCGCGGGCGGCGGCGGGGGAACCGTGTGCAGCTCGCTGGCCGCCTTATTGGGCGGCGCAGGCTCGTAGCGCGGCGGAACGTCGAGACAGGTGTCCTTCGGCCCCGGCGGAGGCAGTGCAAGGGCCACGGTGGGAATCACCAGAGCGCCCTGGGTATTCGGTGAATCGAGCCCCTCCGGCACTTTCAGCGGCGCCACCTGGCCGGCACGCTGATATTCCTGGGGAGTATGGCAATCCGGCGTCAGTTTGCTGAATAAATGACAGCCGCTCATGAGCGCTGCGGCGGCAATCAACATAAAAAATCGATCAAGACTCATGCTGCTTGGTCCTTGAGAACAACTCCGGCGGCCTGCATTGCGCGCAGCACTGTATCTTGGTGCGCAGCCGACAATTCGACCAATGGTAAACGGATTGCGTTCCCCATGAGGCCCATTCTCGCCACCGCCCATTTGACCGCTATGGGGTTCGCCTCGATAAACAGATCCCTATGCAAGGCCTGCAGGTTCGAATCGATCGCCCGCGCCTTGGCCAAATCCCCGGAAACGGCCGCATCGCAGGCCTCGCGCATGCGGCGCGGGACGACGTTGGCGGTGACTGAAATGACTCCCCGCGCTCCGACGCCCATCAAATCGACTGCGGTGGGATCGTCGCCCGACAGCAGCGTGAACTCGGGCGGACATACGCTCTGTATTTCGCGAGCCCGGCTCAGCGATCCTGTGGCTTCTTTGATCGCCACGATCCGCGGATTTCGCGCCAACCGCGCGACGGTGGGGGGCAACAGATCCACGGCCGTGCGGCCGGGCACATTATACAAAATAACGGGCACGTCGGAGGCTTCGGCAGCCGCCGTGAAATGCCTGTAAAGACCCTCCTGCGTGGGTTTGTTGTAGTACGGAGTGACCAGCATTACGGCATCGACGCCGAGCCGGGACAAGGCGTGGGTCCGCGCCACCGTACCGGCCGTCGAATGCGTGCCCGATCCCACGATCACCTTGAGCCTGCCGCGGCAGCGCGCGACAGCCCGGCGGGTCAGTTCCTCGATTTCATCCAAGGTCAGCGTCGGGGACTCGCCGGTGGTGCCGGCGACGACGATGCCGGAGGTGCCTTCGTGCGCATGAAAATCCAGCAACCGCTCCCACGCAGGCCAGTCCAGACCGCCATCCGCGGTCATCGGCGTGACTATCGCTACCATGCTTCCGGAAAACATCAAGGGGGGCTCCGCAGGAAATATCGCTACCTTAAGTGGCGTGACTCACCCTGGCAAGCGCCCATCCGGTAGAATTTGGACCGATGAAACAACATATCGTGATTTCCGCGGTCGGCGGCGACCGTGTCGGCATGGTCCATGAACTTTCCAAGGCGATCGCCGACTGCGGCGGGAGCATCAGCGAAAGCCGCATGACCTCCCTCGGCAACGAGTTCGCCATGCTGCTGCTGGTGAACGGCAACTGGCATACCCTGGCCAAGCTCGAGGGCGAGTTCAAGAAACTCGGCGACGCCACCGGGATGAACATTCAATTGCGCCGCACCGAGGAACGCGCGGCGCGCAATGACATGCTGCCCTATTCCATCGACGTGGTATGCCTCGACCAGACCGGCATAGTCGCGGGACTGTCCGGATTCTTCGCGCAACGCGCCGTCGATATCGCCGAATTGTCGACTCGATCGTACGCGGCCGCGCATACCGGAGCGCCGATGTTTTCGGTGCAGATGATCGTGAACGTGCCGAGCCGGCTGCACATCGGGGTGCTGCGCGAGGAGTTCATGGATTTCTGCGATCATCTGAACTTGGACGCCATTTTCGAACCAGTAAAGAGCTGAAACCGCCCATGAGCACCATCGATGTAGGCAAGAAGGCACCGCAATTCACCCTCGAAGGGACCGGAGGCAGTTGGTCGCTGAGCGATGCGGCCGGGGAAGCCGTGGTCATTTATTTCTATCCGCGCGACAACACGGCGGGCTGCGCGCAGGAAGGCGTGGACTTTGCCACGGCCCATGCCCAGTTCAAGCGGGCCAAGGCCCAGATCGTGGGTATCTCCGCCGACAGCCTGGCGTCCCACGAGAAATTCAAGCAGAAGTTGGCGTTTCCCTTCGAACTGCTCAGCGATCCGGACCAAACAGTCTGCAAGCTGTACGACGTGATTCAGGAAAAGAGCATGTACGGCAAGAAATACTTGGGGATAGAGCGCAGCACGTTCCTCATCGACGGCAAGGGGCTGCTGCGGCATGTGTGGCGCAAAGTCAAGGTGAAAGGTCACGCCGCGGCGGTATTGGCCGCGGTAAAAGCACTGTGACCGCAGCGAGAGGCCGCAAGGCCAAGCAGGAGCGCCGCATATTCGTGTTGGACACGAATGTGCTGATGCACGACCCGACGGCCATCTTCCGCTTCGAAGAGCACGACATCTATATTCCGATGACCGTGCTCGAGGAACTCGACGCCGGCAAGAAGGGCCTGTCGGAGTCGGCGCGCAACGTGCGCCAAGTGAGCCGCTTTCTCGACGAGTTGATGAAGGGCGCCAGCAAGAAGCAGATCGATCGGGGGCTCGCGCTGCCGACCGCAGTGCCGATAAATCACGGCAAACGCCCGCCCGGCGGGCGGCTGTTCTTTCAGACGCAATTGCTGGAGTCCGTGTTGCCGGACAGCCTGCCCGGTCATGGGGCGGACAATGCCATTCTGGCCAATACGCTGGCGCTGCAGCAAAAGTTCCGCGGCGCCAGAGTCACCTTGGTATCGAAAGACATCAACTTACGGATCAAGGCCGCCATCCTCGGCGTGCAGGCCGAAGACTATTCCAGCGACAAGACCATCGAGGATGCGGATCTGCTCGCCAGCGGCGTGCAGCAGCTGCCGCCGAATTTCTGGGATAAGCACGGCAAGGGGATGGAATCCTGGCAGCAGCAGAGCCGCACCTACTACAGGGTGCGTGGACCTTTGGTGCGCGAATGGCATGCCAACCAATTCGTCTACGATCCCGGCGAGAACGGCGTCGAGGCCGTCGTTCGCAAGCTCGAGGGTGACTCCGCGATTCTGGAACTCGACATCGACTACCGCGCGGAACGCAACAACGTCTGGGGCGTGACCGCACGCAACCGGGAACAGAATCTTGCGTTGAATCTGCTGATGGACCCGGAAAT
>Ga0208193_1001505_pt1 | contig 10193 bp, 10 predicted proteins | sample June2015DPH_17_2_FD_184716 | JGI IMG/M metagenome (GOLD analysis project Ga0208193, IMG submission 184716) | Peatland microbial communities from SPRUCE experiment site at the Marcell Experimental Forest, Minnesota, USA - June2015DPH_17_10... | ecosystem: Environmental > Terrestrial > Soil >...
TCTTACGGCGACATCGTGGCGCGTGGGGATTTGCGCCGGACCTTTACGCCGGAGCAGTTGCAGAAAATGCCCATCAAACCGCCAGCCGAACGCCGCCTGATCGGAAAGGATGTCGTAGCGCTCGATGTTCCGTCGAAAGTCAACGGCAAAGCCCGCTACGGCCTCGACGCAGCGGTCGACGGCATGATCTACGCGCGTCCGATAATCCCTCCGACGCGCTACGGCTCTACGGTGGTATCGATCGACGATTCGGCGGCTAGACGGCTGCGTGGCTATATTCGAAGCATCGCTCTGGATGATCCGTCAGGTACGGTTCCGGGCTGGGTTATGGTCTACGCTGCCAGCTTTTCAGCCGCCAATCGCGCGGCCGACCTAGTCAAGGTGAAATGGCATTCGGGCGAAACGGCAAAGGTCTCTGAGCAGGATATCCAGCAACGCGCAGCCCAACTGATCGCGGATCCAAAGGGCGGCTCCCTGTTTGTCGACGATCCGGGTGTGGACGCGGTGCTTGCCTCGGCAAAGAGGAAGATCGAGCGGACTTACACGACAGCCACTGTGATGCATTTCGCCCTCGAGCCAGTCAACGCCCTGGCCTTCGAAAAGGACGGCGTTGTGGAAATTCACACAGGCAATCAATGGCAGTCGTCGATCCTGCCGGTGCTCGCGAAAGCTTTGCGTCGGAGTCAGGACAAGATCGTGATGCGCAGCTATCTGCTGGGTGGGGCATTCGGCCGGCGCCTGGACGGCGATTATGCCGTCCCGGCCGCACTTGCGAGTCTCGCAATAGGCGGCAAGCCGGTAAAGATGGTCTGCACGCGAGCCGACGACATGCGCTTCGATTGTCCACGGTCCGCCTCGCGCCAGGTTCTGCGTCTGGCCTGGGGCGACGAAAACAGCGTGGCGGCTATGGATCACCACGCGGCAGCGGGTTGGCCAACGGTTACGATCGCTCCTTATTTCTTGGGTAAAGACGCTAAGGGCGCTCCCTACGATCCATTCGCCATCTCGGGAGCCGACCATTGGTACACGGTGGGCGCGCAACGCGTTCGGGCGCTTCGCAATGATCTGGCGGAACGCACGTTCAGGCCCGGCTATTTACGAGGGGTCGGCGCCGCCTGGACGAGTTGGGCTATCGAGAGCTTTATGGACGAGGCAGCCCACGAAGCTGGTATCGATCCAGTGGCGTTCCGGCTGAGCTTGCTCGACGGCACCGGACGTAACGCTGGATCGGCGCCGAACTCCGTAGGCGGCGCACACCGCCAGGCCGCGGTGCTCGCCCGCGTGGCGGAGAAGGCAGCCTGGGGGCGTGCCATGCCGAAGGATGTCGGCCTTGGCATCGCATCAACATTCGGGCAGGAACGCAGAATGCCGACGTGGATCGCCTGTGCCGCTCGTGTGCGGGTTGACCGCACGACCGGCCACGTCGCAGTAGAGAAGCTGACCCTTGTTATCGACGCGGGGACGATCATTCATCCGGACAGCGCCGCAGCCCAGGTGGAGGGCGCGGCGTTGTGGGGTCTTTCGATGGCCCTATATGAAGGAACCGAGTTCACCAAAGGGCAACCGAAGGATACAAATCTCGATAGCTACAGAGTGCTCCGGATGGGAGAAACACCGGAAATTGACATTGAGTTCATTCCCAGTACGGAAGCTCCGGTCGGACTGGGCGAGCCGGCGACGACCGCTGTCGCGCCGGCGATCGGGAATGCGATCTTCGCCGCTACGGGAGCGCGCGTTCGCCATACGCCCATCCGTCCGGAAGTTGTGCTGGCGGCGCTCACGCATGGAAGTTGACCTATCCGAGCGGCATCTGCGCGCCGATGGGGCTCTGCGGAACAGGCAGAAGCAATCGATTTGGACGTTAGCTCATTAATTAGCTCGAAAGAAAAAGGAGAATCAAATGCCAACGTATGTTTGTTCTGTCCCTAACGGGAAGTTCAGTGATCTGCAGAAACAGGAAATTGCAAATGCGATTAGTAATCGGCACAGCGAGGCGACCGGCGCGCCACCCTTCTTCGTGCAGGTTGTCGTTGAGGAGCAAGGGACTTCGAAGCGATTCCTCGGTGGAACCGCTACCGACCATCACATTTGGATACGGGGCGATATACGAGCGGGACGTGACGAAAAGCATCGTGATCAAATCATGTTGAACGTCATGAACGACGTGAGTCGCATCACCGGAAACTCCATCGACGATATCTGGGTCTATCTCTGCAATCTGGCGCCTACCGACATGGTGGAGTATGGGCGCGTACTTCCCAGGCCGGGCGAAGAGGAGCAATGGTTCGCATCGCTTCCGTTGTCGCTCAGAAAGTATCTAGAGAGCCTAGGTGTCCATCAAGAGACTTTTCAGCTCTGACAGTGAGCTTGCGTCAGGCAGGAGCAATCGATTTGAACCGTTAGCTGATTAAGTAGCTCGAAAGAAAAGGAGAATCAAATGCCAACTTTTGAATGTTTTACTGCCCCAGGGAAACTGACTGTGGCACAAAAGGCGCAGATCGCGAACTGGTGTACCAGCGTATATCACGAGGAGTTTGGGATCGCACGCTTTCTCATACAGCTGATCTTCGAAGAGTTCGCAAGCGGCGACCAGTATATCGGGGGTCAACCGGCGCCTGACATCATATGGATTCGCTGCGACGTTCGATCCGGGAGGAATGAGGAACTGAAAGCCAGGCTCCTCCAGCGGGTCCAACAAGGCGTTGCCAAGGCCGCCAACATCCCGGAGGAGTCGGTCTGGTTTTATCTTAATGACCTCCCCGCGATGAACATCATGGAGTGGGGGCACATCATGCCGCGGCCGAATGCAGCAGAGACGATCGATATCGTGACCGTGAACGACCCAGGAGCAGTCGTTCACGACGACGAACGCTGGTTTCAGGCGCTTTCAGAGCCTACGAAGGAGCGTCTGCGAGCACTAGCCAACGACCCCGAGTACGCATCGACCGAAGCACACTAAGGGGCTCTATTCTTGCAGAGGTTATCGGCGCGAATCGCCCGCAGGCTCCGGCCGGGGCCCGCGCGTCTCACGAGTGAACCCATGACTGTGCCCACTTTCGCTCTTTCCGTGGACAGCACGCTCGGCACCAAGCTGCTGCCGGGCGTGCTCAGCATAGTAGCAGGCTCTGTTGACGTCATCAGCTTCCTCGGGCTGGGTGGGCTGTTCGCCGCGCACATCACAGGTAATCTGGTGGTTCTGGCGGCGCATCTCGTCACCGGGAGACCGGCGTCGCTCGCGGCGATCCTTTCTGTCCCGGTGTTTATTGTGGTGCTGGGTTTGACCAGGCTGGCGGCCGCCGCTCTGGAGGAAGCCCGGCACTGCCCGCTGCAGCCCTTGCTGGCGCTGCAGTTTGTCCTGCTCGTGAGCTTTCTGGCGGTCTGGGTCGCGGCGGGTTCGGGCTTCGATCCCGCTACGCCGACCGGTGTTGTTGTCGGCATGCTGGGGGTCGGTGCAATGGCGGTCCAGAACGCGCTCGTGCGGATTCTGATAGAGGCACCGGCAACCGCGGTGATGACGACCGACATCACGACTTTCATGATGGATGTCGGCGCGATGGTGTTCCGGCGCGATCCCAAAGGAGTAGCCTACGCTCGCAGTCGTGCAGGGCGCACTTGGCCCGCAATCGTGGGCTTCACTCTCGGCTGCAGCCTCGGCGCGTTATTGGAGGCCGTGATCGGGCCGTGGTCCTTGGCACTGCCGATCAGCTTCGCTTTCCTGGCACTGGGTCTCTCGGTCAAGAGTGGCGTCTAGGTTTGCCGATCAACCGATCTTTGGTGTCAATGTCCTAGCCGCCAACTCACGTCCATTCGATGGATCACCTTCCGTCCGGCTTGGCAGTGAGCCTGTGCGTGTTGAGGCTCGCACTTGTGACCACCCGGCGGTCTCAATTGCGATCTGCCCGCGTGGGAATTTGTCAGTACGTTCGATTGGCGCCATGACTACGCATGCTCGTCGTGCCCTCTGGATCGCGGGGAATGGAAAATGAAAACGTGGCCCCCGGACCATCATTTGGTACCGCCCATAGCCGACCATGATGTCTCTCAATAATGGAGCGACTCACTGATAGTCCCATTCCCATGCCATCACCCTTGGTTGTGTAGAACGGTTCGAAGAGTCTGTCTGAAGCTCGAGGATCCAAACCGACCCCGTGATCTTGCACGGTCAGTCGCACACAACCGCCTTCATCTCGTTGGGTTCTGATCACCAACTGCCTCGGACGATCCTCGACAGCGCACATCGCGTCCGATCCGTTCCGGACTAGGTTCAAGATGACCTGCTGGAGTTGCACCCGATCGCCGGTCACAAGCGGGAGGTCGCCGGCAAGTTCGGTCCGCAGAATCACACGGTTTCTCTGAATTTCATTGAGTAATAGCGCAATCACTTCTCGTGCAGCCTCATTCAAGTCCACCGATTCGGTTGTGCCCTCCTTCTTGCTAAAAAGCGCGCGAAGTCGTGTAATCACGTCAGACGCACGGTTGCTATCGCGAATTGTGCGTCGCGTGGTTTCGAGCGCGCCATCGACATTTGGAGGGTCCGCAGCCAGCATGCGCAGACAAGTACTGGCGTTGGTGATGATTCCCGACAGCGGCTGGTTGACTTCATGCGCGATCGATGCCGTCAACGCTCCGAGGCTGGTGACCCTAGCCACATGTGCGAGTTCCGATTGGGTCCTGGCGAGCGTGTCTTCCGAGGATCGGCGCTGCGTCACATCCTGAACTGCACCGACGAATTCCAGTCTCCCGTCATTATCTCGGCTCCCGTGAGCGACGACGCGTATATACTTGACAGAGTGATCCAGCATTAGGAGCCTGTGCTCGTAATCTAAGTCGCTGACGGCACTTCGCGCTTGGTCGAGAATGTCATTCCACAACGGGAGGTCTTCCGGATGGACTCGGGTACCGATCAACTCAAACGATATGGGCACACCCTGCTCAAACTCGAAAATGCGATAGAGCTGGTCCGACCAGGTGAGTTCCTCTGTCTCGAAACGCCAGGAAAAACTACCGGTTAAACTGAGACGCTGGGCCTCCTCGAGAAATGCCTCACTACGCTCCAGGGACAGCTTCTCTTCGGCCAACCTCGCCCTGGCCTCCGTTAATTCCGTGTTCCGCTGCTCCAGTTCTTCAGTCCTAGCCCGAACTTGTGCTTCCAAACCATTCGTTAGTTCACGCAGTTCCGTTTCCGCCTTTTCGCGGGCGGACATTTGCAATTTGAGGTTTTCAATGGACTCCATTGTCTGATACGCTGCCGACGCAAAACGACTCATGCGTTCGAGCAGCCTTAGGTCCTCGGCGTCGAAGTTGCGACGATTATCGTGGGCGAACGTCCAAATTGTACCGACAGCTTTACCGTCTACATAAAAAGGAACAAATAGTCCCTCTTCGACTATGGGCATCGTCCAGATGAAATTCTGATAACGCCGTTCCCATGGGTGAATAGCATCGGAATATTGTGGTCGAGCACATCCCCGCACGGGCAGAAATTGCGTGGGACAGTTTCGCCGATGTGGGGCCGCCAAGCGCCAGCAATCGCTGCCCAGTAGAATCTATTTTCGTCTTTCGTCAGCAGACTTAGGCCGGCGGAATCGGAATGCAACAGGTCGAAGACTTTATCAGTCAGCGTTTGCAGAATGGTACCCGGGGAGTCGGCTAGCGCGTTGGCCAGTGCCACAAGTGCTCGGTTCTCCTTCTCGTAGTCGGGCGAACGTGATGGGCGATTGCGCAATTCCTGTGTGCAGAGGATCGATTCCAAAGAAGCCCCTGGAATTGTAGTGTCCAGTGAAACATCATTTTGGGATTTGGCAGGCTCGGTCATGTTCTCACCTCCATCTGCGAGGTCGCAGCTCAAAGAGTTCCGCCGCCCGTAGCAAGCACCCTTTGCTTGGTCAGAGCATCCCCAATGAAGTAGATCGTTCTCCGTTGGGGTCGTTTCTTGGCAGCACTCCATTAGATAAGGATGCGCCACTAGATAAGGATGCGCCACGCCACGGGCCCATTGTCAATTGTACTTTGGTGTCGGCTCAGCCCGAAGCCGGCCCAACGTTGACCTTCGATGCCACATTCAAGGCGAACCTTACCACTACCGAGTGTCCCTACCCCGCAATTGGGGGCTCGTAATTCTGGCCCTCGGGCGAATGGCTAGTTGAGGCCCAAGGGAACGAAAAGTGCCGAACCAGGAGTGCACGTTTTGATATAAGGATGAAGTTTGTCGCAAAACTATTTGCTTTGTACTCCAGGAGATAGGGATGGTCGCAAGCTTCGGGAACCGGCGGTCGATGTGGTGTCTCAACGGCGGAGGAATCGTCGAACTCTCATGCTGTCCTTTTTTCAAACGACACGGCGCAGATTTCTTGCGTTTCGTCTTTAAAATGAAGCCGGCTAGCGCCAGCGGTAGAATCCGAGATTCTCAGGCTCGCCAATTTTGCTGTTCCCGCAAGTTGCTGTTTATGCTACGCTTAAGCATCTGCCGAGCGGGAGTAATTCAGTTGGCAGAATGCCAGCTTCTACCCACCCTCTTTGTTTTCTGTCATTTAGACCATGTGCTGTCTCCCTTGCTGTCCGCAAAGATGCGGCTCGCAGGAGAGATATTTTGTCGCGAGTCAACATCGTCAAACGCATCAAAATTGGCGGCCGCTGGAAGATGTTTTCCATCCCCCGCAATGCCAAAGGCAACTACGACTGGAACGCGATCGCCGACGGCCGCTACTATGTCGAGTGGTACGTGGGCGGCACTCGCCGCCGTGTGAGTGCTGGCGTCACCGCCGCTCAGGCACTTGAGGTACAGCGGCGCAAGCACCATGAACTGGAAGGCCGTAAACTGGGTATCCCCGGGTTTGAAACAGCCGGCGAAACTGTCAAGAAGCCTGCGTTGCACGTCGCCATCGCTAAATACCTGGAGCAGATCGAAGCGCTGAAAAAGCCGAACACCCATCGCAAATATGAAGCCGTGCTCAACCGCTTCGGGGAGTTCTTCCGCGACTGCGTCTCAATCGACGCGATCTCCGGTGACGATCTAACGCGCTTCGTCGTGACACTCAAGAAAGATCATGGCCTGGGATCCAATACGATCCTGCACAACGCGGTCATCGTCGCGCAATTTCTCAAGCGCCATGGAAGGAGCGGGATCACGAAAGAGCTGTCGCTACCGGAGCGCATCACACCGCTTGTGAAGATATACCGCCACGAGGAGCTTGCCCGCTTTTTTGCAGCCTGCTCCGATCAGGAACGCGCCTTGTTCGCCACGTTTCTGCTGATCGGTTTCCGCGAGCAGGAAGTGATGTTCCTGCGCTGGAGCGACGTGAACTTCGAGTTGCGGACTGTGCGGGTGACCTCGAAACCGGAACTAGGGTTCTACCCGAAGCGATGGGAAGATCGTGAGATTCCGGCCCCGGTGGAACTCATCGAAGAGCTTCGGAAGCATGTGCATCGCCCGAACTGCCAATTTGTGTTCCCCTCTCCTACCGGAAACCGCGAACAGCACATGCTCGACCACTGCAAATCCATCGCGACGCGCGCCAAACTCGACCCGACAAAGTTTGATCTGAAGACATTTCGTTCGACTTATGCAACGGGAATGCTGCGCAGGGGATTCGATGTACGGACCGTGCAGCACTGGATGGGCCACAAGTCCCTCGAGACCACGATGCGCTACCTGGCGCCGGCCACCGATGTTCAAGACGAGTTGGACCTGGTGACTATTCCGTCCGTCGGGAAGGCTGCCCCGGTGCCGCGAAAGGACCCGGCGCGCGAGACGGACCAATCTCGAAAAAGACGGACCGCACAGTTGGCTGCTGAAGTGCGCAGAGCTGAGAGAGTTATGCCTTGAGATAATAAAGCGAAGGGCGTCGCCATGCGGATCACGTTGGACCTGCCGGAAGACATCGCACAAGAACTCGAATCCAGGTGGAAGGATCTGCCTCGTGCCGCGCTCGAAAGCCTCGCACTTGAGGCATCCCGGTCCCATGCTCTTACGGCCGCTCAGCTTCGCAGATTGCTCGCCTTCGAAACCCGCATGCGAGTGGACGACTTTTTAAAGGAGCACGAAGTCTACGACTTCACCGTGGAGGATTTTAAGCAGGATTGCGAGACGCTCCGTCAGGTTCGGGCAAGGGAGCTCAGCCCCGGTGCGTAGTTCGCGGCGAAGCGAAATGCCATCCGGTTGATCGGCATCCTCGGCTGATGGCCGGTGATTCTGATTTTGCCGGGTAAGACAGCTAATATGGCTGGATGAATTGGTCAGGCTGTCACTCCGATTCGCGAGTCCACAAGCCAGTGCTTCAGGACACAGTGGCCCAACGTCTCTATGATTTGCAGCCTTTCAACTCGATCCTCTCAGGAGCAACTGCATGAGCGGTCTCCTGGTCGACACACAGGCGGTCCCGGTCGGCTCCAGCATGGATTCGAACCACGAACTTGACAGGTTCTTGAAGTTCCGTATGTTATTGATTTTACAAAGTCGCAGAAGTCGCCGAAAGCCTCAAAAGCAAGGCCACGGTACAAAATCGGTACAAAATCTTCTTCGTTGCCCAACCGCTTACTCAGAGACATTCATCAGAGCCCACCATGACCTATAGTGGATCTACCGTGGCGCCCAAAGAGCTGACGATCGGCAAGGAGGGCGCGCAATTCTTCGAATCTGCGCTGTCCGTATCACAATTGAGCGAGCTTGAGAGTGTGCTTGCCGCCCAGCCGCGAGTTCACGCCGGAGTGCGGCTCTCCGCCATCCCAGAACTACGGCTGTTCCTCAATCAGGCCGGTCCAGTAGGTCAAATTCCGGCTTTGGTACTCGGTCCGGGATGCCTCCCGGTGCGCGCAATACTCTTTGACAAAAGCGCCGAGCAGAACTGGTCTTTGGGGTGGCACCAGGACCGTACGATTGCAGTCAGGCAGCGCATCGACATGGACGGATTCGGACCTTGGAGCATCAAGAGCGGCATGGTCCACGTCGAACCGCCATTCGATCTGCTGGCTCGCATGGTCACAGTGCGTGTCCACCTCGACGCCGTGCCGACTACAAATGCGCCGCTGCTAGTTGCGCCGGGATCACACAAGCGCGGCCGGATTCCGACGGCGGAAATTCCCGATGTCGTTCGTCAATGCGGCGTCATTCCATGTCTGGCCGAAGCTGGGGATGTCTGGCTTTATGCGACGCCCATTCTTCACGCGTCCGATGCCGCCGTCGAGGCATTGCACCGCCGAGTGCTACAGGTTGACTATGCCGTGGGCCAGCTTCCCGGCGGGTTGCAATGGCTAGGCATCTGAGCCGAACTCGTCAGCGGCGAGTCCTACTTTGAGAGGCGCCAGACTGCAGATCGCGAAAGTGCGGCCACGCCATTCAGCATAACCACAATGACAATCAAATTTAGCTTTTATGAACGACCTCGATATCGTGGCCGTCCGGATCGAGCACCCATGTCGCATAGTAGCCAGGATAGTATTCGAGACGAGCTTGAGGCGCTTCCTTGCTCTTGCCTCCGGCGTCCACAGCCGCTCTGTAGAACGCATCTACCTCAGCATGGTCCTTCGCCACAAATCCAACATGCACCGCTCGGGGATCGGGCTTTCCCTCTTTGAGCCAGAAAAAAGCTCTTTTGCCGTCACCAAAACCCTTCAAATCGGGGTGTCCGTCGTGGCCTTCGTAATCTGTAAAGTTTGTGATCCCAAGTGGCTTCAGGGCCTTGGCGTAAAAAGCGACTGAACGCTTGGAATCAGTGACTGTGAGGATAACGTGGTCTATCATATTTTGCCTTCTTTGGTTTGCAATGGCACTGTGCCTTGGTAGCCGAGTGAGTCACTTCCTTGCGAGCGCCCTAAGCCCACGAGACCTCTGTTTCATCGCCGCATTTTCGAGATACACGACGCCATTGGGGGCAGAGCTACTGATGAATTCAGCGGCAAATGCGCGTCCGATATCATCCTGCTCAATCGTTCCAAACCGTCCCGGAATGAGACGCCCCAACCAAGCAACATAGCCCGGCGTGTGGGCATTGCCTCCGATGATTCCCGGGCGGAAAATCGCCAGACTTTTGAAGCCGATCCCTTGCACCGTTTCTTCTTTTAACCCCATAACCCGCACATAGCGAAACCTGCTTTTCGCCGTGCTTCCCACCGCCGAGAGCAGCGCAAACCGAGCAACACCTCCGGCATGGCAACCACGGGCAAAACCACCGACAACACCAATTTCGAGGGCCTTC
>Ga0208193_1001507_pt1 | contig 10176 bp, 8 predicted proteins | sample June2015DPH_17_2_FD_184716 | JGI IMG/M metagenome (GOLD analysis project Ga0208193, IMG submission 184716) | Peatland microbial communities from SPRUCE experiment site at the Marcell Experimental Forest, Minnesota, USA - June2015DPH_17_10... | ecosystem: Environmental > Terrestrial > Soil >...
AGGGCCAGGATTCCGGCCCCGTCGAGGCGAAGGAAGCCGAGGCGGCGTAACGCCTTAAGCAACGAGTTTGGTTCAAAGCGGCGCCTCAGGGCGCCGTTTTTCGTTTTCACTGTCATTGCGAGCGAAGCGACCTATCCCGAAATTGATCTGGCGCCGATTGCCGTGACAGCCATTGCGCCCAATATCTCCACCAGCATCAATGGAGACGCGACATGAAAATCGATCTTTCCGGAAAGACGGCGCTGGTCACGGGCTCGACCGCCGGTATCGGGTTCGCCATTGCCAAGGGCCTGGCGGCGGCAGGCAGCAACGTCGTGGTCAACGGGCGAAGCAAAGCGCGGGTCGATGGGGCCGCGGCTAACCTCGCCAAGGCCGTGCCAGGCGGCAAGGTCCGTGGTATCGCCGCCGATGTGTCGACCGCTGCCGGCTGCAAAGAATTGTTGGCGGCGCTCCCGGAGGTCGACATCCTCATCAACAATGCCGGGATTTTCGAGCCGAAAAGCTTCTTCGATATTCCCGATGAGGACTGGAGCCGCTTCTTCGAGGTCAATGTGATGTCGGGCGTGCGGCTGTCGCGCGCTTATTTGGCCGCCATGCTGAAGCGCAACTGGGGCCGTATCGTCTTCATCTCCTCCGAATCCGCGCTGAACATCCCGACCGAGATGATTCACTACGGCACGACCAAGACGGCGCAGCTTTCGATCTCGCGCGGGCTTGCCAAACTCACCCGTGGCACCGGCGTCACCGTCAATGCGGTGCTGCCGGGCCCGACCATGTCCGAAGGCGTGGAAGGGTTTGTGAAGGATCTGGCGAAACAGAACGGCCAGTCCGAAGCGGAGGCGGCTGGCCAGTTCGTCAAGCAACACCGTCCAAGCTCGCTGTTGCAACGCTTCGCCAGCACCGAAGAAATCGCCAATATGGTGGTTTATGTCAGTTCGAAAGAGGCGTCTGCGACCAACGGCGCGGCGCTTCGCGCTGAGGGTGGTATCGTCGAAACGATTGCCTGACGGCCGAAAAGTTTGACCGGAAGGCAATCCAAGCGGTTATGAAGAAGATTTTCTTGGTCGTCCCGGCGTACGCCGGGACCCATACCGCGTGATGTTTCAATAAGGTCGTCTGGTCGACGATCTTCGAAAATTACTCAAGCTTGTGGTTATGGGGCACCGCTTTCGCGGGGACGACAGAGGCACAAGCAGCGTTCGCCTACCACCCCTCCAGCACGATCTTGCCGCGCGACTTTCCGCTCTCTAGAAGCGCATGCGCGCGCTTCAGGTTGGCGGCATTGATCATCCCGAAGTTCTCGCCGAGCGTGGTTTTCACCACACCCTTGTCGACGAGGTCGGCGACGTCGTTGAGCAGGTTGTGCTGGCCGATCATGTCCGGCGTCTGAAACGACGACCGCGTGAACATCGATTCCCAATGAATTGAAATCGATTTGCCCTTGAAGACCGCGGCGTTGAATTCGCTGGGGTCGTCGATCAATCCATACCGGCCCTGTGGCGCCATGACGTCGGCGAGCGCCTTGTAGTATTGATCGGTGTTGGTGAGGCTTGCGACCAATGCCAATGGCGGGAATTTCAGCTTTTCGATCTGCTCCTTCAACGGCAGCGCATGATCGATGACCGCGTGCGCCCCGAGGTCGAGGCACCACCTTTGCGATTCCGGCCGCGAGGCCGTGGCAACGACCGTCAGCCCGGTCAGGCGACGCGCGAGCTGAATCATGATCGAGCCGACGCCACCGGCGCCGCCGATGATCAGGAGCGTGCGCGGATCGACGCTTTTTCCAGGGACTGCGCCGAGGCGGTCGAATAGCAGCTCCCAGGCCGTGAGTGAGGTCAGCGGCAGGGCCGCCGCTTGTGCAAACGACAGCGTCTTCGGCTTGCGGCCGACGATCCGCTCATCGACCAGGTGGAATTCCGAATTGGTGCCTTGCCGCTGGATCGAGCCGGCGTAGAAAACCTCATCGCCCGGCTTGAACAGCGTCACCTCTGACCCGATGGCATCAACCACGCCGGCCGCGTCGTACCCCAAAATCTTGAACTCGCCCTCGGGCGGCGCGGCGCGCTTGCGGACCTTGTAGTCGACGGGATTGGCGGAGATGGCCTTGACCGCGACGCGGATGTCTCGGCCCTTGGGTTCCGGCTTGGTGGCCTCGAAATCGATCAGGGCTTCCGCCTCTGCGATCGGCAGGGATTTCTTGTATCCGATGGCCTTCATCTGGCTTTTCTCCCTTATGGGGTTTGGTGTCGCCCCCGGCTCATTGGGCAACGGCGGGGAGGCGGCGTTCCCGTCTCTATGACGCTAAATTGTGCCGCTGGAAAGCCGTGCCAGAGGCCCGATTCGCTTCTAATCGCCTGACAGGCTGCCTATATTCGCCTTTTCACGTCGCCTCAGGGAATCCCTTCATGATTGCGGTACGCATTTGCTCGGCATTGTTGGTTCTATTGGCTGCTGCGCCTGCGATGTCCCAGGACCGGCGCGTACCGGCTTCGGCTGCTGAGTTGCGGCTCTCTTACGCGCCGATCGTGCAGCGGGTGCAGCCGGCGGTTGTCAATGTCTACGCCGCCAAAACGGTGCAGGACCGCAATCCCTTGCTTGACGACCCGATTTTCCGCCGCTTCTTCGGCGTGCCCGGCCAGATGCCGGAGCAGGTGCAGCGCTCGCTCGGATCGGGCGTGATGGTCGATCCGTCCGGACTTGTCGTGACCAACAACCACGTCATCGAGGGCGCCGACCAGGTCAAGGTCTCGCTCTCGGACAAGCGCGAATTCGAAGCCGAGATTGTGCTGAAGGATTCCAGGAGCGATCTGGCCGTGCTCCGCCTGAAGGATGTCCACGAAAAATTCTCGACGCTCGACTTCGCCAATTCTGACGAATTGCAGGTCGGCGACGTCGTGCTCGCTATCGGCAATCCCTTCGGTGTCGGACAGACCGTTACCCACGGTATCATTTCGGCGCTGGCCCGGACGCAGGTCGGCATCACCGACTATCAGTTCTTCATCCAGACCGATGCGGCAATCAATCCCGGCAACTCCGGCGGAGCACTGGTCGACATGACCGGCAAGCTTGCCGGCATCAATACCGCGATCTTTTCGCGCTCCGGCGGCTCGCAGGGCATCGGGTTTGCGATCCCCGCCAACATGGTGCGCGTCGTGGTGGCCTCCGCCCGAAGCGGCGGCAAGGCCGTGAAGCGGCCGTGGCTCGGCGCGCGGTTGCAGGCGGTGACGCCGGAAATTGCCGAGACGCTCGGCTTGCGCCGCCCGAGCGGCGCCCTCGTTGCCAATGTCGTTTCCGGTAGTCCGGCGGCGCGCGCCGGGCTCAAACTGTCCGATCTGATCGTCGCCATCGAAGGGCAGGCGGTCGATGATCCCAATGCCTTCGATTATCGGTTTGCGACGCGGCCGCTCGGCGGAACGGCTGACATCGAGGTGCAACGTGCCGGCAAGCCGGTCAAGCTGACGATACCGCTTGAGACCGCGCCGGACGGCGGACGTGATGAAATCGTACTGACAACCCGTTCGCCATTCCAGGGAGCGAAGGTCGCCAACATTTCGCCGGCGGTCGCCGACGAGATGCATCTGGATGCGGATACCGAAGGCGTGGTTGTCACCGAGATCGCCGATGACTCGACCGCGGCCGGTGTCGGCTTTCAGAAGGGCGATATTATCGCTGCCGTGAACAACCAGAAAATCGCCAAAACCAGCGACCTCGAAAAGGCGACGCGTGACGGTTCCCGGCTCTGGCGGATCAAACTGGTGCGCGGCAGCCAGCAGATCAACGTCACGCTCGGCGGATGAGCCGGAAACCGAGACAGGAAGGCGTAAACCTCTTCGCCGCGGCGGGGCTGTCGCAGGACGCGCCGCATCCGCTGCCCGACCGGATGCGGCCGCGCACGCTCACGGATGTCGTCGGCCAGGACCATATTCTGGGGCCGGATGGCGCGCTGACGCGCATGCTGGAGACGCGCACGCTCGGCTCACTGATCTTCTGGGGGCCGCCGGGCACCGGCAAGACCACCGTGGCGCGACTGCTCGCCGACGCCACTGAATTGCATTTCGAACAGATCTCGGCAGTGTTTTCCGGCGTTGCCGACCTCAAGAAAGTCTTCGATGCGGCGCGCGCCCGGCGCGAGACCGGCAAGGGCACGCTGCTGTTTGTCGATGAGGTGCATCGTTTCAATCGCGCGCAGCAGGACTCATTTCTTCCCGTCATGGAAGACGGCACCGTGGTGCTGGTCGGGGCCACCACGGAAAATCCGTCGTTCGAACTCAACGCGGCGCTGTTATCGCGGGCGCGCGTCCTGGTGTTTCATTCGCTCACACCCGCGGCCATCGAAAAGCTGTTCGTTCACGCCGAGAAAATCGAGGCGCGACAATTGCCGCTTGATGCGGAGGCCCGCAGCGTCCTGGTACGCATGGCCGACGGCGATGGCCGGGCCGCGCTGACGCTGGCCGAAGAGGTCTGGCGTTCCGCGCGCGGCGGCGAAGTCTTCGATGCCACGCAGTTGCAGGCGATTCTCCAGCGCCGCGCGCCAATCTATGACAAATCGGCCGATGGCCATTACAACCTGATTTCGGCGCTGCATAAATCGGTGCGCGGCTCCGATCCCGATGCCGCGCTCTATTATCTCGCGCGCATGATGGATGCCGGCGAGGACCCGCTATATCTCGCACGGCGCGTGGTGCGCATGGCGGTGGAAGACATCGGTCTCGCCGATCCGCAGGCGCTTGTGGTCTGCAACGCCGCCAAGGACGCCTATGACTTTCTGGGATCACCGGAAGGCGAACTTGCGATTGCGCAGGCTGTGATCTACCTCGCGACCGCGCCGAAATCGAATGCGGCCTACAAGGCGTTTGGCGCCGCAATGCGCACGGCGAAGGAGGCAGGTTCGCTTCTGCCCCCGAAACATGTTCTGAATGCGCCGACCAAGCTGATGAGATCGGAAGGCTACGGCGAAGGTTACGATTACGACCACGACGCGCCGGATGCGTTCTCCGGGCAGGATTATTTCCCTGAAAGCCTGGGACGGCAGACCTTTTACGATCCGCCGGACCGCGGCTTTGAACGCGAAATCCGCAAGCGCCTGGACTACTGGGCGAAGCTCAGGCGCGAGCGGAATACGAGATGAAGATGTTCGGCCGCAGAACTCACTTTCCGGTTTTGACGAAATCCAGAATTTGATCGGTCAGCCGGGTATCCGACGTGTTGATCGAATACACCTCCGACATGTGGCTGTGCTGAGGCAGCATCAACGTGCGGGCGCATCCGCTTCCCCGCTTGCAGGCGGCTTCCTTGAGAAGATCTAGCTGCTTCACGAAATCGGGCAGATCAAGCTCCGAGCTCACGGCCATCAGCGGGATATTCGTCTTCAGGAGGCCAGGCAGCGAGGATTCGTTCGCGTAGCGGGAAGCGTCGCTGCCGTAATAGGCTTTTTCGGGATCGGCGAGTGGGGCCGCGGTCAGGTCGTAGACGGCGGAGAGCATGATCGCGCCTTTCAGGCCGCCATTCTTCACCTTGTAGAATTCGGGATGCGACACATAATTTGCGACATGCATGGCGCCGGCCGAGTGGCCCATCAGATAGATGCGCGAAGGATCGCCGCCGCGGTCGCCGATCTCGTCCGAGACCCATTTAATGGCGGCCGCGACGTCCTCGGCACCCGCTGGCCAGGGAGATTCCGGCGCAAGGCGGTAGTTGATGTTGACGCCGATGAAACCGTTTTTCACCGCCCATAGCATGACATTGTCGTAGAAGGGGCCATCGGGCGCCCGCTTGTTGCCGCGGACGAAGGCGCCGCCATGGACGAAGATCAGCACGGGCCGGCCGGATGTCGTGGCCTGTGGCATGAAGACGTCGAGCTGGTTGAGCACCGCGGGGCCATATTTGAGGTTCCGCTCGATCCGGAAGCCAAAATAGGGCTCGGTTGGCTGCAAGGGAGCATAGAGCTTGGCGGTGGCCGGCGGGTCGATGACGCGGCCAAGTTCGGCGAGCCTTTTGGTGGTGTCCGGCGGCATCGGATCGTCCTGTGCGCAGGCCGACGTGGCGATGACCGCCGCAACCATAGCTAAAGCAACCTTTGGCAAGGCACCCTTTGGTAAAGCAAACGTGGGTAATGGCACCCGATTACTCCCTAAATCTCAAGGCGGCGAAACATGGCCGATCCGGCACCGGATTTGTAATCATTTCGCCGTGACGATCCACGCCTTTTACGTTACCCAATAATGGCCTTTGGAACCGAAATCTCATGAGCCGACGTACCCGAAAACCGCTGCCGAAACGCCAATCGGGCGACCGTCCGAAGGGCGCGAAGCCTTTCCGCGCCGCTGAGGGGCGGCCGCATGGGCATCGGCCGGGGGGCAGTAAGCCGGCCCAGCGGTTTGCGGCCCCGGCGCCTCGCGCGCCGAAGCCTGTGGTGGAAGTAGCGCCCGTCGAGGATAAATCGGAATTGCTGCCCACTAAAGTGCAGACCGTGACCGTGACGGCGGACGAGAACAACATGAGGGTCGATCGCTTCCTGGAGGCGCGCTTTCCCGGCCTGTCGTTCTCCCATATCCAGCGCATCGTTCGGAAAGGCGAACTCCGCGTCAACGGCAAGCGCGCCGACAGCAAGGATCGCCTCGAGGAAGGCCAAAGCGTTCGCATTCCGCCGTTGAAGCTGGATACGCCGCGCCCGACCGCGCACCTTTCGGAAGCCGGCGCCAAGACGCTGGCCGCGCTGAAAGAGATGACGCTGTACGAGGACGCCGACGTGCTCGTGCTGAACAAGCCGGCGGGGTTGGCCGTGCAGGGCGGTTCCGGCACCACGCGCCACGTCGATCTGATGCTGGAGGTGATGCGCGATGCGAAGGGGCAGAAGCCGCGCCTGGTGCATCGGCTCGACAAGGAAACATCGGGCTGTCTTCTGGTCGCCAAAACACGGTTTGCCGCGAGCGCGCTGACCGGCTCGTTCCGCCATCGCTCGGCGCGCAAGATCTACTGGGCGCTGGTCGCCGGCGTGCCGAAGCCCAAACAGGGCCGCATCTCGACCTTCCTCGCCAAGGATGAGAGCGAGGAAGATTCGATCATGCGGATCGCCGAACATGGCGATGAGGGCGCAAGCCACGCCGTAACCTATTATGCGGTCGTGGAGACCTCGGCCCAGAAGCTTGCCTGGGTCTCGCTGAAGCCGGTGACCGGGCGAACCCATCAGTTACGCGCCCACATGGCTCATATCGACCACGCCATCGTCGGCGATCCCAAGTATTTCAATAAGGAAAACTGGGAGTTGCCGGGAGGTTTGCAGAACCGGCTTCATCTTCTGGCGCGCCGGATCGTCATTCCCCATCCTCGCGGCGGCGTGATCGATGCGACCGCGCCGCTGCCGCCGCATATGCTGCAGTCATGGAACCTGCTTGGGCTGGAGGCCGACCGGTTCGATCCGATCGAGCACGCGCCGGAGGAGTGATAGCGCCGCTATCGGGCGGACAGGAATGCAAGGGTTAGAAAAACCAGCCAGCCGACAATAATCAGGGAGGCGTCGGCTCCGGCCGTTATCTTGAGTTTTTCTCTCGCCGTATAGCCGCGCAGAGCCATCGTAAAATTACGTATTAATCATTCATACGGAAGCCGAACACGAGATGCGCGAACACTTCGACGAAGCCGCAGGCAAATCCGAGGCCAATCCGATGGAGGCGGCGCGGCGCTCGGCACGCGCGGTCCAGCGCAAGCGCTTCTATGCGGAGGCGAGCGTCGGCGAGAGCGACGACGGTTTTACGGTCACGCTCGACGGCAAGCCGATCAAGACGCCCTCGGGGCGCACCGTGATCGTGCCGGTGCGTTCGCTGGCGGAGACGATCGCAGCAGAATGGAATGCCCAAGGCGAGTTCATCGAACCCCTGACCATGCCGGTGACGCGCTTTGCCAACAGCGTCGTGCAGGGAGTGGTGGATAACGCTCCGGCGGTCGTTGACGATGTCGCCAAATATTTCGCCTCCGATTTGTTGTGCTACCGCGCCGGTCACCCCGAAGGGCTGGTGGCACGCGAGGCCGAGCATTGGGACCCGATCCTGTTCTGGGCCGCGGAGACGCTAGGCGCGCATTTCATGCTCGCCGAAGGCGTGATGCATGTCCGCCAGCCTGAGTCCGCCATTGCGGCTGTGCGCGGGGCGCTGGCCGCCGACCCCTGGGCGATCGCGGCATTGCATGTGATCACGACCTTGACCGGATCGGCGCTTTTGGCGCTTGCGCTGTTCCATGGCGTGATCTCCCCCGATCAGGCCTGGGCCGCGGCCCATGTCGATGAGGACTGGAATGCCGAAAAGTGGGGCATAGACGAGGAAGTGGCGACGCGAAAGGCCGCCAAGCTGATCGATTTCAACGCGGTCGTGGCCGTTCTTGAGGCGCTTCATCAAGGCCGCTGAGAGGCCGCACCAAACGCGTCTCGCTTAACGGCAGGTTTACGACACGCGGGCTAGTTTTGCCCGGGCTTTTACCCGGTGAACGATGGCGATTACGATCACTCCGAATATTCAGCCTTCGACGGCGCCTGCATCCAGCGCGGCGGCGACCGGAATCTCGCTGCAAGCTGGGCAGGTGATCACGGCGCAGGTCGTGCAGGTCCTGGGCAACGACCAGGTGCAAATTGCCGTCGGTAACCAGACGATCGGGGCAGCAACGCAAGTGCCCCTTCAAGTGGGCCAGACGCTTCAGTTGCAGGTCTCGCAGACCTCTGGCGGAATTGGGCTCGCCATCGTCAATCAGGCGGGCGCGGCCACAGGTCAGGTGAGCAGCGGCGGCTCCGCGACATCCAATCCCGTGATTACGCTTTCGCCCTCATTGGCCGCGAGCCTGGCGGCCAATCTGACGCCGGATGCGGTGAGCCCGGTTAGTCCGCTCACCCAGCTTGAAACGCTGGCGGTCTCGGCCGCAGCACAGACGGCGGCGACCCAACAGACGTCGCTCGCGCCGCTCTTTGCCGATTTGAACGTCGCCAGCACCTTGCCGAACCTGCCGCCGCAGGTCCAGCAGGCGGTTGCTCTGGTTTTGGCGCAGCAGACCAATCTCGATCAGAACCTCACAGCCGATGCCGTCAAGCAGGCGTTCGAGTCCTCCGGATTGTTCCTTGAAACCTCGCTCGCATCGGGATCGGCGCCGTTGTCAAATGGCGTGCCCGATCTCAAGGCAGCCTTGATCGTGCTGCGTCAGACGTTGACGACGGCGCTTTCCGAGGCGACCGCAGCCACCGGCACGGCTGTGCCGGCATCCGCATCGGCGCCTCAACCTGGCGCGGCAACGGCAACCGAAGAGACGCCGCCAGCGGGCGTAACGACGTCTGATCCCGCGGCGACCGGCTCGGTCTCGACGCCGGCGGCGGCCGGTTCGACCCAGCAGGCGACGGCAACCATCGCTGCCGCCGTGGTACAGGCGAGCGAATTGACCGGTCAGGCTGAGGCCTTGCCTGCGGCGATCGCTGCCGAACTCGCGCCTGAAGAACTCCTGAGCGTATCCCCCTCGATCGTGCCGCAGGCTGGCGCCGCAACTGCTACGGCCTCAGCGCAGAGCGCTACGCCAGCGACGCTTGCTGACATTCTCGAACTCGCTGCCGGCAGCCAGAGCCTCGCCGCGTCGACCGTGCCTGCGGACGCGGCGCGTGCGGCAGCCTCCACTGCGGCGCTCAGTCTGTTGCAGGAGGTGATTCAGGCCTCTCCGCTCGCGGTCACCAACCCGTCGCAGTTCGCGTCCGAGAACGCGCAAGGCTTGGCGCTGTTGCCTGTTGTGGCCGGTGCGCGCAACGCAGATGAGGCGGAATTCGCCCGGACCAATCTGCCGCCGCCGCCGATCAATGGCGCGCTGCCCTCGGCGCAGCCGGTGGCGCCGGCGACGCTTTCGGCGCATCTGCCGGCCGAGGCGGCGTTGCAGCATCTGCTCGACGACACCGAGGGCGCGATTGCGCGGCAGACGCTGTTGCAGATTGCGTCGCTGCCCGGCCACGCCGATGCTTCCACCTCGCGTATCGATCCCTCCGTGCAGCGCTGGAATTTTGAAATTCCGTTCGTGATGCCGCAAGGCACGGCGATGGCGCAATTCGAGATTTCACGCGACGGCGGCGGCCGCGAAGCCAGCGCCGCCAAGGCCACCTGGCGCGCGCGCTTCTCGCTGAACGTCGAACCCGCAGGGCCCGTGCATGCGCTCGTTTCG
>Ga0208193_1001508_pt1 | contig 10172 bp, 10 predicted proteins | sample June2015DPH_17_2_FD_184716 | JGI IMG/M metagenome (GOLD analysis project Ga0208193, IMG submission 184716) | Peatland microbial communities from SPRUCE experiment site at the Marcell Experimental Forest, Minnesota, USA - June2015DPH_17_10... | ecosystem: Environmental > Terrestrial > Soil >...
CAGAAGCCTTGGTTGCTGCAAGATACACGAGCAACTCAAGCGCCAGGTTTCCGCCAGCGGAGTCACCCGTAATGGCGATCTTCGAGAAGCCTCGTTCGATCAGACTGAAATAGCAGGCTCGGATGTCTTCAGCAGCTGCAGGAAATGGATGTTCCGGGGCAAGCCGGTAGTCGGGCACAAAGGTCGCTACGCCGGCACTGACAGCGATATGTCCTGCCAAATGACGAAACGCTTGTGCGGAGCCCCAGCTGAACCATCCGCCATGGAGGTGCATCACCGCTTGGCCGGGCCGCGCGTTTTCGGGTCTGCACCACCATCCCGAAACGCCTCCAACATGGTCAGCCTCGTAGACTACGCCGACCGGGGCAGAGACGTGCTCCATGATCGCGTCGAACGGAACCCGAGCTGCAATCCCTTGAAGCTTGCCTTTGTTGGGCTCCACCATGGCGCGCATGGCGGCCATGGCTGCCCGGTCCTCCGCGGTCAAGGTATGTTGCACCAGCCACGAAGCTGTACTGATATCTTCCCGAAGTGTCTGCATTGTTGTTCCTCCCTGAGTCATCTGCACGAAATTACTTACACTTTACTAGACGTAAAGGAAAATTGGAGGATTCATTTCTTTTTACGCGTCGTTCAGGTAAGTTAAGGTATGCCAAGAGCGAAGTCCAAATCGGTCCATCTGGGAAGGCCCCGCAGCGATGCGGCCGTCTCTCATGCAGAGATATTGGACGCCGTCTCGGAGTTGCTGAAAGAAAAACCCGCTCGCGATCTGACCATGGATGCCGTCGCAAAACGAGCAGGTGTTGGAAAGCCGACACTGTACAAGTGGTGGCCCTCCAAGGCCGCCCTCATTATGGCCATGTTCCACGATCGGTTCAATGCCATCCTCGAAGTGCCGGAAGCGACTTCAGCGGAAGAGGCATTGCGGACGAGGGTCAAGCACCTCGTCGCCCAATGCAATGGCTTGTTCGGAAAGGTCGTCGCCGACTTGATCGCTGAGGGCCAGGCAGATCCGTCGATCCTGAAGGAACTCTACGAGAGCCACATCCGCCCGAGAAGAGCATCCACCGTGGCCGACATCGAGCGTGGAATCGCGTCGGGCGAATTCGTGGCCGGGACAGACCCGGAACTTCTACTCGATGCGATTGTTGCGCCGATGTATCTCCGGCTTCTGCTCCGTCACCCCACATTGACTGAGGAGTACGGGAATCAATTGATCGATCAAGCGCTCCTCGGTATCCGAACCCCCAAGTGGAGTCCCGGACGACGGGGCAAACAAGACGCTCGTTCAGCCTAGAATCGCCAATTTAGACTAGGCTTGCGCTCACTCACTGCCAGCGCTACGAAGATTTGATGAGCGAGACCAAATCACTCAGTGAGAATGGATTCCGGGCCGATTGGAATATAAGTACCCTGAAACGCCGTTCGCCAAGCTGGGCTGTAATCGCGAATTCCAGTCGCGATGCCGACATTTCGTTACTATCTGCCGTCGACGAGGGATTTGGCGCGTTGGCACTCACAGAGCCCGTCAGGATTCCCAGTGCGGTGATTCAATACGAGAGAACTTAACCGGAGTTCGGCTGTGGCCACCGAGCGGTCAGTTCGGGCCAGCCAACTTGCTCTTTTGTGTGCATAGAGCGACGCGCAAAACTTACACATTCTGAAAGTGCTGATCTATCAGATAGCGGGTTAATAACCCAACCGTCGCCGCGCTATTGGGCGCGCTGCCGGCTTTGTGTAAACTAAAGAGTCTATCGGCCAATTTTCACTGGCCATTGTTTGCACTTTCATTCTACAACATCAATTGTATATCGCTCGACGGAATTCCGCAACCCGGAAAAATAGGAGTAATAGGACATGAATGAATCCCAGGTGTACATCACGATGCCGGACGCGGCTTTACCGGTTCTTCTGCCGGCTCGCTGGACGGTCGTCAATCAAGGCGATCCCTTAACCGTCATGGGGCCAGAATCTGATGTGACGATGTTCTTTCTTGTCCGTCCCGTCACTTCTGACACCGAGCAGTTGTTTCGTCTTGCGTGGCAGCAGGCAGAGCCGGAGTTCGATCTCATTGTCGGGCAAACAGTGGAGATGCCCAGCACGGACGGCTGGGATACAGTGGTTCAGGTCTCTTACAGTACGCCGGAGAGCGAGAGCCGGATCGTTATCGCCTTCGCGCGCATGCTCGATACACGCGCCTATATCACCCTCATTGATGGCACAAAAGCGGGCTTCAGCCGACGCATGGCGCATATCGCTGAGTTGAACAATGCCTGGAAGCCTGCCGGATTGAAGGAACCGAGCCTTGCCGGTATCTCCCCAAAAGCCTTTGGAGAAGACGAACGAAAGACCATGAGCGCTTTCGTGGACTGGGCTATGCGGCATATCGGCATTCCGGGTGTTGCTGTTGCCGTCGTCCAGGACGGCAACACCGTGTATGCCGAGGGTTTTGGAGTGCGCAGGGCGGGCGCAACCGATCCGGTTACGCCGGACACCCGTTTCATGATCGGCTCTTCCACCAAGCCGCTGACTACGCTCATGATGGCACGCCTTATCGATATGGGTCACTTCACTTGGGCGACGCCTGTAACAAAGGTCTTGCCCAGCTTCGCTCTCGCCGACTCCGACGTGACGCAGCGCCTGGAAATGCGGCATACGGTGTGCGCATGCACTGGCATGCCCCGGCGAGATTTTGATCGGTTCTTTCGATTTCGCGACGTTCGCCCTGAGGACCGCATCGCCGAAATGAGACAGATGAGCCCGACGACCGGCTTCGGCGAGACCTTTCAATATTCGAACTACCTTGTCGCTGCAGGCGGCTATGCCGCAGCACACAGCTACGCCCAGGATCTTTCACTGCAGGGCGCCTATGATCTCTCGATGAGGGAACTTGTCTTTGAACCCCTTGGCATGCAGCAAACCTCCGTCCTCGGTATTCATTCTCTTCTCGATGCGGCCCCGCACGGTCACACCATCGATGGCAGCTGCGTTCCCATCGATCCGGTGATCGAGCAGTATGTCGATTCCTCGGCTCCGGCTGGGGCTGTCTGGTCCAACGTGCTGGATATGGCCCGTTATCTGAGTTGCGAGTTGCGCAATGGTCAGAACGATCACGGAGAACAGGTTGTATCGGTGAAAAACCTTCTGGCACGCCGTCGTTCCGCCGTCAAGATTGATGGAAAAACCAGCTATGGATTGGGACTTTTGCTAACCGAACAGCAGGGCCTGGCACAGGTGACGCACGGAGGCAACACGCTCGGCTTTTCTGCGGACATGTTCTTCCTGCCGGAACATGGCGTCGGTATGGTCGTGCTCACCAACCTTCGTGCCGCAAACCTGTTTCTGACCGCGATTGGCCAGAAGTTGATCGAGATCTTATTTGAAGCAGAAAGCAAGCCGGAGACTATCCTTACGGGCGCAAAGAAGGCCCTCGACAATTCACTCGAATCCCTTCGCAAACGGGTCAAAACGGACCCCGTAGCTACTGCATGGATACGCGACTACGTCGGCAACTATGTTTCGGAAGAATTAGGTCCCGCATCCATCTCGCAAGAGGGAGAAGGCTTCCGCATCGCATTTGAGTCCTGGTCGAGCGATCTCGGAGTTGAGGAGCAATCAAGCGAGAGTCGCCAGATCGTCTTAACCAGCGCCCCTTGGCTGGGAGGCATCAAGCTCCAACTTACTAACGATCCGGACATGTTGCTGCTTGACGGTGGCCAAACAAAGTACAGATTCGTGCGAGTCCGAGACGGGCACTCATGAGCGACAGTGTTGGACGGACCGTGCCTCATCCATCGCAAATCTGCAATTCGTAAACAGCATAGAAACCCGTGCGCCGTCTTAAGGACAGTGTAGACCTCTCTTCCGAACTCGATTTGTAGCTACAAGTGACACTCCCATCCCCCTAAAGGGAGAGGGCTTCTGAAGATCTTACATAGATATGGCCAGCGCCTTTCGGCGCCCTACATCGCCAGTAATAACGAACGCAACACATTGGCCCAGCGGGGACACAACAAGCAGGGCCGGAATAATCTACGCCAGGTGGGATTGAGCTACGTCCTCGATGGTGACAATGGCCTCAGCCTTTGTCACCACCTTTATCAGGGCAATGTGGCCTATCGAGAAGAGTTTCCCGAGGCGCTCCATCGGATGCGCACTCTGCTGGAGCGCAATCAGATCGCGCCCGACACGGTCACGCTGGTGCTGGACAAGGGCTCGGCTGCATTGGCAAACACGCTGGAGTCGGAAAAGGCCGGCGTGGGATGGATCTCAGCGCTTCCCTGGAACCAAGCTCCTGCAGAGCTGCGCTCCCGCCAGCAACCAACACCTCTGAGCAGCCAGGAACCAGGAGTATCGGCAGCCGCTCAAACGATGCTGGTCCACGGTAAAGAGTACCTTTGCGTGGTGAAGTACTCGGCGCCGTTCGCCAGCGAACAACTGCACAGCCTGACCACCAGTGTGAGCAAAGCCATGCAGTCGCTGCGCAGACTGGCGCGCGACATACAAGGGCCAAGCCCTTCCCTCACGGAAAAAGGGATGCGCGGCAAGATCGCGCGCTGGTTGTCGCCGCAGCACGTGCGGGATTTGATCCACCACCAGTTGGAGAAACACGATGGTCGTTGGCATTTACAGTTCAACTTCGATCACCAGGCCATGGAACAACTGATGGCCGACAGGCTCGGACGAACCGTTCTGTTGACAAACCATCTCGATTGGAATTCCCAGCAAGTGGTCACAGCCTATTCCGGTCAGCAGCATATCGAGCAGGTCTTTCGAGGACTCAAAGATGGAGATTGGCTGGGCTGGGGACCAATGTATCATTGGACCGATCAGAAGATTCGTATCCATACCTTTTACTGCATGCTGGGTATCTCGCTGTTGCAATATGTCAAGCGCCAGGCACCGGCGGCATGGCCGGGCCTTTCGACCGAACAGCTGCTCGACCAATTACGTCAGATTGAGAAATACTGCTCTATCCGCCGCAGGGAAATAAGGGACCGAACCGTGTCGCAACGGTTCTCTCCAAACAGACGCGTACTCAACAAAGGCTGGCTCAGGAACTAGGCTTGGACCAGCTCGGTAGTACCCAACGTAGGTAATACAAATCCGGCTGCATAAGATATGCCAGAACAAGGGCTTATGCTTCGTTTCTTCGAACTCGCAGTAAACTCCCGCTAGGGAAGGGTTTGATTCATCTACTACCTCTTTGCGCTGAAGCAGGAGCGAGCAAAGGTTGAATCTTCCAATAGGTAAGCGACCGCCACAACCACTCCGCAGGGCCAAATTGGAATCGACGAAGCCAAAGCGCACTCCAGAGCAGGTTCACAACCCACACGCCGGCGACGATGTAATACAGCTGGTAATACTCCGGCAGACCATAGAGCTTCCAAGGCCCCCAGAAGAAGAGAATGTTGCACAACAGGCTGGTAAGTAGATAGTTACTTAATGCCATTTGGCCAACGGCCGCCAATAAGCCAAGAAAGCGAGGAAACAAGCTCTTCTTGACACAAAAGAGTCCGAGACCGGCGATGGCTAACATTCCAGATACCCTGCCAAGGTCGTACGTGAGGAAGAGCCACTTCTCCGAAGTAAGCATGTCGAAGCCGCTTTGATAGCTCTTCCATGTTGCTACACCAACCAGTGGGACGGAAATCGCTGCACCGGCCAGGGCGGTCAATCCGTAGCTACGCGCCGACAGACCCGCAGTCAGAAAGCCGTTCTTGCTTAGCGCCATGCCGAGCAGCATGATGGGCAGCATGTCGAGAAAAACCAGTCCATAGAAGTAATCACGCTCATAGGCGATCACTGCCGGTACTTCCCGTTGGAAGTTGGAGAGGATGCCACCACGCCCTGCCGCAAGATCCGCTGCCACCGCATCCGCACCCGGCCGCCAGCTCTGCTCGCGGGCCTGCCATGACCTCAGATCTTCTTGTTGGGAGGCGGAAAGCGTCTCCCCCGCCTGCCGCGCATGCTCTGCGCCCACCACTCGCTCGTGCAGTACAAGATCCCGGATCGCGGTTCCACCTGCAAAAGGATTGATGCACGTGCTCAACACCAGGAGGCATGTGCCGGCGATGGCCAGCGTCCGCGGATGAAGATTTCGGCAAGGATAGAGAAAGAGGAGCGCGATGAGTCCGTAAAAGTAGAGAATGTCGCCGTGGTAAAGAAGATAACCGTGCAGGACACCGAACAGGACCAGCCACATGTTGCGCCGAAGGTAAATATCGGCTGCCCTTCCCTGTCCCTGGCGCTGCTCAATGCGGCCAGTGAGCAGGATGACGCCCGCACCGAAGAGCAAGGAGAACAACGCACGCATCTTGCCTTCCATGATCAGCCAGCGTGCGAACCACATAGCGGTATTCGCGGCGGCGTGCGGTCCAGTGAAGACAGGCTTGGACGTACTCAGAGGCACCAGATAGTCCCAGCCGGGCAGGCCGAAGTCGGAGACATTGGCGATGAGGATGCCCAGCAGAGCAACGCCCCGGAGCACGTCCATACTGGCGAAGCGCTGTTGACGTTGGATTGGGGCAAAAGCCGGCGCAGGGCCTGCAATCTCTTCCTGGTGAACGGCAGTGCCGTTGCTTTTCATTGAAATGGAATCCATCCTAAAAGGCAGCTTTCTATCTCTTGCCTCTAAAGGCTATCCGAGCCGAGATGGTGGAGCAAGTCTCAATGACTACGTAAGCGCCGGGTCACTTGCCGACTTTCAGCGCGAGATGCGCCAATAAAGTTCAGATTTATCAAGCCGACTTCCTATGCGCATCGATGTACTCGCGCAAAGCGGCGTTGATGCGGCTCTGGTAGCGTTGGCCTGTATCCCTGAAGAACTTCAGTACATCGGCATCGAGACGCAGGGTAATCTGCTGTTTGTTTTCTGAGGGAACAAGCGCATCTGGTCGTGTCCACTGCACAACTCCGGTCTGGCGCGGGATATCGCTGTAATCGATTTCGTCATCCGGCATGGCAGCGACGCGCTTCAGGTGCTTGCGCTGTTGCGCGGTCAGCGGCGTCGGATGGTTCGGGTCAAGGTTGAACTTTACGGTATTGCGTACGCTCATGGGCATCTGCCTTTCTTGCTGAAATCAATCGGATGAGATTGCCGTCTTTGCCGCGAATGGTAAAGACGACGGCCAGTAAAGCGAGTCCGACTAGGCCTACAGTCTTCCAGCGATCTTCCCCATAGGTCTCCCGGTCATCGAAGGTCTCAATCCGATGCGGGTCCAGGAAGACTCGGGGTGGCATCCTCGAAGCTGACGCGAAGTTTGCATCGGCTTTGTTGGCTCACTCAAATTCCATAAATTTATGGTACTACATTTGTAGCTACAATTAAATCCCAATGCGCTCAACCATCTAGCGAGACTTAATCGTTGCGGTGGGCGCGGCGGATGTGTTTGTTGGATCGACCCGGTACTTGCATATTTGGCATTTCGAAAATGTGACGTCAAATGTAAACAAATTGCCCCGAGACTCGCCAGTTATTTGCATTCGTGCTGTTCTCCGAAGCCATACGGGTATAGAAATAGCGCCGAATATGCGGGTGTGAACATTATGTTTACGGCCGGAGTTAAGCACAACCGTTTTGAAAATACACTTGCTACCTATTTTGTAAAGTTTCCCCGTATAGCCCTGATTCAAAGGGTGGTAAGAGTAGTGACGGTTGACTTTTGGCACGCGCCCCCCTACCCTTCTTTCCAGAGATACGCTGGGCGATTAGAGAGGGATATCGCATGTCAATCACTAATGTTTCCGCCCGTGATCTCGCTCATGCCAAGCGAGCGACGACCAGAGGCCCGGTGTTTGTGACAGACCGCGGCAAGCCTACCTATGCCCTCTTGAAGATCGAGGACTACTACAAGCTCACTGGCGATAAGCCCAAAAGCTTGCTCGATGTGATGAACTCCTTGCCCGGTGGCGACTTTGAGTTCGAGCCACCGCGGCTGGACAGCATCAGCGCGGGCAGCGGCAGATCGGTCCAGCCGTTTGTGCGCGTCATCTATGCCGACGGCTCCAGCAATGCAGCAGCAAACCTCATCTTTCTGGAGAACGAAAGCTCCGGTTAAAACACTCTTTCGGGTTCCTTTTCCGCGGGCACTCTCACCGCTGGTAATATCTACCACTGCGTGGCCTGTAATTCGATGACAGACGCAGCCTTGCAGCAGGAGCGGGACCTTACTTTTCAGGTATCGCTGCGCGGGTGCGCCGTCGCGGGACGGCTTTAGGCGGCATGCGCTTCCGAGTGCCAGAACGCACAGCCGTCCCAGGTTTCTCCTCCCGCTGCGCCTCTTCTGCCTGTTTTAGATGGCACTCCATCTGCTCCCGCGCTCGCAGTGGATCCCGCGAGCAAATCGCCCGAAAAATCTCGCGATGCATGTCGGCCGCAGAGCGGCGATTGGACGCGAGCTCCACATTCGACAGGCGATCGTCATAGAGCACGCCCGTGATCGATTCCATCAAGGCGGCTAGAACCGGATTGCCCGAAGCCTGTGCTATGAGCCGGTGAAATCGCACATCGTGAATGAGATATGCGTGTGAATCGTCAATGGTGGCGTACAGATCAGTGATCTCTTCGCCCATCGCCGAGAACTGTTCAGCGCTGCCACGTTTCGCCGCCAACGCGGCCAGCTGGCCCTCAAGAGCGATCCGCGCCTCGAACATCTGCCACGTCTGAAAGCCGTGGATGGCATGCATGAGCAGTAGCGAAGCATTCCCGAACTGAGGAGGCCCCTCGGCGACGAACGCTCCCACACCGTGGCGCACATTTAAAATGCCCATTGCAGCCATGTAGCCGATGCCTCCCCGCAGGCTAGCGCGACTAATCTGCAAGTCCTTCGCAAACTCGCGCTCCGGCGGGATCTTGTCCCCGGGTTTCAATTTGCCGCTTTCAATCAGGCCACGGATATGGTCAACGACCCGCATGGTCAAGTACCGTTGAGTCGACGCCTCTGTATTCGATTTCATGCGTTTCCGCCAAGCACGGTTCCCCCCCCCCGCATCGACTATACCCTATCCTTTTACCTCGCAGGCGAGTCGGAATCGTCCTTGACACTCCTTCCTTCAAAAGAGGGCTGTGGTGGAAATAACCAGAGTGAGTCAGATGGTGGGAGGTGAAGGGGGTCCTCTGGCTCTTACGCGGCAAGCGCAGCATTCCAGATCGCGGGGGCAGCTTGACCTTTGTGCCGCAGTTGATTCAAGGCGAATTGATCTTTGTGGATACGGCGGAGCAGTTCTACCCCAGCGATTGTGATAGCGGCAGATTCGAAGTTCTTGAAGCCTGGCATAGGCCGGGTTCTCGACTTGACGCCGCGGTGAGCCTGCTCAATCAGGTTGTTCAGATACTCTGAAGAGCGCACCACGGCTCGTTTCGGCAGTAGACCCCCCGTGCGCATCTCGCGGACAGCCCGATCGGAAGCCGCATGGCCGTCAAGGGCGATCGTATGTGGAGACCGCCCCTCATGTCGGATCGCCTTCTTGAAGAAGGCCTTCGCTCGGGCTACATCGCGTATCCGGCTGAGTCTGAAGTCGATTGTCTGTCCAGCCTTGTCCGCCGCCTGATATCGGAAGCTCCAGTGGCCGCGTACCTTGATATAGGTCTGATCGACTCTCGACAAGCGGCCAGCGGTCCGACCAAAGCGGTTTAAACGCTTGACGAACTCTGGGGTATATCGCCCGACCCAGCGCAGGATGATCATATGGGCCAGATTGAGTCCGAACTCGGCCATCATTTTTACCTGATCCGGGAAGCTGAGCTTGTAGTGGAGGTAGCAAAGTACGCACAGGATGATCACCTCACGTTTGAAGTGCCGACCTCCAAACAACTCCTTAAAGCTGCTCAGCGTGCTCACCACCCCTCCGCGGCCTCCCGAAAGACCACTAGCCCCGCTATTTGCACCAGAGCCGACCAAGGTTAGTGCCTTATCCGCACCCGCTGATTGCGCCACCGGTGTCATTTTTGGGCATACCCAAATATGAGAATCCCCATGTGAATACGAATAAAAGCGACTTCATTGATGCCGAAGCAGTGAAAAAACCCACCATGCGATCGATGAAAAAGCTGTAGCGTCCCCTCGATCACATGGATTCATCCCCTGCGCCTACCTGGATTCGGCGGCGAAGGCGTCGGCTTCGCGGTTCAGGGCATCGGCGGTGGTGGCCTGAGAGTAGAGGATCACGCG
>Ga0208193_1001509_pt1 | contig 10172 bp, 7 predicted proteins | sample June2015DPH_17_2_FD_184716 | JGI IMG/M metagenome (GOLD analysis project Ga0208193, IMG submission 184716) | Peatland microbial communities from SPRUCE experiment site at the Marcell Experimental Forest, Minnesota, USA - June2015DPH_17_10... | ecosystem: Environmental > Terrestrial > Soil >...
AGCTCACCCGAGGCTGGATTCACCACCGGGAGCCACCCGTGGCTTGCCGTCAACCCCAACTACAAGCAGATCAACGCCGCCCAGGAAGAGTCCGACCCTGCCTCCGTTCTCAACTACATGCGCGCCCTGATCGCGCTGCGTGCTCACTCGCTGGCCTTCGTGTACGGCGACTATGAAGACCTCGACCCCCAGCACGCGCACGTCTACGCCTACACTCGCACCCTCGGCAGCGAGAAGTACCTGATGGTTGAAAACTTCAGCTCAAGCCCGGTCGTCTACACGCTGCCGAACGGCCTCAAAGCGGCACGCCTCCTGCTTTCCGACATCCCTGGTTCCCATGAAGCCAACGTCTCTACTCTGAACCTGGCGCCATGGGAATCGCGCATCTACAAGCAGTAGCCAGGCTGTCATGTGGCTCGGGCACTGGGATTGCGGTCCGGAGAAGCCAGCCCCCGGGCGGGACTTGTGCACACCACTCACGTTTTCTATCCGCGATCGGTGGAGTTGGCGGCGATACTCTCAGAACGGGGAGACGCTCAATGCGAACCTGATTGCTGGTCCATACTTAGCGTCTGTAAGAACGCCTTAAACTTACCGCTCCCTCTTGGTCACCACTTTGTTTTGTCGTCTACTTTCAAAGTGATCGATAAATTGACCTTACTGCTGGCCGTTAGGGATACATAAGCCGAGCCAGTCTTGGGGTCCACGTAGTGCCACGGTTGGCGCCCTTCCGCTGATAGTTCGATCGTTATTGGCCTAGGTGGAAGGGCAAACATGAATGAGCCATCGCTTTTCAGGTAAGAAGAGTACATGACATCGGGAGACTCAGCCCATCTCAGAGTTATCCTTGCCTGCGGAACGGCTTCTCCGGTTATAGAATCTCGCACCTTTCCCGAAAGTATGCCATCCGGAGGAGGAAGGACAATATTCAAGTTGTTTAGTGTCTGGCCCTGCAGAACATCCGTCACCGGAAAATGCTCCATTCCGCTAGTGAAGAGAACTCCTGATACATCTGGATATCCAGCATCGTCCTTATAGGCAATCACTTGGAGTTGCCCAACCACTGACGACCTGATCTCAAATGCTCCGTCTTTGTCGGTAACTGCCGACACCAGATGTCCCCGAAAGCCCGTCGCATAGGGCATCGCGCAGACTGTTAGCCCCGGCATCTTCCGCCCCTGCTGATCCGTGACATGCCCTTTAATCGTGCCCAATGTTTGGCCAAATGCATAAATGCAAAAGATTAGCCCAACAGAACTTATAGTAACCGGCAACACAGTGCGAGATTTAAGATGCATATTTAGCCGCCTATTTGAACCCGGCGCCCTTCCGGAGCGATGTGGAATTTCCATCTACAGTGACACCCGTATTCATCACGGTCACTTTACCTACTGCGCCAATTGATGACTTGGTTCCACTGGCTGGGCAATCTTGCCGTTGCTGATTAGCAAAAGTAAAACCACAAGGATTGGGCGAACTGACAGTCGGGCATGCTATGAGATAGTCATTAAATTGATTGACAACGCCTGGCAAGTATTCATCGTTGTGCGTGCATGTCGATCCTGTCTCTATCTGTGTAACTGAGCATGTGCTGCTTGTCATTGGCACATTCTCAAAAATATGTACCGGACTCGTCATTGCAGTCAATCCCGAATAAATCGTGTAGGTTATCGTGCGCCCCTGCGCATGGAGAAGCGTACCACATGAGTCGGTCTTAGTGTCATCACACCAATCAGAATCAAGTTCGATTTCATTGTGCAGCTCCTTTGTATAAAATTGCCCTCTTTAAAGCGAAGGGCGGTGTTCGCGTACAACGCAAGAAATGGTTTCTTAAGTCGCTGTCGCCGTGTTCGTGACGCCAACCCAAGACGTCTTGTTCTGCAACGAGGTCGAAAGCATTTGAGGATTGGCCAGCTTGCATTGATGCCGCGGAATCACGTTCCTTTCGATCCAAGATCACTTTAAAAACCTGTTCTGCAGGTAATCCTGCATTTAAAGAACTTACGATCTCTCGATACAAAGACTGGTAGGCGTCAACATACTTGGTAAAGTCGTCTCCTAGTTGCGAACGATCTGGTCCAACAATTTCCCCGTCGTCAAAAACAATCGCATCCAAACTGACACGCACGTCGATCAGATTTCGAAATTGCTCTGACTGATTCTCAGAAATGGTCGAAAAGGCTTTCTCGGCGTCCGAGGCATTTATGTGCAGGCCAACTTCAAATTGCGCGCTCACGAGGCGCTCTTCTCCCATGCGCACTTCCCTATCCCGAGGTAGGTCGCCTTTGACCACCGGCCCAGAAATAGCCATAGGATACATATACCTGGCAGCAAGAGGCATTTCGTTCCCGTCTGCACTTTTTATCCTCCATGTTGCGGTATAGGCAACAATGGTTCGAGGACTCTCATTCTTCAATATAAGAAGAAACGGTGCAAGTTTTTCGGCGATTGATGCTCTTTCACCGAAAAGCTTACGGACTTCCCCTTCAAACGATGGGTCCGTTGGTCCAACTATGCTTACACCAGGATAGGAAAAAGTCTCGGTTGTTACCCTTATATCGGAAGAAGCGGCCGAATAGGCAGGCAAGCTGGCTCCAAGAAGAAACGCGCCAAGTAAAATAGGCCCCTGCTTCGATCTCCTGAAGGATTGCATTCTTAGAAGGGGAACATGTTTCACAATACGGCTCTCCCGGTTCTCATCAAATATCAGCATCTCGCTGATTGGTCATGGGCTGGCCTCTATCCAATCTCCCCCTAATCTTCGCCTGCTGTCAAGCCGCCAGTGCATGACGCTGTGGCTCTCTCGTGAATCCCAGGGACACGCCCCCGGGAACAGACGGGATGCTCCCAGAGCCATTGGTAAGTAACGTTCAAGTCGGCATGGCGACTGGAATCTCGTGCCTTCCCTCCGGCTGGGGTCCGAGGAGGCTCCCGGTGACCGCGGCGTTTTTGAGGAACAATCCCACCTTTTGAAATGCAAAGCGGTCCGGCAAGATTTGGGTTTGAATCAATTCTGCCGCCCAGCCGGGTGAATGCGAAAAGCGACGATCGCCCCGAGCATTGTCAAGCCATCGGGAAAACTTGCCACATGCCGACTTCCTGGTACTAATTTCTGGCGTTAGCTAGCCATACACCTGAGCTCACCGCGGATATGTGACGACGGTCAGGCACTCTTCGGGTTCCGGCGTCTGGAAGAACTTGCAGATTGCGCGGAAGGCCGTTTCCGAAGTATTGGCAAAATAGAGGCCTTCGGGTTTGAGTTCGTTTCGCATCTGAAGCCGGCGCAGGCATTCATCTTCGTCTGTGTCTAAGAAATGCAGAACGTGGGACGTTCCCGCCTCTTCTGACAGACCACGAACCCATGCTCGTTCAGTGACCCGATTCCCCGCGAAATCCAGGACGACGGAAGTTCCTGTCTTGAGAATGTCGACGATAAGAGGTCCCATGACCGATCGACAACGACGGGACCACTTCAAGTAATCTTCAAAGGATGTGATCCCATCGGACAGTTCGGAAAGCCAGACGTCTTCACATAGAAAGACGGCGTGGTGTTCGGCGGCAAGTCTTCGCGCCAAAGTTGTCTTACCAGCGGCGAGTCTTCCCGAAATGAAATGAAGGATTCCCGGCTTCATAGCGTTCACTCACGGTTCTGACGGTTATCGTAATTCATTCGCGCAGACGCGGTAAGTCCCCATAAACGTTAGGTTCCTATCGGGACTGCCCGCGCGAGATGACGGACAGTAGGAATTTCTCCGGGCAGTTTCGATAGGATCGTTTGAAGTGAGCCGCTGCGCTTTGCGGCGGATGCGGTGATCTACGCACATCTATGGGATTTCAATTGTAGGCATATGATTACAGGGTACTTGCTTAGAAACAGCGTATCGCTCGCGCGTGCCACAACGGCAATTTTCATGGCCAGCCCAGTAGAGCGACCAGCCTAGATTCTGACCAGACGCCGTGAAGCCGATGGTCGCCCACGCGGCAGCGTTCGCCGCGCAGCGGCTTAGTTCAAACGCCGTAGGCGCCGGGAGTCATATTGACATTTGGGCAAGACTCACAAATTCCTGCGTCGAGGGTGGGCGTCCGTGGAACCTCGCATGGGACTGTTCTGGTCAACCCAGGATCATGCCGAGGCAGATCGGCGAAGACTGGCCGACATTTCGGGAGTAATTGGCTTCGGTGAGTGCATTGGCGGAGAGTAAAAACTTTTGTTGTTATTACTCTGTTCTCAGAGTCTGCATTGGGTCCAACCGCGAGGCGCGCCATGCCGGCACCAAGCAGGCCAGCGCGGCTGAGGCGATCAGCAATCCTGCGACCGCGGCAAAAATCTCCAGATCGAACGGCTGGGTCTCATAGAGCATGGCCCTGATGAACCGGGTCGTGGCAGCGCTCGCGACCAATCCCAAGAGCAGTCCGATCAGTGCCGGGCGCAGCCCGTCAGCCAGCATCAGCCCGAGCACCTGATCGCGCTGTGCGCCGAGAGCGATGCGGATTCCAATTTCGCCGGTGCGCTGGGCGACGAGATAGGCGAGGACGCCGTAGAGGCCGGTGGACGCGAGAACGAGGGCGATGACAGCGAAGGCGAGAACCAGGATTGAGTCAAACTGGTTGTCGACGGTGGATTTGCCAGTGGCCTGGCGGATGGTCATGACATCGGAAACGGGAAGGTCGGGATCCATTTGGCCGATGAATTTTTCGATCGGCGTGGCGAGCGATTCGACGTCGTGCGAAGATCGGACGACGATGGTATCGACGCTGTAGTCATTGCCATAGACGGGCACGTAGAGCATGGGATGCAGGGGTTCCGTGACATACCATCGCGTGTCGCCTACCACGCCGATTACCTCAGAGACGCCGCCATCGCTGTCGTCATGGAGGTGCTTGCCGATGGGGTCCTCGCCGGGGAACATCGCCTTCGCGGCGCTGCGGCTGAGGATGACAACATGGGCGCGCTCCAGACGCTCGTCGCGCGTAAAGCTGCGCCCGCTCAGCAGCGGAATCTGGATGGCAGCAAAATAGCCTGGATCCGCGCCGCGTGCCAAAATGTCGAAGCCCTGGCCCTTGGGCAGCGGTGGATGCTCGACCACAGACATCATGCGATTGCCACCCCAACCTTCGCCCGGCGCAGTGCTGACCAAACCGGCAGCTTCGACTCCTGGCACAGTGCGCACTCGCGTAATCAGCTCGTCAAAGAATGCGACCCACTCTTCCGGCTTTTTGTAACGCGCTTCAGGCAGGCTGATGTGCATGGTGAGTACGTTGTCTATGGGCACGCCGATGTCAGCCGAGCGCAACCGTTGATAGCTCCTGACCAGCAGCCCCGCGCCGACCAGCAGCACCACGGTGAGGCCAACCTCGAGTACCAAGAGAGTTTTGCGGAGGCCAGCTCGCGCACGGCCGCCGCTGTGCGAGCGCGAGGATTCATTGAGCGGCGCGAGAATCTGTTTGCCATTCGAGGTGAAAATCGAAAGCGTGCCGGAGACAAGCGCGCACAAGCCGGTGGCAGCGACCGTAAAGAGGGCCACAATGCCATCCATGTGAATGCTTTCGACGCGATTCATATCCTGCCGGGCGCTCATGAGCCATTGCAATGCCGCCCACGCCAAAACCAAACCCAGCGCGCCGCCTGCGGCGGAGACAAGCAGACTCTCTGTGAGCCTCTCGCGCAGGAGCCGGAGACGCCCGCCGCCCAGCGCAGCGCGAATCGCAAGCTCCTTGCTGCGCGCAGCGGCACGCGCCACCAGCAGACCGGCTACATTGAGGCAGGCAATCAGGAGCACGCAACCGGTGGCGGCGAACAGCACGTATAGCGGCGTCTTGTAGTCCAGCACAGTATCGTCGAGCATGGTGCGGCCTTGCGCCCCATCGCTCACCGATGGCTCAGGATGGTCGATCTTGATTTGGCTCTGCACCGCGCTCACCTGGCCAACCAGCCGCGGCAGCGTGGCTCCAGGCAGAAGGCGCGCAATGGCTACGAACCCGCGATCCTCAAAGCTTGCCATGAAGCCCGAGGAGGCTTCGTGATTCGCCGTTGTCCACAGTTGATCTGTTCGGCCCCCATACTTGCCTTCGTATACAAACCACGAAGGCAGCACGCCAATTACAGTGAAGGGCTGCGCATCAAGCCAGATGGTTTTGCCCACGATACCAGGGTCGCTGTTAAAGCGGCGCCTCCACAACGGTCCTGACAACACGACTGCGGCCGCCGCGCCACGCCGGTCATCGTCCACAGTGAATAGACGGCCGAGCGCCGTAGCAATGCTCAGCACAGAGAAGAAATTTCGCGAGCACCATGCCGCGTCAACCTTTTCAGGAAGCTTCCCTCCTTCGGCTGAGACGTTGTATTGATGCCAGGTCGAGATGATGGCCATCTGCGCCACGCCTGGAGTGGCCTTTTTCCACTCCGCGAAACTGCCTGCGGCCACGGGCAGGTAGTTGCTGTAGCCCGCATCGACTGGGCGCGTCTGATGCTCAAACAACGAAACCAGCCGGCCCGGATCGCGATAAGGCAGCGGCTGGAGCAGGAGGCTGCGAATGACAGTGAATATGGCGACGTTTGCACCAATCCCGATCGCCATGATGAGAATGGCCATGATCGCAAATCCGGGACTCCGGCGCAGCGTCCGGAGTCCGATCCGAAGATCGCGCGCGCATTGTTCCATCCCGCTCCAACTCCATGTGGCGCGGGTCTTATCGCGCAGCAACAGTGGATTGCCAAATCCGCGCAATGCGCTGAGGCGAGCTTCTTCAGCCCCCATGCCACGGGAGAGGTTGTCTGCAATCTGGCTATCGATATGGTTGCGCAGCTCTTCGTCGAGCTCCGAATTCAGGCGGTTGCGATGAAACAGCGAACGCACCCGCAGGGGAATCGTATACACCCAGTGCTCAAGCCGCATCCTCACACCTCGGTCAACCGCATCACGCCGGAGATGGCCGTGGAGATACGCTCCCAGTTGGCTGCTTCCCGTTCGAGATGCCGCCTTCCCAGCCGCGTGAGCGAGTAGAACTTCGCCCGGCGATTGTTCTCAGACGCCTTCCACTCGGCCTGGATCCAGCCCTGCTGTTCCAGCTTGTGCAATGCAGGGTAGAGCGAGCCATCGCTCACCTGCAGTACCTCGCCCGAAACCTGCTTGAGCCTTTGGCTGAGTGCCCAGCCGTGAAGAGGCTGAAGGGCGAGAATCTTGAGAATCAACAGATCCAAGGTGCCCTGGACCAAGTCCGAAGGTTTACTCATACGCTCTCCCCACGGTTACCGAGAGATGATAAGACATCTCCCTTAGGTAAGCAAGAGGAATCTCCGCCGTTCCACCACCTTCAATCTGCATAGACGCGTTTCGGGGCAATGCACTTATCGAGAGCGTTTTAAGAGGCAAGGCAGACAATTGGTCCCCGTAGCACTCTCTGCCGCTTGGGCGGACTCCGGGACGGCCTGTTACCTCCTGGAGATCACCTCAGATAGCGAACTGGAACGCTCACCCTTTCTCGGGCCGTTGTTTGAGGGCTTGGTGGCTGCGGAGATTCTTAAAAGCCAGGTCAATCGGGCAGAGCGCAGGAAGCTCTATTTCTTCCGGGATCAGCAGGGCCTTGAGGTTGATTTTCTGATTCCGCGTCCGAATGCCGGACTGTGGCCGGTCGAGGCAAAGGCGAGCAAAACCGTTCGGCCCGCGATGGCCGCCCCGCTCTTAGCGCTCCAGAAGGCGCCGGGTGACCGGGCAGAACGGCTCATACTCGTGCATCGAAAATCCACCGCCTCAGTTTCGACTACCGCGATTGCTCCTGGCGTGGTAGCGCTGGATGTGGGGGGCCGGGCCTTCATGGCCTTCCGGATAGAGTGATCCGGTTGAGGCGGTGATGGTACCCTTGTGGGCGGAGTAGGATTGGCGCAGCAGCGCCAGGTCCATGTTCGGGCGGCTGCAGTCTCTCCAGAAATTTTGTATGACTCGTAGTCTTGTCCGGCGATGGACAGGTTTGATCCTGATCGCGCAGATGATGCTGACAGCCAGGCCCGCCGCTCATCTGGGTGCGCAAAATACCCCTCTGCGCGTGGAAGTGAAGCTGGTCAACGTCTTTGTCAGCGTGACAGACCAGAACGGGGCCCCCGTGGGCGGTCTAACCCGGGATGATTTTTCTCTCACCGAAGACAATCGGGCGCAACAGATTGCGATCTTCGAGCGGCAATCGGACATGCCGTTGAACCTGACGCTGGCCATCGACACGAGCGCAAGCGTCGCAAAAGACTTGACGATCGAACAGCATGCGGCGCGGCGATTTGTCCAAGCAACCCTGCGGCCACAGGACAAGATCAGCCTGCTGGAGTTTTCCTCCTCAGTGCGGGAACTCGCGCCATTCACCAACAAGGCAAGTACGATCGAACGCGGGATTGCTCACTTGAGCGGCGGCGGAGGCACCGCGTTCTACGACGCGATCCTGCTCGGCTCCAAACAGCTCGGTGGGCAACATGGACGCAAAGTTCTGATCGTGGTCTCCGACGGCGACGATACGGCCAAAGGATCCAACTACGCCCAGGCATTGGAGCAAGCTCTACGCAACGAGGTGATGATCTACTCGCTGATCGACGTGCCCATTGAAGCCAGCGCCGGGCGTGACTTGCGCGGCGAACACGCGCTCATCACTCTGGCCGAGCAGACCGGTGGCAAGAGCTACTATGTGAGCGCCCAGGGGCTGGACAAGACGTTTGCTCAGGTGAGCGAGGACCTGCGAACACAATATTTTCTGGCCTACTATCCTCACAACCAGGAGCCCGGTACAAACTTTCACCGTATCCAGGTGACCGTTCCAAACTCGAGCGCGGAGAACTACAATCTTCGCTACCGCACCGGCTACTATGCGGATTCGCCTTAACCACTTGAGCTCACTTGGTCAAGCGAGCGAAGGGCTCGGATCCGTGTTTTCGCAGTGGGGAGCAGCGCCAAGGCGCAGGGGAGTTTTTGCGAGGAGCGCGATCGATTCTGGCTTGCCAAGCCTCCCCAGGGCACTCGCTGAATCCCTCCCCCCGGAATCAAGCCCCCGGAATCAAGCCCCGGAATCAAGCTAAGAGAAGAAATCTCCGCCTTCGAAAATCCGCTTTGCCGCGGCGTTTTGCCCGGTGACGGCGTCAGAGAGGGTCGATTCACCGGAGTGGATGCTCTGCTCGACTGCGAAAGTCCAAGTGCGATTGCCCGGGACAGGTCCTGGCTGAGCTCGGACTGAGCCCTGTCTGGGTTCTGGCTGAGCCCTGGCGTCCGTGCGGGAGGCACGGCGCTTGATCGCCGTTGAGCTCGCCTTTCAGGCGAAGGGCTTGTTTGCCCGCAGCTCGGCTACAATCTCGGCGGCCGCCTCGCGAGCCTGGTCGGCTTTGTCGGGAGAGAAACTGATGGCGCCGACGCGGGCGTGGCCACCGCCGCCGTATCGCTCGCACACCTGGGCGAGGTTGACCATCTTGGCCGGGTCGGCTTTGGTCCATGGATTGGAGCCAACGGCGACCTTGGTGCGGAAGCTGGACTTCGACAGGCCGATCGAGTAGGTGGCATTCGGGTAGAGGTAATACGGAATGAACTTGTTGAAACCTTCCAGCGGATGATCGGTGATGTCGAAGAAGATCGTGCCGTCACGTTCTTCGGCGCGGCTCTGGATCAACGCCAGGGCTTCTTTGTGGCGCTCCAGAAGCGGCGGGAGAAGCTCGGCGACAAAGGGCTGGCTGAGCACTTCCGAGAGCGGCATTGCGGTAAGCAACGGGATGAGGCGGGGGATGAAGGCCGGATCCTGCGTGGACTCGATGATGAGGGTGAGCTTCATGGCGGGCGCGGCCATTTCGACGGCCGACTCGGGGCTCTCGTACAGCGCCCCGTCGACGATGTCTGCCCAGTGAATCAGTTCGGCAACCGGCGTGGTATCGAAGCCGAATTCGGTGGCCGCGATGTGGGCCAGGAAGCTGGTGCAGGAGGTGTAATCGGGGTCAAAGAATTTGCGGCGGCTACAGTCCGGATCCTGTTTGCAGTCCTTGAAGCTCTCGTGATCCTGGGGGGTGAGGAAGGCGGATTGATGGTGGTCGAACCACCAGGTGATTTTTGGCGAGGAAGAGTATTTGAAGTCGACGATGGCGTTCTGGTCACCGGTGAACTCGCTCTCGTCAAACAGCGCGCCAGCGCGATGGACGAGCCCGCGGTACTCGT
>Ga0208193_1001510_pt1 | contig 10167 bp, 9 predicted proteins | sample June2015DPH_17_2_FD_184716 | JGI IMG/M metagenome (GOLD analysis project Ga0208193, IMG submission 184716) | Peatland microbial communities from SPRUCE experiment site at the Marcell Experimental Forest, Minnesota, USA - June2015DPH_17_10... | ecosystem: Environmental > Terrestrial > Soil >...
GGCATCGCGGCGCGGTGCCGGATTTCGTCACCGCGGCCAGCGGCAAGGGTTCGGTTGAAAGTTTTACGGTAACCTATGGCCGCAATGGCGAGGTCGAGCATGGCGTGGTGATGCTGCGCACGCCGGAGAATGCCCGCGCACTGGCGCGGGTGCCCGCAAGCGACCGCCGGACGCTGGCCCATCTCCTCGACATGGACCGCGCGCCGGTCGGCTCGTCAGGCGATGTCGTCACCGCGGATGACGGCGTGCTGGAGTGGCGGGCGGGGTAACTCCGTGTCCCGGACGCGATGCAGCGCACTTGCGCTGCTTCGCAGAACCGGGATCCAAGGCAACCGGCGGCTCGTCGGCAACGTGGGCCCCCGGCTTGTCTGCGCATCGCTTACGCGCTGCGCAGCGTCCGGGACACGTGAAGGCCGGCAGTCCCGCGTCCCCTATCCGTTGACGTCCCTTTCCGAAACCCTCGCCGGCTTACCCTTCACACCGGCAATGCGAACCTGATCGCCGTCTGCGAGGCCGTCGGGGGGTGCTGTGATAACGCGATCGTCCGCGGAGATGCCCGACCCCAGTTCGATATCACGGCCGAGATCGCGGGCGATGGTCACGGCCTTGAACAATACCCTGTCGTCAGAGCCGACGGTCGCGACCCAAAGGCCATTCCTGTTGAAGATCAGGGCGCTGGCGGGAATGTGAAGCGGCACGGCATCGCGTGCGAGAGACATGTGCACATTGGCATAGCCACCCGGCATCAACTCGCCGCCTGAATTGTCGAGCGCAAGCTGCATCTGCGTGGTGCCGGAATTGACATCGACCGCCTGCGACGAAGCTTCGACCGTCGCCGCAAAAGTGCGGGTTGGATATTCCGGCACCGAGATCACGGCCTTGGCGCCGATCTTGATCGCGGGCACGTAGTTCTGGGGAATGTTGACATAGACCCGCAGCTTCTTGATATCTGAGATCACGAACATCGCGGGGCCGGTGCCGCCGCCGGCATTGATCAGGGCGCCGACGTCAGTCGTACGGACGGTGACCACGCCGTCGAACGGCACGGTGATATTCTTGTAGCCGGACAAGGCCTCCAGCCGCTCGACATTGGCCTGGCTGGCATTGACGGCAGCCACCTTGTTGGAAAGGTCAGCGGTGCGCTCGTCGATTTCCTGCATCGAGACGAAATTCGAGGGGATCAGCGTTCTCCGGCGGGCCAGCGTGGCGTCGGACAATTTCGCGCTGGCCTGCTGGCTGGCGAGATCGGCGCGCGCCTGCAGCAATTGCTGGTCCAGATCCGGCGCTTCGATCTCGGCGATCACCTGCCCGGCCTTGACCTTCGCGCCGATGTCGGCGCTCCAGCTCTTCAGGTAACCGCTGACGCGTGCGAAGATCGGCGCGCGGTAATAGGCCTCCAGCCGGCCCGGCAGATCGATGGTGGCGTTGAGAATTTTGCTGTCGGGCAGTACCACTGCCACCGTCGGTATAGCCTGATCATCGGTCCATTCGCGCAGCTTTGCGCTGGAGTCTTCGCGCGCCCGGATGCCGCTTACCACGACCAGCAGCGCTGCGATGACAACCACGACTCCGAAAATGCCCAATTTCCGGCGCGAGACCGGAGAGCTGTGTTCAGTAGACATGTGGCATCTCCAGAGCGGCGGCGGCTTCGCCACCATGCATTTTGTTACCATGCATGTTGTGTGCCACGAGCATGCTGCATGCTGCGTCAAAAACTGCGCCGGGCGCGCGTGGCGCTGCGAGCAGTCCGGTGATCCGTAGAAGCAGTGCAGGCACGACAACAATATACGGCAGGCTCGGCGCGATACGGGCCAATGCAATCATAAATCGGATATTCCTCGGACCTGCTGAAGGGCTGCGACCGGCGCGCTCATAGCCGAACCGCGGCAAAAAAGCCAACCTTGGGAACAAGATCGGTCTTCACATCCTTGGCACCGTCCGCGGATGCGCCTCGAAAACCGGAGCCGGCCGGTCTTCTCAGGCCGCCCTTACCGAGTTGAGGAACTTGCCGACCTCGAGCTTGAGGCGGTTGCTGTCCCTGGACAGCGACTGCGCCGCCGACAGAACCTGCGAGGAAGCCGATCCGGTCTCGCCGGCGCCGCGCTGCACGTCTGTGATGTTGGAGGACACCTGTTGCGTGCCCTGGGCGGCCTGCTGCACGTTGCGGGAAATTTCCTGTGTCGCGGCACCCTGCTCTTCAACGGCTGCTGCGATGGTCGAGGAAATCTCCGAGAGCTTTTCAATGGTGCCGCTGATTTCCCTGATCGCATTGACCGACTCCAGGGTCGCGGCCTGGATGCCGGTGACCTGCTGGCCGATCTCGCCGGTCGCCTTCGCGGTTTGCTCGGCCAGCGCCTTGACCTCGGACGCCACCACGGCAAAGCCGCGCCCGGCTTCGCCGGCGCGCGCCGCCTCGATGGTGGCATTGAGGGCCAGCAGGTTGGTCTGGCCCGCAATGGTGTTGATCAGTTCGACGACGTCGCCGATGCGGCTTGCCGCCTTCGACAATTCGCCGACCCGGTCATTGGTCTTGCGCGCCTGATCGACGGCCTCATTGGCCATCCGTGCCGAATCCTGCACCTGGCGGCTGATCTCGGTGACAGACAACGCCATTTCCTCGGTTGCGGAGGCCACCGACTGCACGTTGGTGGAGGCTTCTTCCGACGCCACGGCAACCATCGTCGTCAATTCCTCCGCGCGTTCGGCGGTCGAGGTGAGCGTACCGGCGGAGGCTTCGAGCTGGGTCGATGACGATGATACGGTTTCGATGATCTCGCCGACGGCGCCCTCGAAATCGTCGGCAAGCCGGTTCATGTCCGCTTTACGTTGCTGCAGTTGCTGCTGCTCGACATCCCGTTGCTCCTGACGCAGCCGGTTGGTCTCGATCATCGCAGTCTTGAACACCTGGACCGTGCGCGCCATCTCGCCGATCTCGTCACGCCGATCTGTATCGACGACGGGCAAGTCCAGCTTGCCGGCGCTGAGCGCTGCCATGCGCTCCTTGAGGCGAGACAGCGGCTTCACGACACTGCGCGTGATCGCCCAGGCGATGCCAATCGAGAGCAACATCAGAACGCCGATCACGGCGGCAGCCGTCCGGGTCATCCCCCAGAAGGTGGCGTCGATGTCGCTCATGTACTCGGCGGATGCGATCATCAGGTGCCAGGGCCCGAAGCCACGGACGTAGGCAATCTTTTCCATTGCGATATCGCCGCCTGCCCGGGTAAACGCGAATTGGACCGTGCCCTCGCTTTGCCGTTTTGCAATGTCGAGCATCATCGATGCGAACGGCACTCCGTTCCGGTCCTTGAGGTCGCGCACGTCCTTGCCGATCAGCGCCGGATTTCCGCCGCTCATGAGACACAGCCCGCTCTCGGTGTCGTAGATGAAGACATAGTTCGTGTGGCCCTCGAACCATATTGAACCGGCGACGGCGAGCAGCCGGGCTTTCGCCTCGTCCTCGGTCATCGCGCCGGATTCGGCCGCATGGCGGAAGCCGTCGGCTATGTTCCAGACGGCGTCGACCATCGCATGCGCCTTCTCAATTCGCTCAGCGGCGAGCTCGGCGTGGGCGATGAAAAGCACGGTCACGGCGACAAACGCCATGAATACTGTTCCGACGACGGTCATGGCGGCGAGTTTGGCGGAGAACGAGCGGAACACGAAAAGGTTGATAAAATTCTTCATGACCATCCTTGCGGGTGTCTGCCGGACGTCATGTCACGGCAAATAAACAATCCCTGCCGGTGATTTAGCAACGACCGCCGACGGGGTTTCGGCCGCTAGAGAAACCCCGCTGCGCACCAGAATTGGATTGGTAAATACGGTCATAATTCGAATGCATGAATAACTAATAAATTGCCACCATCGCGATGGCCTACGGATAGGTCCAGGGAAGGCCAAGGAACGAACGGCGACGGCGCGCTCAGCGCATCAGCTTCAGCGCGTCGGAGAAGAATTCCGGTCCGCCGAAATTGCCGGATTTGAGCGCCAGCAGCTTGGCACCCTCCTTGTCACCGGTTTTGGCCCCGACCGCGCGCAGCACCGGCACGCCGGCGGCGATTTCGGCGCCGACCAGAAATGCGGGAATTTCCAGGCGATCCACCACAGCACCCGAGGTCTCGCCGCCGGCGACCACCAGCCGCCGCACCCCCGACCGCACCAGCCCCTCGGCGATATCGGCCATGGCCTGCTCGATGGCGTGGCCCGCGGCATCGCGGCCGTGCCGCGCCTGCAGCGCCGCGACCTGGTCCGGCGTCGAACTGGAGGCGATCAAAAGCGTGCCCATGCCGAGACGCTCAACGGCCCAGGCCAAAGCGCGCCGGGCTTCATCCTTGCCGGCGATGGTTTTGTCGGCATCGAGATGAAGCACCGGCATGGCCCGCTCGGCGCTTGCGACCTGCTGCAACGTCGCCTGCGAACAACTGCCGGCCAAACACGCCGCCGGTCCGCCGACCGGTGTATCGGAGATCGCGTCCGGCGCGTTCGGTTTCACCCGGCCGGAGACGACCAGCGCGCGGGCGAGACCGAGCCCGAGGCCGGATGCGCCGACCGAGAGCTTGACATCCAATGCAACCGCGCCGATCGTTTCCAGATCGCGTTCGAACACGGCGTCCGCAATCGCAGCGCCAAAGCCTTTCCCCGCAAGATCGGCAAGCCGGGCGCGGACGGCATCCGCACCCTCCGCGATATCGGCGAGATCGACCAGCCCGATCCTGGTCTTGCTTTGGCGCGCCAGCACCCGCACCAGACTGGAATCGCGCATTGGATTGAGCGGATGATCCTTCAGGGGGCTTTCATTGAGCGGCACCGAGCCGACGAACAGATTGCCCTGATACACGGTGCGGCCGGTCTCGGGAAATGCCGGCGTCACCATCACGATTCCCCCGCCGCAATCGGCGCGCAGTGCATCCATCACAGGCCCGATATTGCCGGCGTCGGTGGAATCGAAGGTCGAGCAGATCTTGAACAGCACATGATCGGCCCCGCGCCCGCGCAGCCATTTTTCCGCCGATCGCGAACGCGTCACGGCGAGTCCAGCCTCGATCGACCGGCTTTTCAGCGACACCACGACAGCATCGACCTCGGGCAATGCAAGGTCGTCGGAGGGCACACCGATGGTCTGTACCGTACGCAGGCCGCAGCGGGTCAGCGTATTGGCAAGATCGGAGGCGCCGGTGTAATCGTCGGCAATGCAGCCAAGGGACAACTTCGCCGCCGGCGTCACGGTTTTGCTCCGGCGTAGGGTTTGAACCAGCCGAGACCGTCGGCGGTTTTGCCGCGCGGGTTATATTCGCAGCCCACAAAACCCTTATAGCCCAGGCGGTCGAGCTCATCGAACAGGAACGGATAGTTCAATTCCTCGCCGTCCGGCTCATGGCGCGAGGGAACGCTGGCGATCTGGATGTGACCGATAACAGGCAGCATCTCGCGCAAATGCATGGTGACGTCGCCATGGATGATCTGGCAGTGATAGATGTCGAACTGCAGTTTCAAATTCGGAATCTTCAGTTCAACGATGAGGTCGCGGGCAAAGACAAAATCGTTGAGAAAGTAGCCCGGAACGTTGCGCGGGTTGATCGGCTCGATCACCACATCGAGGCCGTGGGGCGCGAAAACTTCCGCCGCCCATGCCACCGACTTGTAATACGCCTCCACGGCTTTGGGATCGCGGCGGCTGGCGATGCCCGCCATCAGATGCAGCCGCCTGACCCCGGTCGCCAACGCATAAGGCAGCGCGGTGCTCAGGCTTCGCTTCAAGTCGTCGAAACGATCCGGTAGCGAGGCAAAACCTTTTTCGCCGGCCTCCCAATTGCCCGGCGGCAGGTTGAACAGCGCCTGGGCCAGGCCGTTGCGGTGCAGCCGTTCGCCAACCTCTTTTGCCGGATGCTGATAGGGAAACAGGAACTCCACGGCGGTAAATCCGGCCTTGGCCGCCGCTTCGAAGCGGTCGAGGAACGGGACTTCGGTGAACATCATGGAGAGATTGGCGGCAAAGCGGGGCATCGGCGGTCCTCTTGTTGGTTATCCTTGTCCGGGCAGATGCGTGCCGGTGACGCGGGCATAGATCCGCGCCACCGATGCATCGTCGTCGCGGCCCATGCCGGAGGCCGCCGTCATCAGAAACATCTGCAACGCCGCCGCGGCCACCGGCACCGGAAATCTCGCCGATCGCGCCATGTCCTGGATGATGCCGAGATCCTTGACGAAAATATCCACCGCGCTGCGCGGGGTGTAATCGCCGTCGAGCACGTGCGGCACGCGGTTCTCGAACATCCAGGAATTACCGGCGGAGGCGGTAATCACCTCATAGACTTTGCGGATATCGAGGCCCTGTTTGGCGGCGAATGCGATCGCTTCGGAGGCGGCGGCGATATGCACGCCGGCGAGCAGTTGGTTGATCATCTTGAACGCGGCGCCCTCGCCCGCGGCATCACCAAGTTCATAGAGCTTCGCCGCCATCGCATCGAGCGCGGGTCTTGCCCTGGCAAAAGCCGCGGCACTTCCCGAGGCGAGAATGGTGAGTTCACCCTGCGCCGCGCGCTGCGCGCCGCCGGAGATCGGCGCATCGAGGTAGTGCCGGCCTGAAGCCTGGAGTTGTTTTGCCAGCCGCCGCGCCACATCCGGGTCCATGGTCGCAGACGAGACGAACACCGCGTCTTTGGCCAAAGCTTCGGCGACGCCGTTTGCGCCAAACAAAATGGTTTCGGTTTGGGCGGCGTTGACGACCACGCTGACGACGATGTCGGCCGTCCTGGCGGCCTCCGCCGGCGTCCTGGCGCCACTTCCGCCGTCGGCGACGAACCGTGCCACGGCTTCCGCGGACACGTCGCATCCGGTGACCTCAAAACCCGCGCGCCGCAGCGAGGTCGCCATGCCATATCCCATCGAGCCGAGCCCGATCACGGCGACGCGCGGCTTTTGCATTGCTGTTACAGGCATGCGGCGATTCCTCGTTTTTCCTGTTAGCCGAAATTCGTGGGCGGCTTTGCCTCTGGGTATCACGGCTTGGCCGCGCTGCCAAAGCATGAGACAAGGCGAGACCTAAGGACGCGGCCATGACGGAAGCAAGACTTCGCGAGGAAATCTGCCGGCTCGGCCGCTCGCTGTTCGAGCGCGGGCTGACGCCGGGCTCGTCCGGCAACATCAGCGTCAAATTGGACGATGGCGGCTGGCTGGTGACGCCGACCAACGCATCGCTCGGCTCGCTCGACCCGGCACGGCTGTCGCGGCTTGGCGCCGAAGGCCGGCTTGTTTCCGGCGATGCGCCGACCAAGGAAGTGCCGCTGCACAGCGCGCTCTATCAGACCCGCGACGGCGCGCGCGCGGTGGTGCATCTGCATTCGACGCATTCGGTGGCGCTGTCGATGCTGCCCGAGATCGATCCGCGCGCCGCGCTGCCGGCGATGACGCCGTATTATCTGATGCGCTGCGGCTTGACCGCGCTGGTGCCGTATTATCGGCCCGGCGATCCCGCGGTAGCCGGCGCGATCAAGGGTCTTGCCGGCAAATATGCCAGCGTGCTGCTCGCCAATCACGGCCCGGTGGTCGCGGGCGAGACGCTGGAATCAGCGGTATTCGCGATCGAGGAACTGGAAGAAACCGCAAAACTCTATCTGCTGCTGCGCGGGCTCAACCCGCGTTTTCTGACGCCGGCGCAGGTCAAGGATTTGTCTGACGTGTTTGGGTTGGCGCTGCCGGAGGATGGGCATTAGCGTTAAAGCATGATCCGGAAAAGTGGGTACCGGTTTTCCGAAAAGATCATGCTCAAACAAAAAGATAGAGCGAGATGACGATTCGAAGAAAAATCATCACGCTCTAGTGACGCGTTCCCCGGATGCTGTGCAGTGCTCCGCTCTTGCGGCACGGTGCACTGCTGACCCGGGGTCTAGCAACTTGCGCATGGGTCCCGGCTCTGCGGAGCAGCGTGAAGAACGCTGCACCGCGTCCGGGACACGATGGACGTGAGCTGCATCAGAGCACTGCCAACTGCTTGTTCTTGAGGTCCGTCACCAGCATCAGGCCGGGGGCGTGGGTAATGGCAAATGGCAGTTTTGCCGCCGCGATCACCGCCTGCGGGGTCACGCCGCAGGCCCAGAACACTGGAATCTCATCGGCCTCCACCGGCACCGCGTCGCCATAATCAGGTTTGGCGATATTCGATATCCCGATCGAAGAGGGATGACCGAGATGAACCGGCGCGCCATGCACGGACGGAAATCGCGAGGTGATCTGCACCGCGCGGATGGCATCGGCCGGCTTGAACGGCCGCATCGACACCACCATCGGGCCTGCGAACGGGCCCGACGGGTGGCACGCGATATTGGTGCGGTACATCGGCACCCGCATCTTGCGCTCGATGTGGCGGATCGGCAGATCGTCGGCCATCAGCGCCTCCTCGAACGAGAACGAGCATCCGAGCACAAAGGCAACCAGATCGTCGCGCCAATGCGTCATGATATCGGTCGGTTCCTCCACCACCTCGCCGTCGCGCCAGACCCGGTAGCGCGGCAGGTCGGTGCGGATATCGAGGTCGATCCCGAGCGCCGGGATTCGGGGGTCGCCGACATCAGACATGCCGATAATGGGGCATGGTTTGGGATTGAGCTGGCAGAACCTGTGAAACGAGCCCGCGAGTTGTTCCGGCAGGATGGCGAGATTGCCCTGCACAAAACCGTTGGCGACGCCGGCCGTACTGGCGGCCATGCCGGCGCGGCAGGCCAGACGCGCCTGCAGGCTCGCGAGCGCCTCCGGCTCACAGCGGCCAGCTTGCTGCTTCTTTGCCACACCGACAATCATCGAAAGCGCTCCATGGCTCGACAGGCAGTGCCGCGGGATTCTACCATGCCATCGGACGACACCAACAGGATTTCCGGAAGGCCGAATGAGCAAAATCGCATCCAACCTGCAGATCGATTCCACCCGTCTTTGGGGTACGATTCACGAAACCGCGAAATTCGGGGCCACCGCAAAGGGCGGGGTGCGGCGGCTGACGCTCGGGCCCGAGGACAAGCTCGTGCGCGACTGGTTCCGTAGCGCCTGCGAGGCCGCGGGTCTCAAGGTGCATGTGGACGCGCTCGGTTCGATGTTCGGCCTTCGTGAGGGCCGCGATATGACAAAACCGCCGGTGGGCCTGGGCTCGCACCTCGACACCCAGCCTACGGGGGGCAAGTTTGACGGCGTGCTCGGCACGCTGGCGGCACTCGAGGTGGTGCGCACGCTCAACGATGCCGGAATCGAGACGGAAATCCCGATCTGCATCGTCAACTGGACCAATGAGGAAGGCTCGCGCTTTGCGCCGGCAATGATGGCGTCGGCGGCTTACGTCGGCGATTTCACCACCGACGATATTCTGTCGCGCCGGGATGCGGAGGGCGTCACCGTGGCGGAGGCACTGGACGGTATCGGCTATCGTGGTGACAACCCGGTCGGCACGCAGAAATTTGCCAGTTTCGTCGAACTGCACATCGAACAGGGTCCGATCCTCGAAGCCGAGCGCAAAACCATCGGCGTGGTCGATTCCGGCCAGGGCGTGTTGTGGTACGACGGCAAGATCACCGGCTTCGAGAGCCATGCCGGCTCTACACCGATGCCGCTGCGCCGCGACGCGCTGGCGACATTGGCTGAAATCGTGCTGGCGACGGAGCAAATTGCGAAAAAGCATGGCCCGAAGGCGGTCGGTACCATCGGCGAGGCCGTGATCGCCAACCCCTCGCGCAATGTCATTCCCGGCGAGATCGCCTTTACCGTCGATTGCCGCAGTGCCGATGCCGCGATCATGGACGCGCTCGATGCGGAGCTGCGCGCCGCGGTCGCCGAAATAGCCGCGCGGCGCAAGGTCGACGCTACGCTCGACCTGGTCTGGCGCAAGCCGCCGACCCATTTCGATGCCAAACTTGTCGACGCCGTGGAGAATGCCACCCGGACGCTCGGCTATTCGCACCGGCGCATCACCTCCGGCGCCGGTCACGATGCCTGCAACCTCAACACCATGATTCCCGCGGCGATGGTATTCGTGCCCTGCAAGGACGGCGTCAGCCACAATGAGCTTGAGGACGCCACCCAGGCCGATTGCGCCGCCGGCGCCAACGTTCTGATGCATACCGTGCTGGCGCTGGCGGGCGTCGCTTCATAGCCGGGCGTTATCCCCTTTCTAAAAGCAAACGG
>Ga0208193_1001511_pt1 | contig 10166 bp, 9 predicted proteins | sample June2015DPH_17_2_FD_184716 | JGI IMG/M metagenome (GOLD analysis project Ga0208193, IMG submission 184716) | Peatland microbial communities from SPRUCE experiment site at the Marcell Experimental Forest, Minnesota, USA - June2015DPH_17_10... | ecosystem: Environmental > Terrestrial > Soil >...
GCCGATCTTATCGACTACGTCCATGCCTTGAACGACTTTGCCGAAGACCGCATAGCCCCAGCGCGTCTGACTGGGATCGAGGGCCTCGTTGTCGTACAGATTCACGTAGAACTGCGCATCGCTGCCGTGCGGTTCCGCGCCGCGCGCCATGCCCACGGTGCCGCGCACATTGGTCAGTCCATTGCCGGATTCATTGACCACTCTGGTGGGCGCCGTCATCGGCTTATAGTCTTTATCGAAGCCGCCGGCTTGAATCACGAAATTCGAGATCACCCGATGAAAAATCGTGCCGGTATAATGCCCCTGGTCGACATATTTCAGGAAATGCGGGACGGTCAGCGGCGCCCGTTCGGCATTCAATTCGATGATGAAGTTGCCCATCGAAGTGACCACTCGGACCTGGGTCGCGGGGGCCGCGCTTGTGGCTGCGGCGGAGCCGTCGGTCTTCGCCTGGGTCTTGGCGGCGGCAGCGCCGGCGCCCGAGCTTGCCGCAGCCGTCCCCGACGCGGCGGGTGGAGCGTCGGCCGCGAAATTCAAGGTGGGAAAGGCGGCTGAAATCAATCCGGCGATGAGTATTATCTGTTTCATGCTTCGGGATTCTACTCGAATAGGTACAATCTTGAGATATGTCCGTAACGCTCGACTCGCTGCCCGTCACCACGCGCTTTGCGCCCAGCCCCACCGGTTCCCTGCACTTGGGCAATGCGCGAACGGCGCTTTTCAGCTGCCTCTGGGCCCGCAAGAGCGGCGGCCGCTTCATTTTGCGCATTGAGGACACCGATGTCGAGCGCAGCCAGTTGCGCTTCCGCGATGAATTGATGGCGGACCTGCGCTGGCTGGGCATCGATTGGGACGAGGGGCCGGATATCGGCGGCCCGTCGGGGCCTTACTCCCAGGCGGAGCGCGGGAAGTTCTACGCGACCTTGTTCGAGCAATTGCAGGCAAACGGGCTGGCGTATCCCTGCTACTGCACCGAGGAGGAGCTCGAGCTGTCGCGCAAGCTGCAGCGCATGGCCGGCAAGCCGCCGCGCTATGCGGGGACCTGCCGGCATCTGACGGCGCCGCAGCGGGCGGAACGCGAGGCTCGGGGCCTGAGGCCCACGCTTCGATTCGCCGTGCCGGCCGATGAGGTCATCCAATTTACCGATGCCGTGCACGGACCGCAGCGATTCCTGTCCGGCGATATTGGCGACTTCATCATCAGGCGCGACGACGGCACCTCGGCGTTCTTCTTTTGCAATGCCGTCGACGATTCGGTCATGGGAGTCACGCACGTGCTGCGCGGCGATGATCATCTTACCAATACGCCGCGCCAGCTCATGCTTCTGGATGCATTGGGGATGCGCCGTCCCGGCTATGGCCACGTGGGCTTGTTGGTCGGCGAGGACGGCGCGCCTCTGTCGAAGCGGCATGGCAGCACGAGTGCTCAGGAATTTCGTGCCCGCGGCTTCCTTCCCGAGGCCGTCCTCAATCACTTGTTCCGCTTGGGACATGCGAGCGACCATGATGGCTGGTTGGCCGCCGCCGACATGCCGGCGCACTTCCGCCCGGAGCATCTCGGCCGCGCACCGGCGCGTTTCGACGAGGCCCAATTGGCGCACTGGCAGAAGGAGACGGTGGAGCGAATGTCGGCCGAGCAAATCGGAACCTGGCTGGACTCGGGCGACTCGGCTGATTTCGTCGAGTTGGTACGCCACAATGTGGTGCTGCCCGCCGACGCGGCTCCCTGGCGGGCGGTGGTGCGGGGCGACTTGCCGCCTCTGGGTGAGGCAGAACGGAGCGTCGTTGCAGCCGCCGGGCCGGGATTCTTCGCCGCCGCCGCCGCGGCCTTCGAACGATCAGCGTCGGATTTCAAGCAGTTGACCAAAATCCTGAAAGAAGGCACGGGACGCAAGGGAGCGGACCTGTTCATGCCGCTCAGAGTCGCCTTGACCGGCCAGACACACGGCCCCGAACTCGGGCCCCTGCTCAAACTCATGCAGCCGGAGACGGCGCGCCGCCGCCTCGAGTCCCATGCTCAAAATTCATAATTCCCTCACGGGAGAGAAACAGGAATTCAAGTCTCTGCGGCCCGGCGAAGTCCGCATGTATGTCTGCGGAATGACGAACTACGACTATATCCATGTCGGTCATGCGCGCATGCTGACCGTGTTCGACCTCATCCAGCGCTACCTGCGTTCCTCGGGCTACGCGGTCACCTATGTCCGCAATGTCACCGACATAGACGACAAGATCATCGAGCGAGCAGCCGCGAACGGTGAAAATTGGGCCGATCTGGCGCGGCGCTTCACTACGGCCATGCATGAGGACTGCGCCACTCTTGGGCTTCGAACACCGGACCTGGAGCCGCGGGCCACCGAATACATCGGCCCGATAATCGACATGACCCAGACCTTGATCGACAAGGGCTACGCCTATGTCGCAGTCAACGGCGATGTCATGTATTCGGTGCGCAAGTTCTCGAATTACGGCCGGCTGTCGGGCAAGAAAATCGACGACTTGCGCGCCGGCTCGCGCATCCAGGTGGATGAGGCCAAGCTCGATCCCCTGGATTTCGTGCTGTGGAAGCATGCGAAGCCGGACGAGCCTTTCTGGCCCTCGCCCTGGGGCAACGGCCGTCCCGGCTGGCACATCGAATGCTCCGCCATGTCGACGCAACTGCTCGGTGGCTATTTCGACATCCACGGCGGCGGTGAAGACTTGAAATTTCCGCACCATGAGAACGAGATTGCGCAATCCTGCGCGGCCTGCGGCACGCCCTTTGTCCACGTATGGATGCACAACGGCTTCGTGCGGGTGAACGATGAGAAGATGTCGAAGTCCCTCGGCAATTTCTTTACGGTGCGCGAGGTTCTCAAGACCTTGCGCGATCCGGAGGTGCTGCGGTTCTTTCTATTGAGCAGCCACTATCGCGGGCCCATCAATTATTCGACCGTGCAGCTCGCGCAAGCGGACGAGACCTTGCTGGGACTGTACCGCTCCTTGAAGGATACAGGCGCTTCGAAGGACGGAGGCGCATCGGGACCGGTCGATGCCGAGTGGCTCGGGAAATTCCGCGGCGCCATGGACGACGATTTCAATACTCCCGAGGCGCTGGCGGTCATGCAGGGAGTGGCGCGGGAACTCAATCAAGCGAAGGCTGCGGGGAACGCAACGAAGGCTGCGGGTGCGGCGGCGACGCTGCGCGCGATGGGCGCGGTACTCGGCGTGCTGCAGCAGGACCCGGATACGTTTTTGAAGCGCAGCATCGGCGAGAAAATCATGTCCGATGCGGACGTTGAAAATCTGCTCGCGGCGCGCCGTGCGGCACGCTCCGCCAAGAATTTCGCGGAATCGGACCGCATTCGCGAACGATTGACCGCCGCCGGAATCCTGCTCGAAGACAAGGCGGGCGGCGTCACTGAATGGCGGCGGGCCTGACCTGCGCCGTTGGGGAGCCTCGGCACGGGGATGTTGAGCCGTGCGCACTGGGCCGACGTACATCACCGCGCAGGAGGTACATCACCATCTAGAGGGGGCAGATCGGGTGCCCTTGGCGGGGTGGTGTGGAGCGGTGAGAATATTCGCCCGAGGGACTGAGGCGTTGGCCGGCAACAAGGCAGCAAATGCCGGCCAACGCCTCAGTCCCTCGGGCGAATACCGTCAACCGGTCAACATCATGGTGCCGAGGTCCAGCTTAGGGCCGCCGGCTTGCGAGTATGCCCACCGCGAGACCCACCACGGCTGCGATGCCGATCACCTGCCAGGGATTGTCACGCACGAAACCGTCGGTACGCTGGCCGATTTGCCGAGCGCTGGAGCCGATCTGAGCCGCCGTGTCGGCTGCCGCGCTTTTTGCGGCGACCAGCGCGAGCCGCACTTTGGCGCGGACCCTGGCGATGTCGGGCGACTCGATGTCCTTCAAGGCGTTGGTCAGGTCCTCGACGCTGTCCAGAAAGCTGTTGACGGGACCATTGGCTAAATGGCCGGACTTGTGCGCGGCGGGCGAATTGGCTGCGGATTCCATTGAGACTCCTCGTTCGAGTGGATTGGCCGCCTCAGGCGCGGCGACCGACGCTCATCAAAAAACTGACCAGCGCGCCGATCAGAAAAACGACGAACAGTATTTTCGCTATGCCGGCGGCGCCGGCGGCGATGCCACCGAAACCGAATACGGCAGCCACCAGGGCAATGATGAAGAATACAACGGCATAATGAAGCATGATCGCACCTCTTGCGGCAGGGCGGCATATTCTGCCAATGGTCACAGTCTGCGTGAATGAACTCGGCAGTGCCGTCGGCAGGCATCGTCGCAGTGTGTAGGACATAGCTCACGGCCGCGAGCCGGGGACAATGATGAAGACGCTGCTGATCGTTTACCACTCGATGACCGGCGGAACGCTGCAAATGGCGCAGGCGGCTGCTGCCGGCGGCCGTGGCGAGCCTGAGCTGCGAGTGTCCCTGCTACGCGCGGGCGATGCACAGGCGGCCGATGTTCTGGAAGCCGGCGGTTATATTTTTGCGACGCCGGAAAATCTGGCCGCGATGTCGGGGCAGATGAAGGATTTTTTCGATCGCACCTACTATTCGGCGCTCGATCGGCTCAATGGCAGGCCGTACGCAACGCTGATCTGCGCCGGCAGCGACGGCCACAGCGCCGCGCGGCAAATCGAACGCATTGCAACCGGCTGGCGCCTGCGGCCCATTGCCGATCCTCTCATCGTTTGCACGCGCGCGCAGACGGCGGAAGAGATTCTCCGGCCGAAGCAAATAGCCGAGCGCGACCTGAAATCCTGCGAAGAGCTCGGTGCGGCGATGGCCTCGGGTATCGCGCTGGGTATTTTTTAGCCCATGCCCCGCCCATCGCGCTAGTTCGACTGCGGCGGGTGTGGGTTGTCGGCAGGCAGCGCCACCGGCGGCGTTTCGGGCGATGGCGTAGGTGCCGTCGCGGCGCGCGACCGCGCCTGCTCGTTGGGCGAGGGCGGCAGCTGCTGCGCCTGCAAGGTGGCGGGATTGATCACCGTGGGCGCATCACGCAGTTTCACGTAGAGCGGGCCCGCCACGGGGTGAGGAACCGGCAACGCCGATCCGAGGAATCCGTCGGGGACCTGCATGGGATGAGTGAATCCCGGATCGCTGGACACGGAGTCGACGAGAAACAGATTCGAACCGGAGAGTTTGCACGCCAGCTCCGGCGTCGAAGGGCAGGTGAGGTCCTTCAGTACGGGCAGCCGCACCAAATCGCCCAAGGGCTGCCAGTCCCCGGCGATGCCTTTGTCGACCACCCGAAACTGCAGCGGTCCGAACGCGGAGGCACCGAACGACTTGGCCGGATTGAGCGTGGCCACCGCGACCTGGGCATTCTCGAGTGTGATGCCGCCGTTGACGAAGCTCAGGATGGTTGCGGACGATTCATCGCTCGTGGTGACTTCAATGTTCTCGTCCCGCGAAAAATACGCGGGCCACTGCGTGCGCACCGCGAAGGTGAGCGTGGCGTCCTGCGGCAGCTCGCGCGGGTCCACCAATTGAATATTGCTGTCCTTGCCGGAGGCGGACGATTGGGAGTTCTTGCCGATCAGCGTCACCCGGGGGCGTGGCGCATCCACGGTGGCGGTCGCGGGCACCACTCGGCCATCCTTCAGCGTGATTTTCACGGCGATGTCATGCTCCTGCTTGAGGGCTGCCGCGGCCTGAGCGTCTTGCGCGACCATTGGCAGCGCGTCGCTGCCGTTGCGGGTCGACAGTTCACCCGGCATGAAGACGACGTTTTTCATCGACAGGCTCGCCACTTCATCGAGGCGGCTGCCCTGCAGCATTCCCTGTGCGTCTCCGGAATGAATGTCGAAGCCGTCGTAATGTCCTGCTTCGGCAAAGGCCTGTATGGAAATGGGTTCGGGTTGGGCGGCGCCGAACTGAGTCACCACCAGGGTCATGGCGCCGGGTTTGGCGTCCTGCAGCGGCAGCTTCACTTCGAGTTCGTTGGGTTTGACCGCTTTCCATTCCGCTTTCAATTCCTTGCCGGCAGGGTCCTTCAGCATGATGCCATCCACGCAACTGACGCTATCCGCCTGCAGGTGGACGATATCTTGGCGGCCGACCACCAACGAGTCCTCGTCGCCGGTGGCGAGTTCCCAGCCCTTCATGCGCGCATTCATCAGAACGAATCCCGGCCCGTGGTAGCGTTCAAAGCCCCAGTAGCCTTGCAGAGACGCATGCACGCTGTCTGCCAATACCGCGGAATGCAGCGCAGAAGTGTCGACGATGTAGGCGCCCTGCGCTGCATCGGCCGTGGCGGGCAGGTCGATGGTCTTGCCGTCCTGCCCGGTCAGGCTCAATGTCACTCCGTGCGCATAGCCGGTGGAAAACACCAAAGGCGCGCCGTCCACCGGCAGCGCCAACGAGGTCCGGCCGGCGCAGTAGATCTGCTTGGGATTTACTGCATGCAACGGAGGCAGCTGCGGTGTTTCCACCGCCGGCAGCGCCACGACCAGCACTGATTGCGGGCTGTGAAAGGAGGGTGCCGTGTTCAGCGTCAGTTGGATCTTGTCGCCGTGCGGTGCAGCCAGCGCCGGAATATATTGATATTGCGCGGTACGGAAGGAGTCCATGATGCGCGCGATATCGAGCACGGACGCGACGTACGGGCTGTAGTAACCGTAGCTGAGCTGCGGGGTATAACTTGCCTCCATCGCCAGATCACTGCCCGGACCCGACGTCAGCGCCTCGACGATGGATGTGCTGTGCCCATCGTTCAAAATGAGCGACTCCTGGCCGTCCATCAGGCATGAAGCCTGCAGCTCGGAAATCTTGTCGAGGCACTTCGGATCGACCTTGATCGCGAGGCTGCGGGCCAGGAGCGGCGCCACCTCGGCCAGCTTGGACGGGTCGGCGTCGCTGAGGTTGCGGACCACCGCGAGATAGCGTTCCAGGCGAGAACGGTCGAGTTCGGCTTGATTCAGGTCTTGCGAGGCGCGCACGAACGCGCCGGGGCGCCCCCGCACGGCGCCCATCAAGGTCCTGAAGTCGCCGCGCGTTTGCGGGGCGAGAAACAGCAGCACCTGCTGCGCGCCCTCGGGCACGGTCACCGTCAGCCCGTCATTAGGGCATTTGTCGGTCCAGGTCTTGCAGGAAAAGAACCAGGTCTCGGGTGGGGGATTGGTCGAGCCGCTCAAAAACGCGGCCACCATCAAATAATGGGCCGACTGTGTGGCCGGCAGATCAGCCTTGATCCATAGGCGGTCTCCGGCGACCAGATTGGGAACCGCGGATAGGGGCAGCGTCTTTGCGCCCCGGGTGATACTGACCTCGAGGGTGGGTCCGGCGAGGTCGAACGGCGCAGTGTCGGCCTGAGCCGCTGCAGCTAGAATTGTTGCTAATATGAGCGTGCGACTTCGCGAAAGCATAGGAAAAGGGCCCCTGAAATTCGGTTCAGCCCGGGCTTAGAGTGCCGTTCGACCGCGAAGTTCGCGTGCGCTGCGGAAGCGTCAGACGGGTGGCGGCAGCGGTAGGGGAAGGTTCCGCCTGCGTGCAGCAAGTACATCAGGCGCTGCAGCATTGAAAGGCGCGGCCAAAAGGCGAATCGTAACCAGCGCCACGCAGCCACAGGCGAGATAGCTGCGAAAATCTTCGGCGGTCCGGAGCATGGAGCGATGCGGCTCGCCGCCGACAATATCGATGGCCAGGTTGAAGAACATCAACACGTAGAGTACCAGGTACACCCGCCGCGACAGCTTGCGGGAAAACGCATGAATATCGAACCCCGGGCTGCGGGACGGGCGGTGCGCGCCGAAGTAAAATGCCGCTATCACGGAACCCCACAATAGTGCGCCGAACAAGGCGTGACAGTGCAGCGACCATGCCGCGGCTGAGCCTGCCCATGAGTCGTGAAGCAGACCGAGAATGCCTGCCGCCAGGGCGAGCAGCAGTGAAAGCGGCGGGCGAGCGGTGCCGGTGGTCGCCATGGGTGTCCTCATAACTTTGCAATGCAAAGTATCTGGTTTTAAGATACAGCGCAAGCACAGTTGACCGCCGTGTGGCTATGAGGTATGTGGCTTTGTGTAACAAAAAGTAAATGAGGACATCCGATGAAAGACCTGCGCCAGGCACTGTCCGAGATTCACACCATCCGCAATCAGGTGGCGCGCGGCACGGAGTTTCGCGGCTACGGCCCCGCGTCGATCGCCGCCAGCGGAATCCTTGCGTTCCTGGTCGCGGCATTGCAGGCACAGTGGATGGCGAAAACGTCGAAGCCGGATCCCGCCACATGGCTCGCCGCATGGGCCGCGACGGCGGCCGTGGTGGTGCTTCTGACCGGCACGGAGACTTTCGCGCGCGCCCGCCGGGTCCATGTGGGACTTGCGAGAGAAATGGTCCAGTCCGCGGTCGCCCAGTTCGTGCCCTCCATCGTCGTCGGATTTCTGTTGACGGCCGTCATCATGAGGGTGGCCTCCCAGGTGTGCTGGATGTTGCCCGGTCTGTGGGAATTGATCTTCAGCTTGGGGGTATTCGCGTCGTGCCGGTTTCTTCCGCGGCAGATGTTTGCAGTCGGTCTCTGGTATCTGGCCGCTGGGCTCTTCTGCTTGGCAGCCGGCAGCGCGACGCAGGCCCTCTCGCCCTGGTCGATGGGTATTCCATTCGGCGTCGGCCAGCTTCTGGTCGCCGCCGTTCTTCAGTTCGGATATGGAGAGTCCCGTGAATAAGCGTGGCACCAAGAAAAACACCCCGCCTCGTTTCGCATACGATGGACTGGACCGCGTCATTCACGAACGTGCACGCCTGAGCGTGCTCACTTCGCTCATTACTCATTCAAAAGGATTGCTGTTCGGCGATCTGAAGCAACTGTGCGCGCTGACTGACGGAAATCTCAACCGGCATTTGCAGGTACTCGAGGAGGCAAAGTTGATCACGATCACGAAAGGCCTCCAAAATAACCGCCCGCTGACGTTGTGCCGCATTACCGCATTGGGGCGCAGGCGCTACGTCGACTATCTGACCGTGCTCGAGCAAGTGCTGTTGGATGCCGCTGCCGCCGTAAGACCCGAGTGGAGCCTCAAAGAGGCTACCTGACGGGACCCGCCAGGCGGCGGTATAATTACCCTGCTCGGCGCGACCTCGCCGAATGTGGCGCAGCCGGCCAGTCTGTATTAGAAAGGGAACCGGTTCAACTGTGACATGTCACATTGGAGTGCGAATGCCGCATGTCATACTTGCAAGGACCACCGCGCCCGTCCCAGCGGCCCGCAGCGGCATTTTAGGATGAACTTGGATCATGAACCTTTGATGAATCTGACAAGCCCCGTCGGCCGTAAGTTCGCGGGAATGGCCCTGTGATTTCGATCCGTTCGGTGCTCCCATGGGTGGGATTTGCGCTCGCGGCGTTCGCGATGGCCTACGGCGTCATCGCCTGCATTGCCGTGAGCATGCGCGTCAGGACCTCGCGGCTCACGCCGAGGAAGCTGCCTGCGGTCACGATTCTAAAGCCGCTGTGCGGCGCCGAACCGGAAACGTATGAATGCCTGCGGTCTTTCTGCGATCAGGCTTACGACGAGTTTCAGGTGATCTTCGGCGTCCGCGATTCGGACGATCCGGCCCTCGCCATCGTCGATCGATTGAAACAGGAGTTTTCGCAGCGCGATTTACAGGTTGTCGTCGACCGGCGGGAGCACGGCAGCAGCCGCAAGGTGAGTAATCTCGCCAATATGATGGCGCTGGCTCGCCACGAGTTTTTGGTGCTGTCGGACAGCGATGTCCGGGTGCAGCGGGACTATCTCGCCAGGATCGTGGCGCCGCTTCTCGACCGCGACGTCGGCATCGTCACATGCGCCTATCGGGGCTGTCCGCGCCGAGGCTTGTGGTCGCTCCTGGGATCGCTGTTCATCAACGAATGGTTCATACCGTCGGTGCTCGTGGCGGCCATGGCCGGCTCGAGATCCTTCGCATTCGGCGCAACCATTGCGATGAGGCGTCAGGTACTCGAGAGAATCGGCGGCTTTGCGTCGATTGCCGACCAATTGGCGGACGACTATCGGCTGGGAGAGTTGACACGCCAGCTGGGGCTGCGCACGGTGCTCTCCGAGGTGGTCGTCGACGTTTGCGTTGCCGAACGCAGCTTCGGCGATCTCGTGCGCCACGAGCTGAGATGGCTGCGCACCATTCGCGCGATTCAGCCCCTCGGGTATGCCTTTACC
>Ga0208193_1001514_pt1 | contig 10149 bp, 7 predicted proteins | sample June2015DPH_17_2_FD_184716 | JGI IMG/M metagenome (GOLD analysis project Ga0208193, IMG submission 184716) | Peatland microbial communities from SPRUCE experiment site at the Marcell Experimental Forest, Minnesota, USA - June2015DPH_17_10... | ecosystem: Environmental > Terrestrial > Soil >...
AATTAACCATACGTAGGTCAAATCACCCCCGCAAATAGAGCCGCGCGGAACTGTTCTCCGATCGGCGCGGGAGTGTCGATGTCGTATCGTTCCGGTCATCATTCCGAGTATCTCCCGCGCCATCCACATGACCCCGGCAGGACGTCCTCTCGCCGCGCGGCCGCGGCGGTTGTTTCGTCCCAGCCGACGGAGGCTCGGCAGGGCTATACCCTGGTCCATGCGGGCAAGCAGGTCCGGTTCGGGCCCGTCGTGTTCTGGATCGTGGTCGGCACGGTAACGGTGCTTGGCATGTGGTCGGCGGCGACCGCGACCTATTTTGCATTTCGCGACGACGTCCTGACCCGGCTGCTCGCCCGCCAGGCAGAGATGCAGTACGCCTACGAAGATCGGATCGCCGAGTTGCGCGCCAAGGTCGACCGCACCACCAGCCGCCAATTGCTCGATCAGGAACAATTCGACCAGAAACTCGACCAGATCATGCGACGCCAGAGCACGCTGGAATCCCGCGCGACCGCGCTCGGCGGCATTCCGGACGCGCAGGTCACAGGCTCGATGCGGTCGTCATCGCGGGGAACCAACCCGGCAGATACCGCCGCCTCGGGGACGCCGAAACCCTCACCGATCAGTGATACCGCGGTCTTCGTGGCGCCCGCGGACCGCGAGGCGCGGCTGGAATCGCGGGCGCCGCCAGCCGTCAAGCCGCCCGCAAGCCAGTTCGCGAAAATCCAGGGTGTCGACAACGCGCTGGTCCGCCTGCAGGCCTCGCTCGATCAGGTCGAGGGTCGCCAGATGGCGGCGCTCAACTCGGTCGAAGACGGCATCGAATCGCGCGTGCGCCGAATGCGCGGCGTCATCACTGACCTCGGCCTCGACATGGCGCAACTGGAAGCCGCGACGCCGCGTGCCGGCATGGGCGGTCCCTACGTTCCGGTCAAACTTCCGGCCGACGCCGGCGCCTTCGACCGCCAGCTCTATCGGATCAACATCACGCGCTCGCAAATGGAGCGCCTGAACCGGACACTGGCGCTGGTGCCCTATCGCAAGCCGGTGATCGGCGAAGTTGAATTCACGTCCGGTTTCGGAATCCGCACCGATCCGTTCCTGGGTCGCCCCGCCATGCACACCGGTCTCGATTTCCGCGCCGCCATGGGTGACCCGGTGCGCGCGACCGCGAACGGAAAAGTGGCGTCGGCCGGGTGGGCCGGCGGCTACGGCCGCATGGTCGAGATCGACCATGGCAACGGCCTGTCGACCCGTTACGGCCATCTGTCCGACATCAGCGTCAAGGTCGGCGACCAGATCAAGATCGGACAGGTGATCGGGGCGGTCGGCTCGACCGGCCGGTCGACCGGTCCACACCTGCATTACGAAACCAGGATCGACGGCGAAGCGGTCGACCCGCAGAAATTCCTGCGCGCCGGCGTGCGGCTAAGTTCGGGCTAGAATTCCGGTAACACGCGGCCGGGCCTCGTGCCGGGTTAGTGCCCGACCTCGCCGGTGATCACGTCGCCGAACAGCCGCCACGCCTCGCCGTCGAACTTCATCAGCTGCATCTGCTCGATCGGAAAGAAATCGTCGGGGCTGGTGTTGGCCTTGATGCCCGGCAGCATCATCTCGGTGGAGAAATCCTTCAGATTGGCCGCCTGCCTCATGACGTTTTCGCGCGTGAGGTCGTCGCCGCACTGCCTCAGCACCTGAGCCAGGTTCTGCGCCAGCACGTAGCCGTAGACATTGTTGGCGTTCGACTTGTCGCCATCCGGATAATACTTGTCCATGAAGACCTGCCACGTCTTCACGCCCGGATCGTCCTTCCAGGCCGGATCGGTCGGATCCTTGAGATAGGCCGTCGAGATGATATCCTTGGCGTATGGCAGGCCCGCCGGTTTCAGCACCGCGGCCACCGATGTCGCGGTGTTGGCGAGAAAGAATGTCGGCTTCCAGCCGAGTTCGCCGACTTTGCGGATCGCTTGCGCCGACCCCTTTGGTGCTGCCCAGGAGAATAAAATATCGGCGCCGGAATCGTGCAGCGCGACGATCTGGGAATCGATCGTCGGGTCGCTCACCTCATAGGACCTGTCGGCGATGATCATGCCGGCCTTGTCGCCCAGGCCGTCCCGCAATCCCTTGACCTGATCCTTGCCGGCGTCATCGTTCTGCCAGAACACCGCGATCTTTCCGTTCGGATAGTGATCGAGAATGTATCTGGCGTAGATCCGGCCCTCGCTCTGATAGTTAGGCTGCCAGCCCATGGTCCACGGAAAGTTCTTCGGGTCGCCCCATTTGGTGGCGCCGGACGCCACGAACAATTGCGGGACTTTCCTGACGTTCATGTATTTCTGGATCGCCGCATTGGACGGGGTGCCGAGCGGCTGGAAGATCAGCAACACCTCGTCACCTTCCACCAGCTTGCGCGCCTGCTCGATGGCCTTGGGCGGGCTGTAGGCGTCGTCATAGCTGATGAAGCTGATCTTGCGGCCGTTGATGCCGCCCTCCGCGTTGATCTTGTTGAAATAGGCCGCCTCCGCCTTGCCGATCACCCCATAGGAAGAGGCCGGGCCGCTATACGGCATGATATTGCCGATCTTGATCTCGGTGTCGCTCGCACCCGGATCATATTTCTTCTGCGCGGTGGCGGCGGCCGCGGTCACCGCCGCCACGGCAAGCGCCGCGAGCGTGAACAGGCTCCGGATACGGGCTGGCATGGTTCTCTCCCGCCTTGCGACTTGTTTTGATCAAGTGTCGCAAGTCAGGCGCGCGCACGCAAGCATCGGCTTGTTCGCGTGCGATGATTGGTGAATCGCGCCCTTTACGGAGTGGCGTTGCTGGGGCGCGATGCGACCTCGATCATTTTCCCCTCGTCCTCATCGGGCGCATAGGCCTTCGCCCGGTCGTACGCCTGCACCGCGGCGCGGCCCATCAAGGGAACACTGGACAACAGGCTCTCCGCCAGCGCGACGGCGTAGACCGCATCCTTGTGCCGCAAGGCCGCGGCAAAGCTCGCGCCCCCGAAATCCCGCGCCACCATGCGCCTGGAATGCCGGATCACCTGCGGACTGGCGGCGACACCGGTTTCAATCGCCTCCAGCACCAGCTTCATGTCGAGACCGGCCTGCTCGGCGATCGCAAGACCTTCCGCCAACCCGGCAATCTGGATCGCGCCCATCAGGTTGTTGATCAGCTTGTACACCGTGCCGCTGCCGACTGCGCCGAAATGCCGGATCGTCGTCGATAGCGGCGCCAGATAGGGCCGCGCTGAATCGAGGTCCGCCAATTCGGCGCCGATCAGCATGGTCAATTTTCCGGCGGCCGCCGCATCCGGCAGGCCGGTGACCGGGCTGTCGATATAGATGAGACCGCGTCCACGAAGCTCGCGCGCCAGATCGAGCGCGTGGCCATACGAGACGGTGGAACATTCGATCGCCAGCGTGCCGGCTTTGGCCGTGCCGGCGGCGCCATCCTTGCCGAGCCACACGGCCCGCGACGCCACATCGTCGGCGACCATGGTGACGACAGCATCGGCGCCATCGGCCGCATCCGCCGGCGAGGTAGCCCAACGCGCGCCGCGCGCGATCAAATCGCTCGCCTTCGACTTGCTGCGATTCCAGATCGCCAGCGTCAAACCGGCGTCGAGATAGCGGCCGGCCATGCCATGGCCCATCCGTCCCAGACCGATGAAAGCGACATGTGCCATGGTTCAATCCACATCCTCGACAGCGCCCGGCGTGGTGCCAAAGGCGCGCTGCGCCAGCGTCGCGGCCATGAATTCATCGAGGTCGCCGTCGAGCACGCCCGAGGTGTCCGAGGTCTGCACGCCGGTGCGAAGGTCCTTCACCATCTGATAGGGCTGCAATACATAGGACCGGATCTGGTGGCCCCAGCCGATGTCGGTCTTGGCGGCCTGGTCCGCGGCGGCCTGCTCCTCGCGTTTCTTCAACTCGATTTCATAGAGCCGCGCGCGCAACATGTCCCATGCCTGCGCCTTGTTCTTGTGCTGCGAACGGCCGGCCTGGCAGACCACCGCCACGCCGGTCGGAATGTGGGTCAGCCGCACGGCGGATTCGGTCTTGTTGACGTGCTGGCCGCCGGCGCCGCCGGAACGCATGGTATCGGTGCGCACATCGGACTCGTTGATATCGATCTTGATCGAATTATCGACCACCGGGAAGATCGCCACGCTCGAAAACGAGGTGTGCCGGCGCGCGTTGGAATCGAACGGCGATATCCGCACCAGCCGGTGCACGCCGGCTTCGGTCTTCAACCAGCCATAGGCGTTGTGGCCGCTGATCTGGATGGTCGCGGATTTGATGCCGGCCTCTTCGCCCTGGGTCTCTTCCAGATATTCGATCTTGAAGCCGTGCTTCTCGGCCCAGCGCGTATACATCCGCAGCAGCATCGAGGCCCAGTCCTGGCTCTCGGTGCCGCCGGCGCCGGCATGGACTTCGAGATAGGAGTCGAAGCGGTCAGCCTCGCCGCCCAGCAACGCTTCAAGTTCGCGCCGCGCGACGTCCTTTTTCAGGGCTTTCAGCGCCGCCTCGGCGTCCGCCACCACGGTTTCATCGTTCTCGGCTTCGCCGAGCTCGATCATCCCGACATTGTCTTCAAGCTCGCGCTCGACCTTGCCGATGCCGCCGAGCGAATCCTCCAGCGAGGTTCGCTCCTGCATCAGTTTCTGGGCTTTCTGGGGATCGTTCCAGAGATTGGGGTCTTCGGCGAGCTTGTTCAGTTCGGCCAGACGCGCCGTGGATGCATCGACGTCAAAGATGCCTCCTCAGCAGCCCGACCGACTGCTTGATCTCTTCCACCAACCGTTCGACTTCGGCGCGCATGTCGTTCTCTGATCCGCGGCGCGAAGCCGCCATTGCATTACCAAAGCGTTTTCCACGCCAACGCCCACCTCGGACTTGATCCGGGGTCGATACCGGCTCGCGTAGAGAAAACGCGTAAACAAAAAAGCAGCCCCCCGGTTCGATCGGAACGGCCTCCGCATGGGATGTAGCGGCGCACGGCACAAAGCGCAATCGGCCCGAGGGGTTTCTTGGGGAGAGCCTCACCTTGAGAGCGCCGGAGTGCCGACGGCCCGCGCGCCGGGTTTTTAGGCAGCCCCCTTATTTGCCCGAGCCTTTGCGTCCTAGTTTGCGGACCGGCACACGATCTGACGGGGATATCCGGCCAAACCTCCCGGGCGCCAGTTATTTCGCACGCGGCAGGGAAAACATGGGGTTGCCGCTGGCGGTCTTTTCCGCCGGCACTTCTTCCTGCATCACATCCCAATGCTCGGTGACCTTGCCGTCCACCACGCGAAAAATGTCGACGGCAATCATCGGCTTAGGGCCCCAGCCAACATATCGTCCATGCACCATCACCAGGTCGCCATCGGCAACCGCCATTCCCGGCTCATACGAAAAGTCCTTGCCAAGGCTCCCAATCAGCCGGGGGATCGGCGCTGGTCCATCGGAAATCGCCGGATTGTGTTGGACATAATCGGGCGCGAAATACCGCGCCACCACGCCCGGATCACGGTCGACGAACGCACCGGTCAAAACTTGCAAGGCGATTTGCTTGTTGTCCATGGGATGTTCCCTTAGCTGCAAATCATATATCTATCGATAGATAGACAACTTGCATGGATCGATGTCAAGCATCTATCTTCCGATAGAACAATTCGAGAGCCCAATGGATATTCGCGAGGCGATTTTGAATTCAGCCGAAGCCCGTATCCGGGCCGGCGGCTATCACGCTTGCAGCTTTCGCGAGATCGCCTCCGATGTCGGCATCAAGAGCGCGAGCGTCCACTACTATTTTCCGACCAAGGCCGAACTCGGAGCAGTGCTGGTGGCTCGCTACCAGGCCAGCTTCTTTGCCGAAATCGGTAGTCCGGACGATCAACGAGGTCTGGCAGCCAAGCTCAATGCGATGCGAAGTGCGTTCCGGGATGGCCTGGTGCGCGGCGACGGCATGTGCCTGTGCGGTGTATTGGCGACCGAGATGCGCAGCCTGCCATCGCCGGTCACCGGCGCGACGCAGCATTATTTCATCGCCTGCAATGATTGGCTACGCCGCGTTTTTGCGCGTGCGCATATTGAGCAGCCCGAACGCAAGGCGCTGCAGGTCACGGCATTGCTGCAGGGTGCGATGCTGCAAGCGATCGCGCTCGAGGATGTCGGAGCCTTCGACGCCGCCCTGGAGCCTTACCCGGACTTGCAAGGTCGCATTGGCTCCAAACGCAAACCGGCTCCCCGGCACCAGCGCGGCTCGGCGAAGCGGCGACGGGAAGAGATCGCCTCGAACTAGCTAGATCTGAACCTGAATCTAATAAAGGCCGCCGGTACCGGAGCGCAGGATGGTGCGGTCGGCGTCCGGCGACACCGTGAGCGGGCGGCCGTCCGCGTCGGCAACGCCGATCACCGAATAATTATCCGGTGGCGCGGTGCCCGGCTTGAAGGCTTCCAGAATGGTCCTGCCGCTGTCACCCGGACCGGCGCGCATGCCGCTCTTGGCATCGACCCGGATCAGCTTGATCCCGGCCGGCACCCGGAACGGAACTGCCGGCTTGTCGGCGAGCGCAAGCTTCATGAAATCGCGGGCGACCGGAGCCGCCAGATGTCCGCCGGTGGCGTTCCTGCCGAGATTGCGCGGCTTGTCGTAGCCGATATAGATGCCGACGACGATGTCCGGCGAAAAGCCGATGAACCAGGCATCCTTTTCGTCGTTGGTGGTGCCGGTCTTGCCGGCAATCGGCTTGCCAACCTCTTTCAGGGCGGTGGCGGTGCCGGCCTGCACGACGCCTTCCATCATCGAGGTGATCTGGTAGGCCGTCATCGAATCCAGCACCTGCTCGCGGTGATCGATCAGCTGAGGCTCCGGCTGGTTCTTCCAGCCGCCGGGCGCGTCGCAGCCACGGCATTCGCGCGCATCATGCTTGAAGATGGTGTGGCCATAGCGATCCTGAATGCGGTCGATCAGCGTCGGCTTCACCCTGCGGCCGCCATTGGCGAACATCGAATAGGCCGTAACCATTCGCATGACCGTGGTTTCGCCGGCGCCCAGCGCGTAGGACAGGTAATTCGGCAGTTCGTCATAGACCCCGAAGCGCTTGGCATATTCGCCGATCAAGGGCATGCCGATGTCCTGCGCCAGCCGCACCGTCACGGTGTTGAGCGACAGCCGCAGCGCATTGCGAAGCGTGGTCGGACCGTAATATTTGCCGGCCGAATAGTTCTCCGGACGCCAGACGCCCGCGCCCTGCCCCTGATCGATTTCGATCGGCGCATCGACCACGACCGTCGAGGGCGTATATCCGTTGTCGAGCGCGGATGAATACACGATCGGCTTGAAGGACGATCCCGGCTGCCGGTAGGCCTGCGTCGCGCGATTGAACTGAGACTGGTCGAACGAGAAGCCGCCGACCATCGCCAGCACCCGACCGGTCCAGGGATCCATCACCACCATCGCACCGGAAACCTCCGGCAACTGGCGCAGCCGGTACTGGCCCTCCACCGCGGCACCGTCCTTGCCGATCAAGGGATCGGCATAGATCACATCGCCCGGCGCCAGCAGCTGCGACACCGCGGTCGGTGTCTTGCCCCGCGCCGGCCCCGCCGTCGGCTTCGCCCATCTGACGCCGTCAAGCGTGATATTCCCGGTCTGCCTGTCCTTGACCACGGCGCCACCGAGTTCGCGGCCGGGCTGGAAGCCAATTCGCGCGGACTGCTCGCTGGTCTCCAGCACCACCGCCATCCGCCATGGCGAGATGTCCGACAGCGATTTGATATCGGCGAGTTTCACGCCCCAATCGCCTGACAGATCAATCTTGCTGGGGGCGCCCCGCCAGCCCTGCGCCTCGTCGAAGTTCACGAGGCCCGCGGCCATCGTCTTGCGCGCCATCACCTGCAGCTTGGGATCCAGCGTGGTCCGCACCGACAGACCGCCTTCATAGAGCTTCTTTTCGCCATAACGCTCGAACACATCGCGGCGGACTTCCTCGGCAAAATATTCGCCGGCGAAGATGTGGGCGCCGTTGGACCGGTTGGTCACGTTCAGCGGCTCCTTGCGAGCCTTGTCGGCGTCGGCCTGCTTGATCCAGCCGTTTTCGAGCAGGCGATCGATCACGTAATTGCGGCGTTCGATGGCGCGGTCGTGGTTGCGCACCGGATGCAGCGCCGCCGGCGCCTTCGGCAGCGCCGCGAGGTAGGCCGCTTCCGCGATCGTGAGTTCATTCACCGACTTGTCGAAATAGACCAGCGACGCCGCGGCGACGCCGTAAGCGCCGAGCCCGAGATAGATTTCATTGAGATAGAGTTCGAGAATCTTGTCCTTGGAATAAGCGCGCTCGATCCGCATCGCCAGCAGGGCTTCCTTGATCTTGCGGGTGAACGACACTTCATTGGTCAGGAGAAAGTTCTTGGCGACCTGCTGGGTGATCGTCGAGGCACCCTGCGGACGGCGGTTGGAACCGTAATTCTGCGCATAAAGCACGGCGGCGCGCGCCATGCCGGAATAGTCGATGCCGCCATGCTCGTAGAAGTTCTTGTCCTCGGCCGCGAGGAACGAATTGATCACCAGTTTCGGCACCGCCTGGATCGGCAGGTACAGGCGGCGTTCCTTGGAATATTCGCCGAGCAGCGCGCCGTCGGCGGCGTGGACGCGCGTCATCACCGGCGGTTCATAATCCTGAAGCTGCGAATAGTCGGGCAAGTCCCTGGAATAATGCCAGATCAGCCCCGCGACGGCGGCGACGCCCACCAGGAACATGACGGTTCCGGCGGCGAACAGAAAACCCAAGAACCGCACCAGCAAGCGCATTATCGAATATCCGTTTCAACCCTTGCGCCGTTCCAGCCGGCGTCATCACCAATGCGAAGGCCTTCGCGTAATGGTCAGCGGTTCCCCGCCAGCGAACAATATACCGCTCGGACACGACCCTGTGGTCGATTCCGAAGCGCTCGCTGCGGTTTTTTATAATGCGGCCGCTGTGGCCAAACTAGGGCTTCCACCATGGGAAGGCGCCCTTTCAGTTCGCAGGCCCGGCGGTCGCCATGCGTTTGGCAAAGAAGGCGTCGATGGCCTGCGCCACGGACCCGACGGTCTTGGAACGCCAGTTCTCCGATACCAGGTGCTGCAGGTCGCTCTTGTTCGAGACATAGCCGAGTTCGACCAGCACCGACGGCACGTCGGGCGCCTTCAGCACCCTGAAGCCGGCGGATTTCAGCGGGTGCTTGTACATCCGCGTGGTATTTTTCATTTCGCCGGCCAGCAGGTGTGCGAACCGGTTCGAGAAGGTGCGGGTCTCGCGCTGGACAAGGTCGATCAGAATGTCGGCGACATCGGTCGGCTCCTCGGTCAGGTTGACCCCGCCGATGGCGTCAGCCTTGTTTTCGGTCTCGGCAAGCCTTTCAGCCTCGGTATCGGAGGCCCGGTCCGACAGCGTGTAAATCGTCGCCCCCTGGGCGTCGCCCTCGCGGCGCGGCAGCGCGTCGGCGTGGATCGAGACAAACAGCGCCGCCGACTGATTGCGAGCGATCCGGACCCGGTCGGCGAGCGGAATAAAGGTATCGTCGCTCCGGGTCATGACCACGCGATATTTGCCGCTGTGTTCGATGCGATCGCGCAATGCCAGCCCAAAACCCAACACCAGGTTCTTTTCGCTTTCGCCACCCGATTGGGTGCCGTTGTCGATACCACCATGGCCGGGATCGATCACGATCACAGGACGCAAATCCGCTGGCGCCGCGGGCCTGGCCGCCTCGGCCGCCGCGGCGACCTCCGCGGCATCCGCGATGGCGGGCTTCAGTGCGGGCCGGCTTTCGACCCCAAGCGATTGAACGAAGGTGGTGCGGTCGACTTGCTCCAGTTCGACCACCAACCGGGGGGGTTGGCCGTTGGCGGCATCGAGCAAATAGGAGTTTGCGATCCTGGCCGGGCCGGTCAGATCAAATACGATTCGCGACCCGCCCGGCATCACCAGGCCATAGCGGAACGCCTTGATCAGGCCCCGCCCCGCGGTACCGACCCCTGCGGGGAGCCGAAAGCTGACCTGGGGAATGTCCACGACGACCCGGTAGGGATCGGCAAGGGCGAAGGCGCGAAACGGGATGGACTTGTCGAGATCAAGCACGAAGCGGGTTTGCTTGCTGTCGCCGGCCAGCCGAA
>Ga0208193_1001515_pt1 | contig 10139 bp, 9 predicted proteins | sample June2015DPH_17_2_FD_184716 | JGI IMG/M metagenome (GOLD analysis project Ga0208193, IMG submission 184716) | Peatland microbial communities from SPRUCE experiment site at the Marcell Experimental Forest, Minnesota, USA - June2015DPH_17_10... | ecosystem: Environmental > Terrestrial > Soil >...
TCACCTGATCGAGTAATTCTTGATCGCCGGCGGCGAGCGAGAAGGACTGCGCGGTGCGCAGTTTGCCGGCGGAGAGTTTGACAGCCGCCGTCGGCGTCGAGACGGCGGCTAAGGCGGGGTGTTGTTTGGCAAGCAGTTCGCAGGCGTGCCGGAAGCTCACCCGATGCATTCGCATCACCCAGTCGACGACGCTGCCGCCCGCATCGCAGCCAAAGCAGTGCCACAGATTCGTGACCGGGGAGACGATGCAGCTCGGGGTATCGTCCCCCTCATGCCACGGACAGCGGCAGGCCAGGTCTTTGCCCTGGGAGATGAGTTTCACGCCTTGCGCCTCGATCAGCCGCGCCAGGCTCACCTCACGCTTCAAGCGCTCCAGCGCCTCGTCCGGGATGCGTGCCATCGGGTCTCCTTCAAAAAACCTGTCAAGACCCCAGACACCTATTTTTGGTGCTTGAGGATCGTGACGCCATATTGTACGATTCCCGTACACTATAGACCGTAACTGGATACCGGACAAGACCGATGTACGAGAACCGGATATATATTCCTCAGCCGACATCCTTTGAGAGTCGGCTTATGACCAAGTACGCACACCCCGAGAGCGAGGGATTCGGTAAACGCCTCGCACGGCTTCGCAAGAGCGCCGGCTACACCCAGGAGCAGCTTGCCAGCGAGCTTGGCATCTCACGCCGCCGCATCGCTTACTACGAGGCCGAGAGCGATCATCCGCCGGCCAACCTGCTCGCCGATCTCGCGCGCCTCCTCAACGTCCCCGTAGAGCAGTTCTTGAGTGACGGCCCCGTCACCCGCAAAACCCGAACCACCTTAAGCCCGCGATTGGAACGGCGGCTAAAACAGATCGAGCGCCTGAGCGCCAAGCCCAAGCAGCAGCTGCTCTCGATCATCGATACCTTCATCGAGGCGGAGCAAAACCGCACCGGGTCGCGCTCGTGACATCCCGTCGCCTGCAGATCCTCACGATCGGCTACGAGGGCACCAGCCTCGCCGATTTTCTCGCGACCTTGAAGGCCGCCGGCGTCCAGCTCCTGCTCGACATCCGCGAACTGCCGATCTCGCGCCGCAAAGGATTCTCGAAGAGCGCCCTGTCGGCCGCGCTGGCAGAGACCGGGATCGCGTATTCCCACGAACGCGCCCTCGGCTCACCACGGGAGATCCGCTACCGATTACGCGAAGACGGCGATCTCGCGCGCTTTTTCAGCGACTTTCGTGAGTACCTCGCCACCCAGCGCACGCTGCTCGATTCCCTGGCGCGGACCACCACCGGCGCCGTCGCGCTCCTATGCTACGAACGCAACCACGCCGAGTGTCATCGCTCCGTCGTCGCCGAGGCCCTTGCGCGCCGCGCCCAGTCCACTATCCGGCACCTGACCGTGCCTCAACCCGATGGCCATCAGCAAAAATCGCACCCTTCGCGTCCGCATCCTCGTCAAAGCCTTCCCGCAGCCGAGTAAGGCGCACGAGGAGACCGTCTGCTGTGCCGGCATCAGCGAGGACGGCACGGAACTGCTGCGGCTCTTTCCGATCCGCTTTCGCCGGCTGCCCAAGGAACATCAGTTCGAGCGATTCGATCTGGTGGAGATGACGGCTACCAAAGCGAGCGATCCGCGACCGGAGAGCTATCGCGTCGATGAGGCTTCGATCCGGCTACTCGAACGCGACACGCTCAGCGATGAGGCCAAGGTGCGCCTCTGGCAGCCGTTCATCGCGCCCTCACTCAAACAGCTCTATGCCGACAACCGTGCCACGCAGCGCAGTCTCGGTATCTTCAAGCCAGACCCGGATAGCATCAAGTTCACCGTCAAAGCGGCCAAGGACGCCGATGCCGCCGATCGCGCGGTGGCCGAGCAGGTACGGCAGATGCAACAGAGCTCGTTTCTCGAAGACCCTCTTACGCCCCTCGAGAAGCCCGAACTCGCCTTCGGCTACCGATTCACGTCCGGCGGGCATTCTCATGATCCGCTGATCCATGATTGGGAAGTCCAGGAAGCCTACCGGCAGTACAAGCGCCGCTACGGCGATGCCGCTCTCGATCACCTCACGCGCATGTACGGTGAGACGATCCCGACCAGGAACCTGCATCTCGTGATGGGCACCATGCTCGCCCATCCGCGCACCTTCATCATCATCGGTCTGTTGCGCTCAGGATTTGATCCGCAGGAACTCGCTAAACAGGGTTCGCTGTTTTAGGCGGCCTTTGGGGCCGCCATGAGTACATCTGTATCAGATTGCTGGCGCTAGCCTATCCTGCCATCCAACAATCTTGACCCAAAAATGCCAGCACTCTGATGCACGCACGCAGAAGGGATTTGGCCCAAAGTTCGGCTGCCGAACTTATCGTTATCGATTCACCGCCTTTATGGATGCGTCGAGTGTGCCCGGAACACGGCGCCAGCGGATCGACATCATCACTTTGATGCAGCGACCGCGAGGCTATCCGAGCCATCCCTACTGCTGGTTACAATTCTTCATCGGTAGCGCACCCGATTTGGCCGGATTTGGAACGATTTCAACGTGCCAGTGCTCTTCTAGCCTACTGACAACCACGTCTGCGAACCGATGCGCGTCGGAGGGATTCGAGCCTTCGGAAAAGCCCAGCGCGACCTGATAATTTGGTAACCCCAGATTGCCGGCAGTCAGTCCCACTCCGTCCTTGCGTTCAACTCCCAAATTAATTACTGGGGCACTAGGGTCAATCTTGACGCCCATTGCTTTCAAATCTCGCTCGGTGGAAGCATTGCCATCAATAAAGGTCATGCCCTCTGATTGAGCGACCGACTTCAGTATATTCGTGAGCTGCGTGAGATTTTGCTGATCTCCCAAACATAGCTGCACAATTTTGAATGGCCGCTTCCCCTCCTGACATCCAATGAGCGCACTCGTCAATGCGATCAACACGGCAACGCGTAGGCACATTTTCATGGTCGCGGTCACTCGCGTCTAGGGACCAGGCGCGCCGCCCATCCCTGAGGAAGCGGCGCAGCCAATGGTCGTCAATGCATTCATTAGACCAAAATAGAGGTACCCGACGATATCGTTCAGTATTGGCGAACTACTATTGCCCGTACCTTGGTAAGTAATCGTCGAAGAACTGGGACCCAGAGAATTGACGTTAATTGTGACGCTTCCGGGATAGAACACATGGCCGGTCAACGTAGTATTGGTAATCGTCATCGTCGATGAATTGACGTTCTGAGATATTGGATTTGGACTCTCGATTCCCCAAAGATTAATTTGGGGAGTAAATCCTTCTTGTGCCGCCGGAGCACCTGGCGCACTCCCGTTAGGCGATTTTACTGCGTCAAAACTATTGCCTGCCGAGCAAGACGTTAGCGTCTTTACCGTGTAGTTATGTGTCGGACTTTGCGCCAAGGGCGCGCTAATTCTCGCGGCTACTATATCCACATCTGAGTCGGCGCAAAGGCTTGACCAGTGATTCGCATGCAGCGGCTCACCCAGATTGCCGCGACCATCGACATCATACGAAGACCAATTTCTGCATTGCACGAGCTGCCTTTAACTCCGCCAACCGTGCATTGGTGACAGCTATGCAGGTTAGCGATAACAGCCATACCAACAACGAATACGGCAAAAAGCTCCCATCCAAGCAGTCGACGCAACATACCCGCGGGGTTGTCTCTTTGAACTATACGACCCGTACCGATATGGAACACCGCCAATCCTAGAAGCTCAATCCACACTCGAGCGACGAGATACCACGTCGAGCAAACAGTGAGCCAATAGCTCAAGCTCGCACTGAAGGCGCGCTCTGCGCTAGTAGCGTCACAGCGAGCAATCACGTCGATGGTGGTGTGTAAGTCAACCGTGGTGCACCAGATACCGCCGGCCATGCCGGCGACAAAGAGCGCGCGCACTGGCAGCGGATACCTTACTTGATTCTGCGTCATGATTGAGTTTACTCTGGCCCACATATCGCGTTCGCGACCGCCTTTGCCCCTAGATAGGTTCCGCCGCCAGCCAACGCGCCAGCCACAATCGGTGCTGCCACTGCCACTGCAGTAGCAGCCGGTACATAAGCGCCAACGCCCCCGCCAAGAGCGGCGCCAGCTATTCCAGGTAAAGACCCGACAGCTCCCCCGGCAGCCCCTGCAAGTGCCCCCTCCAGTGTTGCGCCCCCAGCAAATACCTCGCCAGCAAAGGCGCTGCTCACGTAGCCCACGGGAGCGCCGACCCCCGCCGAAAATGCAACCGGCGCCTCTGCGACACCTAGAAGTGCGGTTACAAAGCCCGTCACTCCGCCACCTACAACACCAGCAATTCCAAGCGCCGCAGAGCCTACTCCAGGTGCGACCTCGGTTCCCGCTACCGCCCCTCCGACGCCGCCGGCTGCAACTCCTGCGAGCGTACCCGCAACAACTTCACCAATGCTAGCGCAAAAACTTGGTCGCTTTCCTTGCGCCCTTCCTGGGCGCGCCGTTTAATCGTTGTGTCTCGGTTGATTAACAAAGAAAAGTACAGTTCCAAGGACCGCGCCAATAACAGTCGCCGCAAAGACTATGAAAAGGGCCCACACAACGGTTAGGGTGCCGTCTTGGTAGTTCAGAAACAAAAAAACCGCAGCAATTGGACAAGAGAAATATATCCAAATGCCGACTATGTGCCCCTGAAGAGTCGTGCGGACCCAATGACGAAAGCTCTCTTTGCTCATGCTAATTACTTCCACACTGCCCCGGTGTAGCAACATAACCAGCGATACCGCCCGCCGTCGCACCATAAGCTCCAAAGTTTAACGCTATCAAACCCGGATCCCCCAGAGCGGACAATCCTCCTAGAAGGACTCCTATTCCCTCGCCTACTTCAACCTCCGGAAAACCGACGATATTGACCGCAGCGAAAACCCCAACGCCAACACCACCGACTAATGCACCGACCCCAATATTGCGCCCTACGTTGGGATTGTTGCCTCTACTGGCATAGCACGGCGGTGGTGGCGGAGGCGGCTGTTGCGCCGGCGGTTTTGGACTTTGCGCCAACACCGGCATCCGACGCATCGTCGTAGAGGAGAGGTGATTTTCCCCTGATGCCATCATCACTTAGCCGCGGATTTTCTCTGAGGCGGTTGCGGCGGATCGCGGTGAACCCCGATGTGCGTTTTTCGGCATAGGGGCAGTGTCCCGGATGCAGCGAGCGCAGGCAAGTGCAGATCGACGATTGGCAGGGGAACCGAGGGCAGAGAGGCGGCTAAGGGGTAAAGCCGTTCACAGAGGGCCGGCGGGAGCCGCCGGCCTCGTGGTTGGGCTATCGCGGTGCGTAGCCTTGGGCTTCCAGGGCGCGGCGGATGTGCTCGCCGGCGTCGATCATGTGATACGCCTCGGTCTCGCTGGTAGCGTGGCTGCGATAGTCACTGAAGCAGGCACGCTTCAAGAACTGAGCGAACTGCCATGCTTGGGCGTCAGTCAGGATGACGGTGATTTCGATGGTTTGTTCGTGACTCATGATGCGCTCGCCCCTGAGTCGGCCTCGATATTGCGCCGGCACGCATCGACCTGCGTCTCGATGCGCCGGGCGAGGCGGCTATGCTCGAGCAGGCGTGCCAGCTCCAGAGCGCCGTAGAGCTGATATAGGCGTCGAGTGAGCAGCTGGTGGCGTTCGGCGCCGAGGGCGGTATCGAAGACCCGCTGGGTTCTCGTCGCGAGGGATTCAAGGATGTGATCGACGTTGTGCATGGGATTTCTCCTGGTCTTAAGTCAGCTCTCACTGCGAGAGCTGTTGGCCAGGTCCTCCCAGCACCGCGCGCAGCCGTGTCAAGGGTGGCCGTCTTCGGCCATTCACCGCAGGCCCTTGACGCGACGAGCACGGTGCTACGCTAAAAGGCCAACAGCGAACGACTTCTGTTGGTGGGAGCACTGAGAGCCGGTGGACGCGAGCGCGGCTTGCGGGGCCGCTGTTGTTTTTATCGGTGATCGCGATCAAAGAACCCGCGCAGCGACAAGCGCGCAAGGCTTCCTTGCGCGGCGGGCATTTCAACATAGTGCAGATTATGCGGCCGCGATAGCGGCGGACAGTCGCACCGCCGGCGTTGAACATACAGAGTCGATGATCGGTGCGATGCCGGCGGTGCGATTGCGCATAAACTCTCAGCATTATGTTGAGATGCCCGCTCCGACGCTGAGTCCACTCTCGGCATCGACGTCGATGTCATCGTCGTGTTCGTCATCGGCTTCGGCGGCTAAAGCAGCGAGGATGTCCTCGGCGGTGGGTTCCGGTGTCGCAATGACGGCGGCGGATTCATCGATGGAGCTTGATGCTTTCACGCGGGCGCTGCGCACTTTGGCCGGATGCGTAGCAGAGTGGATTTCCTTGAGCTTGCGGATCGACACCTGCGTGTAGATTTGTGTGGTCGAGAGCTCGGCGTGGCCGAGCATCGCCTGGATGTAACGGATGTCCGCGCCGTTCTCCAGCATCAACGTCGCCATCGTGTGGCGCAGCAGATGGCACGAACCCGTCTTGCCGATGTCCGCTGCGTTCACGTAGCCGCGCACGAGCTGTGTCAGCCGATCGGGCGTGAACGCTTCACCGGCTTGGGTCAAGAAGAGCGTCGCGTTGCCTCTCTCGATAATGAGCTCCGGCCGCACTTGAGTTTGATACCGATCGATCCAGGCGATGGCTCGCTCACCGATCGGGATCATGCGATCCTTTTTTCCCTTGCCCTGGCGGATCATCACCGTGCCGCGCTCACGATCGAGGTCGAACAGCCCCAAGCCCATCAGCTCCGAGCGGCGCATGCCGGTCGAGTAAAAGACTTCCAAGATCGCCCGATCGCGCAGACCCATCGGTTCGGTGGTGTCCGGCTGGGCCAACACCTGCTCGACCTCGGATGTCGTGAGTACATGCTTCGGCAACCGATGCTCGAGCCGCGGCAGCTCGATCTCGCTCGCCGGGTTGTAGAGCAGATAATTCTGCTTGGCGCACCATTTGAAGAACGCGCGCACCGGGATCAGCCGCGCGTGCTGGGCACGGAACGTCAACGGTTCACCATTGCCCTTGCGGTGGGTGTAGAGACTGCGCTGATAGCGCTCCAGGATCGGTTTTGTTATTTCTCTTGGAGTTGCGAGGCCTCGCTCCGAACACCACGCCACGAACACCCCGAGATACGATTGTCGGTTCTGCACCGTGGGCGCGGCGTAGTTGTGGACCTGCAACCATTCCAGATACCGCAGCACGTAGGCGGCAAGCCCTTGCGGGTCGCTGGACACCCTGAGCGCCGCTCGACCGGCCGATGAGGGGCGCCCCACGCCTTACCCCGCGCTCGCCGCCGCGGTGACGGCGTCTCGATCAGCGGCTAAAAGGGAAGATAAAACAGGCGCGCGCGAGGCAGACGAGATACCGGTATGACTTCGACCGTTCATCGCGACCGACCTGCTGCGTGCGGTTTCCGACTCGATAGCCTCGATCTTGCCATTGATAGCCATTTCTTCGAGGTTTTCAGAGGATTCCTCGCTCTGCGAGGTACCCACAAGGACGGTGCGAGACCCCTGCAAGCCGGGTGCAAGGTGGGGCATCTGGCCCTGCGAGGTCGGCATCGTAGAGACGGATTCCGAGTGCGCAGCACGCAGCGCCTCCACATCGATCAGCCCCATCCTCTGCGGCGTGGAGATGTTCAAGTCTCCATCGAACAGCAGTTCGTACTCGAACCGCTGGCCGTTCTTGCCCGCGACAGTGCGCACATACTCCATCGCCACCAGGCGCTCCAAGTGCACGCGGATCGCCGCATCGCTCATCCCGCAGCGGTTTCTCAGTTCACGGCGGGTGAACCGCACATCAGCGCGTAGGATCGCGCTTTGCTGCATGCATTCAGCAACAAAGGTCTCGATCATCCCCAGCACCCGGCGGGTCTGCGGCGGCAGCTCATCGAGGCTGCGGCCCAAGACCTCATGCGCGAGCCGGTTGGCGAGCGCGATGTCCTCCAGCGTCACCTCGATATACTCGATCACGGCGCCGTCCTGGCGCAGCGTTTTGATCTCCCGCTGGTGCTGGCGGAGCAACGTAATCGCCTCGATCAGCGTCAGATATTTCGCATGATCGCGCCGCATGCGCGTGCGATCATCCAGGAACGTCAAGTCCTCGGCGTACGGGTTCACAACGCTAAGCGGCCGTAATAGGCGTTGTGCATTTTGGTGCAGCTTTCGGATCGATTCGGCATCGCTGGTGGCGACAAGCCCCGCGAGCGTGCGCCCCGATCGCTGGCGCGCCAGGATTCTGCGCGTCTGCTCGCGGCTCTCGTTGATCGTGAGCACGAGACAACGATTCACCAGTTCCTCGTCCACATCGATCGCGGTGGTGGTGAGGAACAACATGACCGGGCCTTCGACGCGATACTGCTGCGTGACCAGCATCCCGGTCGCCGGGTCTTTCCCCGTGCTCGCGATGGTCAACTCCCCTTGGGATTGCAGGACTTTGAGTGCATACGCCGCCTGCCGCACGCCTTCTTCCTCGGCGATCGCGAGGATGCGGTGTTTTAAGTCCGTCTCGCCTAGGTAAAAAAGACTTTGCCCAGTCATCGCCGAGTAATGCACACGGTCTTCGGCCGGCACCAGCGCGAGCACGGTGTCCATCAACAGGGATTTCCCAGCCGCACTCGTTGATTGGATCAACACCGCGAGCGGGGACTTAAGCTTGCGGCTGATGCAGGCCAGGTACGCGACCAGCGCGTTATGGGGTTCGCCGACCAGGCCCACACGCTCCACATCGGCCATGATCCGCTCGATGAGGGTTTCGTCGCGCAGGAACGCGAGGGCTTCCTGGGTCTGCGCCGCTGTCATCGCCGCCGGTGCCACCACCGGCGACTCGGCCGCCTTCGCGCGCTCCTCGATGATCTGTTCGAGTCTCAGGAGCAGCCGGCCGAGATCGCGTTGGAGGACGTGCTCCTCGACCCGCAACTCCCCGGCCGCGCTCTTCGCAAACACCTGACGCTGCTTCGCTTGATATAAATCCAGTGTATCGACATGCAGCGCGGCACCGTCCAGCGATGCGGATTTATCATCAGCGCACGCAGCAACCAACGTCACCAGCACATTGACCTTGAGCGCCTCGGTCAACTGCGGCGGCAACCCCCGCACCCGATATCGCCGCTCGCCGAAGGTAAGCACGACCTGTCGCTCGTCGGCCTGTGTGGGTGGCTCAGCGTCCGGCGGCTCCGGCATCGCTGCGGCGGGCGGCTCCGGTAAGGCCGGCGCAGGCTCGGCCTCCACACCCCTATCAGACGCCGCGCATGAAGAGGCGGCTAAGGGAAGAACGTCGGCAATGGAGGCTGCACGCTCGATGGTGTCGCTTGGCGACTCGTCATGGATCACATTTACCGTGCTGATGTCACTCGCTACGCTCACCGCGTGCGTGATCGCTGGCTTCGCACCCTGACCCAACCACTGCGCGCTGCGGATCACCACACCCAAGGATTTCTCAGCCGGTTTGACCGTGCAGGCATAGGCATTCGCATCCATGCCCTTCGGGAACAGCAACCGGAAGCAGTCGAGGCCTTCGGCCGTGAGTCGTTTCGCCACTACCTCGGCGCCGCGATCGCCGGCCTCATCGCGATCGAAGGCGATGAGGATTCGCTGTGCGCCGCAGATTTTGAGAGTTGCCAGTAGTTCATCGGTCAGACCGTTGACGCCGTAGCAGCTCGTGACGTTGCGATACCCCGCCGCCCAGAAGGTGAGCGCATCGATGAGCGCCTCGCACAAGATGATTTCGGGTTGGCCGTCGAGGCCTTCGCGATTAAAGACGCCGCGGTGCGGACCCGGCAAGTACAGATGCTTGGGTGTGCCGGCGCGCAGGTTATCCAAGAGCTTTCGCGCATACGCGCCGACCACCGGGCGCGCCGCCGGATCGTTACCCTCACCGCCAAAGAGCGGCACCACGACCGAACCATTAAAATGCTCGTGCCCCGAGTCGCGCAAGATGCCGACCCGCTGCAACGCGGTTCGCATTTCGGCGCCCGCTTTGTATTGCTTCGGCGCGAGCCGGTAGGCCAGAGTGCGATTCGCATAGCCCAACCGGAAGTGCTCGATCAACTCCATGCTCCCAAGACCCCGTTTCTCCAGATACTCCAGCGCCTCGGGGCTTGTTTTCAGCGTCGTGTGATAAAAGTCGATCACCTGATC
>Ga0208193_1001516_pt1 | contig 10132 bp, 10 predicted proteins | sample June2015DPH_17_2_FD_184716 | JGI IMG/M metagenome (GOLD analysis project Ga0208193, IMG submission 184716) | Peatland microbial communities from SPRUCE experiment site at the Marcell Experimental Forest, Minnesota, USA - June2015DPH_17_10... | ecosystem: Environmental > Terrestrial > Soil >...
CCCCGCGCATTTTGCCCGATGAGGCGCCCAACACCACCGCGATCAGCCGCCGGCCATTACGGGTGGCCGATGCGACAAGATTGTAACCGGAGGCGCAGATGAAGCCGGTCTTGAAGCCATCGGCGCCGGGGTAGCGCCCGATCAGCCGGTTGAAATTCTGCGTGATCTTGTGGCCGTAGCGGATCGAGGGAATGTGAACGAAATATTCGTATTCCGGCAGATCGTGAATGATCGCGCGGGCAAGGATCGCAAGATCGCGGGCCGAAGTGATTTGACCGTCCGCCGGCAGGCCGTTGGGATTGACGTAGCTCGTCTGCGTCATGCCGAGCCGCTGCGCGGCCTCGTTCATTTGAGCCGAAAAGCCGTCGATCGAACCCCCGATACCTTCGGCGAGCACCACGGCCATGTCGTTGGCCGACTTCACCAGCATCATCTTGAGCGCGTTATCGACCGTGAGCTGGGTCCCCGGCCGGAAACCCATCTTGGATGGCGCTTGCGAAGCCGCGACCGGCGATACCGTCAGCAGGGTATCAAGCGTGACACGCCCGTCCTTGACTGCCTTGAGCGTGACATAGGCCGTCATCAGCTTGCTCAGCGAGGCGGGATACCAGGGGATGGTGGCGTTCTGTGCCTCCAGCACTTTTCCGGTATCGGCCTCGACAACCAGCAGGGCTTCGGCACGCGCTGCCACCGGCGCGACCACGGCGAGCGCAGCGACAACGACGATCCAGCTCAACGCTGACTTGCAAGGCAACGGGCGAAGAAGATGCACTATCCGATTCCGGTCCTTTGAGACCCGCCCTTGAAGAGGAGGTCCTGCGATGTGACGTTCGGGTTTCAGGCGTGTCCGGCGCTGCGGTTACGGCGCTGCAAACCTATACCGGCTTGCTGTTCCAGAACAGAGGCTGTGCGATTAATCGTCGCCGAAATGGGCCGAATTTCGGCGATACTTAAATCTTGACAGCGCCGCTATCTGTACCCTGCGCGGGAAGGCCGGCCCGCGCATTTTCCTGAACCATGAATTGGGCCCTTGCGAGTTCCGCAAAACGGCCGCCCTGCGTCACCAGTTCATCGAAAGTTCCGCTTTCGATCACGTGTCCGCTGTCGAAAACCAGGATCCGCGTGGCGTTGCGAATGGTCGAGAGCCGGTGCGCGATCACGAAAGTCGTGCGTCCCTTCATCACCTCATCGAGCGCGGAGTTGACCCTGGCTTCGGTGACGGCATCGAGCGCGCTGGTCGCTTCATCGAGGATCAGAATCGGCGGATCCTTCAATAGCGCGCGCGCGATCGACAGCCGCTGCCGCTCGCCGCCGGACAGCATGCGCCCGCGCTCGCCGGCATTGGTCTCGAATTCCCGCTCGCCGCGCTCGATAAAATCCAGCGCCTGGGCGCGGGCCGCCGCGACGCGCAATTCCTCGTCGGTGGCATCCGGCTTGCCGACGCGCAGATTGTCGGCGATCGAACGATCGAACAGCAGCGCCTCCTGAAACACCACGCCGATATTCCGCCGCAGCGCCGTCAGCGTCAGGCCGCGGACATCCATGCCGTCGATCCGGATGAAGCCCGACTGCGGATCGAACGCGCGATGCAGCAGCGCGATGGCGGTTGACTTGCCGGCGCCGGTCGGGCCGACCAGCGCGATGGTCTGGCCGGGCAGCGCCGTGAACGAAAGATCTTCGACCGCGGGCCGCTTGCCGTCATATGAGAACGAGACGTCGTTGAATTCGACCAGGCCCGCCAGCCGCCCGGTATCGATCGCATCTGGCCGGTCGCGGACCGCTGGAACCGCATCGAGCACGTTGAAGAATTCCTGCAGCCGCGGCGCCTCCATGAACAGGTTGTTGATGAAGCTCACGACCTGTTCGAGCTTCTGGATCAGCATCGTGGCGAAGCTCACGAACATCACGATCTCGCCGATCGACGTGAGGCCCCGTTCATGCAACGCGATGCCGACGGTGAGGATCGCCAGCACGGTGATGGTGGTCGACGCTCTGGTGCTGACGCTGACCAGCGCCCACCACGACAGCACCGGAATCTGCACCGCCAGGAGCTTGTCGGCGATGAAGCGCAGCCCCTGCACCTCGGCGTCGATGCGCACGAAGCTCTGCACCAGGGCGACGTTGCCGAGCGCGTCCGAGGCGCGCGCGGAGAGGTCGCTGAAATGCGCCTCGACTTCGCTCTGCATGCCGTAGGTCTTGCGCACCACCAGCGTGGTCAGCACCGTGAACACCACGCACAGCACGAACAGCGGGATCGCCAGCCGCCAGTTGATGTAGAACGCCAGCGGCAGCAAAACCACCAGCGACATGATCGCGGCGAAATGTTCGCGGAAAAATCCGAGCCACAGCCGCCACAGCGAGTCGGTGCCGTTCAACATCACCTTCATCAGGCGGCCGGAATGGGTGCCGGTGTGGAAGGTCAGCGGCAATTGCATGACATGCTCGAAATAATTGGTCAGCACCGCCTGGCGCTGACGGTGCGCCAGCCGATCGGCGTGCAGCGCGACCGCCGCGCCGGACAGAATGGTGAACAGGCCGAACCCCGCCCAGGCCGCCAGCAGCGGCCAGGCCGGCGATGACGCGAGCGCGCCCGCGGACGGCTTGCCGGAGAGAGCATCGACGATACGGCCGAACAGCACCGGCTCGGCGAATTGCGCCCCGGCCAGCAGCAGGTTGGCGCCGGCGAGGATCCAGCCCAGCCTCGCTTCCTTGCCGAGCAACTGAAGGACGCGGGTATAGAGGCGAAGCAGGGACATGCGGTCGGGGGCCCGGGCCGGTGCGGCGGATGGTCGTTCAAGCCTGCATACTAAGCAAAGATCGCTCGCGAGATACAGCGTCCGTTGACTGCTCTCAATTGATCAGGCCGTTGCCCATGGGAGGCGGGAAACGGCCGACCGCCGGATTTTCTCGCAAATGTTAACACGCTGGCTACGGGTTTGGACTAGCTTCGGAACATGAGTGATTCGCTCGAGCGGCTTTATCTGGCGGTGATCGCGGCCAAGGATCTCGATCCGGCAACGTCGCGAACCGCACGGCTGTTTCAGCGCGGGCCAACCAAGATGGCCAAGAAACTGGCCGAGGAAGCCGTCGAAGTCGTGATCGACGCGGTCAGCGGCAATGCCGGCGCGGTGGTCCGCGAGAGCGCCGATCTTCTCTATAACCTCACCGTGCTATGGGCATCGGCCGGGGTGCGGCCCGACGACGTGTGGCGCGAGATGGCGCGGCGCGAACATATGCTCGGAATTGCCGAGAAGCTGCCGAAATCGCCGGTCAAGATGGCCAAGGCCACCGCGGTTCGGCTCGCCGGGCAGCCGATTGTCGCGCTTGAGAGCCGCAACCTGCGCAAGCGCTGAAGCTTTTGAATTCTTCAACTCAATGGCCATGGACAAATCCGTTGCATGGTGGTTCATCGCGCCATGCTGAGACGGATTTACGACTGGTGTATCGACGCCGCGCACAAGCCGCATGCGCTGTGGATCATGGGGGCGGCGGCCTTCGCGGAAAGCTCGTTTTTTCCGGTGCCGCCGGATGTGATGCTGATCCCGATGTCGCTGGCGCAGCCACAACGGGCGTGGCTCTATGCCGCGGTCTGCACCGCGATGTCGGTGCTGGGCGGCATTCTCGGCTATGCCATCGGCGCGCTATTGTACGATTCCGTCGGCCACTGGCTGATTGAATTTTATGGCCTTGGCGGAAAGGTCGAGGCCTTCCGTGCCTCCTATGCGCAATGGGGTGCGGTAATCATCCTGCTGAAGGGTTTGACGCCGATCCCCTACAAGCTCGTCACCATCACCTCGGGTTTCGCGGGTTACAATATCTGGCTGTTCATTTTGTGCTCGATCGTTGCGCGCGGCGGGCGCTTCTTTGTGGTTGCGATACTGCTCAACCGCTACGGCGAATGGATCCGGATAAGGATCGAGAAACATCTCGGGCTGTGGGTGGCGCTGGGGGCCGGCCTGCTGATACTCGGTTTTATCGTCGCAATTCGGATGCTCTGAAAACCGGCCGGCGAGGCGCTTTGCCGGTTCGCGGTTTCAGGCTAGGTTCGGCGTCATGCTCGATCGATCTGGCAACCTCTGGGTCGCGGCTGCGGCATCGTCGATACTGGTGCTCGCCGCGGGCGCCGCATGGCCGCAAGCGGCATCGCCACCATCGTCGCCTGGTATCCAGGCGCCGGTCCAGCAAGCGGCGCCGGATCGGCCCGCGCCGCAGCAGGCCGAGCCCGCACCATCAACCGCGCCGCCGCGCCAGGAGAATCCGGGTCTTTTCAATGAAATGGGAAAACTGTTCGAGAATTCCCTCTCGGTCTTGCCGACCCTGAAAAGCCCGGCTGACACCATCGACGACTTGAACGCGCGCGCCAGGGATGCAGCCAAGGACGCCTCCGACAAGCTGTCGCGTCTGGCCAGGCCATTTACCATGGTGTCCGGGCGCATGGCCTGCCTGGTGGCGGTCGACGGCGCCCCTGACTGCAAGGCCGGCGCCGACAGGCTCTGCCAGTCCAAGGGTTTCAAGGAGGGCAAGAGCCTCAACACCGATTCCGCGGAAACCTGCTCTGCGAAAGTGCTGATCCCCGGCCGGCCCCGAAAGCCGGATGACTGCCGGACCGACAATTACGTTACCAGGGCGCTGTGCCAGTAGCGCCGGGAGCCACGCGCGGACGTCATCATCCGCCAACCGGTCTGGCCGGATGACAGGCTCCATAATCCAGTCATCGCAGCCTTTGAAGTTCAACTCGACCGCCGTGGGTCGATGGGGCGTGTACTCATAAATCTGGCGCAACCAAGTGCGCTGGCCGATGGTCCGCTTTGCCCCCGAAAGCCGACATCGCTCGTCCCGAACGCCGTGTCCGCCTGGTGCCAGGAACGCAAGTGAAGGGGATTGACATCCTCAACGACGGCAGCGGAGTATCGTCGGTGAACCACCACGGAAGAACGTCCTAATAACAATCAGCTGTTTAGCAACCAGTGAAAAGCTGGAAATGCCAGCACAACGGAAGGGAATGCCATGTTGAAATCTGTTTCGATGACATTTGCGGCCACGGTCCTTTTAGGCGCGGCGGCGTTGGTCCTGCTGCCTATGCGCGGCCATGAGGCGGCGGCGCAATCCGGGCCGCTCTTCATCAATGCGGTCGATGTCGACGTCGTTCCGGGGCAGATCGATAACTTCCTGGCGGCGCTGAAGGAAAATGGCGCGGCCTCCGTGCGCGAGCCGGGCTGCCGCGAGTTCAACATCACAGTGTCTCAAAAGGATCCGAACCACGTGTTCATCTTCGAGGTCTATGACAATGCCGCGGCTGTGGAAGCGCACCGCCAGACCGACCATTTCAAGAAATATGCGGCGACCACCAAAGACCTGGCCGCCAAGCGGGATATCAAGCCGTTATCATCGGTTGCGATGAATATGAAAGGTATGTGACCTTCAAGAAATCCGTCGCGAAAGAGTATCGCCGGAAAGCGAGGCGCTGTCGGGGTCCTCGGCCTTGGCGTCAAGGCGGAATAATCGCGCAAAATCTTCGCGGCGCGGGATAGCGCCGCGATCGGCTTCAATATGGCTGCGCGGCGCAGCCCGTGTTTCTATTTGTCCCCGAAAGCGGACATCGGTTCTCGCAGCCACGGCATTGTCTCGCCGTCGGCTTTATGAATGCGCGCCCTGTATGCCCCCGCTGGAGCCTGTCATCGGGCGGCGCTCGCGCCGGCCCGTTGGCAGGGCATGACAATGAGCCGGCGATTGTCTTGTTGGTATGATGTCTGGCATCTTTAAGATCCATGCCACACCTCCTCCGAATAAACAAAGAGAAGGATTTTTCGCATGTCGATGCCTGCTCTGTTCAGGGGCCGCCTGTCTGTTCCTGCGATAGGTGCGCCGCTGTTCATCATTTCCGTACCCGATCTGGTGATCGCGCAGTGCAAGGCGGGGATTGTCGGATCGTTTCCGGCGCTGAACGCGCGTCCGCCGGCGCTGCTCGACGAGTGGCTGGCGCGGATCAGGGAAGAACTTGCCGCGCATGACAAGGCGCATCCCGGCCGGCTGTCGGCGCCGTTCGCGGTGAACCAGATCGTGCATCGATCGAACAACCGGCTCGAACATGATCTCGCGCTTTGCGAGAAGCACAAGGTGCCTGTCATCATCACCTCGCTCGGCGCGCGCGAGGAACTCAATCAGGCCGCGCATCGCTGGGGCGGCATCGTCTTTCACGACGTGATCAACCAGAAATTCGCGCACAAGGCGATCGAGAAGGGGGCCGACGGCCTGATCCTGGTCGCCGCCGGCGCGGGCGGCCACGCCGGCGAGATTTCGCCATTCGCCTTCGTGGCGGAGACCCGGCAATGGTTCGATGGACCTCTCGCGCTGTCGGGCGCAATCGCCAACGGCCGCGCCATCCGGGCGGCGCGGTTGCTCGGTGCCGATTTTGCCTATATCGGCTCGGCCTTCATCGCCACATCGGAGGCCAATGCGGTGGAGGGTTACAAGCAGATGATCACCACCTCGGCCGCGGAAGATATCGTCTATTCCAACCTCTTCACCGGCGTGCACGGTAATTACCTCAAACCCTCGATCGTCGCAGCCGGAATGGATCCCGACAATCTTCCGGAGTCCGATGCGTCGAAAATGAGTTTCGGCACCGACGCCTCGGGTGAGCGGGCCAAGCCGAAAGCCTGGAAGGAGATCTGGGGCAGCGGCCAGGGCGTCGGCAGCGTCGGTAAGATCGTGCCAGCCGCCGAGCTGATCGCCCGCTTCAAGAGAGAATACGACGAAGCCGCGGACCCGCCGCTGTGATGCCAAGCCGCCGCAGGCGGAGGCGGATCAAATCTGCCGCGCGGGCCATCGTCGCGCCGTCGTTTTCCGGATAGTCTTTCGGTTCTATCTTCGACCGGGTTGATCATGGTTGTGAGACGACCAGCGCTTCCAATGACCGGCGGCTGCTCCTGCGGCGCGATCCGCTACGAGATCACGTCGTTTCCACTACTGCTCTACACCTGCAATTGCACGGATTGTCAGAAGGCGTCCGGCAGCGCGTTCGCGCAGAACATGCCGGTCGCGACCAACGACTTCCGGATTCTGAAGGGCGAGCCGAGGGCGTGGCGTCACACCTCGCCGAGCGGCGTGGCGGTGACATCAAGGTTTTGCAGCGATTGTGGCAGCAGGCTGTTCGGCGAGCGCGCGGGGCGCGCCGAGGTCGTTAATGTTCGCGCCGGAACGCTCGATGACACGCAATGGTTGGCTCCGGTCGCGCATATGTTCATGAGAAGCGCGCAGCCCTGGGTGCGGCCGGGCGCCAATGCCGAATGCCACGAAATCGGGCCGGATGATTTCCGGCCGCTGGCCGAGAAGTGGCGTGCGATGTGGCCGGAATTCTTTCCGCCATAGCTTCATTCGTGTCCCGGATGCGACGCCGTCAGCGCGTTCACGCGCGTCTTGGACGCGCGATGCCGCTGCTGTCGCAAGCCGGCGCAACGCCGGTCGTCGCATTCGCGGTTCCGGCCTTAACGCGCCATTAACTACGCCGCCCGACAATCCTGTTCGAGGCCGTCCGCCGCTGTCCGCGCCTGGCCGCGCCAAAAACCGCTGTTAAAGGGATGCGAGATGGATTTCGAGACGCTTCATGCAAAAACTCCGGCAAGCCTCGAGGAGATCAAGGCCCGGGTCGCCTGTGCGCTGGAGCGGCATCCGCTGTGCCGCAGCGTGCAATTCGACATCGTCAGCATGCCGCGCACCGGCAAGGGCGGCAACTGGACCATCAGTCTGCGGTCGGTCGCGCCGGATGCGCTGTGGGAGGCGTCCGATATCGTCGCCGATATCCAGCAGGCCTATGACCTTGCGGTCGCCGCCTGATCCTCGGTTCCCTGCCGGAGGCGGCCGCCCTCGCGGCGGCACGGTTAAGCCTTAATTAATGCTCAGTTTTCGGCGATGTGGACCGTGGTTCACAGGCGGCAATGGGGAACTTGTTGACGAGAATAGTCACGATCATCGCGCTGACGTGTTTCCTGGTTGCCGGCGCTGCCGCCGCCAGCATTCTCGCTCGCGACAGCGTGCCGGCGGCGCCTTCCTTGCCGGCGCCGCCTTCGCAGATGGCTTCGCTCGACGTCAATAACCCGGTCCCGAACAGGCAAGCCAAGCGGGACAGGCTGGCGGTCGTAAGCTTCGCGCTGGCATCGTTCGAACCGCCGCAGGCAACCGCGGCCTTGAGCGAGCCGCTGCGGCAGGCCTATGCCTCCAGCGACCCTGCCGACATGCTGCCGCCCGCGATCGCGGCGCCGGCGCCGATGCCGCAGAAGCCGAAGCTTGCCAGCAAGCCGCAGCCGCAAAAATCCTACGCACTGCTCAGCGACGCGCAGATCGCCGGCATCAAGGAGCGCCTGAAGCTTTCTTCCGATCAGGAATCCTATTGGCCCGCGGTGGAGAGTGCGCTGCGCGATGTCGCGCGGAAGATTCACGCAACGCGGCAAGCCGATCCGAAGGCAGCGGGCGTGCCGATCGATCCCGACGCCGAGGAAGTGCAGCGGCTGAAATCGGCGGCGATGCCGTTACTGTTTAACCTGCGCGAGGATCAGAAGAACGAAGTACGCAACCTGGCCCGCATCATCGGCCTGGAAAAAGTGGCCGCGCAGATCTGAGGCGCTGCGCCGGTTACTATTTGAAGCCGGTACTCGGTCTGATCGAGACGGCGGATTGGATCGCTGACAGGGCGGAACCGAACGCCGCCTTGGTCCTGGCGGTCAGGGAACCCGCGTCATGGGTTGCTCCGCTGGCGAAGCCGGTTTGGGGCCGGCCCATCAACGTGGCTTGTACTTGCGACAAGCTGCTCTGAAAGCTTGTCTTCGCAGCATCGGCAGTTTTGTTCAGGTTAGCGGTCCGCTTTGCAGGCATGGCCGGGGAGGATGATGAGATCGATGAAACCGAATCCATGGGATGCTCCGTTGCGTCTCGTGAACATCGTCCCGCGATGGTTAACGATGTATTAAATTAAATCGCTGAACGTCGCGGACGCGAGAACCCTTGCGTCAGGCGGAAGCCACCGGCTAGCGCAAAGTGGACGTGGCGCGTTGATGCAACATGGCGTTGAAGGCGCGCTTGATGGCGCGGACGAAGGGGTCCTTGTAGGGAAATTCCGCATTGTCGTCGTGCACCAGCATCGAGGCGTTGACCTCGAACACGACCATGTCGCCGTTGCCGTCAAGGGCGCAATCGATGCCGAAATAATCAAGCCCGATCCGCTCGCGGATCGTCCGCAATGCCTGATAATTTCCGGCCATGAAGACGGCGCCGGGTCGGGCCAGGAACGCTGCCTCCTCGCGCTGCATCCAGGGCTGATTGACCATGTCGGTCGACAGATGATGCACCTTCCAGTCGTTTCCGATCGCAAGGTGATAGGGCAGGATTTCATCGCCGACGAAGATGAAACGGTATTTGCGGAAATGACCGTCGGCAGACGCGTAGTCGATATATTCGATCACATAGTGGTCGCTGTCCGGGCGGCTTCCGAGAAAGTTCGCGAGGTCTGACAGGCTTGCGATTTTCTCGAAATCGTCGCCGCCATGGGTGCCCGCGGGCCGCGCCAGCACAGGAAATGAAAACGGCAGCAGTTTTGCAAGCGCCGCAGCCGAGACATCGGCGCCGGCGTCCAGACGCAGGAGCCTTGGGATGCGGCAGCCGGAGATACCCGGCAGCAGTCTTGCAACAGCGTCCCGGGTGGTGTGCCGGATCCTGCCGGGATCGTTGATCACGGGCTTGCCGAGCTTCTCGACGAGCCGCGCCGCCGCGGGCAACACCGCCCTCGCCTGGTCGGCATCGGAAATCAAATTGACGACAAGCTGGACGTCGCCGCGCGAAGCGGCATCCAGTTCGCTGCCGTCGAACAAGGCCAGCGTGTCGGTGTCATAGGCCGCGTCCTTGAAGAGATATTCGCAGGGCGTATTGCCGGCGTAGGGGGCGAAGAGCGCCAGCAGGCGGAAATCCGCTGGCGATTTCACGGCCTCGCGCCGGATCACCGGCCTGATTTTCGCCCCTTGCGCGTAGGCCGCCTGGGCGGCATCGATATCGCCCGTCCTCTGCCAGACGCCGCCGATCCAATAGTGGCTGTCGGCATTGCGCGGGTTGACCGCGAGCGCCGCCTCAAAATGCCGGTGCG
>Ga0208193_1001517_pt1 | contig 10127 bp, 10 predicted proteins | sample June2015DPH_17_2_FD_184716 | JGI IMG/M metagenome (GOLD analysis project Ga0208193, IMG submission 184716) | Peatland microbial communities from SPRUCE experiment site at the Marcell Experimental Forest, Minnesota, USA - June2015DPH_17_10... | ecosystem: Environmental > Terrestrial > Soil >...
TGAACCTGGGACCGGCGCGCCCGTTCATCGCACGGCAGGCCGCCTCGGCGCTGCGGCACAGTGTGCGGCGCGATCAATATCCGGCGCCCTACGCCATTCTCGATCTGTGGCAGCGTCATGGCGCGGCCGGCGCCGAGAGCTACGAGGCTGAGGCACGATCCATCAGCGATCTCATGTGCACTCCCACATCGCGCAATCTCGTGCGCGTATTCATGCTGCAGGACCGGCTGAAGAGTCTCGGCGGAAAATCGCCCGCAGAATTCCGCCACGTACACGTCGTCGGCGCCGGCGTCATGGGCGGCGATATCGCCGCCTGGTCGGCGTTTCGCGGCATGACGGTCAGCCTGCAGGATCGCTCCGCGGAATTGATTCAACCGGCGATGGACCGCGCCAAGGCCTTCTTCGACAAGCGCCTGAAGGACCCTGCCGCGGCCGCCGCGGCGTTCGCCCGCCTGAAAATGGACGTGAATGGCGACAGCGTCGGCGATTCCGACGTGGTCATCGAGGCGATCTTCGAGAACGCCGACGCCAAGCGGGCGTTGTACGCAGAGCTCGAACCCAAGCTCAAGCCGAACGCAATCCTCGCCACCAATACCTCGAGCATCAAGATCGAGACCTTGAGCGAGGGACTCAAGGATCCCAGCCGCCTGGTCGGCATCCATTTCTTCAATCCCGTCGCTCAGTTGCAGCTGGTGGAAATCGTCCGGGGCGCCGGCACGCAGCCGCAAGCCGTGCAAAACGCACTGCAATTCACGCGCAAGCTCGACAAGCTGCCGCTGCCGTGCAAGAGCGCGCCCGGCTTCGTGGTCAACCGCATTTTGACTCCCTATGTGAACGAAGCCCTGTTCGCCCTGGAAAGCGGCATCCCGGCCGCCGTCATCGACCGCGCCGGCAAGGCGTTCGGCATGCCCATGGGACCGATCGAACTGACGGACGTGGTCGGTTTGGACGTCTCGCTCCACGTCGGCCGGGTGCTCGCAGGCGCACTGCAGCGACGCGTACCCGACATATTGGTCAAGCGAGTGGAGCAGAAAAAACTGGGCCGCAAGAGCGGCGAGGGATTCTACGTTTGGCGGGATGGCAAGCCGGTGAAGCCCGACTCCGCGCAATTCGCCATGCCGGCCGACCTCGAGGACCGGCTCGTACTGCCCATGCTCAACGAAGCCGTGGCCTGTTTGCGCGAAGGGGTGATAGAAGATGCTGATTTACTGGACGCAGGGGCCATATTTGCGACCGGCTTCGCGCCTTTTCGCGGCGGACCGCTGCACTATGCGGCAGAGCGAGGCATTGCCAACGTAACCGCACGGCTCGAGGAACTCGCCCGGCGCTATGGTGAGCGCTTCCGGCCGGATCCGGGCTGGCAGCGATTTCCTGCCTGATTCGTCGCTCTCTGTGATCCACGACAACGCGGCTGCGCCGCCGTGTATGGTAGGATTCGCAGGCAAAATCATAGACTTGAACCCCTAGGTGCCGGCAACCAGCTCGATGGATGAACGACCTCTTGAACTTGCGATACTCCGGACATTCTCGCCTCTCGATGGTTTGAAGGCGGAGAACCTGCATGCGCTCGCGCGCAAGACGCAGATCCGCGACTTGGCGGCCGGGCGCGTCCTGTTCAAGGAAGGCGATACTGACAAACGCACCTATTATTTGGTGGCTGGAAGCGTCGAGCTGCGGGCTGACGACAAGCTCGTCGGCACCATTCGCTCGGGCACGCCCGAAGCGCGCGCGGCGCTCGCGCCGGGCCTGCCGCGAAAATTCACCGCACGGGCCGCGGTCGACATCGAATACATCGTGATCGACAGCGATTTACTCGATGTGCTGCTGACCTGGGACCAGACCGGCCAGTACGAGGTTGCCGAGCTGCGCGGGGACGGCCTCGATGTCACCGGCGACTGGATGACCACGCTGCTGCAGACCAAGGCGTTTCATCGCATTCCGCCGGCGAATATCCAGGCAATTTTCATGCGCATGCAGCGCATCAACTATCGCGCCGGCGACGTGGTCATCAAGCAGGGAACCGAGGGTGATTATTTTTACGTCGTCGTGGCCGGCAAGTGTGTCGTCACACGCGAGACGCCGCTCAACAAGGAAGGCATCAAGCTCGCCGAGCTCGGTCCCGGCGACAGCTTCGGCGAAGAAGCGCTGATCGCCGAGGCGAAGCGCAATGCGACGGTGACCATGTCCGCCGACGGCACGCTCATGAGGCTCGGCAAGCAGGACTTTCAAACCCTGCTCAACGAACCACTGTTGCAGTGGGTGGACCAGGACAAGGCCCGGGAGATCGTCGCCGCCGGCGGCAAGTGGCTGGATGTCAGGCTGCCCAGCGAATTTCAAAACTTCCGTATCGACGGCGCGGTCAATATCCCGCTGTACTTCATTCGCCTCAAGCTCAATGCGCTCAACAAGAACACCCAGTACGTGGTCTGCTGCGACACGGGCCGCCGAAGCTCCGCAGCCGCCTACATCCTGAGCGAACGCGGCTTCGAAGCGTACATATTGAAAGGTGGCCTCGCCGAGACCGAGGCCGCACGGTCGCGTAGAGCTTGACGCCATGCCCATGCAGAGGCCGGTCATGCCGAGAGCGTTTCGCGGAGAGCGGCCCGAGATTCCGCTGCCCGCCGACGTCCATCAATACAAACCCCGCACCATGGTCGAGGAGTACAGAACTCTCGCCATCGTGTTCGGAATCATTGCGCTGCTCTTGACCGCCTACTTCATCAAGTGGGTGGTGCTCGCGCCAAAGAAGCCGCCACCGCCGGTACAATCGGTGTACGTCGAAGCGATTCCGCCGCAAACTCCATCGGCGCCAAACCCCGCCAAAGTCCCCTAGGCGCCTCGTCAAAAAAGTCTTTCCGCATTGGTAAGAGTGGAAGGAGGCTGGGGTGAGGGGTATCCCTCACCCCAGCCTCTGGCGCTCTATCACTGCGTAACGACTTATTTGCCGGACTGCCAGGCCGAATGGCATCCGCTACATGGTGTGCGTGGGCTTGTCGCCGCCCAATGCACCTGCGAGATAATTCTCGATTTTCTTCTGGGTGTTGCCGCGGTCCTGATCGCTGAACTGCACGCCAATGCCGGCGGTGCGCTTGCCTTGCGCGCCCTTGGGGGTCATCCAGATGACGCGGCCGGCGACGGGAAGCTTCTCTTCCTCGCCCATGAGATTGAGCAGCATGAACACTTCGTCGCCCAGGCGATAATTGCTGTTCGTCGGAATGAACAGGCCGCCGTTCTTCACGAAAGGCATGTAGGCGAGATACAGCGCGCTCTTGTCCTTGATGGTGAGCGTCAGCAAACCCGGTTTGTTACTTGGACTTCGCAATTCCTTCCGTTCCCCGATTAGCCTCAATTCGCGAGCGCAGCACGCCCGCCAAGCAACAAGGCCTCCAGTGCCAGTTGCTGATTCATGCCGGTCGATGCAAGACGCCTAAGGTCTCGGGCGGCGTCCAGCAGCTCGAATAGAGCCCTTATCTTGGGCTTAAGTAAAGCGGCAGGCAAGCCGACCGGTTCCGCACTTTGAGGTGAAATATGCGCGCCGAGGGCTGTGTGTACTCGCTGTGTGATCCAGTTCTCAAGCCAGATGATGCGCAGACCAGGATCGGATTTCACCCAGCGGTCGGCCAACAAGGTCACGTCCACGGACCCGGCCGCCAGCTGCCGCAGGGACTCCCGCATATCCGCATCGAGCGCCGCGAGGCCTACGGCATCCAACTCCAGGGCCCGCAGGGGCGCGCCGCCGGCGAGCGCCAGCGCGGCGTTCCACGAGTGCTTGACCGGGGAACGCCCTTCGGCCGTCGGCCCGGCTTGCGCCTCGGCGTGCTTCTCGAGCCAGGCGACGGCGGCCTCCGTCGGCGGTGCCGTCAATACCAGCCGCAAGCAGCGGCTGGCAATGGTCGCCGGCAGGCGATGGCTGGGCCGCGCGATCAGGATCAATACGGTATTCGCGCCGGGCTCCTCCAGTGTTTTCAAGAAGGCGTTCGCGCCGTTGGCATTCAGAGACTCGGCGCCTTCGATGACTCCCACTTTGTAGCCGCCGCGATAGCTCTTCAGCGACAGTGATTCGATCAGTGCGCGCACCTGGTCGACCTTGATCTGCTGCGCATCTTCCTCGAGCCGCACGAAGTGCGAATCCGGGTGGCTGTCCGACCGCAGCAATCGACAGGATGCGCACTCGCCGCAGGGCCGCGGACCCTGCGACTCGCACAAAGCGAGCGCGCTGATCCAATTCGCCAGTGGCTCGGCGCCCAATCCTGGGTTGGATAGCAGCAACAGCGAATGAGGCAGCCGTTGCGCATCGAACGCGGCGCGCACGCGCGTCCGCGCGCTCTGCAGCCACGGCAGCGTTTCGGCGCTCAGGAAATCCACGATCGAGCCTCGAGCAGCCCGAGAATCTGCGCGGCCACGGCGTCCACGGGTTGGGCGGCATCCACCGTCTCTATCCTCATGGGTTCGGCCGCCGCACGCGCGACCACGGCGGCGCGCACGCGCTCGAAGAATTCCGTGCGCTCGCTTTCGAAGCGATCGGCGGCCGTGCCGGCGTTGCGCTGCCGTGCACGCTGCAAGGCCTGCGGCACGGGCGCATCCAGCAGCACGGTCAGATCCGGACGGCGCGCGCCCAGCACCATGGTCTCGAGCCGGCGAATGTCGTCGAGGCTGAGGTGCCGGCCGCCTCCCTGATAGGCATAGGTGGCATCGATGAAGCGGTCGCATACCACCCATCGGCCGGCGCGCAGATTTGGCTCGACATGATTGGACACATGCACCGCCCGCGCAGCGAACATGAGCAGCAATTCCGCCATCGGCGGGACGGCCTCGTCGCGGGAGTTGAGCACGATGTCGCGGATTCTCTCGGCCAACGGCGTGCCTCCGGGCTCGCGCGTCACCACGTGAGCGATGCCGCGCTCGCTCAAGGCCTGGGACAGCCGCGCCACCTGCGTGGACTTGCCCACTCCTTCGATCCCCTCGACGGTCAAGAAACGCGGCGATGCTGTGTTCATTGGACCCGGTCCCCCGCCGCCTTCTGGCGCTGATGGGCCACGTACGAAGCGACGGCCGCATTATGCTGCTCCAATGTGGAGGAAAACACATGGCTGCCGTCGTCCTTGGGCGAGGCGACGAAGTAAACCGCATCGGTCTTTTCCGGATGCGCGGTCGCGCGAATCACCGCGGCGCCGGCCAGCGCGATGGGCGTCGGAGGCAGGCCGGCACGCGTATAGGTGTTGTAGGGCCCATCGGTGCGCAGGTCCACCGAGTGAATATCGCCGTCGTATCGATCTCCCAGCCCATAGATCACGGTGGGATCGGCTTGCAGCCGCATGCCGATGGAGAGGCGGTGCAAGTACAGCCCGGCGATCTTGCCGAGTTCCTGCGGCAAGCCGCTCTCCTTCTGGACGATTGACGCCATGATCAATAATTCGTACGAATCCTTGAGCGGGCCGCCGGGATCGCGATTCGTCCAATCCGTGTCCAGCTCCTTGACGAGCGCAGCGTGCGCCTGGCGCAGCAGTTCGATGTCGGTGGTGCCGGCGACGAAGCGGTATGTTTCCGGCAGGAACTGGCCTTCGGGATTCACGCCAGGAGAGCCCAATTTCTCCATCAGATCCGGAGCCTTGTCGGCCAGAGTCACGGAGATATCGGGATTGCGCCGCAGGGCGCCGAGCATGTCCTCCACGCGCCAGCCGTCCACGATGGTGAACGAGTGCAGCAAAACCTGGCCGTTCACCATTTTCGCCAGCAACGCGCGCGGCGTGATTCCGGGTGGAATTTCATACTCTCCTGCTTTGACCGCCGATGCGAGGTGGTAGACCCTTGCGTACACCACCCAGGCGCGGGGATTGACGATCACTCCCTGCGCCGACAATTCGGCCGCTACCCGGGCGAAGCTTGTGCCCGAAGCCACCTTGAATCTCACCGGCGCGGCAAGCCGCAGCGGCTCATCGAGGCTGCGCACACCCAGCCAAACGGTGACCGCGCCCGCGCCGAGCACCAGCACGCCGGCCGCGAGACCGAGGCGCCATCCGCGGCTCACAGCAGATCCAGCCGCCGACGAAGCTCGTTCGCCGTGTCGAAGGCCGCGGGCCGCAGCCGCTCCCGGCCATGCTCGATCGCCCCCACCGACTTCACTCCGATGACGGCGTTGCTCATGAACACTTCCTCGGCTTCGCTCAGGTCCGTCCAGCGGATACGGCGCTCGGCCGCGCGCAGGCTCAGCTCGGCGGCGGCTTCGAGTATCCAGCGGCGCATCACACCCGCCACACCGCAACGATCGAGCACCGGTGTCATCAGGGTTGATCCCCGCCTAAGGAACAAGTTCGACATCGTACCGCAGACGATGTTGCCGTCCACGTCCCGCATCAATCCCTCCCAGATCCGCTCATCGCTCCACTCCGCACGTGCCAGCACGGATTCCAGGCGGTTGAGGGTTTTGAGGCCGGCGAGCCTCGGATTCAAGCCCAGCGGCGTCTCGCACAGGCGCACTCGCGCCGGCGCGGCCGCGCCGTGCGGAGCGGCTTTCGGCAAACCGTGCAGGGCGACGATGCGCGTGCAGCGCTCGCGGCCCGTCGGCCGATAGCCGCGCCGTCCGCTGCCGCGCGTGACGGTCAGTTTCAAAACGCCTTCGCCGCGCAATGCCGCGATCCGCGCCAGTTCCCGGCGCAGTGCGGCGAGCGAGGGACCCGCGATTTCGAGCCGGCCGCATCCCGCTTCGAGCCGTTCCAAGTGATATTCCAACAAACGGATCCGGCCGCGGCGCACTCGCATGGTTTCGAAGACACCGTCGCCGTATTGCAGGCCGCGGTCGCGAGCGTCGACGCTCGTACTCTCGCGGCCGTTGACCCACATGCTCAATCCGAAGCCGCCAGCGCGCGCAGCAGGCCCTCGGCCTTGGCGCGCGTTTCAGCCAACTCCTGCACGGGATTCGAATCCGCCACGATTCCGGCCCCGGCGCGAAACTTGAACAGCCCGCCCTGTGCGGTGATGGTGCGGATCAGGATATTGAGATCGCAGCTGCCGTCGCGGTTCAGATAGCCGATCGATCCGGTGTAGGCTCCGCGCCCCACCCCCTCGAGCTCCGCGATGATTTCCATGCAGCGGACCTTCGGGCACCCAGTGATGGTGCCGCCGGGGAACAGTGCGCGGATCACGTCGATCGGCGACACATCGTTGCGCAATCGGCCGCTCACATTCGACACGATGTGATGCACGTGAGCGTAGGTTTCGACGCTCATGTACTCATCCACCCGCACCGAACCGCCCGCACAGACCTTGCCGAGATCATTGCGCTCCAAGTCGATCAGCATCACATGCTCGGCGCGCTCCTTCTCATTGTCCAAAAGCGATCGGATCAGCGCCGCGTCCCTCTCCGCAGTGGTGCCGCGCGGCCGGGTTCCGGCAATCGGCCGGGTGGAGACGGTATTTCCTCGAATGGACACCAGGCGCTCGGGCGAGGAACTCAACAGCGCGAAATCCTCGTAGCGCAGCAGCGCCGCGAACGGGCTGGGATTGGTGGCGCGCAGGCGCTGATAAACGTCGACGGGGTCCGCCGCCGGCGTCGCCCCACCCTGCCAGCCTCGCGACAAATTGGTCTGATAGACATCGCCGGCCGCGATGTACTCGAGGCCGCGGCGTACGGACCGCAGAAAGGCCTCCGGATCTTCCTCTTCGATTTGAAATGCGGTGCCGCGCGGTGTGTCCGCCCCGCGAGGTTCCGTGGCGCGAATTTCAAATTCATCGAGCAGGGTTTCGAATCCCGGTTCGGCCACCAGCCAGGCCTGCCCGGTCGCGCGGTCGCGAACCCAGGCCGCCGGCGCACGGATGGCCAATGCCGTCACGGGGTCGGTGCTGCGCGGCAAGCGCAGGCGAGGCTCGATTTCCGAAACCAGCTCATACCCCAGGTACAACAGCCAGCCGCCGATGAACGGCAGGGTGGATACCGTCTCGGGCACGCGCAACGCGCTCCACCAATTCTCGAGCGCACCAAGAAAGCTGCCTTTTTGTGCAGCAGGACCGGACGAGTCCGAATACGGTCCGGACAACCGGCCATCCGAGCCCAGGCGCAGACATTCGCCGTTGGCCATGGGCAGGATGTCGAACCGGCTGCCGCTGCCGGCCACAGCCATGCCGGCGCCGCTTTCGAGGAGCCCGGGATAGGCCGCCGGAAACTTCCGGACGAGAGTCAGCGGCTCAAGGCCGGCGGAAAATGAGCGAACCGTTGGTGCCACCGAAACCAAAGGAATTGGAAAGGGCGTATTGCAGCGACATTTTACGCGCGGTATTAGGAACATAGTCGAGGTCGCAGCCCTCGCCCGGCGCATGCAGATTGATGGTGGGCGGCGCGACCTGATCGCGCAGCGCCAGTATGGAGAAAATGGCCTCGACCACCCCCGCGGCGCCCAAGAGATGGCCCGTCATGGATTTGGTGGAGCTGACGGCCAATTTATCGGCCGCCGGCCCAAAGGCGCGGCGGATGGCCAGGGTTTCGGCTCGATCGCCGAGGCCCGTGGAGGTGGCGTGCGCATTGATGTACTGCACTTGGTCGGGATTCAATTGCGCGTCGATGAGCGCCTTGGCCATGGCCTTGCGGGCACCCTCGCCGTCCTCCGGCGGGGCCGTGACATGAAATGCATCGCCGCTCATGCCGAATCCGACGAGCTCCGCATAGATTTTCGCGCCGCGCGCCTTGGCCTGCTCGTACTCCTCGAGCATCACGGCGCCCGCGCCGTCGCCCATCACGAAACCATCTCGATCCTTGTCCCAGGGACGGCTGGCGCCTTGCGGATCGTCGTTGCGCTGCGAGAGCGCCTTGGCTTGGGCAAAGCCGCTCATGCCCGTGACACAGGTCGACATCTCCGAGCCGCCGGCCAGCATCGCGTCCGCATCACCGTATTGGATGAGCCGCATGGCCAGCCCCAGTGCATGGGTCGAGGTCGTGCAGGCCGTGGCGACGGCAAGATTCGGTCCCGTGATATTGAAAGCGATGGACAGGTGTCCGCTCACCAAATTGATGATGCTGGCGGGAATGAAGAACGGCGACACCTTCTTCGGCGAGTGAGTCTCGAGATACTTATCGTAGGTTTCCTCGATCGACTCGAGCCCTCCCATTCCGGATCCCATCAGCACGCCGATGCGGTCGGAATTGGCCTCGGTGACGGTCAGTCCCGAATCGCGCATGGCCTGCATGCCGGCCACCACCCCATACTGCATGAACGCGTCCATGCGGCGCGCATCCTTCGCGCTCAGGTAGGGCTCGAGATCCAGCTGCCGGATCTCGCCGCCGAAATGCGTGGGGAAATTGGCGGTGTCGAAACGCGCCACCGGCCCGATGCCGCTGCGGCCCGAGAGGATCGAGTCCCACGCGCTCGCCACATCGTTGCCCACCGGCGATACGATACCAAGACCCGTAACTACGACGCGTCGTTTGCTCAACGGCGACTCCTCACGAGAATTTGCATAGTCGGCCTCGAGCCCCCAACGGGGTCAGGGCATTGCCACGCTGCATCCAATGGGGTTCAGGCCTTGCCCTTGTGCGAATTGATATAGTCGATCGCCTGCTGAACCGTGGTGATTTTCTCGGCGTCCTCGTCAGGAATTTCCGTCTCGAATTCTTCCTCGAGCGCCATCACCAGTTCAACCGTATCCAGCGAGTCTGCGCCCAGATCGTCGACGAACGAGGCGTCATTGGTGACTTCTTCTTCTTTTACGCCCAGCTGTTCGGCCACGATCTTCTTAACTTGCTGCTCAACAGTACTCATCGTTATGGTGTCCTCTCGGAATTGCTATTTACACAGAATTAACTTAAGCCCGCGACCAGCCTAAAGGAATCGACAGGGCGCGTATTTTATGTGAACCCGGCGGCGGCGGCTACCTACAAACTACATTTGATGTGCGCCCACCCGGTCCCGTATTGACAAACTGGGACGAGTTAGGGCTACGGCATGTACATTCCGCCGTTCACGTGCAAGGTCTCGCCGGTAATGTAGGCCCCATCGGGGGAGCATAAAAATGCCACCGCGGCGGCGATGTCGGCGGGCTGGCCCAGTCTTCCCAGGGGTATCTGGGTGTTCAGGGCGGCGCGCTGCGCCTCGGCCAGGGCGCGAGTCATGTCGGTGTCGATGAAGCCGGGCGCGACC
>Ga0208193_1001518_pt1 | contig 10127 bp, 5 predicted proteins | sample June2015DPH_17_2_FD_184716 | JGI IMG/M metagenome (GOLD analysis project Ga0208193, IMG submission 184716) | Peatland microbial communities from SPRUCE experiment site at the Marcell Experimental Forest, Minnesota, USA - June2015DPH_17_10... | ecosystem: Environmental > Terrestrial > Soil >...
CCTGCCGGTCAATATTTTGTGGATATACGCCTGGTGGCTGACGTCAAACAGCAGCTTGTCTTCCGGAGTATTGAAAACCGCATGCAGCGCCAGGGTCAGTTCCACCACGCCCAGGTTCGGTCCCAGATGCCCGCCGGTTTTGGCCAGTGTCTGGATCAGGAATTGGCGGATCTGGTCTGCAAGTTCCGCCATTTGCGCAAAACTGAGGCACTTCAAGTCGGCAGGCGTATGAATCGACTCCAGCAATGCTCCCATGTCTTCCTTCCCCCGAAAAGGTGCCGGATCAACTCTCGGCACGGCGGGCGGCGGCACAGCCTCCCGGCTTGGGCCACCCAACGGCTTTTGTTTCAGCGTCTTAAAGCCTCGCTTCGGTTCGCGCCAACTCGCCGAGTCCACCCCACATGAATTTCACCCGGCGGCAAACCATCTTCAAGTATACCAACCAGGCCGCTCGGCCGAGCGCGATTGTTTTGACGGATTTAATGCCATACGGTCTGACCTGGTCAAAAGCAGGGATCGCCCTGCTGCCGCGCCGCCCGGCCCGGCCTTTCGGACCCGGCCTCTAAAACCCGGCCTCTAAAACCCGGACCAGGGCCGGGGTTGTAGGATTCCAGTAAACAATCGAATTCGGGGGGGGTAGAAGTCGTGCACAGATCTCAGATGGCGGGCAAAACTGTTGGGGCAATACGGCGAGCGTCGCTGGTGGGAATCCTGATCGCTGCCGGGAGCATGACTTGGACCCTCAGCGCGCAACTGCCCGAGCCCGGAGCCGCCTCCACCGCGCCCAACCCGCTGTCGGACACCACCATCAAGCCCGGCAAAATGATCCTCTTCGACCTCGAAGCCCGCTTTGCCAAAGACGTGCTCGAAGGCGGCGGCCCGGCCTTTGCCGACTGGTTCGCCGAAGACGGCGTCGCGCTGGGCAACGGAGCCGCTCCGCTCATTGGCAGGGTAGCCATTGCCAAAGACGCCCGCTGGAACCCCAAGGAATACCAGCTCACCTGGACCCCCACCGAAGCGGTCATGGGCCCATCCGGGGACATGGGCTATACCTGGGGGCATTTTGAAGGCCACGGCAAAGACGCCAACGGAAATCCGGTGACGACCAGCGGCCGCTACATGACCGTGTGGCGTAAGCAGCCGGACGGCACTTGGAAGGTGGTTCTCGACGCCGGCGGCAACGAGCCGGCCACCGGCGGAGACTGCTGCAAAGTTCAGTAGCCGTCCGCGTTCAGTAGCCCTCCGGAAATGAATGCCGGGAACCGATCGCGTCAACGCGTGCCCGCCAGCTTTTCGCAAGCCCGCCCGGGCTGAGCCGGCCCGGTTTTCCCCGCGCCGAACCAGCGCCGGGCAGCCTTGCTTGGGTAACCCGCCCGGGTAACGCGTGAAGGCCGCCCAGCCCACCTCCCAAGTAACACATATCTGGGCGTTTGCCCGCATTTTTGAATTACTTAGGTCGTATCGTTTGAGCCCTGGTTCTCCCCTCTTTGTGGAAGAGCAATTTCCGGCCGGATATTCAATAATGGCAGTAGCTGGTCGTGTATCGTATGGGCACAATGCTGGGTCAACATCTCGCAGAGCATTTGACGAGGGCAATGCGGCAAGACAGCGAGCCATTTGACCTCAACCCTGACCCTGCGCTCGATGAGCTCACCGAACTGTCGGCCGAGCTCAGCAGCGCCGACTACGCCTACATGGGCTGGATGGACTTCAACCGCCTGTGGTTCAAGTCCCAGTTTGGTTTCAAGGCGCAGGAGCAGCCCCGCTCCTCGACCGCCTGCCAGTGGCTTCTTGAGAAGGGCCCGTCGCTGCTCGTCCGCGATGCCGCCTCTGATCCCCGCTTTCCTCCCACCGGTATAGCGCTGATGGGGGCAAGGCCCTGCCGCTCCTATGCCGGAGTGAGGCTGATTTCCACCTCCGACCAGCTCATCGGCACGCTGGCGGTGCTGGCCCGCGAGCCTGAGAAGTTCAACGCCGAGCACATCCGGCGGCTCGAAGTGCTGGGTCGCCAGTTCGTCACCCGGCTTGAGCTCTATGCCCGCGTCCGCGCCCAGGAACATTCCCAGCGCGCCCGCCAGCGCAGCGAGCGCGCCCTGGCCATGGAGCGCTGCTTTGTCGCCGCGACCCTTGATTCGATTCCCGCCCTGATTGCCGTGCTCGACACCGCCGGCCGTATGGTGCGGCTCAACCACTCCTGCGCGCAGTTGACCGGCCTCAGCCTGGCCGACGCCGCAGGTCGCCGGTTTGTCGACGAAGTGCTCGAACCGGATGATCGTCCCTGGGCCTCGACCAGGCTGCGTGAGGCCGCTACCGGCCAGGTCTCCGGCCCCCATGAAACCGCCTGGCGCATGGCAGTGGGCCTCACTCGCCGCGTCAGCTGGACGCTGCGCCCCTTGCAGGGGCCGGATGGGGAAATTCAATACCTCATCGTCAGCGGCCAGGATGTGACCGACCAGCGCCAGGTAGAGATGGCCCTCAATTCCAGTGAAGCCCGCTACCGCGGGGTGGTCGAGAACTCGCTCGGCTTCGTGTTCACCTGCTCGATGGAGGGCCGGCTCACTTCGCTCAACGCCTTCACCGCTGAAACCCTCGGCTACAGTGCCGGCGCCTTGACCGGGCGCTTTGTCGCTGAGCTGCTCGACAGCGCCGGCCTGGAGGTCTTCCAGGATTCGCTCAGCGTTCTTGAAACCAAAGACGAGTGGCAGGGCGCTCTGGTGCTGCGCCGCAGTGACGGCGTCTATCGCCGGATCGCCTGCCGCAGCCGCCGCATGGAGCTGCCCGCCGAGCGACCCTTCATCCTCATTCACGGCACCGACGTCACCGAGCAGCACGAGGCCGAGCAGGCGCTGCTGATGGCCACCCGCCAGCGTGAACTGATCCTGGAGTCGGTGGGCGACGGCATCTACGGGATCGATCTCGAGGGCCGCCTCAGCTTCATCAACGAGGCCGGCGCGGTCGCGCTCGGATATACGCCTGAGCAGCTCACCGGCCGCGATCTGCATAAAGTTATCCACCACAGCCACGCCGACGGCACGCCCTACTCGAGGGCCACCGATCCGATCCTCCAGGCGATGCGCCGCTCCGAGTCCATCCGCATGCACGATGAAGTGTTCTGGCGCAATGACGGCACCGCCTTCCCGGTCGAATACAGCGCCAACCCGCTGTTTGAAGACGGCGTAATCTCGGGAATGGTGGTCGCCTTTCAGGACATCTCCGATCGCCGCCGCCTGGAGCGCATGAAGGACGAATTTATCTCGACCGTGAGCCACGAGCTGCGCACTCCGCTCACTTCGCTGCGCGCCTCGCTCGGGCTGATCTCCTCCGGCACGCTCGACAAGCGCCCCGAGAAGCAGCGCCAGATGGTCGACATGGCCATCGGCAACTCAGATCGGCTCATTCGCCTGGTCAACGATATTCTCGACTTCGAAAAAGTCCGGAAGGGCAAACTGTCTTTCGATCCTCAGCCCCTGGCGACGATTGACCTGATGCGCCGCGCCGCCGACGTGGCCTATGCCGCCGCCACCCTGGTCAACATCACGGTGCGCATCGATGGGCCGAGCGCGAAGGTCATGGCCGATGAAGAACGCGTCCTGCAAGTGCTCAACGAGCTGCTCACCAACGCCATCCGGTTTTCCCCGTCCGACACCACCATCCGGCTTTCCGCGCACCCCCGCGGCGGCGACGACCCCGCCTCCCCGGAAGTCTGTTTTACGGTTGAAGACCAGGGCCAGGGCATTGCTGAAGAAAAACTGGACCGCATCTTCGAGCGCTTCGAGCAGGGTGACGCGTCGGATTCACGCGCCCTTGGCGGCACCGGCCTCGGGCTGGCCCTCTGTCGCTCGATCGTCGAGCAGCAGGGCGGCCGCATCTGGGCCGAAAGCGCCCTCGGACGTGGCAGCCGCTTCCGCTTCACGCTTCCCTCTGCCCCGGCCCAGAGTCCCTAGGCCCAGCCAGGCCCGGGCCCAGCTAAGTGGGGGCCCAGCCAAGCCGCGGGGAGCAGACGTGCCGGCCCCCACCCGGCTATCATCGCTTCCTAGACCATGACCACAACGGACGAGCAGCTGCGCGGAGTCGCGCGACAGTTTCAGATCGATGGCGAACTGGCCACCGTTGTGCCCTACGGCACCGGCCATATCAATGACACCTACTGCGCCGTCTACCATCATGAGGGCCTCAGAAGGCGAACGCTTCTTCAGCGCGTCAACACGGCCATCTTCAAAAACCCCGCGCAGTTGATGGAAAACATCCGCCGCGTCACCTCGCATGTGGCGACCAAGCTTTCCCGGCAAACGGGCAGCCAAACGGACAGCCATCGGGGCGTGCTCGCCCTGATTCCCACCCGCGACGGCCAGGCCTGGCATCACGATGAGGGCGGCTCCTGCTGGCGCATGTATCGCTTTGAGGAATACTCCCGCACCTACGACTCGGTCCAATCGCCCGGGCAGGCCTTTCAGGCAGCGGCCGCCTTCGGCCAATTCCAAAGCCTGCTCGCCGACCTGCCCCTGCCGCGGCTCCATGACACCATTGCCGATTTCCACAACACGCCGCTGCGCCTAGAAGCCTTCCGGCACGAGGTCGCCCTCGACCGGGCCAACCGCGCATGCTTTGCCCGAGCAGAGATTGAGTTCGCCTTCGCCCGCCAGTCGATCGCCGGCGTTCTGATCAACGCCAGGCTGCCCGAGCGGGTCACCCACAATGACTGCAAGCTCAACAATGTGCTCTTCGATGCGACCACCGGCCAGGCTCTTTGCGTCATCGATCTCGATACCGTCATGCCCGGCCTGTCGCTTTACGACTTCGGCGACATGGTGCGCACCGCCACCAGCCCCGCCGCCGAAGACGAGCCCGACCTGGCCAAAGTGACCATACAATTGCCCATGTTTGAAGCTCTGCTGCGCGGCTATCTGAGCACCGCTGGAAAATTTCTGACCCACGAGGAGAAGCTATATCTGGCCTTCGCCGGCAAGCTGCTCGCCTACGAGCAGGGCATCCGCTTCCTCGCCGACTACTTGGCCGGCGACCCCTACTACAAGGTCAAAAGCCCGGACCACAATCTCGATCGCTGCCGCACCCAGTTCAAACTCCTCCAATCGATCGAACAGCAGGAGGAAAAAATGCATCAACTCATCGGCCGGCTCGTGGACCAGCAGGGCGCCTGAGGGGATCGCTAGGCTTCGGTCGTGTCAGCACCCGGCAGGGGAATCCATGACAACCCCCAGGGCCACCCCCGGCGAGCCAGTCTCCCGGGCAAGCAGCAGGATGGCTGATTCAAGCCGGCTCCCGGCACGACCGTGAGACAATGCCCTCGGTGGCAGTTCCAGTTCCCAATCCTCGGCCGCCCGATGAAAACCTTCCATGGCAATCACCTCCCGCATTCAAGACCTGCTCTTCGGCCGGCCGCTCGCCACCAGCGAAGAGCGCGCCGAACACATCGGCCCCATCGCCGGCATTCCCATCTTCGGCCTGGACGCGCTCAGTTCCGCCGCCTACGGCCCGGAAGCCGCGCTGACGCTGCTGATTCCGCTCGGGCTCATGGGCGTGCAATACATCGTTCCCATCAGCGCGGCCATCGTGATCCTGCTCGCCATCGTCTACTTCAGCTATCGCCAAACCATCGATGCCTACCCGCATGGCGGTGGTTCCTACACCGTGGCCTCGGAAAACCTCGGTGAAGGCGCCGGCCTGCTGGCCGCTGCCGCGCTCATGATCGATTACATCCTCACCGCGGCCGTCGGCATCTCGGCCGGTGTCGGCGCGCTGATCTCCGCCGCGCCCCACTTGCAACCCTACACGCTGCAGCTTTGCCTGGCCGTACTGCTGACGCTGACCATTGTGAATATGCGCGGAGTTCACGATACCGGCGTGGTGTTCATGATTCCCACGTATCTATTCACTGGAACCCTGCTGGTCGTCATCGCCGTCGGCGGATACCATCTGCTGACTTCGGGCGGCCATCCCCACCCTTTGACCCCGCTGCCGCCGGTGCCCACGGCCACCGCAGCCATCGGCGCATGGCTTCTGCTCAAAGTATTCTCCTCCGGATGCACTGCCATGACCGGCGTTGAAGCCGTCAGCAACGGCGTGATGGCCTTCCGCGACGACACCCGCACCAACGCCAAGATCACCCTCACCATCATCATCGTGCTGCTGGCGGCGCTGCTGGCCGGAATCGCCCTGCTCTGCCGCGGTTACGGCATCGTTGCCACCGACCCCGAAGGCCCCGGATACGAGAGCGTGCTTTCGATGCTGACCCGCGCCGTGATGGGCCACGGCTGGTTTTACTACCTCACCATCGCATCCGTCCTGCTGGTGCTGGCGCTATCGGCCAACACCGCATTCGCTGACTTCCCCCGCCTCACCCGGGCCATCGCCATCGATAATTACATGCCGCATGTGTTCATGCTGCGCGGACGGCGCCTGCTTTATTCCTGGGGAATCTATGTGCTCGTCGCGCTCACCGCAGGCCTGCTGATCATCTTCCGCGGGGTGACCGACCGGCTCATTCCTCTCTACGCGATTGGCGCATTCATGGCCTTCACGCTGTCGCAGGCCGGCATGGTGATGCACTGGAAGCGCCAGGGTAAAGCCCGGCTGCGCATGTTCGTCAATGGCCTGGGCGCGGTGGCCACCGGCATCACCACGCTGGTGGTTCTGGTAGCCAAATTCGTTGAAGGCGCCTGGGTCACGGCGCTGCTCATCCTGGTGATGATCCTGATCATGCGCGCCGTCCATCGCCACTACGCCCGCGTCCATCGCGAGACCAAGCTTGAGCGGCCCATCATTGCCGCCGAAGTTACCGAGCCGATCGTGATCGTGCCCATCGACCGCTGGAGCCGCATCACCGAGAAGGCCGTCTCCTTTGCACTGTCGATGTCCACAGACATTCGCTGCATCCACGTCCAGGTGGCCGACGAGCCGGATGATATCTGCAAGATGTGGGAGAGCGACATCGCCGCGCCGCTGCGCAATGCGGGCAAATGCGTGCCCCGACTCGACGTGCTGCAATCACCCTTCCGATACATCCTCACGCCCATGGTTGATTACGTCCTGCGCGTCGAGCAGGAGTCGAAGTTGAACAAGATCTGCGTGCTGGTGCCCGAGTTGGTCGTCGACCACTGGTGGGAGAACCTGCTTCACAACCGCCGCGCCGACCTGTTGAAGGTCATGCTGCTGGTGCGCGGCAACCAGCGCATCATCGTGATCAATATTCCTTGGTATCTGGAGGAAAAGTGATCGAGAAGCCGTCCGGCCCCGACCCTCCGGCCCCGACCCTCCGGCCCCGACCGTCCGGCGCCCGCTCGGGGCCGGAGGGCGGGCGCAATTCCCTTTTGAGCCCCTCAACCGTCAATAATGAGCAGTGGACTCTCCGGCAACTCATCCAGGTGCCAAACCCGGTCTGCGCAGTGCCGATCCGGCTCAGCGCACGCTGCCGGGCTGGGTGCAAACGCGCACCCGCGCCCCAATGCGCGCCTGCCGCCGCAGTTCGCTTCCGCTCCAGGCTTTATGGCTGTTCGCCCCGATCCTCATCGTCGCCCTCAGCGGCGGAACCTGCCTGGATAGCGAGCAAGCTGGTCAACCCAATCCGGCCTCGGAGCCGACGCGCATCACCGTACAGGGGATCGTCCGCAACCGGGTTACCGGCGATCCGTTGCCGCGCGCCCTGGTCGAGATTGAAGGCGACGCCAATACCGGCGCTCTCACCGATGGCGAAGGCCATTTCGAAATTCCCGGCGTCCCGCTCGGTCCGCAGACGATCCGCGTCGCCAAGCCGGGCTTTCGTGACCGGCCTTACGCCAGTGAAGACCCCGGCATCGCCGCCGAAGGCCCGGCGCACAGCGTGCTTGTGGCCGCCGAGATGCCCGAGCTGACTTTCTCGCTTTCTCCCAACTCGGCCATTCACGGCCACATCGAGCTCTCGACCGGCGACCCGGCCGAAGAGATTCCTCTCGTTCTGCTCAAGCAGGGGGTGTCGAACGGCCGCGCCGTATGGGCCGTGGCCGCCAAAACCCGCGCCAACGGCGACGGCTCCTATCGCTTCGGCGGCTTGCCGGACGGCATCTATGCCGTCTATACCCAGCCGACGCTCGAGAGCGAGCCCGCGGTGAGCGTGGTGGCCGCCGGCAGCGCCAGCAGGATAGCGCGCAGCGGCTATCGGGCCGTGTTTTACCCCGATGCGCGCGACCTGGCCGCAGCCGGCCGCATCCAGGTGTCCCGTGGCTCAGAGGCCGAGGCCAACTTCAATCTCGCCCTGGAGCCTTTTCATCCGGTCAGCGCCTTGGTCGGCGCGCAGAACCAGGCTGGGGAGGCTGGAAAAACGCCGCAACCGGGGGAGGCCAACGCCGTGGTCATGGATGCTTCCGGCCATGTGCTCCCCTACATCGTCCAATACGACGAAGTCTCTCATAGCCTGCAGGCCAACCTGCCCGACGGGAGCTACATGATGCTGGCCCTGGCCGGAGGCGGAGCAGCCGGACGCCCGAAGAGCATGGCCGGCACAGTCGAGTTCACCGTTGCCGGTCACGACCTTTCCGGCCTTCGCATTCCGCTCACGCCACCCTCTCCGGCCACGGTTCATCTGCGCCTGCTGCACAGCCCGGGCAACACCAGCCCGGGCAGCACCTCGAACAACGCGTCCGATCTGGTCAATCTGACTCTAGACTCCGCCGATCCAGTTCCTCCGCTCAGCCTTGACAGCATCTGGTCGATGGAAAACGGCGCCGAAGAGATTACCTTTACCGCTCTGCCAGGCAGCTACTGGCTCAGCGCCTACCTGCCCCGCAAGGGCTTGTGTGCGGGCCCATTCACGGCGGGCAGCTTCAATCTCGCCCATGAACCGCTCGCCCTCGGTCCGGCCACACCGCCTCCGCCGATGGAGTTCACTCTGCTCGACGATTGCGCCTCGCTGGCGCTCAGCCTGCCCGCCGCCCAGTCGACCTTTCTGCCCGGCGACGAGCCGTTCTTCACGGTCTACGTGGTTCCGGACTTCGACACCGTCCAGGACATTCCGCCGATGACCATGCATCCATCTTCAGGACCGACCCTGAATCTGGACAGTCTGACTCCCGGCAACTATCACGTCTTCACCTTCGCCTCGCCCACGCATCTGGAGTATCGAAATCCCGCCGCCCTGGCCGAGGTGCCCAGCGCCGGCCAGCAAGTCACGCTCAGCTCCGGCGCGCCCGCGAGTCTGGTACTGGAGGTCTCCGAACACTGATGCCACCGCTGAAGCCAGCTGCGAGGGATTTTGATTGCTCCCGCCCGCCCGTGTTCTCGACGCCGGCCGCGTCTTGGTCTTCGCGCCCGCGGCCTCGGCCCGCAGACCGGATCGAGTTCTACTCCCTCCTGCCGGCCATCTTCTTTGCCGGCTTCACCCTGGGTAGCCTTCTTTCGGCCCCTTCCCTATTCCCCCAGCGGCCGCCGCAACCCCCAACGCCCCATACCGCGTCGCCGCCCGTTGCGCTCTATCGCATTGCCGGCACCATCGTGAACGGGGACTCCGGCGAGCCGGTCGGCCGCGCCAGTGTGGCCGTGCTCTCTGAGCAAGACAGCCATACGATCGCAGCCGTCGAGTCGGACGAGGAGGGCCGCTTCTCGCTGGACCATCTGCCAGCAGCCAAGTATCAGCTCACCGCCTCCAAGCGCGGCTTCCGCACCGCCTTTTACGACGAGCACCAAGAGTTCAGCTCGGCCATCGTCACCGGGGCCGATCAGCAGACCGACACGCTCAGCTTCCGCCTCGTTCCCGGCGCCATCCTGCATGGGATCATCACCACCGAAGGCGGCGATCCAGTCGAAAACGCGCGCGTGATGCTCTTCCAGAAATCCGCCTCCGGCAAGCCAGGCGGAAGCCTCTTGCAATCCGGCACAGCCAGCACGGACGATACCGGCGCTTATGAGTTCAGCAGTCTGGCCGCCGGCGAATACCGGCTCGCCGTCCTCGCCGAGCCCTGGTACGCCCTGCATCGCGCCACCCACAACCGCGCGCCAGGCGCCGCAGCCGTCGACACGCTCGGAGCCGCCGACCCGGCCGCTCGGCTCGACGTAGCCTACCCTACCACCTACTTTGACTCGACCACCGAAGAAGCCTCCGCCACGCCTCTGGTGCTTGCCGGGGGCGCCCGCGTCGA